>JAANMY010001208.1_pt1 | contig 30861 bp, 39 predicted proteins | sample 7279691 | NCBI WGS metagenome assembly JAANMY01 (sample SAMN14094543, study PRJNA606508) | bioreactor metagenome | isolation source: A lab-scale SPAN reactor treating ammonium-rich wastewater day 388 | place: Ireland: Galway | collected 2018-02-07
CGACGCCGCCGACGTCGAGCAGGATCTGCGGCGGGTTCTTCTCGAGCAGGGTGCCGGACAGTCGGCCGATCATCGTCGCGCGCCGTGCGAAGAGGTGGGCGATTATCGCACGATCGTTCGATGGCGGGCGGTGCGCTCTCCGCCGATCAGCGCAACGAGATGGGGAATCGCATGCTGCAGCGTCTCCACGACCAGCGGCTTCGCGCGGAGCACCTCCTGCGAGGGCGGCCGCCCGTCCGGGATCATGATCGGCGTCATGCCGGCGGCGAGCGCGCCCAGTACGCCCGCGTCCGAGTCCTCGAGCACCGCGCAGTCCGCGGGCGCGATGGCGAGACGTGCCGCGGCTTCGAGGAAAATGTCCGGAGCGGGCTTCCCGCGCGCGACCTCGTCGCCGCCGACGACCGCGTGGAGACGCGCAGCGAGGCCGGCGCTCTGGAGCTTCGCGAGCGCACGGCCACGCCGGGTCGAGGTGGCGACGGCGCGTGGAACGTCCGCGTCGTCGAGCCAGTCGAAGAGTTCGGCGACGCCGACCTTGAACGCGAGGCCCTCGCGCTCGACGATCCGGTCGTACGCGGCGTGCCAGCCATGCATCAGGCGGTCGACCGCGTCGGAGTCGCCGACGCTCGCGACCAGGAGCGCGCGGCAGTCGACGTAGGTGCGGCCGACCATCGACGGCAGCAGTGCTTCGTCGAACCGGACGCCGAGACTCGAGGCCGCTTCGAGCCATGCGCGCGCGGCGAGCGGCTCGGTGTCGAGCAGCGTGCCGTCCATGTCGAGGACGACGGCGCATAGCGGCAGGGGGTCGCGCACGATCAGCGGGTGCGGATGCGCAGCATCCGTCCGCCGCGCATGCGCGGCGTGCCGCGCGCGAGCGCGCCGATGCCGGACGTGGCGTGCGCGTGGCAGATGGCCGCCGCCAGCGCGTCCGCCGCGTCGGGCGAAGGGAGGCCCGGCAGCGCGAGCAGCCGGCTCACCATCGCCTGGACCTGCGTTTTCGCCGCGCGGCCGCCGCCGACCACCGCCTGCTTGATCTGGCCGGCGGTGTACTCGTGCACCGGAAGTCCCGCGAGCACCGCGGCGGCGATCGCGGCGCCACGCGCCTGTCCGAGCGCCAGCGTCGACGTCGGGTTCACGTTGACGAACACGCGTTCGACGACGACTTCCGCCGGCGAGAACTCCGCGATCACGTGCGCGAGGTCGCGGACGATGACGCCGAGCCGCCCCGGCATGTCGCCGGTGCCGGTGCGCACGACGCCGCTCGCGACGCAGGCGAGCGCGCCGCCCGTGCAGTCGACGATTCCGAAGCCCGTCAGGCGCAACCCCGGATCGATGCCGAGGATGCGTCTGGCGGGAGACATCCGGGATTCAATCGGCGACGGCCGTGCTCGCGCCGGGCTTCGCCGTCGCGGGCATCAGGCGTCCTCGAACACCGCCGACGTGTAGACCTCCTGCACGTCGTCCAGCGATTCGAGCGCGTCGATGAGCTTCTGCATGCGCACGGCGTCCTCGCCGGCCATCTCGACCTCGTTCTGCGGCTTCATCACGACCTCGGCGACGTCGGGCACGAGGCCCGCCTTCGCGAGCGCGTCCTTGACCGCGACGAGATCGTAGGGGCCGGTGACTACCTCGATGCTGCCGTCGTCGTGGGTCACGACGTCGTCCGCGCCGGCGTCGATCGCCGCTTCCATCACCTTGTCCTCGTTCGTGCCGGGCGCGAACACGATCTGGCCGCAGTGCCGGAACAGGAAGGCGACCGATCCGTCGGTCCCGAGGTTGCCGCCGTGCTTCGAGAACGCGTGGCGCACGTCACCCGCGGTGCGCGTGCGGTTGTCCGTCATGCAGTCGACGATCACCGCCGCGCCGTTGATGCCGTAGCCCTCGTAGCGGATCTCCTCGTAGCTCACGCCGTCCAGCTGGCCCGCGCCGCGCCGGATCGCGTTGTCGATCGTGTCCTTCGGCATGTTCTGCTCGCGGGCCTTGTCGATCGCGAGCCGCAGCCGCGGATTCGACGACGCGTCGGGACCGCCGAGGCGGGCGCTGACGGTGATCTCCTTGATGAGGCGCGTGAAGATCTTGCCGCGCTTCGCGTCCGCCGCGGCCTTCTTGTGCTTGATGTTCGCCCACTTGCTGTGGCCTGCCATGACGCGTCGACGAATCGGTGTGCCGGGGCCGGAATTATAGCCTCCGCGGGCGGCGGGATCGGCCCTACAGCACGCCTTGCTGCTCGAGGAACCGCCGCAGCACCGACAGCCGCACGACGGCATCGTTGATCTCGAGCATGCCCTGCTTGACGGAGAGCGGCAGCGGCAGCAGTTCGGCGAGCCGGTAGCCCACCCAGCTCGCGTCGCCGTAGTCCTGCACGGCCGGGAAATTCCGCGCGCCCACGCGCGCGGCCGCGAGTTCGAGCAGGCGCGCGAGCGGCTCCGCGTCCGACGGAAGCGGCACTCGCGGCTCGTCCGGGATGTCGGCGACGTCCGCGACGACGAGGTGGTTCGGCTGCACCCGGTGCTCGCGCACCTGAAAGCGGGAGCCACCCTCGGTCGCGACGTGGAGGATGCCGAGTTCGGGCATGTCCCAGCCGGTGATGGCCGCGAGCGTCCCGACCTTCGAGAACGACGGTGTCCCGCCTTGCCCGGCCACCTCGTCACCCGAGGTGATCGTCACGACGCCGAACGGCCTGCGCTCCTTCATGCAGGTCTTCGTCATGTCGATGTAGCGCTGCTCGAACACCTTGAGCGGCAGGATGCCGCCCGGGAACAGCACCGCGCGCAGCGGAAACAGCGGGATCGTGGCGCCGCGCGCGGGCCGCATCAGATGCCCGGTCAACCGAGTTCGCGATGCCGGCGCAGCACCTGGTAGCGCGGCGCGAACGCGCGCGCGAGCCGCTCGACCAGGTAGACCGACCGATGCCGTCCACCGGTGCAGCCGATCGCGACCGTCAGGTAGTTGCGGTTGTCGCGCGCGTAGTCGGGCAGCCAGCTCGCGACGAAATGGTAGATGTCGCCGTACATGCGCTCGACTTCCGGATGGCGTTCGAGGAACGCGATGACCTCGGCGTCCTCGCCGGTCCTGGGCGCGAGCGACGGCTCGTAGTGCGGATTGGGGAGGCAGCGCACGTCGAACACGAGGTCGGCGTCGAGCGGGACGCCGAGTTTGAAGCCGAACGACTCGAACAGCAGCGCGAGGCGCGTGGGATCGACGCTCAGGAAGTCGCGGACCCAGTGACGCAACGCCGCCGCGGGCAGGTCGCTCGTGTCGAACACCGTGCCGAGGAGCCGTGCTCCCTCGAGCTGGCTGCGTTCGTGGACGATCGCCTCGACGAGCGTGCGGTCGTCGCTCGAGAACGGATGCCGGCGGCGCGTCTCGGAGAAGCGCTTGACCAGCGTCTCGACCTTGGCGTCGAGGAACACGAAACGCACGTGCCAGCCGCGCGCCTTGAGCGCCGCGATCGTGGTTTCGAGCCCGGGAAGCCCCGGACTGCTCTTCGCGTCGAGCGCGATCGCCACGCGCGTCCCGGCCGCCTCGCGCGCGAGATGGTCGGCGGTCGGCACGACGAGCGCGAGCGGCAGGTTGCCGACGGTGTCGTAGCCCGCATCCTCGAGCGCGGCCAGCGCCACGCTCTTGCCCGAGCCCGAGACGCCGCCGATGAGCAGGAGATCCATGTCAGGAGTCAGTTGTCAGTTGTCAGTTGACAGTTGTCAGTGGCGGCGGCGTCTCCGGTGGCGGCGCGTCGAGCGCCGTTGAGGACATTCCATCGGCGCTCAATGCGCCGCCTTCGGAAACTCCGCCGCCACTGACAACTGTCAACTGCCAACTGTCAACTGACTCCTGAGCCCTGATCGTCCATCAGCTTCTGCTGGCGCTCGATGAACTCCATCGTGCTGTCGATGCCGCGCTGGTGCAGCACGAAGTTGCGCACGGCGGCCTCGACGAGCACGGCGAGGTTGCGCCCCGCCGCGACCGGAATCGTCACGCGCCGGATCGGGACGCCGAGCACTTCCTGGGTGTTCGCATCGACCTTCAGGCGGTCGAGCTCGGAGAACGCCTCGTGCCCGTGGTCCTCGAGATGGACGATGAGCTTCAGGAGCTTGCGCGGGCGCACCGCGGTCTCGCCGAAGATCGTCCGGATGTTCAGCACGCCGATGCCGCGTACCTCGAGGAAGTCGCGGAGCACGGCGGGGCAGCGGCCTTCGACCGTGTCCGGCGAGATCCGGTAGAGCTCGACGATGTCGTCGGCGACGAGGCCGTTCCCGCGCGAGATGAGTTCGAGCGCGAGTTCGCTCTTGCCGATCGCGGACGCGCCGGTGATGAGCACGCCCATCTCGAGCACGTCGAGGAACACGCCGTGCAGCGTCGTCGACTCGGCCAGCACGCGCGACAGGTAGAGCCTGAACACGTCGACGACGTGCGGCGAGGGTTGGGGCGAGGTGAAGAGCGGGACGTGGTGCGCGTCGCAGTTCTCCTCGAGATCGGGCGGCATGGCCTCGCCGTTCGCGACGACGATCGCGACGAGTTCGCCGTCGAACAGCCGGCGGAGCGACGAGGCGAACTCGCCGGGCGGCAGTGCCTTCAGGTGGGCGACCTCGGCCGCGCCCAGGAGCTGGACGCGGAACGGGTGGATGAAGTTCATGTGCCCGACCTGGCCGACGGTGGGTTTCATCGCGGCCTCGCCGGTGAGCACCCGGTTGCCGCCGTCGCGGCCCGCGACCCACTCGAGTCCGAGGCGCTCGCGGTTGTCCGCGTAGAGCCGCTCGACGCTGACCTGCCGCAGGTGCGTGTCGGCCGACATCGTGCCGCCGGTCAGGCCCTCGCCACCCAGTCGCGGATCGCGATCCAGGCGGCGTGCGCGTCCGCGGCCGCGGCGAGGCGTTCCCGGAACGCGCGCTCGCTGAACATCTGCGCCAGTTCCGAGAGGAGCTCGAGGTGCTGCTCGGTCGCGTGCTCGGGCACGAGCAGCACGAACACCTGGTTGACCGGTCGACCGTCGGGCGCGTCGAACGCCACCGGCTGCGCCAGGCGCACGAACGCCCCGAGCGCGTCCTTCAGCCCCTTGATGCGGCCGTGGGGGATGGCGATGCCCTGTCCGAGCCCGGTCGAGCCGAGCTTCTCGCGCGCGGAGAGCGCATCGATCACGGCGGTCCGGGCCAACCCGCCCGCCTCGAACATCGCTGCGACGGTCGCGAACAGGTCGCGTTTCGTCGCGACGTCGAGGCCGACGGCGACGTGGGATTCCGGCAGGAGCTCGGCGATTCGGTTCATCGTGGAGGTCCCCGAAATGACGACCGGCGGACCGCGGAGTCCGCCGGCGAGGGTCGAGGACCGATCGTCGATTCTACACGCGGGGGGCGCCCTCGACGGACGTCGCACCGCGTGCGTCCGGGAAGGGCGCGACGCCCGGATGCCGGGCCGCGGGACGTTCAGCCGTCGGCATTGCGCGCCCATGTCTCGGGATCGCGCTTGACCGCCGGGTCGTGGCGCCCATCGACGCGTTTCTCCTTCGCCTTCAGGACCTGGCGATCGAGCTTGTCGGCGAGCGCGTCGATCGCGGCGTACATGTCCGGCTCGACGCTCTCCGCATGGATGTCCTTGCCGCGTATGTGCAGGTTCGCCTCCACCTTCTGTCGCAGCTTGTCCACCGACAGCACCACGTTGACGTCGATGACGTGGTCGAAATGACGCGTGACGCGGTCGAGCTTGGCCACGACGTAGTCGCGGATCGCGGGCGTGATCTCGAGGTGATTGCCGGTGAGGTTCAGGTTCATGCGTACTCCTTCCGGACGTCTGCGGATCGCGCGAGCCGTGTGCGCGGGACGCGCGTCACAGCGACTTGCGCAGGTTGACGGGAGGGATGGACAACGCCTCCCGGTACTTCGCCACGGTGCGGCGGGCGACGAGGATGCCCTGCTCGCCCAGCACCTCGGCGATCTTGCTGTCGGTCAACGGCGCCTTCGGGTCCTCCGCCCCGATCAACTGGCGTATCAACGCACGGATGGCGGTCGCGGAGGCCGCGCCGCCGGTGTCGGTCGCCACGTGGCTGCCGAAGAAATACTTGAGCTCGTAGGTGCCGCGCGGGGTCAGCAGGTACTTCTGGGTGGTGACGCGCGAGATCGTCGATTCGTGCAGCCCGAGCATGTCGGCGATCTCGCGCAGCACCATCGGGCGCATCGCGACCTCGCCATGCTCGAAGAATCGGCGCTGCCGGTCGACGATCGCCTGCGCGACCCGAAGGATGGTCTCGAAGCGCTGCTGCACGTTGCGGATCAGCCACTTCGCCTCCTGCAACTGGGCGGCGAGCTGCTGGTTCGACGCGTCGCGGCTGCGCGACAGGATGTCGGCGTAGATGCGGTTGACGCGCAGCTTCGGCATCGCCGCCTCGTTCAGCGAGGCGACCCACTGGCCGCGCACCTTCCGCACGAGCACGTCGGGCACGACGTAGTTGGCCTCCGCGTTCGCGAACGCGGCACCGGGCTTGGGCTTGAGCGTCCGGATCAGGTCGCGGATCGCGCGGACCGTCGCCTCGTCGCAGTGCAGGAGCCGCCGCAGCCGCGTCACGTCGCGGTTGGCGAGGAGTTCGAGGTGGCCGTCGACGACCTTGAGCGCGGCCTCGCGGAACGGCGTTCCTTCCGGCAGCGCCCGCAGTTGCAGCGCGAGCGCCTCGCCGATGTCGCGGGCGCCGACGCCGGTGGGCTCGAGGCCCTGCAGGTACCGGAGCGCGATCGCGAGATCCCCGACATCGATCTCGAGTTCCTCGGGGAACAGCTCGGCGAGTTCCTCGAGCGAACTCGAGAGGAAACCGTCCTCGTCGAGCGCATCGATCAACGCCGCGACGAGCTGGCGGTCGCGCTGCGGCAGCGACAGCATGCCGAGCTGCGCCATCAGGTGGTCGCGCAGCGTCGAGGAGGCGATCTGCTGAGGGTAGAACTCGTCGTCGTCGTCGCCGGGGCCCGCGCTGCCCCAGTCGCCGTCGCTTCCCCCTTCGTCGCCGAAATCCGTCTCGGACGCGGGCGCCGAGCCTTCCGCGGCCTCCGCGGTGTCGACCGGCTCCTCGGCGCGTTCGTCGTCGCCGTCTCCGGCGCGCGCGCTGTCCCCGGATTCGGAAGGCGCGCTGCCGGGCGCGGTGACGAGGGCCTCTGCGGGGGGGGCGTCCTCGTCCTCGTTCTCCTTCTCGAGCAGCGGGTTCTCCTGCAGCATGCGCTCCACCTCGGCGTTCAACTCGAGCGTCGAGAGCTGCAGGAGCCGGATCGACTGCTGCAGCTGGGGCGTCAGCGTGAGGTGCTGCGAGAGCTTGAGCTGCAGCGTCGGCTTCATCGGCCGCCGGTGAAGGGGCCCGGCACGTTCTCGCGATGGCTGCGCGAGCGTGTCTGCGCGGGCGGGACGGGAAGGCGCGACGAGTGCCGGCGTGGCGTCATCTACAAGCGGAAGTGCTCTCCGAGGTAGACCTTGCGGACCGCTTCATTATAGACAATCTCGTCCGGCGCGCCCGAGGCCAGCACGCTGCCCTCGTTGATGATGTAGGCGCGGTCGCAGATGCCGAGCGTCTCCCGCACGTTGTGGTCGGTGATCAGCACGCCGATGCCGCGCTCCTTGAGGAAGCCGATGATGCGCTGGATGTCCAGCACCGCGATCGGGTCGACGCCCGCGAAGGGCTCGTCGAGGAGGATGAAGCGCGGCCGCGTGGCCAGCGCCCGGGCGATCTCGCAGCGGCGGCGCTCCCCCCCGGAGAGCGACACCGCCGGCGCGTCGGCGAGATGCGCGATCGACAGGTCCTCGAGCAGCGCGTCGAGCCGGTTGGCGATCGCGTCGGGATCGGACTCCTGCAGTTCCAGGATCGCGCGCACGTTCTCCGCGACCGTGAGCTTGCGGAAGATCGACGCCTCCTGCGGCAGGTAGGAGAGTCCGAGCCGGGCGCGCTGGTGGATCGCGAGGCGCGACAGGTTCCGGCCGTCGATCGTGATCTGGCCGCCGTCGCCGGGCACGAGGCCGACGATCATGTAGAAGCAGGTGGTCTTGCCGGCTCCGTTGGGCCCGAGCAATCCGACGACCTCCCCGCTCGCGACCTCGAGCGACACGTCGTGCACGACGGTGCGCGACTTGTAGCGCTTGCGCAGGTGGGTCGCCGAGAGCTGGCTCACTTCGCGGCCGTCTCGCCCGCCGGACGGAGCTCGAGCGAGTCGGTCGCCTTCGCGCCCTGTCCGGCGGCGGACCCCTTCGGCGCGGCCTTCGCGCCGCCCTTCGGCGCGGAGTTCGGCGCGAGGGACTCGCCCTCGCGCGGCTGGAACGTGCCGCGCACGCGCGCGCCCGGTCCGGTGTCGGAGGCCGCCGCGGCCGGGGTGTCCGGGCGTCCCTCGGCCTTGAACACCTCGGTCTTCGTGTTGTAGGACACGTAGTTGCTGCGGATCTCGTCGACGCCGCGCTTCAGGAGCGCGCGGTCGAAGAGTTCGAGCAGGTCCTTCGCGCCGTCGTACTCGATGCGCTGCGCGAACCCCTCGTAGTACTCGTCGCTGCCGTCGCGCTTCTGGCGGAACGACACCGGGTTGCCGGTCGCGGTGACCTGCATCGAGTTGTCGGGATTCTGGCGGAACGTGAGCCTGTCGGCGCGCACGGTGATCGTTCCCTGCGTCAGCACGACATTGCCGTCGAGCTTGCCGAGCTTCGTCTCGTAGTTGAGGTCGCCCCGGTCCGCCGAGAAGTTGATCGGCTTCTCGCGGTCGCCGGTCTCGGCGTTCGAGACCGTGGCGACGACGGCGGCGAGGATCGCGGTGAGCAGGCGCGTCGGTCGGGTCACGGGGTCTTGGCGGGCGGGGACTGCGGCTCGATGGTGCCGGTGACCTGGCCGCGGAGCGACGCGGTCTTCGCCAGATTGTCGAAATCGAGGCCGACGCCGCGGATGATGCCACGCGCGTCCTCGATCGTCACCGGCTCCGCGGTGTCGATGCGCTCCTCGCGCGTCGCGACGTGCAGCGCCTCGGTCCTGAGCGTCATCTTCCCGCCTGGAGAGCCGTCCGGCGCGCCGTCTTTCGGCGCATCGCGCACCGCGCGCACGTCGCCGCTGAACCACGCGTCGTCCTGGTCGGCGGAGAGCCTCCCGTGCTTCGCCGTCAGTTCGAGCGAGGGCTTGCCCGCCTCGGTGAGCACGAGACGCGGTTCGGTGAACTCGCTCGTCCGGTCGTCGGGGAAGTGCTCGGCGCGCTTCGCGGTCAGCGACTGGCGCGGCGTGCCGTCCGGGCCGAGGCCGACCGCGCGGAAGTTCTCGATGTACATGTCGGGTTCGTGGCGCGCCGTCCGGGCGTCCTTGTCCGGTGCCGGACCCACCTGCGCGTCGAGCCAGTACGTCAGCGCCGCGAGACCGCCCAGCATCAGCGCCGGCGACCACGCGGTCAGCCGATCGAGGAAGCGTCGGAAGTTCATGTCGGCGGCGATCGGTGCGGTGGATGCGTCAGGGTTCGCGGAGCGCGTTCGCGGCGCCCCGACATCCGCCGGGGACGCGCGGAACGGCGCCGCAGCCGCTAGCGTGGGGGATTCCCGGCGGCGGCGCAACCGCCTTCATGCAATCCGGTCGCGCGCGGCGAGGATCAGGTCGGCGAGTTCGCGCACCGCGCCGCATCCGCCTCGAAGCCGCGTCACGTAATGCGCGCGGCGCAGCACGACCGGTGGCGCGTTCGGGACGGTCGCGGCGAAGCCGCAGGCGCGCATCAGCGGCAGGTCGGGCAGGTCGTCGCCGATGTGCGCGCAGGCGGCCGGCTCGACGCCGAGGTCCGCGCGGAGCCGTTCCCAGTGGGGCAGCTTGTCGTCGGTGCCGCGGACGAGGTGGACGACGCCGAGCGCGCGCGCCCGGTGGACGACCGAGGACGAGGCGCTGCCGGTGATCCAGGCCACCGCGACGCCGGCAGCCATCAGCCGCTTGAGGCCGACCCCGTCGTGGGCGTGGAACGCCTTGCTCTCGCGGCCGTCGTCGTCGACGTGGATGCGTCCGTCGGTCAGGACGCCGTCGACGTCGCAGGTGAGGAGACGCACCGCGCGTGCGCGCGCGGCGAGCGCGGCGTCGATCGGCGCGGGATCGTGGTCCTCGGGCGTGAACCTCCGATCGTCCACGTCAGACCACCCTCGCGCGGAACAGGTCGTGCAGGTGCAGCGCGCCGACCAGCACGCCTTCCCCGTCCACCACCAGCAGTTGCGACACCTTCGGCGCAGTCTCCATCAGGCCGACGCAGTCGATCGCGAGCCGGTCGGCGCCGATCGTGCGCGGCCCGGCCGTCATGACGTCGTCGACTCGGGCAGAGGGGAGATCGCGCACGCGGGCCACCGCGCGGCGCAGGTCGCCGTCGGTGAAGATGCCGAGCACGCGCCGCCGGCGATCGACGACCGCGGTCATGCCGAGCCCCTTGGCGCTCATCTCGGCGATCGCCGCCGGGAGCGCGGCGCCGCTCTCCACCGACGGCACGGCCGCGTCGGTGCGCATGACGTCGGCGACGCGGATGAGGCGCCGGCCGAGCGCGCCACCCGGGTGCGAACGGGCGAAGTCGTCGGCCGAGAATCCTCTCGCATCGAGGAGCGCGAGCGCCAGCGCGTCGCCGAGCGCGAGCGCCGCGGTCGTGCTCGCGGTGGGCGCGAGGCCGAGCGGGCAGGCCTCCGCGTCGACCGCCGCGTCGAGGTGGACGTCCGCGGCGGCCGCGAGCGAGCTCTCGCGGTTCCCGGTGATCGCCACGATGCCCGCGCCCTGGCGCTTGACATGCGGCACCAGCGTCACGAGCTCATCGGTCTCGCCCGAGTTCGACAGCATGACGACGACGTCGTCGGCGGTGATCATGCCGAGGTCGCCGTGCTGCGCTTCCGCCGGATGCACGAAGAACGCCGGCGTTCCGGTCGAGGCGAGCGTGGCCGCGAGCTTGCGGGCGATGTGGCCCGACTTGCCGAGTCCCGACACGACGACGCGCCCCCGGCAGTCGTGGATCCGTCGCGCCGCGTCGACGAACGACGCGCCGAGGCGCTCGGCGAGACGGTCGATGGCGCGTGCCTCGGTCGCGAGCACCTCGCGCGCGAGCGCGAGCGCGCGTCCTGCGACGACGCCTGGCGGGGACGGGGAGGCGGGACGGTCCACGGCGGCCAAGTATACGGTCCGCGTCGAAACGCGCGCGGCGGCGCCGCCGCGGGCGTGCTAACGTCGGAGCACCGAACCGCGACCATGCTCCACGCCCTTCCGCTCGTTCTCGTCCTCCTCGCCGCGGCGGTGGTGGTGGTCGTCGCCTGCCGGCTCGCGCGCCTGCCGCCGATCCTGGGCTACCTGATCGTCGGGACCGCGATCGGTCCGCACGCGCTCGGATGGGTCGCCGACGACGAGGCCACGCGCAAGGTCGCCGAGTTCGGGATCGTGTTCCTGCTCTTCTCGGTCGGCCTCGAGTTCAGCCTGCCCAAGCTTCGCGCGATGCGCCGCGCGGTCTTCGGACTCGGCCTCGCGCAGGTGGCGATCACCACGCTGGCGGGCGTCGCCGCCCTGTCGGTCGCGGGATTCGGCTGGCAAGCCGGACTGGTGCTGGGCGGAGCGCTCGCGATGAGTTCGACCGCGATCGTCTCGAAGATGCTCGCCGAGCGCGGGGAACTCGCGACGCCCCATGCGCGCGACGCGATCGCCATCCTGCTGTTCCAGGACCTGGCCGTCGTCGCGTTCCTGATCGTGATCCCGTCGCTGCACGCGGAAGCATCCACGCTCGCGCTCGCGCTCTCTCTCGCCGCGCTCAAGGCGGCCGTCGCGCTGGTGGTCGTCCTCTATGCCGGACAGCGGCCGATGCGCTGGTGGTTCTCGCTGGTGGCCCGGCAGCGCTCGCGCGAACTCTTCACGCTGAACGTGCTGTTCGTCACGCTGGGACTGGCCGCGCTCACCGACTTCGCCGGGCTGTCGCTGGAACTCGGGGCCTTCCTCGCCGGGATGCTGATCGCCGAGACCGAGTTCCGCTACCAGGTCGAGGAGGACATCGCGCCGTTCCGCGACGTGCTGCTCGGCCTGTTCTTCGTGACGATCGGGATGGCGCTCGACCTCGCGGTCGTCGGCGCCAACATCGGCTGGGTCCTCGCGCTCCTCATCGTCCCGGTCGCGGCGAAACTCGCGCTGATCGTGCTGCTCGCGCGGGCGTTCGGCTCGCCGCTCGCGACCGCGATGCGCACCGGCCTCTACCTCGCGCAGGCCGGCGAACTCGCGCTCGTGATGCTCGCCTTGGCGGCGCAGAACCGACTTATCGACGGGGCGAGTCTGCAGATCGTGCTGGCCGCGATGGTGCTGTCGATGCTCGCCGCGCCGGTGCAGATCCAGTTCATCGAGCCGATCGTGCGGCGGCTGACCGCGAACGACTGGCTCGCGCGCGCGGCGCAGGTCACCGCGATCGCGTCGCAGGCGATGGCCCGGCAGGAGCACGTGATCGTCTGCGGCTACGGACGGAGCGGGCAGAATCTCGCGCGGCTCCTCGACGCCGAGGACATTCCCTACGTCGCGCTCGACAACGATCCGCAACGCGTGCGCGAGGCCGCGGGCGCGGGCGGAAGCGTCGTCTACGGCGACGCCGGCCGGCGCGAGACGCTCGTCGCGGCCGGACTCCCGAAGGCTCGTGCGGTGGTCGTGACCTTCGCCGACGTGCCGCTCGCGCTCAAGATCCTGCACCTGGTGCAAGCCGTGCGGCCGGAACTTCCGGTCGTGGTGCGCACGGTCGACGACGCGGAACTCGACCGCCTGCTCCGGGCGGGCGCGACCGAGGTGGTGCCCGAGGTGCTCGAAGGCAGCCTGATGCTCGCGTCGCACTCGCTCCTGCTCCTCGGCGTGCCGCTGAACCGCGTGCTCGCGCGCATCCGGGCGATCCGCGAGGAGCGCTACAACCTGTTCCGCGGCTTCTTCCATGGCGCGACCGACGCCGCCGACGCCGCCGAGAACCTGCAGCCGCGATTGCACACGGTGGTGCTCACCGAGCGCGCCGCGGCGGTCGGGCGCACGCTCGACGAGGTCGCGCTCGCGGGCCTGGTCGAGGTCAACGGCGTGCGGCGGCGCGGCGCGCGTCCGGCGCGTCCGACGCCGGACTGGCGCTTCGAACCCGGCGACGTCATCGTGCTGCTCGGCCGGCCGGAGAGTCTCGCGATCGCGGAGGGCCGCTTGCTCGACGGTTGAGGAGCCGGCCCGCTACAATGGCGGGTTCCGCCCTCGATGCCCCCGAACGTGACCCCATCCTCCACGGCCCGACCGGCCGCGACCTTCGATCGCCGCCAGGCGACCGCGGTGGAATTGGCCGACGTGACGTTCGGATACGACCGCACGCGCCCGATCCTCAAGGGCATGTCGATGACGATTCCGCAAGGCAAGGTCGTCGCGATCATGGGCGGATCCGGATGCGGCAAGACCACGATCCTGCGCCTGATCGGCGGCCAGGTGCGGCCGACGGCGGGACGGGTGGTCGTCGCCGGGCAGTCGGTGCCCGACCTCGACCGCGAAGGCCTCTACCAATTGCGCCGGCAGGTGGGCATGCTGTTCCAGTTCGGCGCCCTGTTCACCGATCTGTCGGTGTTCGAGAACGTCGCGTTCCCGTTGCGCGAGCTCACCGATCTCTCCGACGAGCTCATCCGCGACCTCGTGCTGATGAAGCTGAACGCGGTCGGCCTGCGGGGCGCTGCCGCGCTCAGGCCCTCGCAACTCTCCGGAGGCATGGCCCGCCGCGTCGCGCTCGCGCGCGCGATCGCCCTCGATCCGATGCTCGTCATGTACGACGAGCCGTTCGCCGGGCTCGATCCCATCTCGCTCGGCGTCGTGGGCCAGTTGATCCGCAAGCTCAACGACGCGCTGGGCATCACCTCGGTGGTCGTCACCCACGACGTGTACGAGTCGCTCAAGATCGTCGACTACCTGTACTTCGTCTCGGACGGGCGCATCGTCGCGCAGGGCACGCCCGACGAGGTGCGAGCCTCCGGCGACGCGTTCGTGCGCCAGTTCGTCGACGGCGAGGTGGACGGACCGGTTCCGTTCCACGTGGCCGCGCCGCCGCTCGAGCGCTCGTTCGCGATCGGCCATGCCGGCTAGCGCCATCGCCGACGGCGTGCGCCGGATCGGCGCGGGAACGCGGCGCGCGGTCGCGCGGCTGGGGTTCGCGGCGCGTTTCTTCGTCGCGGTCATCGCGCACTCGCCCGCGGGCCTGCGTCGCATCCGGCTGACGCTGCGCGAGATCTACTTCGCCGGAGTGCTGTCGCTCGTCATCATCCTGGTGTCGGGCCTGTTCGTCGGCATGGTCCTCGCACTGCAGGGCTACGACGTGCTGCAGCGCTACGGCGCGTCCGAATCGCTCGGGATCCTCGTCGCCCTCTCGCTCGTGCGCGAACTCGGACCGGTGGTCGCCGGCCTCCTGTTCGCGAGCCGCGCCGGCAGCGCGATCACCGCCGAGATCGGGTTGATGAAGGCCACCGAACAGCTCTCGGCGATGGAGATGATGGCGGTCGATCCGCTCGCCCGGGTCGTCGCGCCGCGCTTCTGGGGCGGCGTGATCTCGATGCCGCTCCTCGCCGCGCTGTTCTCGACGCTGGGCATCTTCGGCGCCTACCTGGTCGGCGTCCGCCTGATCGGGATCGACGCCGGCTCGTTCTGGGGCAACATGCAGTCGGTCGTCGATTTCCGCAGCGACATCGTCAACGGGATCATCAAGAGCGTCGTTTTCGGCCTGATCGTGAGCCTCATCGCCGTGTTCGAGGGGTACGACGCCGCGCCCACCGCCGAAGGCGTGTCGGGCGCGACCACGCGCACCGTCGTCGGCTCGTCGCTCGCGATCCTCGCGGCGGACTTCGTCCTCACCGTATTCATGTTCCGCGGCGTCGGGGTGATCTGATGGCGCCGTCGCGTCCGCCTCCCTCCCGCTCGTCCCTGCGCCGCGCGTGCTACGCTGGGGCAGACCTGCGACGGGACCGGCGCCGCGAACGATCGTCCACCGCGCGGCGCGGGCGAACCCGCCCGGCGCGTTCGCCGGTCACGTCCACGAACCCACTGCCATGAACCGATCGACCATCGACCTCTGGGTCGGCATCTTCGTCCTGCTGGGCCTGGGCGCGATCCTGTTCCTCTCGCTCAAGGTCGGCAACCTGCTGCAGACGAACACCCGCGAGGGCTACCACATCGAGGCGGCGTTCGACAACATCGGCGGCCTCAAGATGCGCGCCCCCGCGAAGGCGGCCGGCGTGGTCGTCGGGCGCGTCGAGCGCATCCGGCTCGACCCGAAGACCTTCGAGGCCGTCGTGACGCTCGTCATCGACCCGCAGTACAAGTTCAGCAAGGACACGATCGCGTCGATCAACACCTCGGGCCTCCTGGGCGAGGTGTACATCGGTCTCGACGCCGGCGGGGATCCGCAGATGATCGCCGACGGCGGGCGCGTCGCGAAGACGCAGTCGGCGGTCGTGCTCGAGAAGCTCATCAGCCAGTTCCTGTTCGACAAGGCGCAGCAGCAGGGGAGCGGGAAGTGACGATACCGTCACGCATCGGCCGCGCCGGCGCGGCGCTCGTGCTCGTGGCGGCGCTCGCCGGCTGCGCGACGCTGCCGGACGGCAGCGAGGCGAACAAGGCCGACCCGTTCGAGCCGATGAATCGGGCGATGTACGCGATCCACGAGCCGATCGACCAGTACGCGTTCCGCCCGCTCGCGCAGGCCTGGGTCGACTACGTGCCGTCGCCGGTGCAGGCGGCGGTGCGCACGTTCTTCGGCAACATCGAGGACGGCTTCTCGGCGCTGAACGGCCTCTTGCAGGGCAAGTGGGAGAAGGCCGGCAACGATCTCGGGCGCCTGACCGTCAACGTGTGGGGCTTCGGGTTCATCGACATCGCGACCGACGCCGGCATTCCGAAGGGCGAGGAGGACTTCGGCCAGACCTTCGGCTACTGGGGCTTCCCGCAGGGCCCGTACCTGTTCGTGCCGATCATCGGGCCGACGACCTTCCGCGACGGGACCGGGCTCGTCATCCGCGCCTACATGTCGCCGATCTACTACGCGGTCAGCGACGTGCCGCTGCGGAACGTCCTGTACTTCATCGGCGCGCTCGACCTGCGCGTGCAGGCGCTCGATGCGTCCGCGATAATCGACAAGGCCGCGATCGACCGCTACACGTTCATCCGGCGCTCGTACCTGCAGCGCCGCGAGTACCTGGTCTGGGACGGCAATCCGCCGAAGCGGGAGGACGACGAATGATTCGCGGATTCGACCGGGGACGCCGCGGGATCGTCCTCGCCTCGCTCGTGGCGCTCGTCGCCGGCCCCGCGTACGCGCAGGAGGCGCCCGACGCGCTCGTGAAGCGCGTGTCGCAGGAGGTGCTGCAGATCATCAAGACCGACCCGAAGGTCCAGGACGGCGACCAGGCGCGCATCCGCGAGGTGGTCGAGACGAAGCTCCTGCAGCACTTCGACTTCCCGCGGATGACCGCGCTGGCGATGGGCCGCAACTGGCGCAAGGCGTCGCCGGACCAGCAGAAGCGCCTCGCCGACGAGTTCCGTTCGCTGCTGGTGCGCACCTACTCCGGCGCGCTGGTGCAGTACCGCAACCAGACGATCGACTACAAGCCGCTCCGCGCGGATGCGGGCGCGACCGACGTCACGGTGCGAACCGAGGTGGTGCGTTCCGGCCAGGCGCCGGTGCCGATCGACTACAGCATGGCGAAGGGCCCGGACGGCTGGCGCGCCTACGACGTCATCATCGGCGGCGTGTCGCTCGTCACCAACTACCGCGACGAGTTCAACGAACAGGTCCGCTCGGGCGGCGTCGACGGCCTGATCGCGTCGCTCGCAGCGCGCAACAAGGGCGGTGCGGCCAAGTGAACGGCTCGCGGCCTGCGGAGGGCTTCGCGCTCGCCGAAGGGGGCGCGCGCTGGAACTGCGCGGGCCAGATCACCTTCGACAACGCCACGACGGTGCTCGATGCGGCGCGCGCGCTGCCGCTGCCGTCGGGCGGGCAGGTCGACCTCTCGGGACTCGGTCACGCCGACTCCGCGGCACTCGCCGTGCTGCTCGCGCTGCGGCGCCGCGCCGTCGCGGAAGGGGCCGCGCTGGCGTTCGTGTCGATGCCGCCGCTGCTCGCGTCGCTCGCGCGCGTCTACGGGGTCGACGAACTGATCGGCGCGTGACCGCGGCCGTCGACATCGTCGCTCTCGCGCGCCGGTTCGGGCCGGTCCAGGCGCTCGACGGCGTCGACCTCGCGGTCGCGCAGGGCGAGTTCTTCGGCCTCCTCGGCCCGAACGGCGCCGGCAAGACGACGCTGATCTCGATCCTCGCGGGGCTGGTGCGCGCGGACGCCGGGTACGCGCGCGTCATGGGCCACGACGTCGTCGCCGACTACCGCGAGGCACGCCGGGCGCTCGGCGTCGTGCCGCAGGAGCTCGTGTTCGATCCGTTCTTCTCGGTGCGCGAGACGCTGCGCATCCAGTCCGGTTACTTCGGGCTCGCGCGGAACGACGACTGGATCGACGAGATCCTGCACCACCTCGACCTCACCGAGAAGGCGGACGCGAACATGCGCTCGCTCTCCGGCGGCATGAAGCGCCGCGTGCTGGTCGGGCAGGCGCTGGTGCACCGTCCGCCGGTCATCGTGCTCGACGAGCCGACGGCGGGCGTCGACGTCGAGTTGCGCCAGAACCTGTGGACCTTCGTCCGCCGGCTCAACGCCGACGGCCACACGGTGATCCTCACGACGCACTATCTCGAGGAGGCCGAGGCGCTGTGCGGGCGCATCGCGATGCTGAAGGCCGGGCGCGTGGTCGCGCTCGACACGACGCAGGCGCTGCTGTCGCGCAACGCGGGGCTCACCGTTCGCCTCGTCGCGCGCGACCTGCCCGACGCCTGGAAGCCGAGGCTCCTCCGCCGCACCGGCGACACCTGGCACCTCGGCATCGAACGCCCCGCCGAACTCGAGTCGCTGCTCTCGGCGATGCGGCTCGCCGGCATCCCCGTCCAGGAACTCACGCTCGACGAGGCGGACCTCGAACAGGTGTTCCTGCGCATCATGCAGTCGGGTCCCGCCCCGGCGGCGCCCGTGGCGCATGGAAACCGGCCCGGGATGCCCACGAGCGCCGATGAGGTGTCGCGGTGAGCCTCGCTGCGGCCCCGATGCCGACTGGCGTCGGCGCTTGGACGCTGTTCCGCAAGGAGGTCCTGCGCTTCTGGAAGGTGAGCTTCCAGACCATCGCCGCGCCGATCCTGACGGCGCTCCTGTACCTCCTGATCTTCTCGCACGTGCTGGAGTCCCACGTCGCGGTGTTCGACGGGCGGGTCCGCTACACCGAGTTCCTCGTGCCCGGACTCGTGATGATGTCGGTGCTGCAGAACGCCTTCGCCAACACGTCGTCGTCGCTCATCCAGTCGAAGGTCACCGGGAACCTCGTGTTCGTGCTGCTGGCCCCGTTGAGTCCGCAGGGACTGTTCACCGCGTACGTCGCCGGCGCGATGGTGCGCGGCCTCGCCGTCGGGCTCGGCGTGTTCGTCGTGACGCTCGCGTTCGCGCCGGCGCTCATGTTCCCGGCGCATCCCGGCTGGGTCGTCGTCTTCGCGCTCCTCGGCAGCGCGATCCTCGGGACGCTCGGGCTCCTCGCCGGCATCTGGGCCGACAAGTTCGACCAGCTCGCGGCGTTCCAGAACTTCATCGTCGTGCCGCTCACCTTCCTGTCCGGCGTGTTCTACTCGATCCACTCGCTGCCGCCGGCCTGGCAGGCAGCGTCGCAGTTCAACCCGTTCTTCTACATGATCGACGGCTTCCGCTACGGCTTCTTCGGCCTGTCCGACTCGCCGCCGCTCGCGAGCCTCGCGATCGTCGCGGGATTCGCGTTCGCGCTGGCGGGCGCGGCGCTCGCGCTGATCGGCCGCGGCTGGAAGCTCCGTCCCTGAACCACACCATGGTCACTCCCGAATCGATCCGTGCCTCGATCGCCGCCGGCTTCGCCTGCGAACACCTCGACGTGGAAGGCGACGACGGGCACCATTTCGCCGCGCTGGTGGTCTCCGCCGCGTTCGAAGGTTTGTCCCGCGTGCAGCGCCACCAGCGCGTCTACGCCGCGCTCGGCGAGCGGATGCGCGAGGAGATCCACGCGCTGTCGATGACGACGCTCACCCCCGCCGAGTGGGCGGCACGCCGCGCGCGCGAGGCCGACGCGCCATGAGAAAGCCCGAATTCCGCCGCGGTTCGCCCGGCGGGTCGCCGGTCCGCCGTCCGGTTCGCGGGCGATGCTCGGCGCATGGCTACGCTCGCCCCCTTCGCGCCGCCGCTCCGTGCGGCATCGGCCCGACCTGACGACGCGCGGAACGACGTCGTGGACAAGCTCGTGATCGAAGGCGGCCGGCCCCTCGAGGGCACGGTCGCCGTCTCGGGCGCGAAGAACGCCGCGCTGCCGATCCTCTGCGCGGCGCTCCTCGCCGACGAGCCGCTCGAGCTCTCGCAGGTGCCGAAACTGAACGACGTGCGCACGATGCGCACGCTGCTGTCGCAGATGGGCGTGCGGATCGACGAGACGGCGGGAGGCGCGGTCGCGCTCGATGCCTCCCGCATCGAATGGCCGCTCGCGCCCTACGAGCTCGTCAAGACGATGCGGGCGTCGATCCTCGTGCTCGGCCCCCTGCTCGCGCGCTGCCGCGAGGCGCGGGTGTCGCTGCCCGGCGGCTGCGCGATCGGCCTGCGGCCGGTCGACCAGCACGTCAAGGGGCTGCAGGCGATGGGCGCCGAGATCGACCTCGACCACGGCTACATCGGCGCCCGCACGACGCGGCTTCGCGGCGCGCGCTTCGTGTTCGACGTCGTCACCGTGACCGGCACCGAGAACCTGCTGATGGCGGCCACGCTCGCCGAGGGGACGACCGTCCTCGAGAACGCGGCGCGCGAGCCGGAAGTCGTCGATCTCGCGCAATGCCTGGTTTCGATGGGCGCGCGCATCAGCGGGGCGGGCAGCGACCGCATCGTCGTCGAGGGCGTGGAGCGCCTGGGCGGAGCGAGGCACCGAATCATGCCGGACCGCATCGAAACCGGCACGTTCCTCGCGGCGGTGGCGGCGGCGGGCGGCGACGCGACGCTCACCGGCGCGCGCGCCGACACGCTCGAAGCGGTGATCGACAAGCTCGTGGAAGCCGGCGCGAGGATCGACGTCGCGCCCGGCGCGCTGCGGATCGTGCGCGACGGGCCGCTCGTCGCGGCGAACGTGCGCACCGCGCCCTATCCCGCGTTCCCGACCGACATGCAGGCCCAGTTCATGGCGCTGGCGACGCGCGCTTCGGGCACGTCGGTCGTCACCGAGACGATCTTCGAGAACCGGATGATGCACGTGCAGGAACTCGTCCGGCTCGGCGCCGACATCGAGGTCGAGGGGAGCACCGCGATCGTGCGCGGCGTCGGACGCCTGACCGGCGCGAACGTCATGGCGACCGATCTGCGCGCCTCGGCCTGCCTCGTGATCGCCGGGCTCGTCGCCGACGGGGCCACGACGATCGATCGGATCTATCATCTCGACCGGGGCTACGAGCGGCTCGAGGAGAAGCTCGCCGCGCTCGGCGCTTCCATCCATCGCGTCAAATGAGCGATGACGCGAGCCACGCGGGTCATTGAGGCGGATCGGCGGGGGCCTGCCCCTTGGGGACGGAGGCCGCCCGCTGCGATGCGCGGAGTGACAAACTGACAGACTTGGGCGCCTCGCCGCTCGCCCGTCCGACGCCGCAGCCCGGACGCTACGACCCGGAGTTGCTGTTCCCGGTCGATCGTGCCGACGCGCGCGCCGCGATCGGGCTCGCGCCGCCGTTGCCGTTCGTCGGCCACGACGCGTGGACCGCGTGGGAACTCACTTGGCTCGACGCGCACGGCCGCCCGCAGGCGGCGGTGGCGCGTTTCGAGGTTCCCGCCGCGTCGCCGCGCATCGTCGAGTCGAAGTCGATGAAGCTCTTCCTCGCGTCGCTGCACGACGAACGCTTCGAGTCGCGGGAACAGGTCGTCGCGGCGATCGGACGCGACCTCGGGCGCGCGACGGGCGCGGAGGTGCGTGTGACGCTCGCGCTGCCGCCGGCCTATGGCGGGCTCGCCCGCGAACCGATGGATGGGGCGTCGATCGACCAGGCGCCGCTCGCCTCGGTGCCCGACGCGCCGGACGCCTCGCGCCTCGCGACCACGCCGTGGGACGGCGACGAGACGCTCTTCACCTCGCTGTTCCGTTCGGTCTGCCCGGTCACCGGCCAGCCCGACTACGCGGCCGTGAGCCTGCGCTACCGCGGCCCGCGCATCGAGCGCGGCTCGCTCCTCGCCTACCTCGTCGGCTACCGGCACCACCCCGGTTTCCACGAGCATTGCGTCGAGCGCATCTTCGTCGACGTCGCGGCCGCGTGCCGTCCGAGCAAGCTCGCCGTCGAGGCGCGCTTCACCCGTCGCGGCGGGATCGACATCAATCCGTTCCGTTCGAGCGAGGCGACCTGGCGCGCGCGCTCGGCGCCCGACGTGCGCCAATAGCGCGGGCCGGCCCGCCGGCCGCGACATCACGTTGCCCGGCGATCGATGAGGCGTGGCCCGGCGACGGCCCGGGAGGCGAGCGCGGGCGAACGGGTAGAATCCCCGGTTCCATGTCGCTCACGATCGCCCTGTCGAAAGGACGCATCCTCGACGAAACGCTGCCGCTCCTCGCGCTGGCGGGGATCGTGCCGGCCGAGGATCCGGACGTCTCGCGCAAGCTCGTGCTGCCGACGAACCGGAGCGGCGTGTCGCTGATGGTCGTGCGGGCCACCGACGTGCCGACCTACGTGCAGTGGGGCGCCGCCGACGTGGGCATCGCGGGCAAGGACGTGCTGCTCGAGCACGGCGGCGACGGGCTCTACCAGCCGGTGGATCTCGGCGTCGCGCGCTGCCGGATGTCGGTGGCCACGCGCCGCGGCTACGACTGGGCCGGCAACGTGCAGCGCGGCGCGAGGATACGCGTCGCGACCAAGTACGTGACGATCGCCCGCGAGCACTTCGCCTCGAAGGGCATGCACGTCGACCTGATCAAGCTCTACGGGTCGATGGAACTCGCGCCGATCTCGGGGCTCGCCGACGCGATCGTCGACCTCGTGTCGAGCGGCAACACGCTCAGGGCCAACGACCTCGTCGAGGTCGAGACGATCATGCCGATCACCGCGCGGCTCGTCGTGAACCCGGCCGCGCTCAAGCTGAAGCGCGACGTCGTCAAGCCGCTCGTCGACGCGATCGCGGCGGCCGTGCCCGCGCGCGCGGAGGCGGCGGCGTGACCGTCGTGTTTCGCCGGCTGTCGACCGTCTCGGCCGAGTTCGACGCCGAACTCGGGCGGCTGATCGCGTTCGAGGCGGGCCAGGACCCGGACATCGACGACGCGGTCGCGCGCATCGTCGACGAGGTGCGCCGGCACGGCGACGACGCCCTCCTCGAACTCTCCCGCAAGCATGACCGGCTCGAGTTGCCGTCGGCGGCGGCGTTCGAGATCTCGGCCGACGAGATGCGCCGCGCCTTCGAACTCCTGCCCGACGGCCAGCGCGACGCGCTCGCGGCCGCCGCGGCGCGCATCCGCGCGTTCCACGAGGCGCAGAGGGCGCACGGCGGCGGCTTCGAGGTCGTCGAACCCGACGGCACCGTGCTCGGCCAGCGCGTCACGCCGCTCGACCGCGTCGGCATCTACGTGCCGGGCGGCAAGGCGGCGTACCCGTCGTCGGTGCTGATGAACGCGATCCCGGCGAAGGTCGCCGGCGTGCGCGAGATCGTGATGGTGGTTCCGACACCGGGCGGCGTGCGCAACGCGCTGGTGCTGGCCGCCGCGCACCTCGCCGGCGTGACGCGCGCCTTCACGATCGGCGGCGCGCAGGCGATCGCCGCGCTCGCGTACGGCACCGAGACGATCCCCGCGGTCGACAAGATCTGTGGGCCGGGGAACGCCTACGTCGCGGCGGCCAAGCGCCGGGTGTTCGGCGCGGTCGGCATCGACATGGTGGCCGGCGTCTCCGAGATCCTGGTGATCGCGGACGCGTCGGCGAATCCGGACTGGGTCGCCATCGACCTCTTCTCGCAGGCCGAGCACGACGAGATGGCGCAGGCGATCCTGCTCACGCCCGACGAGGCGCTGCTCGACGCGGTGGACGCCGCGATGCACCGCGCGCTCGCGTCGATGCCCCGGGCCGCCGTCATCGAGGCGTCGTTCGCGAAGCGCGGGGCGCTGGTGAAGGTCCGCGATCTCGCGGAAGCCTGCGAGGTCGCGAACCGCATCGCGGCCGAGCACCTCGAACTCGCGGTGGCCGACCCGGACGCGCTCCTGCCGCGCATCCGGCACGCCGGCGCGATCTTCGTCGGCCATCACGCCTGCGAGGCGCTCGGAGACTACTGCGCCGGGCCCAACCACGTGCTGCCGACCGGCCGCACCGCGCGTTTCTCGTCGCCGCTCGGTGTCCACGATTTCCAGAAGCGCTCGAGCGTGCTGCGCATCTCCGCGGCCGCCGCGCGCACGCTCGCGCCGATCGCCGCGACGCTCGCGCACGGCGAGGGCCTCACCGCGCACGCGCGCTCGGCGGAAGCCCGGCTCGCCGCCGCGGCAGGGCGGCGGGAACCGGCCGCGACATGAGCGTCCCGGCGCCCGTTCGCGCGGTCGAGGCGTCGGCGGTCGAGGCCCGCGTGGCCGCGACCATTCGAGGGGAGATCCTCGCGACGACGAGCTACGCGACCGCGAAGCCCGCGGGGATGATCGAGCTCCACGCGAACGAGAATCCCTTTCCGCTGCCCGCGTCGCTGCGCGGCGAACTCGCCGCCGTGCTGGCGGAGGCGGCGGTGAACCGCTATCCCGAAGGCGCGGGCGAAGGCGTGAAGCGCGCGCTCGCCGCCGCGCTGCCGATCCCGCACGGCGCGGAGATGGTGCTGGGCAACGGCTCCGACGAACTGATCCAGGTGATCACCGCGGCGGTGGCGCGCCCGGGCGCCGCGATCCTCGCGCCCGATCCGACCTTCGTCATGTACCGGATCTACGCCGCGCAATCGGCGGTGCGCTACGTGCCGGTGCCGCTGCGCGCGGATTTCACGCTCGACGACGAAGCGTTCGCCGCGGCGATCGGACGCGAACGTCCCGCGCTCGTGTGGCTCGCGAGCCCGAACAACCCGACCGGGCGCGCGCTGCCGCGCGCCTCGATCGAGCGCATCCTCGGCGCCGCGCCCGGCCTCGTGGTCGTCGACGAGGCCTACGCCGACTTCGCCGGGACCTCCTTCCTGCCGCGCGTGCTCGACTTCCCCAACCTGGTCGTGCTGCGGACGCTCTCCAAGATCGGGCTCGCCGGCGCGCGCCTGGGCTACGCGGTCGGGCATCCGGCCTGGATCGCGGAACTCGACAAGGTGCGATCGCCCTACAACGTGAACGCGCTGACGCAGGCCGCGGTCCCGGTGGTGCTCGCTGCCGCCGACGTGCTCGCGGCCCAGGTGGCGAAGATCGTCGCTGAACGCGCGCGCCTCGCTGCCGCGCTCGCCGCCGTCCCCGGCGCGGAGGTGACGCAGAGCGACGCGAACTTCCTGCTGGTGCGCGTGCCCGATGCGGACGCCATGGCGACGCGATTGCGCGCCGCCGGCATCCTGGTGAAGAATCTGCACGGCGGGCATCCGCTGACCGCGAACTGCCTGCGGATCACCGTCGGCACGCCCGCCGAGAACGATGCGCTGGTTCGCGCGATGACCCCGCCATGAACGCCCCGCCTCCTGCCCGCACCGCCCGCGTCGAGCGCCACACGCGCGAGACCCGGATCGTCGTCGAACTCGGCCTCGACGGCACCGGGCGCTCCGACCTCGCGTCGGGGATCCCGTTCCTCGACCACATGCTCGACCAGGTGGCCCGCCACGGTATGGTCGACCTGACCGTCCGAGCCGAGGGCGATCTCGAAATCGACGCGCACCACACGGTCGAGGACATCGGCATCGTGCTCGGGCAGGCGCTCGCGAAGGCCGTCGGCGACAAGACCGGGCTCGCGCGCTACGGCCACGCCTACGTGCCGCTCGACGAGGCGCTCTCGCGCGTCGTGATCGACCTGTCGGGGCGGCCGGGCCTCGAGTTCCACGTCGCCTTCACGCGCGCGCGCGTCGGGACCTTCGACGTCGATCTCACGCACGAATTCTTCCAGGGATTCGCCAACCACGCGTTCGCGACGCTGCACGTCGACAACCTGCGCGGCGCGAACGCCCATCACCAGTGCGAGACGGTGTTCAAGGCGTTCGGGCGCGCGCTGCGCATGGCGGTCGCCCGCGATCCGCGCGCGGCGGGGGCCATTCCCTCGACCAAGGGAGCGCTTTGACAGTTGTCAGTTGTCAGTTGACAGTTGGCAGTGGTGGCGGCGCTTCCGGTGGTACTACGCCTTTCAACTGACTACCGAACCCGGCGCTCGATGCGCCGCCACCGGAGACACCGGCATCACTGCCAACTGTCAACTGTGAACTGACTCCTGAACCCGGCGCTCGACGCGCCGCCACCGGAGACTCCGTCGCTACTGCCAACGGACAACTGTCAACTGAACACTGAATGATCGCGGTCATCGACTACGGCATGGGCAACCTTCGCTCGGTGGCGAAGGCGCTGCGGCATGTCGCGCCGGCGAGCGAGGTCGTCGTGACGGGCGACGCAGCGGTCGTGCGGCGCGCGGAGCGCGTCGTGCTGCCGGGGCAGGCGGCGATGCCGGATTGCATGCGCTGCCTGGATGCGTCCGGGCTGCGCGAAGTCGTGATCGAGGTCGCGCGCGACCGGCCGTTTCTCGGCGTCTGCCTCGGGCTGCAGATGCTGTTCGACGCGAGCGAGGAAGGGCCGACGGCGTGCCTGGGGATCCTGGCCGGGCAGGTCGTGCGTTTCCGCGACGACGCGATGGTGCTTCCGGACGGCGAGCGCCTGAAGGTCCCGCACATGGGCTGGAGCCGCGTGCGCCGGGTGCGCGCGCATCCGCTCTGGGAGCGCATCGCCGACGACGAGCGCTTCTACTTCGCGCACAGCTACCATCCGGTCCCGGGGGACGGGAGCGTGGTGGCAGCCACGACCGACTATCCCGCGCCGTTTACTTGCGCGGTGGCTCGGGCTAATATCTTCGCGACCCAGTTCCATCCGGAGAAGAGCCACCGCGCCGGTCTGCAGTTGCTCGCCAACTTCGTCGCCTGGAACGGACGCGCCTGACGGGCGCGCCCTCCGCACCGCCGCCATCCCCCACGCCCGCGGCCATGCTGATCATTCCCGCCATCGACATCAAGGACGGCCACTGCGTCCGCCTGAAGCAGGGCGACATGCAGGCGGTGACCGTGTTCTCCGAGGATCCCGCCGCCATGGCGCAGCACTGGCTCGAGCGCGGCGCGGAGCGGCTGCACATCGTCGACCTGAACGGCGCGGTCGCCGGGCGGCCGAAGAACGAACTCGCCATCCGCGAGATCGTGAGCGTCGTCGGCGAGGAGATCCCGGTCCAGCTGGGCGGCGGCATCCGCGACCTCGACACGATCGAGCGCTACCTCGACGACGGCATCACCTACGTGGTGATCGGCACCGCCGCGGTGAAGAATCCGGGCTTCCTGCACGATGCGTGCTACGCGTTCCCCGGCCACATCATCGTCGGCCTCGACGCGCGCGACGGCAAGGTGGCGACCGACGGCTGGTCGAAGATGACCGGCCACGACGTGATCGACCTCGCCCGCAAGTTCGAGGACTACGGCGTCGAGGCGGTCGTCTACACCGACATCGGGCGCGACGGCATGCTGACCGGCATCAACGTCGAGGCGACGGTGCGGCTCGCGAAGGCGATCAAGGTGCCGGTGATCGCGTCCGGCGGCCTGTCCTCGCTCGACAACGTCCGCACGCTGATGAAGCACGAGGCCGACGGCATCGTCGGCGCGATCGCGGGCCGGGCGATCTACGAGGGCACGCTCGACTTCGCGCAGGCGGTCGAGGCGGGAAGGCAGAAGTCAGTTGACAGTTGACAGTTGGCAGTTGGCAGTGGCGCCGGAGTATCCAGTGGCGGCGCGTGGAGCGCCGCTGCGAGATCGTGGTAGGTCAACCGTCAGCCTGCGAATTTCGATGTGTCGACGCGAAGAGCGTCCGACTCAAGTCGGACCTGCCGCCGACCCGCAACGGCGCTGAATGCGCCGCCACCGGAAACGCCGACCGCACTGTCAACTGCCAACTGCCAACTGCCAACTGCCAACTGAACACTGATGCTGGCCAAACGGATCATCCCCTGCCTCGACGTCGCCGCCGGCCGCGTCGTGAAGGGCGTCAACTTCGTGAACCTGCGTGACGCGGGCGACCCGGTCGAAGTCGCGCGGCGCTACGACGAAGAGGGCGCGGACGAGCTCGCGTTCCTCGACATCCGCGCGAGCATCGAGACGCGCGGACTGCTGTGCGACATGATCGAGGCGGTCGCCGACCAGGTGTTCATCCCGCTGACCGTGGGCGGCGGCGTCAACACGATCGAGGACATCCGCGCGCTTCTGAACGCGGGCGCCGACAAGGTCAGCATCAACACGGCCGGCGTGAAGCGCCCCGAGTTCCTCGCCGAGGCGTCGGCGCGCTTCGGCGCGCAGTGCGTGGTCGCGGCGATCGACGCGAAGCAATGCGCGGTGGACGCCTGGCAGGTCGTCATCCACGGCGGACGCACGCCGACCGGGCTCGACGCGATCGACTGGGCGCGGGAGGTCGCGTCGCTCGGCGCCGGCGAGATCCTGCTCACGAGCATGGACCGCGACGGCGCGAAGACCGGCTTCGACCTGAAGCTCACGCGCGCGGTGGCCGGCGCGGTCGACGTTCCGGTCATCGCGTCGGGGGGCGTCGGGTCGCTCGAACATCTGGTCGACGGCATCGTCCGGGGTGGCGCGGACGCGGTGCTCGCCGCGTCGGTCTTCCACTACGGCGAGTACACGATCGCGCAGGCGAAGGCGGCGATGCGCGGCGCGGGCATCGAGGTGCGATGATGCGCCGGGACCTCCGTTGTCCGATGCCCGCCGCACTTCGCGACCGCTCGACCGGATGCGCGACCCGCACGACGGATCCTCGCGGCGCGGGCGGTTCGAACGCGATGCTCCGGCCATGAGCTATCTCGACGCTGTCCGCTGGAACGCCGACGGTCTGGTTCCCGCGATCGCGCAGGAACAGGCGACCGGGCGGGTGCTGACGCTCGCGTGGATGAACCGCGAGGCGCTCGAGCGCACCGCCGCCACGCGCGAAGCGCACTACTGGTCGCGCTCGCGGGGACGGCTGTGGCGCAAGGGCGAATCCTCGGGCCACGTCCAGCACGTGCGCGAGATCCGGCTCGACTGCGACGAGGACGCGATCCTCATCGTCGTCGAGCAGGCGGGCGGCATCGCCTGCCACACCGGCCGCGCGCGCTGCTTCCACCAGCGGCTCGACGGCGGCGCGTGGCGGATCGACGAACCGGTGCTGCGCGATCCGAAGGCGATCTATGGCGACTGACGGCACGCGCGCGGACGTCCTCGCGCGCCTGGCGGCGACGATCGAGTCGCGCCGCGGCGCGGAGCCGGCGTCGTCCTATGTCGCGAGCCTCCTCGCGAAGGGCCGCGACGCGATCCTGAAGAAGATCGGCGAGGAGGCGACCGAAACGGTCATGGCGTCGAAGGACGGCGTCCCCTCGCGTGTCGCCGCGGAGATGGCGGACCTCTGGTTCCATTGCCTCGTGCTGCTCGCGCATCACGGACTCTCGCCCGATGACGTGTTCGGGGAACTCGAGCGGCGCGAGGGCCGCTCCGGACACGACGAGAAGGCCTCGCGGCGCTGAGGCGGCGCGCGATCCGCGGCGCGTGCCCTACGAGCGCACCCAGTTCGGGACCCTGATGGCGGTGGGGACGCTCCTGGGCTTCGCCGCCGCGGGTTACGTGCTCGCGTTCGTCGTGTCGCCCGCGACGCGCGAGGCCGTCCCCTGGCTGACTTGGGCGCTCTGCGGCGTGCTCGTCGCGGGATTCCTGCTCGTGGGCTGGATGCGCGTGCGTGTCGACGATCGCAGGTTGCACGCGGTCATGGGCGTCGGACTGCTGCGCAAATCGGTCGAGATCGCCGACGTGCGCAAGGCCGAGGTCGTCCGGACGCGGGTCCTGTGGGGATGGGGCGTCCATCTGACGCCGGCCGGTTGGCTATACAATGTCGGCGGCCGCTGGGCAGTCCGGCTGGAACTCGCCTCCGAGCGGGCGGTCATGATCGGGAGCGACGACCCGGGAGGGCTCCACGACGCCATCGAAGCCGCGCGGGCCGCGGCCAACCGACCACGCTGATCCATGCACGATCCGGACTGCATCTTCTGCAAGATCGTCGCCGGCAGGATCCCCTGCCGGAAAGCGCACGAGGACGGCGAGGTCCTGGCGTTCCACGACATCCAGCCGCAGGCGCCGGTGCATGTGCTGGTGATCCCGAAGAGGCACATCGCGACGCTGTACGATGCGGCGCCCGCCGACGAGGCGCTCCTGGGGCGCATGCTGGCGCTGGCGCCCTCGATCGCGAAGGCGCAGGGCGCGAATGACGGGTTCCGGGTCATCGTGAACACCGGACGCGTCGGCAATCAGGAAGTGCAGCACGTTCATCTGCACGTGATCGGGGGGCCGGACCCGCTGGGCCGGATGCTCCCGCGCAAGGAACCGTAAGGAGAAGGACATGGGCGGTCTCTCGATCTGGCACTGGCTGATCGTGCTTCTGGTCGTCGTGCTGATCTTCGGCACGAAGAAGCTGCGCAACATCGGGCAGGACCTCGGTGGCGCGGTCAAGGGCTTCAAGGAAGGCGTGAAGGGCGCCGAGGACGACGCGAACGCCGCGAAGTCGGCGTCCGCCGACGCCGCGAACCCGGCGAAGCTCGGCGGACAGACGCTCGAAGGCGAGGTCCGCAAGGAAACGACGACCCGCTCGTAGCCTCCGCGCGAGTCCGCGCGCCCGGCGCCGCGCCGCGCGCGCGGCACCGTCATGTTCGACATCGGCTTCTCGGAAATCGTCGTCATCGCCGTCGTGGCGCTGATCGTGCTCGGCCCCGAGCGTCTGCCCAAGGCCGCGCGCACGCTCGGCCACCTGTTCGGGCGGCTGCAGCGCTACGTGAACGAGGTGAAGTCGGACATCAGCCGCGAGATGGAGCTGGAGGAACTGAGGAAGGTGCAGCAGGAGGTCAAGTCCGCGGCGCGCGAATTCGAGCAGTCGGTCACGACCGCCGCGCAGGACGTCGAGGGCGGCGTGCGCGACGTCGAGCGCCAGCTCAACACGGCGGGAGAGACCCCGACGGCCGGGCCGCAGCCTTCCTCCGATCCTGCGGCACCCGCCGTGACGGCGAGCGTCGAGGCGCCCGCGGGCGAACCCGCGCGCCAGCCGAGCCTGCCCGGCTTCGACCGGATCTGACGGGAGCCCGGGTTGAGCGAGCCCGCCGACGCCACGCAGCAGGAGACGTTCATCTCGCACCTGGTCGAGCTGCGCGACCGGCTGCTGCGCGCGATCATCGCCGTCGTGGTCGTGATGCTCGCGTTGTTCCCGTGGGCGAAGGACATCTACGCGCTGCTCGCGCGGCCGCTCCTCGCGGTGTTGCCGCACGGCGCGACGATGATCGCCACCGACGTCACCGGCACCTTCCTCGTGCCGCTCAAGGTGACCGCGATGGCCGCGTTCGTGCTCGCGCTGCCCTACGTGCTGTGGCAGGCGTGGGCGTTCGTCGCCCCCGGCCTCTACCACCACGAGAAGCGGCTCGCGCTGCCGGTGATCGTGTCGTCGGTGGTGTTCTTCGCGGTCGGGATGGCGTTCGCGTACTTCTTCGTGTTCCCGGTCGCGTTCGGCTTCTTCGCCGGCTACGCGCCCGCGGGCGTGCAGATGATGACCGACATCGACAAGTACCTGTCGTTCGTGCTGACGATGTTCATCGCGTTCGGA
>JAANMY010001209.1_pt1 | contig 30858 bp, 27 predicted proteins | sample 7279691 | NCBI WGS metagenome assembly JAANMY01 (sample SAMN14094543, study PRJNA606508) | bioreactor metagenome | isolation source: A lab-scale SPAN reactor treating ammonium-rich wastewater day 388 | place: Ireland: Galway | collected 2018-02-07
GTAGTCGATATCGCGGTAAACCCAGGTGTTGGGGTCATCACGGTTGTATTCGGTGCCATCGGGTAGTTTGAATGCCGTGAATAGTTGGGTATCACCACTGGTTCCTTCTTTTCCATGGATATTTCGTTTGGAGTCTTGGTTGTCAAAGTTAACGGGAGATGTATTGACTGGATAAGATTTTCTGTAATATCCATTCCAATCACCATCAGTTAAAAGAATATGATAATTTCTACGACATCCCAATGGTTTGTTGTCATTGCTGGCATCGGCAAGTTTTTCGGTTGGTTTGTCCGCCCAAGGGCCATTTTTGTGTAAATCGGCACGCATGTATTCATCAGCCTGTTTGACAAGCCAATGGGTTGGAGTGTTAGTGCAAGCTTTAAGTGCTTTAGCATAAGTAATCAGATTTTTTCGGTGCGTTGAATCTAAAATGCGCATGCTGTTTGCAATGTCATTTCTCGATGCAATACTATTGCCTAGGCTTTCTAATTTAAGGTCTGGAACTGAAACACAAGAACTTCTATTCCATCCATCTGCATATTCAACCCATTTTCCTCCTTCCCAACGTGAATCTGCCTTTGCATTGTGCAATCCAAATGACTGCCAGGCCAAACGAATTTTTCCATCAGGCAATAAACTTTTGTCGTTAAAAACTTCTTCAATAGCTTCTTGGAGTACTTGGAGACGTGTTTTTGTGTATGGGTTTGTTTTTGCATTGTATGGTTTAGAGGGATCCTTAAGAACCATATCAGGAGCAATTTTTCCATCTTTCCAAGTTACCATTGATCCAGAATCATCCAGTGACAAGATCACGTTTGGTGCCACATACGGCTCTACCGTGCCGGGGGGGGAATTGGCCAAGTCCAGTGCCCAGGCGCTGGCGGGAGCCAAGGCAGCGCTGGCAGCAATTGCAATCAGGCGGCGGCGAAATTTTTGGGGTGTAGTGCGTCGGGGCATGGTGAACTCCTGGGGCGGCACGAAAGAACAGAAAGAAAAAATCAACGGGCTTGAGACGGTGTTAGTCCTGCAGACGCGTGCGGGCGTAGGTTTCCTGGATCACGGCAGTGCTGTTGGGCTTCAAGCCCCTGGCCCAGGCGGTGATGCGGTACACCATGCTGGGTTTCAGACGCAAATCCAGGAGGTCTGTTGGTGCTGCTGCATTGGGGTCGTCATTCACAATGAGGCCTGTACCGCCGACGGCATCGGGGTCGGCGTAGCTCAACACTTCAATCCAGTACCAGCCACCACGGTCGTCAGCGTCGCGCTCGGCCAGGATGGCGTTGTGAGGGGCATCGTCATCTGAAGCGTTTTTAGATAGGGCTCCAGTAAATTGTCCATAGCGTGCACCGCCGCGTTTGCCTGCGTTGTTAGCCCTGGTCATTTGCTCGAAAGAGACTTCGGGGTCGTCAGCCTCTGTGGTGTCTGTGTGGTTGTTCCAAAAGTCCTGCCGACCTCGGCGCTTGACGCACAGCCCGTTTTCGCAGAACGGCGAGGTACTGCGGTGGTTCGAAAAACCGACGATATTGTTATCGTACACAGCGGTCAGCGCGGCATTGTCATCAGCGCGATAGCCTGTGGTGTCGAATTGCTGAATATCCAATTCAGCATCTTGAATCAGGCTTTGCGCGGCTTCAAAAGCGCGTTGGTAATCGGCATCGTTGCCGACCACCATTTCATTGAAGATGGCGGTGCGCGATGCCCACAGCGCCAGCAGCATGGAGAGCATGACAAACACAATCACCACAAACAAGGCAATGCCGCGTTCGTGGTGGGGGGCAGCAGGGTGGGCGGTGGAAGAGGGGGAGTGCATGGAGGAGCCTTTCACCTTTAAATCAGCCCTTGGCTGCGCAGTTGGAAGACGTTGCGAAACACGTAGTGCATCCGGTTGGTGCGTGGAGCGGCCAGGGTGGTGATGTTCACAGCGGTGCTGCCGTCGCAGCCGGTGTAGCTGGCACCTTCTGGCAGGTCAATACGTTCGGTGCCAAACAGCACCAGGCAGACTTCTACACCTTGAACCCGGTTCCAGTCTGCTACGCCATCCCTGTTGGTGTAGAGCATGGTGGGATCATCTTGATCGGTGCCTTGTAGCAGGTAGCGCACTTGGAAAGCAGCGACGTTTTGGGCAATGGGTTGGTCGTTGCAGCGCAAATCTGTGCCATTGAGGGTAAAGATGCTTTCGATAGAGGCAGTCGTTCCGGCAGGGATGCTTCCAGGAGCGCCCAGGCAGTTGCGGGAGATGGGGCCAGCATTGGCAAAAGTGGGTTCTTCGTAGCCGGTGAAGCGAATGGTGACGCTGCCATTGTTTTCGGCGATGGCTGTGTCGGTGCTGCCACGCAGCTGGAAGGCGGTGGCGGAGGTGATCTCGCCCTCACCGTCAGCATCCAGGCCCAAATCAAGGTAGAGCGAGCCGGCCTGGCGCAATTGGGTGCCAAAGGTGCGCATAACGTAGGCGGCTTGTTGCTGGATGCCACTGATATCGCTGACGGCCCCGGTCACGCTGCGCGAGCCCAGCAGCGAGACCGTGGCCACGGCGACGACAAGCAGACCAACGGCAAGGCCAATCATGAGCTCAATCAGTGTCAGGCCGGCCTGGAATTTCAAGTGTTTTTGCTCTTTATCCCTTGCTGGATAAGCGCTTAAAGCTATTTTTTTTATATGGTGGTGTGTGTGCAATACCATTATTTGCTCCCTGGGCAGTAAATTTTGCTGTCGTCTTGGTTGCGAACGCAGCGGGCGGCTACCGTGATGTATTGCAGGTGGCAGATGCGCCCATCGGGGCAGACGGCAACGTCTGTGTCGGTGCCAGCGGAGAAAGTCCCATCGGCGGCACGGACTTGGGTTGCATCAATATCGTCAGTGTCTAGACCTTCTGCTTCATTGGCCCGCCAACTGACCATGATGCCGATTTGGCTGGCCGTAGTACTACCAGCGTCCCAGGGTGCAACAAAAATGCTGGCTTCGCCCAAGGGCAGGGTGTTGGCAACGTTTTGCTTCCATACCCCTAGGTCGCGGGTGAATAAAGCAGCGGGGGTGCAAGGGCTGTTGCTATCAGTGCAGCCATCGGGGTCTGGCTTATCGTCGAAGTCAGAGACGATATCGTCACTTAATAGGTCGATGTAGTTGCCCAGGCTGACCAAAGCATTTGGCTGTACACGTAGCCGCTCGCTGAAATCTTCAATCAGTCGGACTGCCTGGGCGCGGCGTGTGGCGGTTTGGGAATCGACCAGGGTGCGCATTTGCATGCCCAGAATGCCGATGATGCCGAGCACCGAAATGACCAAGGCCACCAGCGATTCAATCAAGGTAATGCCGCGTTGCCGGCGGTGCGAGGTGGTGGGGTGTGGGCGGTTTATCCTTTGCATGGAACTTCCTCTGATTTAACAGTGCGTATGCGCCCCCCAGAGCTCATGCACAGTCCGCGTGTGGCGGGGTGGCTGATGCTTTGGTTGTGGGGGATGAGATTGAAACCGACGTAAGTGCCCGCTACCAGGCCATAGCGGTTGAAAATGATGCGGTTGTTGCCCCCGGTGCGGGAAATCTGGGTGCGGTTGGGGCTGTCGTAACGCAGCAGCACCGGTTCGCTGGCGGCGCAGCTGTTGTTGCGGTTGGTGTCGGCGCAGATGAACCAGCCACAGTCCCATTCGCGCTGGGGGCTGGGAGCGGTGCAGCCGTTGGTGTTGGTGGTGATTTTTTGCATGATGATGTGGCCACCGCGTTTGATGGCTTCAGAGCGGGCAAATTGCAGGCTGGCTTCCAGGTTGCTTTCCACCTGTCGCACCCGCCAGCGCTCTATCAGTGGCTGAAAGCTGGGCAGCGCAATCGCTAGTAGCACCCCCAGCACGCTCACGGTGACCATGAGTTCAATCAAGGTAAAACCCAAACTATGGCGTGGATGGAGGTGCTGGATGCGGTGCATGGCGTGTCCTTTAGGGGTCAGGATCGGGATCGGGGGTAGATGGGTTGCACTCCTCGCTGCCCGGTAAGTGCCGGATAAGTCCACTGCCGCTAATGCAGACACGGGTAGCGCTTGCAGCGTTTTCATCCTTGTTGGCGGGAGTCAGCAAAAAATCGGCGACCGGGGTGATGGTGCCCCAGCGGTCCAGTGCCAGTTCGGTGGCATCGCCTTCTTCGCTGATGGCCAGGCTGGTGGATGCGCCGCTGGTTTGCAGCAGTTCATCGTCGCCATCGGCATCAATACCATTGACTTCCCAGCCGTTGGCCCAGTCATCGTCGATGGCACTAATGGTGATGCCGCCGCCACGTTTGATGGCTTCGGAGCGGGCGTAGTAGATGGTTGATTGCAGCGCTTCGGCTGCGCTGCGCACGCGCCAGCGTTCTATTAAAGGGGTGAAGCTGGGGGCGGCAATCATGGCAATGACGGCCAGAATGGAGACAGTCACCATCAGTTCAATGAGGGTGAAGCCATGTTGTTTGAGAGGGAGCACAGGGTATTTCAACATTTGGGTTGAATGTAGGGGTCTGTTGCCGCAGTGGTTGCTGGGGCAGGATGAGCGGTGAGTGGTGCGGGATGAGTGGCAAGGAGACGTTTAAACGCGGCAAAAGAAAAACCGCCATGGTTTGCACCGTGGCGGTTTTTTTGAAGGCGTTGATCGGTAATTGCTTACTTGATCTTGGCTTCTTTGTACTCGACGTGTTTGCGAGCTTTGGGGTCGAACTTCATGATCAACATCTTTTCAGGCATTGTCTTTTTGTTCTTGGTGGTGGTGTAGAAGTGACCGGTGTCAGCAGTGGAGACCAGTTTGATTTTTTCGCGTCCGCCTTTGGTAGCCATGAGTATTTCTCCTTGAGATTAGCTAGAAATTAAGCTTGGCCACGGGCACGCATGTCGGCCAGAACGGTGTCGATGCCGTTCTTGTCGATCAGACGCAGGGCGGCGCTGGAGACGCGCAGACGCACCCAGCGGTTTTCGCTTTCGACCCAGAAGCGCTTGTACTGCAGGTTGGGCAGAAAGCGGCGTTTGGTTTTGATGTTGGAGTGGGAAACTTTGTGACCCACCGCAGGCTTTTTGCCTGTTACTTCGCATACGCGTGCCATTGAGGACACTCCGATTCAAGTTTTACAGCGGCCAGCATAGGGTGCTGACTGCCTCACCTCGCCATTGTGGTTCTGGGTGGCGGTAAACCCATGCTGCCCAAGCTTGGGGCAAAAGCAGCAAAGCCGCGCATTATAGCGCGGCTTTGGGTTTTAGTTGGGTGGTGGGCAGTAGCGGCGATTATTCCTGCTGTTCCAAAAACCGCTGGGCATCCAGTGCCGCCATGCAGCCGGTACCGGCGCTGGTGATGGCTTGGCGGTAGATGTTGTCTTGCACATCGCCGGCGGCAAAGATGCCGGGCACGCTGGTTTGCGTGGCAAAGCCTTTGCGGCCACTGTGGGTGACGATGTAGCCGCCGTCCATCTCTAGTTGGCCCTTGAAGATGTCGGTGTTGGGCGCGTGGCCGATGGCAATGAAGCAGCCTTGCAGGGCGATGTCTTCGGTGTGCCCGTCTTGCGTGCTTTGGATGCGCACGCCGGTGACACCGCTGGCTTCGCCCAGTACTTGCTGCAGGGTGAAGTGGGTTTTGAGGATGATTTTTCCTTCTCGCACTTTGGCCATCAACTTATCGACCAGGATGGGTTCGGCGGTAAATTTGTCACGGCGGTGAATGAGGGTGACAGTGCTGGCGATGTTGGACAGGTACAAGGCTTCTTCCACCGCCGTGTTGCCGCCGCCGACCACGCAGACGGGCTGGTCGCGGTAGAAAAAGCCATCGCAGGTGGCACAGCCGGAAACGCCCCGGCCCATGAATTCTGTTTCTGAGGGCAGGCCCAGGTATTTGGCCGATGCGCCGGTGGCAATGATCAGGCTGTCGCAGGTGTAGGTGCCGCTGTCGCCGGTCAGGGTGAAGGGGCGCTGCGAGAAATCAACCTGGTTGATGTGGTCGAACACGATTTCAGCCTCAAAGCGCTGGGCGTGCTCTAAAAAGCGCTGCATCAGTTCAGGGCCCTGCACGCCATGGACATCGGCGGGCCAGTTATCGACCTCGGTGGTGGTGGTCAGCTGCCCACCCTGGGCCATGCCGGTGATGAGCACGGGCTGCAGGTTGGCACGCGCAGCGTAGATGGCGGCGGTGTAGCCGGCCGGGCCGGAGCCCAAAATTAAAACCTTGGCGTGTTGGGGTGTGCTCATAACTGTGATCCGTAGTGAGGTGGAAGGAGGGGCGTTATATGTTTTGCATACGCTTTGAAACGGTTGATTGTAGAAAGCTTGGGCAAGCCTGGCTGCCCCTGGGGTAAGCTTTCGCCCTCGTATGAAAGCTTCCTCTTCTTCTTCAGCCGCTGCACTGGCTGGTACGCCGTCTCGATTGGGTTTGGCGCGGTTTGGCCATGAGATGTGCTTGCTCACAGGCCTGCTGGTGCTGATGTTTGGCCTGGCGGCCATGGCCAGCCATTCGTTGCTGGATCCGGCGTGGTCCACGTCGGGCGCTTCGGACACCGTTTTGCCGCACAACTGGATGGGGCGGCTGGGCGCGATTTTGTCGGATGCCGCGTATTTTGGTTTTGGCTTTTCGGTCTGGTGGCTGTGGGCGATTGCGATTTTTGTGTGGTTGCGCTCATTTCGGCGCTGGATTGCGGGCGCGGGAATTTTTATCCCTTCACTGGGCCAGCGTTTGAGTTTTTGGCTGGGCACCTTGCTCTTGCTGGGGGCCAGCTGCGCGTTGGAATGGAGCCGCCTTTACCGCTTTGAAGAGGCCTTGCCCGGTCACGCTGGTGGGGTGCTGGGGTATATGTTGGGCGTGGGTGGGATGCGCTGGCTGGGCTTTACGGGCTCAGGGGTGGTGGGCATCTTGTGCATCGTCGTGGCGGTGGGGTGGGTTTTTAATTTTTCCTGGGGCAGTGTGGCCCAAGGTTTGGGCACGCAGTTGGACAAACTCTGGCCCAAAATTCAAGCGTGGCGGGAGCAGGGGCGCGATATTGCCAAGGGCAAACAAGCCGCCCGCCAGCGTGCCCAAGATGTGCAGCACGATGCCCCGGTGCAGCATGAGCCGGTGGTGATTGCGCCGGCCCCTGTGGCGATTGCCCCCAGTGAACGGGTGCTGAAAGAGCGCCAGAAGCCTTTGTTTACCGACAGCCATGCCGCGCTGTCCGAAGGCTTGCCCCAAGTGAATTTGCTCGATGCGCCGCCCGCCCAGCAAGAAACCGTTGCCCCCGAAACGCTGGAGATGACCAGCCGCTTGATTGAGAAAAAGCTCAAAGACTTTGGCGTGGATGTCGTGGTGGTGCAGGCCACACCGGGGCCGGTGGTGACCCGCTACGAGGTGGAGCCGGCGACCGGGGTCAAAGGCTCCCAAGTGGTCAATTTGGCCAAGGATTTGGCCCGCAGCTTGAGTTTGGTGTCGATTCGTGTGATTGAAACCATTCCGGGCAAAAACACCATGGCGCTGGAGCTGCCCAATGTGCGGCGGCAGACCATCAAGTTGTCGGAAGTGCTGGGCTCGCAGATTTACCACCAAAGCAAAAGCCTGCTGACCATGGGCCTGGGCAAGGACATTGAGGGCAAGCCCGTGGTGGCCGACCTGGCCAAGATGCCGCACGTGCTGGTGGCGGGCACGACCGGCTCGGGCAAGTCGGTGGGGATCAACGCCATGATTTTGTCGCTGCTCTACAAGGCAGAAGCCAAGGATGTGCGCCTGCTGATGATTGACCCCAAGATGCTGGAAATGTCCGTTTATGAAGGCATTCCGCACCTGCTGGCCCCGGTGGTCACCGACATGAAGCAAGCAGCCAACGGCCTGAACTGGTGCGTGGCTGAAATGGAAAAGCGCTACAAACTGATGAGCAAGCTGGGCGTGCGCAATTTGGCCGGGTACAACGCCAAAATTGACGAAGCCCGCGCCCGCGAGGAAAGCATTGGCAACCCGTTTAGCCTGACCCCCGAGCAGCCCGAGCCCTTGCAGCGCCTGCCGCACATTGTCATTGTCATTGATGAGTTGGCCGATTTGATGATGGTCGTTGGCAAAAAGATTGAAGAGCTGATTGCCCGCCTGGCGCAAAAGGCGCGGGCTGCGGGCATCCATTTGATTTTGGCCACCCAGCGCCCCAGCGTGGATGTGATTACCGGGCTGATCAAGGCCAATATTCCTACGCGCATTGCGTTTCAGGTCAGCACCAGGGTGGATAGCCGCACCATTCTTGACCAAATGGGGGCCGAGGCCTTGCTGGGCATGGGCGACATGCTCTACATGGCCAGCGGCACGGGCCTGCCGGTGCGGGTGCATGGGGCCTTTGTCAGCGACGATGAGGTACACCGCGTTGTAGCCTACTTAAAGCAGCAGGGCGAGCCGGACTACGTTGATGGCGTGCTCGATAGCAGCACCGGCGAGGATGGCTTGGGCAGTGAACTGGGCGAAGGTGGCAGCGGCAGTGGTGCCGAGCAAGACCCCATGTACGACCAGGCCGTGCAAGTGGTGCTGCAAGACCGCAAGGCCAGCATCTCGTATGTGCAGCGCAAGCTGGGCATTGGCTACAACCGCTCGGCCAACCTGCTGGAGCAAATGGAAAAAGCCGGTTTGGTCAGTGCGCTGACCTCCAGCGGCAAACGCGACGTACTGGTGCCCGCCCGGGGCGAATAAAGGTGATTGATGCAACAACATATCCGAAAATGGGCCGTGCTGGCCCTGTTGGCCACCCCTGGCCTGGCAGCGCCTGCATGGGCCGATGGCTTGGCCAGCCTGGAGGCATTTGTGCGCCAGGCCAAAGCCGGCACCGCCCAATTCACCCAGACGGTGACCAGCCCCGCCAAAGCTGGCCAAGCACCGCGTGTGCAGTCCAGCAGCGGCAGCTTTAGCTTTCAGCGGCCGGGGCAGTTCAAGTTTGTCTATACCCAGCCCTTTGCCCAAACCATCGTCGCCGATGGACAAACACTGTGGTTGTACGACGAAGATTTAGAGCAAGTCACCCGCCGCCCACAAGGCGATGCCCTGGCTGGCACCCCAGCGGCATTGCTGACCAGCGTGCAAGACATGGCCGCTTTGCGCAAAGATTTTGATTTGGCCGCGCAGGCCAGTGCCCAGCCCGACCCCGAGGGCCTTCAATGGGTGCAAGCCACGCCGAAAAACCAGGATGGCCAGATCCAGCAGCTGCGCGTGGGGTTCACCCCGGAAGGGGCATTGGCCGCGCTGCAGATTAACGACAGCTTTGGCCAGCAATCGCTGCTGCGCTTTACCCAGATGGCGCTGTCCCCTGGTTTGCCAGCGGGCAGTTTTCACTTTCAAACCCCGGCGGGGGTGAGTGTGCTGGATCAATAAAAATAGCGCCTTGCGCTTTATTTACAAAGGATTTCGGTTGAATTCAATCGAAATCCTTTTGTTTTTAAGCGGGTGCAGCTATTGGTAATGGTTTAAAAACAGGCCCAAGTTTGCTCGGCAATGGTGAGCATGAAATCGGGGTCCAGGTACAGGCCAAACACGGCCAGCAAGACCAGCGCAACCACCAGCCATGCCAAGGCCCGCTGCCAAATCGGACGGCGCTGGGGCGCAGATGTGGGGGTGGCTGGTTCGGTTGTCATGCGTTGGGGGTGGTTGCCAGTGCGGGGCGGGCAATGGCCGTTTCGCGCACCGGTAAATTAATCAAGGCACCGGCCACGCCCAGCGCAATCATCAGGTACCAAAGCATGTCGTAATTGCCTTGGCTGTCGTACAGGTAGCCGCCCAACCAAATGCCCATAAAGCTGCCCAGCTGGTGGCTAAAGAAGGTGATGCCGCCCAGCATGGACAAATGCTGCACGCCAAAAATCTGCGCCAAGATGCCATTGGTCAGCGGCACAGTCGAAAGCCATAAAAACCCCATAACCGCCGCATAGGCGTACACCGACCAGGGCGACAGCGGGGCCAGCAAAAACAGCACCGTGGCCAGCGCCCGTAGCCCGTAAATGCCCGACAGCAAATACTGTTTGGGCAGCTGCTGGCCCAGGTTGCCGGCGATATAGGTGCCAAAGATATTGAACAGCCCAATCAACGCCAGGCTGTAACTGGCCACCTGCGGGGCCATGCCAAAGTCTTTCAAATAGCTGGGCATGTGTACGCCAATGAACATGACCTGAAAGCCGCAGACAAAGTAACCCAGCGTCAAAAACACAAAGCTGGAATGGCCCAGGGCCTCTTTCAGCGCCTCGCGCACCGATTGGGTGCGCGGTGCCAGTGCTTGCCCTTTGCCAAAGCCCGGTTCGCGCAGGCCAAAGGCCAACACGCCGATCAGCAAAACCACCAGGGTCAGGGCCAGCAAGGCATTGCTCCAGCCCAGCTGGGCAATCAGCGCCCCTTCGACCGGCACCATAAAAAATTGCCCGAAAGAGCCTGCCGCCGCCGTCAGGCCCATGGCCCAGCTGCGCCGCGATGCGGGGATTTGCCGGCCCAGCACGCCATACACCACGGCATAGGTCGTGCCCGATTGCGCCGCGCCAATGACCAGGCCCGTGCTCAAAATAAACAACCAAGTGGTGGGGGCCAAGGCCATTCCGGCCAAACCCAAGGCGTAGAGAGCGGCTCCAGCTATCAAAATTTTGAATGCGCCCCAGCGATCGGCCAAGATGCCAACAAAAATCCCCAAAATGCCCCAGGCCATGTTTTGCACCGCAATCGCCAGGGAGAAGGACTCGCGGCTCCAGCCCATGTCTTGGGTAATCGGCTGCAGCCACAGGCCAAAACCGTGGCGAATGCCCATGGACAGCGTCACCACCATGCCCGCACACAACAGCACCTGCAGCATGGGCAGTTGCTGAACGGCGGACGCGGGGGCGGAAGAAGTATCGATATTGCTTTTTTGCATAAGGCAGGGAATGTAGCGAAAACCACGCGGCACAGCAGTCACCGAGGTTGCTTTCCCTCAATTTACCTAAACGTAAAGTGGCAAGCCTCGCATCTTGGTTGAAACTGTTTTTTCATACAGTCTTTTCGGGCGACTGCTGTGCGGCCACTACAATTTGCGCCGCTATGGCTGATACCACCCCCACTTTGTCGTCTTCTTCCGCTTATTCCGAACGCTCCATCCGCGTGCTCAAGGGGCTTGAGCCCGTCAAGCAGCGCCCGGGCATGTACACCCGCACCGACAACCCGCTGCACATCGTGCAGGAGGTGATCGACAACGCCGCCGACGAAGCCCTGGCCGGATTTGGCAAAAAAATCCGCGTCACCTTGCACGACGATGGCTCGGTCAGCGTCGAGGACGACGGGCGCGGCATCCCCTTTGGCCTGCACCCCGAAGAAAACGCCCCCGTGGTCGAGCTGGTCTTCACCCGCCTGCACGCGGGCGGCAAGTTCGACAAAGGCAGCGGCGGCGCGTACAGCTTCTCCGGCGGCCTGCACGGCGTGGGCGTGAGCGTGACCAATGCGCTCTCCACCCGCCTGGAAGTGACCGTGTACCGCGAGGGCGAAGCCGCCCATTTGGTCTTTGCCGGTGGCGATGTGGTGCAGCCCCTGCAGCGCCGCCCCCTGCAAAGCGGCGAGCGCAAACAAGGGACAACAGTGCGTGCCTGGCCCGATGCACGCTACTTTGACAGCCCCCACCTGCCGCTGGGCGAGCTGATCCACCTGCTGCGCTCCAAGGCCGTGCTCATGCCGGGCGTAAGCGTCACCCTGGCCAATGAAAAAACCCGCGACACCCAAACCTGGCAATACAAGGGCGGCCTGAAAGACTATTTAGAACAATCCCTGGCCACCGACCCCCTGCTGCCCCTGCTCGAAGGCGCAGGCTTTGCCGATGCCCAGGACGACAGCTTCGCCCAGGGCGAAGGCGCGGCGTGGTGCCTGGCCTTTACCGAACAGGGGGCCGTGCTGCGCGAAAGCTACGTCAATCTGATCCCCACCGTGGCCGGTGGCACGCACGAAAGCGGCCTGCGCGATGGCTTGTTCCAGGCCGTGAAAAACTTCATCGACCTGCACAGCCTGCTGCCCAAGGGGGTCAAGCTCATGCCCGACGATGTGTTTGCCCGCGCCAGCTTTGTGCTCTCGGCCAAAGTGCTTGACCCGCAATTTCAGGGCCAGGTCAAAGAAAAACTCAACAGCCGCGATGCCGTGCGCCTGGTGTCCAGCTTTGTCAAACCGACGCTGGAGCTGTGGCTCAACGCCAACATCGAACACGGCAAAAAACTGGCCGAACTGGCCATCAAAGCCGCCCAGCAGCGCCAAAAAGCGGGCCAAAAGGTGGAAAAACGCAAAGGCAGCGGCGTGGCCGTGCTGCCCGGCAAGCTGACCGACTGCGAAAGCCGCGACATCGGCCACAACGAAGTCTTTCTGGTTGAGGGCGACAGCGCCGGCGGCAGCGCCAAAATGGGCCGCGACAAAGAAACGCAAGCCATCCTGCCCCTGCGCGGCAAAGTGCTCAACACCTGGGAGGTAGAGCGCGACTTTTTATTTAAAAACAATGAAGTGCATGACATCTCGGTGGCCATTGGCGTTGATCCCCACGGCCCGAACGACAGCCCCGATCTGTCCGGCCTGCGCTACGGCAAAGTCTGCATCCTGAGCGATGCCGACGTGGACGGGGCCCACATTCAGGTGCTGCTGCTCACCTTGTTCTTCCGCCACTTCCCCAAGCTGGTCGATGCCGGCCACATCTACGTCGCCCGCCCACCGCTGTTTCGCGTCGATATTCCCGCCCGTGGCAAAAAGCCCGCCGCCAAACTCTACGCCCTGGACGAGGGCGAGCTGCAAGCCATCCTGGACAAAGCCGCCAAAGAAGGCGTGGCGCGCGAAAAATGCCAAATCAGCCGCTTCAAAGGCCTGGGCGAGATGAACGCCGAACAGCTGTGGGACACCACCCTCAACCCCGACACCCGCCGCCTGCAACAAGTGCAACTGGGTGCACTGGACTTTGCCGCCACCGCCAACGTCATGACCCAGCTCATGGGCAAAGGCGAAGCCGCCGCCCGCCGCGAGCTGATGGAGCTGCATGGCGATGCGGTAGCGGTGGATGTGTAAATTTTTAGTGTTTTTGGCATCTATCCCTTATGCATCAAGCGCTGATAGCTCTTCTTTTATTCGATAGCCAAAGCCACACTTCCCACCCAGCTCTGTCACTCCCCCATTCATTCAAATGCACGACCGCCCTGCTTCCCTGACACCGCCTCCAACCGGTTACGCCGACTGGCTGCAGGATTTGAAAACTCGCATCCACAGCGCCCAGCAGCGTGCTGCGCTGGCGGTGAACCGCGAGCTGGTGTTGCTGTACTGGCAGATTGGGCGCGACATTCTGGTGCGGCAGGCCGAACAAGGCTGGGGTGCCAAGGTGATTGAGCGACTAGCGCACGATTTGCGCACGGCCTTTCCGCAGATGAAGGGGTTTTCGCGTGCCAACCTGATGTACATGCGCGCGTTTGCACAGGCGTGGCCGTCTGATGAGTTTGTCCAACAGCCTGTTGGACAATTGCCCTGGGGGCATAACTTGGTGCTGCTGACAAAACTCAAGCAGCCCGCACAGCGTTTGGCCTACGCACAGGCAGCGATTGAAAACGGTTGGTCGCGCAATGTGCTCACTATCCACATTGAAACGCGCCTGCTTGAACGCACGGGGCAAGCCGTCACCAACTTTAGCGAGCGCCTTGCGTCACCGGGCAGTGACCTGGCCCAGCAATCGCTGAAAGACCCTTATTTGTTTGACTTTCTGGATGTGGGCAAAGAAGCCGATGAGCGGGAGATTGAAACGGCGCTGGTCAAACACATCACCCAGTTTTTGATGGAACTGGGAGCAGGCTTTGCTTTTGTCGGACGGCAAGTACACCTAGAAGTGGGCGGTGACGATTTTTTCATCGACCTGCTGTTCTATCACCTCAAATTGCGCTGCTATGTGGTGATTGAACTCAAGGCTGAAAAATTCAAACCTGAGCATTTGGGGCAGTTGGGTTTTTATCTGACGGCGGTCGATCGGCAAGTGAAATCTGAGCACGATGGGCCCACCATTGGCCTGTTGCTGTGCAAGAGCCAGAACAAGGTGGTGGCCGAATACGCCTTGGGTGATAAAACCCAGCCCATGGGCATTGCCGAGTACAAGCTGATTGAGTCCTTGCCCGCAGAACTGCAAACCAGCCTGCCCAGCATCGAGCAAATTGAAGCCGAGTTGCAAGGGCTGGACGAGGTAGCGCACCCTTCTTCTTCATCGAGTATTTAAACGTTTTTGGCATCTAGCCCTTACGCATCAAGCGCTAGCAGCTATTTTTTTATTGAACTATGACAGACATTTTTTCCCTCCAGCCTGCAGCCACGGACCCGCAGGGTGACACCCTGACCCTGGGCGGCTACGCCCAGCAGGCGTACCTGGAATACGCGCTTTCGGTCGTTAAGGGCCGGGCGCTGCCCGATGTGTGCGATGGCATGAAGCCGGTGCAGCGGCGCATTTTGTACGCCATGCAGGCCATGGGCCTGGGCTATGGCGGCGCCAACGGCAACACGGCGGCCAAGCCGGTGAAGTCGGCCCGCGTGGTGGGCGATGTGCTGGGGCGCTTTCACCCGCACGGTGACCAGTCGGCCTACGACGCGCTGGTGCGGCTGGCGCAGGACTTTAACCAGCGCTATCCGCCGATTGATGGCCAGGGCAACTTTGGCAGCCGCGATGGCGATGGCGCGGCGGCCATGCGCTACACCGAGGCGCGATTGGCCAAGATTGCCACGCTGCTGCTCGATGAAATTGACGAAGGCACGGTGGACTTTGTGCCCAACTACGACGGCTCCACCCAAGAGCCGCGCCAGCTGCCCGCGCGGCTGCCGTTTGCGCTCTTGAATGGGGCCAGTGGCATTGCCGTGGGGCTGGCCACGGAAATCCCCAGCCACAACCTGGGCGAGGTGGCGGCGGCCTGTGTGGCGCTGGCCAAAGACCCGCAACTGAGCGACGAGGCGCTGTTGGCCCTGATTCCCGGCCCGGATTACCCCGGCGGCGGCCAGATCATCAGCAGCGCCCAGGACATTGCGCACGCCTACCGCACCGGGCGCGGTAGCCTGAAGGTGCGGGCGCGGTGGGTGGTGGAGGAGCTGGCGCGCGGCCAGTGGCAGTTGGTGGTGACGCAGCTGCCGCCGGGGGTGTCCAGCCAAAAGGTGTTGGAAGAGATTGAAGAGCTGTCCAACCCCAAGCTGAAGGCTGGCAAAAAGGCACTCACACAAGAGCAGCAACAGCTCAAGGCCACGGTGCTGAATGTGCTGGACGGGGTGCGCGATGAGTCCAGCAAGGATGCCTTGGTGCGCCTGGTTTTGGAGCCAAAAAGCAGTAAAACACCGCAACAGGAGTTTATTAACACGCTTTTGGCGCACACCAGCCTGGAAACCTCGGCCCCCATCAACCTGACGATGGTGGGCATGGATGGCCGGCCCACGCAAAAATCGCTGCGCCAGATGCTGCAGGAGTGGCTGGCCTTTCGCCAGGCCACGCTCACGCGGCGCAGCCAGCACCAGCTGGACCGGGTGCAGGCGCGGATTCACATTTTGGAAGGGCGGCAGGTGGTGCTGCTGCACATTGACGAGGTGATTGCCATCATCCGCGAGAGCGATGAGCCCAAAGCGGCGCTGATCGCCCGTTTTGACCTGAGCGACCGGCAGGCCGAGGACATTCTGGAAATCCGCCTGCGCCAGCTGGCCCGGCTGGAAGCGATCAAGATCGACAAGGAATTGCAGCAATTGCGCGAAGATGAGGGCCGTTTACTCGATATTTTGGCCAATCCCAAAAGCCTGCAGCGCCTGTTGATCAAAGAGGTGGAGCGCGATGCCAAAACCTTTGCCGACCCGCGCCGCACGCTGATTGAAGAGGCGCAAAGGGTGAGCACCGAGATCAAGGTGGTCGATGAGCCGGTGACGGTGGTCATCTCAGAAAAAGGCTGGGTGCGTGCCTTGAAGGGCCACGACCATGCGCCGAGCAACTTCAGCTTCAAAGCGGGCGATGCCCTGTGGGGCCACTTTGCCTGCCGCAGCGTGGATACGCTGATTGCCTTTGGCAACCTGGGCCGGGTGTACAGCGTGGCCGTGGCCACCTTGCCGGGTGGGCGCGGCGATGGGGTGCCGATTCAGGGCTTGATCGATTTGGAGCCAGGCACGCACATCGTCAGCTACTTTGCCGGGGCGGCGAGCACGCGTTTGCTGCTAAGTGGCAGCGGTGGCTACGGTTTTATTGCCGAGGCCAGCAGCCTGGTGGCCCGCAACAAGGCGGGCAAAGCCTTTGTCACCATTCAAGAGGGCGAAACCCTGTGCCTGCCCAGCGTGGTGGATGCGCCCGATGGCACGGCGGCCACCCATATCGCCTGCCTAAGCAGCGATGCCCAGGTGCTGACCTACCCCTTGGCCGAATTGAAAGTCATGACCGGCGGGCGCGGCCTGCAATTGATGAAGTTGGCCGATGGGGCCAGCCTGGTGGGCGCTGCCGCCTACACGCGCAGCGTGCGCATCAGCGGCACAGGCCGAGGCGGCAAAGAGCGCGAGGAGGTGCTGGAAATTCGCAGCCTGAACAACGCCGCCGGCAAACGCGCCAGCAAAGGCAAGGCGGCGGGCTGGACGTTTAAGCCCGTCAAAATCGAACGGATTGAATAAATACTATGCATAACAAGAGCTTGATCCGCTTTGATTTAATGGTTTTTTAAATAAAAAACGCCATAAAACAAGGTAAATAAAGCGGTAACAGCTCTTAGAACGTGTTCATGATCTCCTCATGGGTCTGCGGGCGGTCTGCGTCGTTGCAAATCCTCGCAACCCATCCCGAACCGCATCCCCCACACCTTCATTCGAGATCATGAACACGTTCTTATAAAAGGAGTGTTATGGAATTGATCTGGCACCACTTGCCCCCTGATGTGGCCCCCGATACCCGCTTGCTGCCCGGCCTGCATTTGCTGTTGGACGAGGGCGATAGCGCCAAGCACCGCCTGCTGCCGTGGCTGGCTGGGGTGCAAAATCCTCCCGCACCGGGGCAGGTGCAGTGCGGGGATTGGCAAGGCGGCACCCAGGCTTACCGGGCGCAGGCCATGGCCGTGCCACTGACCGATTGCGATCCCCAGCAACCCGTCGCCGACTGGCTCACTGCCCAGCAGCAACGCTGGCCCGATTGGGATGGCACGGCGTGGCAGCAGCACGTGGCAGGGTTTGCGCTGGAGCCGCATTTGGAAAAAGCCTGGTGGCAGCTTTCCACCGGCACGCAGCGCAAGTTTTGGCAGGCGGCGGCCTTGGCCAGCGGGGCGGCTATCACTTTGATTGATGCACCGGATGCGGGGCTGGACCGCGCTTCTATTGAATATTTGGGGCAAGCCTTGGATGCCTTGGCCGATCAGATCGCCCAGGCTGAACGTCCCCGCTGGGTGCTGGTGGCGCACCACGACACTTTGCCCGGCGTGCAGTGGGACGAGGTGGTGCAGCTGCCCACCGACACCAACTGCTGACGCGGCGCAGCCAGCGAAGCAGCCATTCCCCCCCAACAGCGCATCCGTCAGAGCGCAGCCCCACGAACAGGCAAGCCCCATCCAGTCTGACTCACCGCAGTTGTTTGAGCGCAGCGCCCCCAGGGCGCGTAGCGAGTTCTGCGGTGCCCCAGCTGCGCAGCACGCTTTCTTTGCTGACTTTCTTGTGCGAACAAGAAAGTTAGTCGCCTGCCGGGGCGAGACCCGGCCAACGGAAAGCAAAATTGGCAAGCATTTAAAGAAGCAGCCAGAGGTTAAATGCTATTTTTTCAATAGTTGTTAGCGCTTGAATTTTCGGGATTTCTTTGTGATTTTTCTTTGGTATTCAAGCTTGGCGTTCGGTAGATGCTTTCTTGTTTGATTTTTTGTTCGTAGGCCGGGTCTCGCCCCGGCAGGCGACATCCTTTCTTGCCCGCGCAAGAAAGGACGCAAAGAAAGCGTGCTGCGCAGCTTGGCACCGCAGAACTCGCTACGCGCCCTGGGGGCGCTGCGCTCAAACAACTGCGGTGAGTCAGACGGGATGGGGCTTGCCTGTTCGTGCGGCTGCGCTCTGACGGATGCGCTGTTGGGGCGTGGGTAGGGCTGTTTTGCTGGCTGCGCCGCTTCAGGCGCTGGCGCTGGACTGCTCCAGCCAGCGGCGTGCCAGGGTGTCCCAAAAGCGTGCGCCCAGGGCGATGTTGTCGTCGTTGAAGTCGTAGCCCGGATGGTGCAGGCTGGTGCCGCGCTGGCCATTTTTGCCATTGCCAATCCAGCCATAAGCGCCGGGCACCTGCTGCAGCATGAAGCCAAAGTCCTCGCTGGTCATGGCCGGGTCGATGTTGGGGTGGGTGTTCTCTGGGCCGACCACCTCTGCCATCACCTGCGCCATCAAGGCGGCCTCGGCGGCGCTGTTGGTGGTGTTGGGGTAGCCGGGTTTGTGGATGTAAAGCGCCTGGCATTCATGCGCAGCGGCGGTGTGCTGGGCGATGCGCTCGATGCCTGCGACCAAGGTGGCCTGGGTGTCGTCGCGCAGGGTGCGCAGCGTGCCGTAGAGCACGGCCTCGTTGGGGATGATGTTTTCTACCGTGCCCGCTTCGATTTTGCCGATGGTCAGCACCGCGCTATCGACCGGGTCGAGGGTGCGCGACACCAGGGTTTGCAACTGCGTGACGATGGCACAGGCCACGGGGACCGGGTCGCGCGTGGTGTGGGGCAGTGCGGCGTGCCCGCCCTTGCCGCGCACGCGGATTTCAAAGCGGATGTTGGCCGCCATGATGGGGCCGACGCGCACGGCCATTTGCCCTTGGGGCAGGTCGGGCCAGTTGTGCAGGGCAAAGACGGCCTGGCAGGCAAAGCGCTGGAACAGGCCATCCTCCATCATCGCCTTGGCCCCAGCGCCGCCTTCTTCGGCAGGCTGAAAAATCAAATGCACGGTGCCGGCAAAGTTGCGCTGTTGGCTCAGCAGGTGCGCCGCGCCCAGCAGCATGGCGGTGTGGCCGTCGTGGCCGCAGGCGTGCATCTTGCCAGGGTGGCGGCTGGCGTAGGGCAGGCCGGTGGCTTCGGCAAGGGGCAGGGCATCCATGTCGGCCCGCAGGCCCACGCTGGGGCCGGGGTGCGCGGCGCTAAAACCCTGGCCGTGGATGCTGGCAACCAGGCCGGTGGTGCCCAGCCCTTGGTGTACGGGCAGCCCCAACGCGTGCAGGTAGGCGGCCACTTGGCTGGCGGTGCGCTTTTCTTGGTAGCTCAATTCCGGGTGGCTGTGCAAATCGCGGCGCAGTTGCACCAGGGCGGACAGGTGGGGGGCGAGGGCGGCAGACATCACAAAAAAATCCGGGCAGTCAGCAAAGAAACCATTATGGGTGCGAATCAGGCAACAACGCGGCAAGGGCAAATGCGGTCAAAATGCACCCCCTATGAAATCCAGTATTTTTCCCCCATCGTTCTTGGTGCGTCCTTCTGTGGATGACCCCCGCCCCCTGATTCTTTACCACGGGCGCAACTGCTCCGATGGCTTTGGTGCCGCCTTGGCGGCCTGGTTGTTTTATGGCCCCGAGGTCGAGATGCGCGGCCTGGACCATGGCGAAATTCAAAGCATTGATGACCTGGGCGAGGTGCGCGGGCGCACGGTGTACATGCTCGATTTTGCGTTTGGCCCTGAGCTGACGGCCGCACTCGATGAGCGTGCGGCCAAGTTGGTGGTGCTGGATCACCATAAAAGCGCGGCAGAAAAGCTGACCGGTTTTCAGTGCCGCTGCGGCGTGGTGCATTTTGATATGCACCATTCGGGCGCACGGCTGGCGTGGGAGTTTTTTCACCCCGAAAAACCCGTTCCCGCGCTGATTCGCTATATCGAAGACCGCGATATCTGGAAGTGGGAATTTGCCGAAAGCGCGGCCTTTTTGGCGGCCCTGGAGATGGAGCCGCGTGACTTGCTGCGCTGGGCCGAGATTGCCGCGTTCAGCCCTGAGCAAGAGGCCGCCTTTATGGCCCGGGGTGGCGCGATGGATGAGAAATACCAAAAACTCTGTGCGGATATTGCCGATGGTGCCCACGCCATTGTTTTCAACGGCGTGCAGGGGCTGATGGTGAATTGCCCAGGCATGTTCCACAGCCAAGTGGGCGATATTTTGGCGCGCGAATCGGGCACGTTTGCCTTGATGTGGAGCGCGAATGAGCAGGGCGTAAAAATTGGGATGCGTTCGCGCACCGGGTTTGATTGCATCCCTCTGGCCGAGAGCCTGGGCGGCGGTGGCCATGCCCAGGCCTGCGGCTGTAAGATGCCCCACACGCGGCTGGCGGAGTTGCTCAGTGGGGACTTTCGGGCCGACCCGTTGGCGCAGTACGCCGAAATCACTTCGCCGGCGCTGGTGCGCAATGCACAGGGCCAACTGGTGCGCGCCATTCACCAAAAATAAAAGCGTTTACCGCTGACTTGCAAAGCGTTTCAAGGCAATAAAGCCTTGAAATGCCCATATACAAGCGCAAGGCGCTATTAAATAACGGAACAACTGCCCGGCAAAGCTGCCACGGTTTGCCAGCCTGGCAGCTGCAGCATGTGCTGCCATTGCTGCACCTCGGGCACCTGGGGCAGGGCGTGCCAATCGGCCGTCAGGGCCAGGGCTTCACCCGTGCGCGGGTGCCGCAGTTGCAGCGCATGGGCGTGCAGCCACAGGCGCTGGCCGCCCAGGCGCTGCGCCCACCAGCGGTTGAGTGGCCCTTTGCCATGGGTGGCATCGCCCAGGATGGGGTGGGCCACATGCTTTAAATGGCGGCGAATTTGGTGGCGGCGGCCCGTGTGCGGCTGGGCCAGCACCAGGCTGGCGCGGGTGCTGGGGTGGCGCGGGTCGTAGCTTTGCGGCCAGTCCAGCGTGGCCAGGCAGCGCAGCGTGGTTTGGGCCGATTGGGGTGGGGCATCGGGGGCGCTGTCTTCGGGGCGCAGGGCGTAGTCCACCTCAACCTGCCCCGGCAGCCAGCCGCGCACCAGGGCCAAGTAGGTTTTTTGCACCCGCTGCTCGGCAAAGGCCAGGGCCAGTTGCTGGCAGCTTTCTTTGTTCAGCGCAAACACCAGCAGGCCGCAAGTGCCTTGGTCAAGGCGGTGCACGGGCCACACATGCTGGCCAATCTGGTCGCGCAGGCGCTGCAGGACAAAGCGCTTTTCGTGGCGTGCGATGGCACTGCGGTGTACCAGCCAGCCGGCCGGTTTATAGACGGCAACCAAGTCGGCATCGTGGTAGAGGATGGTCAGCGGCGTGGAGAAGTCCACGCCGGACGATGCAGCGGGCGCAGCGGCAGTGTCCATAAGGTCATTCGGGCTAAAGTCCGGCAGTGTAGTAGGGCGCACAAAATCCAGCACAATGCCCGGTTGCCCCTGTTGTGGGTTATTTATTGGCAAGGGGTTGGTGACGAGATGGTGCGCGGAGTTCTCGCTTCAGTGGTTGGTTCTTTTTTATTCGGGGGGATGTACTACTTTGCACCTTTCCTCGCGCCGCTGGCTGGCGAGCAAATCTTCGGCTGGCGCATGGTGGCCACCCTGCCTTTCACCACTTTGCTGCTTATCTATAGCGGCCAATCGCGCCAGGTGCTGGCCATCGTGCGCCGGGTGCAGCGGTATTGGCGGCTGGGGGCTTTGCTGCTGCTCAGTGCCGCTTTGTTTGGCGTGCAGCTGTGGCTGTTTTTATGGGCCCCGCTCAATGGCCTGGCCCTGCCCACTTCCCTGGGGTATTTTTTGCTGCCGCTGGTGATGGTACTGGCCGGGCGGCTGGTGTTTAACGAACGCTTAAGCCGCCTGCAGCAAGTGGCGACGGCGTTGGCCAGCGCTGGGGTGGCCTGGGAGCTGTTGCGCGGCGCGGGCCTGGATTGGCCGACGTGGCTGGTGGCCATTGGCTATACCGCTTACTTTGTGCTGCGCCGTTTGATGCGCACCGATTCTTTGGCCGGGCATTGGCTGGATGTGCTGATTTTGCTGCCCGTGTGCCTGTGGTTTGTGGTGGTCACGCCGGTGGAGCCCGTCAATGCCTTGAGCGGCTGGCTGGCGGTGGTGCAAACGCCCAAACTGCATATTTTTATTCCCCTGCTGGGCGTGGTCAGTGGCATAGCGCTGGCGCTGTACATGACTGCGCACCGGCTGCTGCCGCTGGGGCTGTTTGGCCTGTTGTCGTATGTCGAGCCGATTTTGCTGTTGCTGGCGGCCATGCTCTTGGGCGAGCGCATCCAGCCAGGGCAGGAAGTAATGTATTTCTTGATAGCTGCTGCCGTTGTTGTTATGGCATTTGAGGGTTTAATGCAGCTGAGAAATAAGCCAGGAGCGAGCTAGCCGCTTCATTCTTTTCAACACACAAAGGAAATCACCGTGGAAAACACACAAGCAAATCCCATCCGCATTGGTGTGGTGGGCTATGGCAACTTAGGGCGCGGGGTCGAAGCCGCCGTGGCGCTGAACCCGGATCTGCAGATCACCGGCATTTACACCCGCCGCGATCCCGCCCAGTTAAAGCCGGCCCATGCGCAAACCCCGGTGTACCGTTTGGACGATTTGGATGCCCACCATGGCCAGGTTGATGTGTTGATTTTGTGTGGCGGCTCCAAAGACGATCTGCCCGTGCAAACCCCGGCGCTGGCGGCCAAATTCAATGTGATTGACAGTTTTGATACCCACGCCCGCATTCCAGAGCACTTTGCGGCCGTGGATGCTGCAGCGCAGGGCGGTAAAACCACGGCGTTGATTTCCGCCGGTTGGGACCCGGGCATGTTCTCGATCAACCGCATCATGGGCGAGGCCCTGCTGCCGCAAGGGGCCACCTACACCTTTTGGGGCAAGGGCTTGAGCCAGGGCCACTCAGATGCCATTCGCCGCGTGCCGGGTGTGGCCCAAGGGGTGCAGTACACCATCCCGGTGCAGGCCGCCGTCGATGCCGTGCGCAGTGGCAGCTGCCCCACGCTGTCCACCCGCGAAAAGCACGAGCGCCATTGCTACGTGGTGCTGGCCGAAGGGGCTGAGGCTGAAGTGGTGCGCCACACCATCGTCACCATGCCGCACTATTTTGATGAATACGACACCACGGTGAACTTCATCAGCGCCGAAGAATTTGCCCGCGAGCACAGCACCATGCCGCACGGTGGTTTTGTGATTTGCAGTGGGCGCACCAGTGCAGGCACCAACCAAGTGGTGGAATACCGCCTGCAGCTCGATAGCAACCCGGAATTTACCGCCAGCGTCTTGGTGGCGTATGCCCGCGCTGTGCACCGCATGGCCCAGATGGGCTTGCATGGGGCCAAAACGGTATTCGATGTGGCACCTGGGTGGATCAGCGCCAAATCCCCAGCGCAATTGCGCCAAGAAGCCCTGTAAATTTCCCGCCATAATCCCCAGCGCCTGCTTTGTTCTGAAGCAGGCGCTATTTTTTTAAAGCACAAAGGCAGCAAAGCATGATGTGGTGGATCTTGGCAGTGGTGGTGGTAATTGCACTTCCTTTGGTGCTGTGGTACCGCGCTGACGCTGCCGATCGTGCGCTCAAGCTGGCCCGCGAGCGGGAGCTGGCCTTAAAGCAAGAGCAAAACCAAAAGCTCAAAGAAATCATCTTTCGCAAACACGGCGAAGCGGGTGTCAGCAACACCCCATACGGCGACATCATGTGCGCTGATGGCGTGTACTTGCCGCGTTTGTGGGAGTCGGGCTTTGCCACGTCCATGGATGGCCGCTGGCTGCGCATTTCCGGCTATGGCCAGGCCAGCCCGTATTTGGTGGATCGAAAAAAGCGCTGCACCTGGACGCTCAGCGCCGAAGAGGCCAGCGCCCTGGAAGAAATTCACTGGCGCTTGCCCCGCTGGAGTGGTGAAACGGTGTCTGTCGGTGCCATGCACAACGAGGCCCAAGCCCCCATGACGGAGGGGCAATTTGCCGCCTGGTTGGCCTCGAATGTGGCCAACAGTGCCATGCCCATGGCAGCCCTGCGTGATTTGTGGGTGCCGTGGGATGCCATGCCCGCGCAAAAAGAAGAAGTTCCGCCGGATATCCCCCTGCCTCCCAGTGGTGGGCGGCTGGTGGGGGTGCAGCGCTATTGGCCCGAGTCTTTGCGCACGGAGCGCCAGCCGCTGGAGTTGTTCACCAAGCCCCAGTGGCAGCTGCTGTTTGATGGCCAGCCCCAGCCGTGGGTGGTGGCCACCGACCTGCCCTTTAGCTGGCGCGAGGACGGCAACGCCCTGGCCATGTACGCGTATTCCGTCGCGCAAGGCAACCGCCAGCAGCGCGTAGCGCTGGCGGTGTGGGAGTCGGAGCGCGGTTGGCAAAAATGGGCCGAGCAGCAACCCCCCGACCGCAAACCCTGGGAACTATCGCCCGCCCCCGAAGAGCTTGGGCAGCCAGCGTTTCGCTGGATGAAAGACCGCCTTTTGCAGCGGGTGCGCATCGACATTCCGGTGCTGCAACGCTTTCGCCATGGCTCGCACATTGAATACCGCACCGATGAGGTGCTGGTGCCAGCCGGCCACCAAGAGGATGGACGGTTGGAGCTGCGCCCCGCCCCCATCACCAGTTTGCTGTGGGAGCGGCAACTGCAGCACCCCGACCGGTGGCTGGCCCGCAGCGAGCCGGTGGCCGGCAAGTCACTGACCTGGACGCTGGAGCTGCCCGCCAGCGCCACCTCGGGCGAGCGGGCCGCCTACCGGTTGCGCTGGGGGGAAGTGGTCATTCCGGGGCTGTGGGAGCTGGAGCACGTCATCGTGCAGCGCACCTGGGCGGTGCTGTTGCGCTACCTGCAAAACGATGGCCAGGACGGCAAAGAGGGGGAGGCCCAAGTCTGTATTTGGGATGGCAAGGAACTGCTGCCCCTGGATTTGCCCTGGCCTGTGGCCCGCATCACCCCCACACCCAGTGCGCGCGCGCCCAAATCGCTGCGGGTGCGTGTGTTGGCCATGATTGGGGTGATGAAGGAGAGCGATGCCGATTTGCGCAAGCCCACTTGGCGCTGGTACCAAGAGCCCTTTACCTGGGAGCGGTTGGAAAAAACCGAATACACCCCGCTGTACGAGGTGCGCGACATCGTGCCGGACAACCAAGGCGTGTGGCGCCTGCTGCCCAGTTGGCGCACGATTGCGGCCACCCAGCACCCGTGCGCCGACGGTGATTATTTTTGGGCCGGTGATGTCAAAGATGAGCTGTGGTGGTTTGGTGGCATGCGCCAATACACCCCTGAGCAGCCGCAAGACGATGCCTTGGTGCCGCGCTGCCATGGCATCAGCGTCACGCGCAGTGGTGCTGTGCTGTGTGGCACCGGGCCAGCGGCCTACCCCAATCCGAACGGCGACGGATGGCTGCTGCTGGAGCCGCCTGAGCGCCCCGCCTACGGCGGCGTGACCACCTGGACCTTGTACTGGCTGCAGCCCCAGCGGCGTTTGGTGCGCAATTTGATCATTCAGGCGGCCATGCCACTGATTGAAGGCTGGGACAACCAAGGCATTTACTGGCGCGAAGATGTTCCCCACGCAGCCCCTGCCGAGGAAGGGCAGCCTGAAGCCCCGGCCCAGCGCCCGCTGACGCAAACCATTGACCCAACCCTGTGGCAACGTGCCGAAGTACAAGACTTGAAGCAAGGGCCTTACGGCCTGTGGCTGCGCAAGGAAGACATGCTGTTTGCCGAAGCCATCCGCAAACACCGCGATTGGCCTTGGGAGGCCCTGATCAAATAAGCCGGAGACTGGAAAAAAGTAAGCTCCATAAAAAAACCTCCTTCAATCCGTGTTGAGGAGGTTTTTGTATGCCGCGTGCGCAGCGCTGTGGGCGGACTCAATGGCGCGTCATGTTTTGCTGAATGCGTTGTTCCAGCAGGGCTTGAACGGCTTGAAATTCTTCCAAATCTGGAAAAGGCCGCAACTGGCACGAGCGCCCGGTGGCTGTGCGGTCAATGCTATGAAAAATGGGCATGGCAAAACCTTGACCATGCAAAAGCACCATCAGCACGGGCTGCAGCGAGCCATTGGCTTGGGGCAGCATCGCCTCTTGGCAGCTCAGGGTAAATTGGGCATCAAAGCCGTGTTCTTGGGCAATGCGTTGGTGGACTTCGCTGCCCGGTTGCACCGCATCGGCGAGGTACTTCGCCAGCAGGTGCTCGCCATCGGCCTGCTGCAGCAAGTGGGCGATAAAGTCCTGCGCCACTTCGGCCAATTGGGCGGGTGCCTGGGGCGCTGCGGGCGGGCTGATGAGGTAGGCATTGGGAGTGACTTTTTTCCCTTGCTCGATGCCTTGCGCCTGGCGTTCGGCGATTTGCTGGTGCAGGTGTTTGAGCAATTTCCAGTCGTTATTTTCTAGGAGTGGCATACGTCAATCGCTGGATAGAAAAAAAGGAATGGGGCATTCTAGCCTTGCTAAAACCTTAAAAATAAAAGCAAATTTTGCCAAAAACCAGCTTGAATTGGGGTATATGAAACCGTGCGCTGCAGCCGGTAAAAAGAATAAAAAATAGCTTCTAACGCTTATCAATAAAGCGTTAGAAGCGGTTTTTTAATTGAAATGCTTGTTTATAAAGCGAGTGCAGCTATCCCTGCCTTGGCCACCTGGGCATCTTCCGGGGCCTTGACGCCAGAAACGCCGACCGCGCCCAAGCATTGCCCGTTGTGCATGATGGCCACCCCGCCTTCGAGCAAACCGCCCGGTGCAATGGCGGTGACGCTCAAGAACGCACTGCGCCCCGTGTTGATCATGTCTTCATAGCCTTTGGTGTCGCGCCGGCCTAGGGCAGACGCATAGGCTTTGGCCGGGGCAATGTGGGCCGATATGGCCGCGGCCCCATCCAGGCGCTGCAGCCACAGCAGGTGGCCGCCATCGTCCACGATGGCAATGCTCACGGGCCACTGGTGCTTGAGTGCTTCGGCTTCGGCCGCAGCGGCAATTTTTTTGACATCTGCCAGTTCAAGTTGGGGTTTGTTTTTCATAAGGTGCAATCCTGTGGAGTTTTGTGCCAAAGCCTGACTGTAGTGCAAGTGCTGGTAGCCGGGCAGGGTGTTTTTTGTAAACCATTTGTGCGCAAAACAGCTGCAAACGCCACCATTTTTTGGTGGCTTGTGGGCCGATTTTTTCAGGTTTTTTAGGAACTTGTTACCAGTGCATTTGCTCCTAGAATGCACCTTCGGTGCTGCCGACAGTTTCTTAGAACGTGAACACGTTCTTAGGGGCAGCAAATTTTTATTTATGGAGCTTTCGTTCAATGCAACATTCATTTCCGACGCTGGACCACGCAGGTCTTGATTTGGTCGCCCAGCAACGCCAAAAGGTGCTGCGCAATACCTATTGGCTCTTGGCCCTGAGCTTGTTACCCACCGTTTTGGGGGCTTGGATTGGTGTGAGCACGGGCATCACGGCCGGGCTGAACGGTGGCGTGGGTTTTATTGTGTTTATGGCGGGGGCCTTTGGCTTTATGTTCGCCATTGAAAAGACCAAGCACTCTGCCATGGGGGTGGTGGTGCTGCTGGCATTCACCTTCTTTATGGGGCTGATGCTCTCGCGCTTGATTGGGATGGTGCTGGGCTTTAAAAATGGCTCGGAACTGATCATGACGGCCTTTGCCGGCACAGCCGGTGTGTTTGTCGTGATGGCCAGCCTGGCGACGGTGATCAAACGCGATTTGTCGGGCATGGGCAAATGGCTGTTCATGGGCGTGCTGGTGCTGCTCTTGGGCTCGGTGATCAATATTTTTGTGGGTTCGACCGCCGGCATGCTGGCGATCTCGACCGCCGCCATTGGCATCTTCAGCGCCTACATGCTCTACGACATCAAGCAAATCATTGATGGCGGCGAGACCAACTACATCAGCGCGACGCTGGCACTGTACTTGGACGTGTACAACGTGTTCCAAAGTCTGCTGGCCCTGCTGGGCATCTTCGGCGGCGAGCGCGACTAAGAACGTGTTCACAATCTCCTCGCGGGTGTGCAGTCGCGGCCTCGGGCGGTCTGCGGCGTTGCAAATCCTCGCCATAGCTACCGCTATGTCTGTGGTTTGCGCCTTGCAGCCCATCCCGATCCGCATCCCGCACCCCTTCGCGCGGAAATCGTGAGCACGTTCTCAGGCTTCATCCGCGCAGGGCAAGCGGGGGCGGGCAGCACGGTTTCAGTGCTGCAGCTTGCCCAGCTGGTGCGCCAGCTCAATCGCTGATTCCACCCCCATTTTTTCAAAAATATTGGCCCGGTGAAATTCCACGGTGCGCTGGGTGATGCCCAGGTGCTCGGCAATATTTTTGTTGTAGTGACCGCGCAGCAGCTCATCGAGCACTTCCCGCTCGCGGGGGCTGAGGCTGGCCAGCGCCTGGCGCAGGCGCTGGCTGTGGCGCTGGTTTTGGCGCTGCGCAGCGGCAGCGTGCAAGGCTTGGGCGACGCGGTCCACCAGCTGGTTGTCCTGAAACGGCTTTTCTAAAAAATCCCAAGCGCCGTTTTTTACGGCTTGCACGGCCGTGCTGACATCGCCGTGGCCAGTTAAAAACAATACGGGCCAGGGGCAGTCCAGGCGCTGGAAATGCTCAAAAGTGACCAGGCCGGACCACGGCTGCATGCGCACATCGAGCAGCACCACGGCTTCGCCCCAGTCTGGGGCCTGCCCGGCAATGCCGGTGATAAAAGCCGGGCCACTGTCCCAGGCGCAGCTGCGCCAGCCGCGCGAGTCAAACAGCCAGGCCAGGCCGTCGCGAATGTCTGGGTCATCGTCCACGATGTGAATGTGTGGGGAAGGGGTCATGGTGATAGTGGCGGGGTGGGGCTGGCCGGAAGGGTGACGGTAAACAAAGCGCCGCCCAAAACAGCATCGTGCCCGACGGTGATGCTGCCATGGTGGGCCTCGACGATGGAGCGGCAGATGGCCAGGCCCATGCCCATGCCGTTGGTTTGGGTGCTGAAAAAAGCATCAAAAATACGCCCGCGTGCTTCCGGGGGCACGCCGGGGCCGGTGTCGGCCACTTCCAGAACTAAGTTGGCGCTGTGCAGGGACAGGCGCACGTGCACGGCCGGTTGGCGGGCGCTGCCTTGGGCGGCCCAGGCCAGGGCGTTGCTGCACAAATTGGCCAGCAAGTGCTCGGCGAGCAAGGCATCGCCCTGCAGCCACAAGGCGGTGGCGGGCAGTATGGTTTGGATTTTCAGGGGCTGGCCTTCTTGGGCGCTGGCGCAGGTGCGCTGCACCAAGGTGGTGAAGTCCACACGCTCCACCTTGAGTTCGCGGCGGCGGGCAAAGGCATTGACGCGCTGCAGCACGCTGCCAGCGCGTTCGGCCAGTTGGGCCATGCGCTGCACCACGGGCTGCATTTCGGCCAGGTTGATGCTGGCGCTGTTCAAGCGGTTGACCAGGCCATTGGCAAAGCTGGACAGCGCCCCCAGGGGCTGGTTGAGCTCGTGCGCCAGGGTGGAGGCAACTTCGCCCACGGCGACCAGGCGCTCAGAGGCTTCGAGTTTTTCCTGCTGCACCTGGGCCAGGTGCTGGGCGCGTTTGCGTTCGCTGATGTCGATGATCGAGCTCATCCAGCCCAGGTGCGTGCCGTCGCTGTTGCGCAGGGGCGCTTCGTGGATCAGCACGTCCACGCGCTGGCCATTGCGGTGCTGGAACTGTACTTCGATGCCTTGCGGCTGGGTGCCTTCGCGCATGATGCGTTGGTGCTCGGCAAAGATATGAGTAGCATGTTCCGCTGGCCAGTATGGAAATGGGGCTTTTTGTCCTATTAAATCCTTTGCTGTATAGCCGACCATGCTACAAAAAGCGGGGTTTACATACAGCACCCGCCCCTGCAAATCCCACGCCCGCATGCCCACGCTGGCCGATTGCTCCATGGCGGTGCGTAAAGATACTTCGGCCTGCAAACGCAACTGCACCTGGCGGCGTTTGCGCAAGTCCTGGCGCAGCGCCAGCAAGCTGGCCAGCATGCCCAGTAAAAACAGCAGCGCCACCATAAAAAACACCCTGGGTACGGTGGAGCTGCGCGACCCCAGGGGGCTGACTTCCAGCAGCATATCGGCACCCGGCAGGCTGATGGCGGTGTTGTAGCTATCGGGCACCTGGGCAGGCGCAGGCTGGGGGGTGTCGGGCAGGCCATCGACCACCAAGCGCACGCTTTGCTGGGCACTGAACCACGGTGGCAGCAAGGTGTTCAGGGTTTGTTGGATCGAAATCGCGACCAGGTAGTTGCCCAGCAGGCGGCTACCGTCAAAGTAGGGCACGGCCAGCCACAGGGTGTCGCCCGGGATGCCGTTGGCATCGCGCATCGGCCCGGCGTAGCTGGAGCGGCGCAGGCCGGTGGTGATGTCCAGCAAGGTGTTCAAGGCCTGGCGGTTGCTGGGGTGGGCCTGCAGGTGTTCGCGCCACAAAGGCAGATCGGCGTTGTGGCCCGCATGCGCGGTCAGCCAAGTGTGCGTCAAGATGATGCCGGGGGTGCGCCACAGCAGGCCGTTGGGCTGGGGGTCGTGCAGGCCCTTGCCGGGTTGGGCGAGGGTGGGGGCATGGCCCAGCGCAGCTTGTTGGCTCAGGCGGGCCACGTCGTCTTCCAAGCGGCGAAAGTGAAACAGCACGCTTTGTTCTAGCCACTGGGCATCGGCACCCCGGCGGCGCAGTTCTTCTTCTTGCTCGAAATGGTCCAGGTACCAGGCCAGTGCCACCACGGTGGCAATGACCAGCATGGCAAAACCGACCATCCAGACCATGGCCCAGCGGCTGCGTTCGTTCAGGCGCTGCGTGGCGTGCAGGAAGTACTCGGGGGCGCTGCTGCTGTGCGCAGGAGGGAGGTTGTGGTCGCCGAGGTCGCCTGGGGCATTGGGATGGGAGGGCACAGCCGTGGGTGAAAGCATGGAGGAACAAAGGGCCGTGCTGGCGCGCTTGGATGGGGATCGCCAACACGTTCTTAGAACGTGTTCACGATCTCCTCATGGGTGTGCGGGCGCGGCTTCGGGCGGTCTGCGTCGTTGCAAATCCTCGCAATAGCCAAGCTATTGCTGTGGT
>JAANMY010001211.1_pt1 | contig 30835 bp, 30 predicted proteins | sample 7279691 | NCBI WGS metagenome assembly JAANMY01 (sample SAMN14094543, study PRJNA606508) | bioreactor metagenome | isolation source: A lab-scale SPAN reactor treating ammonium-rich wastewater day 388 | place: Ireland: Galway | collected 2018-02-07
TCGCCGTCTACCGTTTCGTTCATCAGCTGCAGCAGCTTACCGGTAGTATCTTTGGCCAGTAATTTATCCCAGCCACGACCCCACACTACCTTGATCACGTTCCAGCCGGCGCCACGGAACAGGCCTTCTAATTCCTGAATGATCTTGCCGTTACCCATTACCGGGCCATCAAGACGCTGCAGGTTACAGTTAATTAAAAAACACAGGTTGCCCAGCTTCTCGCGGGCGGCAAAGCTTATCGCACCGCGTGATTCCGGCTCGTCCATCTCACCATCGCCCAAAAACGCATAGACGCGCTGGGCGCTGGTGTCTTTTAAACCGCGGCCATTTAAATACTTTAAGAAACGCGCCTGATAAATGGCGGTAATGGGGCCTAAGCCCATCGATACGGTGGGGAACTGCCAGAACTCTGGCATTAATTTCGGATGCGGATAGCTGGATAAGCCCTTGCCGTCCACTTCCTGGCGGAAGCTGTCTAATTGCTCAGCGCTTAAGCGGCCTTCAACAAAAGCACGGGCGTAAATACCCGGTGAAATATGGCCCTGGTAATACACTAAATCGCCGCCGTCTTTGTCATTCGGCGCGCGGAAGAAGTGGTTAAAGCAGGTTTCATAAAACGCCGCCGAAGACTGGTAAGACGCCATGTGGCCGCCTAAATCCAGCTCTTTTTTCGAGCCACGCAACACAATCATAATGGCGTTCCAGCGGATCACCGAACGGATACGTCGCTCTAAGTTCACATCGCCCGGGTAAGCCGGCTCTTGCTGCGGTGGAATGGTGTTGATGTAGTTGGTGGTGACACCGGTTGGCATGTCTACGCCTTCTAACCGGGCTTCTTCCAGCACTTTTTCCAGCAGGAACTGCGCCCGCTCTACCCCTTGTGTGCGAACTACCGATTCCAGCGCTTCAAGCCACTCTTTGGTTTCCAGAGCGTCGATGTCAACTTTACTGACTTCAGACATATCGAAGTTTCCTTTGGTTGTGCACGCCAGCGCTATGGTTGCGCCGCTGCGTTAGTAAAATAATTAACCCTGCTGGCTGCGACGTAACGAGCGCTCTATACGCGAACGCTCTTTACCCACATCCAGCATGGCTTCTTCAATAAAGGCCAAATGATCATTACTGGCCTGGCGCGCCTGCTCTGGCTTGCCGTTAATCACCGCCTGCATTAACGTTTGCCGGTGCGCATTTAACTTGGCGCCGATACCGTCTTTTTGTTTCAGCGTTTCCAGGTTGACCCGGATATTCTGTTCGACCAGTGGCGTTAAGCCGCGCACTAAATGCAGCAACACCACATTGTGCGACGCCTCTGCCACCGCCAGGTAAAAACTGCCGACCGCTTTGGCTTCCTGCTCGACATCATTCAGTTGCTGCGCCGCGCAAATGGCATCGTAATGCTTTTTAATCTGGGCAAAATCGGCTGCGGTGCCACGTAGCGCCGCGTAGTAGGCGCAAATACCTTCCAGCGCGTGGCGAAACTCCAGCAAGTCAAACTGCGACTCCGGGTGGCGGCCAATCAGCTCAAACAGCGGATCGGTTAAACCCACCGCCAAATTGTCGCAAACGTAAGTGCCGCCGCCCTGGCGCCGACTCACCAGGCCCTTGGCTTCCAGTTTCTGAATTGCCTCGCGCAGTGAGGGCCGCGATACGGCAAACATCAACGCTAAATCGCGCTCGGGTGGCAGCTTTTGCCCCGGCGCAAAACTGCCCTCCAGCAACATGTTTTCCAGTTGCTCGACAATGCGGTCTGAAAGCTTAGCCGGTTTAATGGTGAAATCTGCCATGCCGTGATGTTTTTCCTGTTGGCGCCCGTGATTTTGTTCGTTTTACAGGCTGCGTGTAAATTGGTATTACCAATTTAATTTTAGTGGCGATACGGTAGCAGTTTCTGCATAACAAGTAAATAAAGCAGAGAATCTATGCAAAGGCAAAAGCGGAAAATAGTTAGAGTAATAGCTCTGGAAAGCACAGAGCAGGAAAACAACAAACCAATTGGTCTGACCAGAATATTTTAAGGAAAGGTTAACCGGATACAGGTGCCTGAGGTATCACTGTGTAGCTGATAAGCAATATGCCATTTATCACACAAACGTTTTACCAGCGACAAACCAACGCCCATGCCCGTGCTGTTACTGCCTTTTATGCCAGAGTTAAATACCTGCCGTTGCAGCTGCTCGTCAATGCCTGCACCGCTATCCTGTACTGTCAGCACCTGCCCGGCAAAGCTAATGCGGATAACGCCCGCTGCCGTATAGTCAAAGGCATTACCGATCAGGTTATTCAGTAGCATTAACAGCGCCATTGGATCCATTATCAGCTGTGCCGAGGGCGAAATATCCAGCTCCAGCCGAATGGCTTTGCCGACTAACTTAGCCTGCTGCTGCAACACACTTTGCTCCACCACAGGCAGCAGTGTTACCGGCACGGCTGCTGGCAACTGCTCCCGCGCTAATAGCATCAGGGTGTCTATGGTCTGGTTTATTTGCTGCTGGGCAAGTTGCAGGCGCTGCACAACCTGCTGTTGTTGCGCTGTTAACGCACTATGCTGCAGTAAGGTCAGGGCGCCTTGCATCACAGTAAGCGGTGTACGCAGCTCGTGTGACACGTCCTGAGTAAATTGCAGCTCGCGGCTGATAAACTCAGCCACCCGCTGCCAGGCGGCCTGCAGTGCCCGGGCTAAGCGGCCAATTTCGTCAGCGGCAAAATCGTCGGCAAAGCCGCTTATTGGCTTATCGACTTGCAGGGCCGTGCTGTCAACCTGCTGCGTCAGCTTGTTTAAGGGTTTAAGCACCCGCCTGGCCAACACATAGGCAAAGCCGGCAGAGCATAGCAGCACAACAGCGAGCAGCAGCAGTAAAAATTCTGCCAGCTGCGGCCGTATTGCCCGCACCACCAGTTGCGCTGTCACATCGGCCAGCAAAAAGCCGCGCGACAAGCGGAGCAGATGGTAGTGCTGGCCATGCTCAAGCGCAAATTCGCGTCGTTCGGGCGCTTGTTGTAACTTGGCTTGGATCGGCGGTGGCAGTGCTGCAATATCACTGGCATAACGGATAAACGGCAGGCGTGGCTTAACTGCGCTACCCGCCGCTAATTGCTGTTCAGCGTAAGCCGCTTCGGCTTGCAGCAAGGTTTCAAACAGCTGATCTTCGGTATGATAAGCAAAAATAATCGCGCTGGCGCCAAACAATAGCCCTGCCAGGGCCGAGCTGGCGATAAAGGTGAGCAAAATACGCCGTTGTAGTGACAGCACTGTCATACGGCGGGCGCTGCTTTTAGTGCAAAACCCACACCCAGTTGGGTTTCAATACTTACTGACGCGCCATGCTGCTGCAGGGTTTTACGCAGCTGATACAAATGCGAGCGCAGCGCATCGGATTCTGTTGGTTCATCTCCCCAGATTTTGCTGCATAGTTCACTGCGGCTGACTGGTCGTGGATGGGTTTCCAGCAAAATACTCAGCAGTTTAAAAGCTATAGGTTTTAACTCCATCAACTTGCTATCGCAATGCACCTGATGCAGATGGCGGTTCAAGCGGATATTACCCAGTTCCAGCATAGGGTGTTGCTGCAGGTGACGGCGCGCCAGCACCTGCACGCGGGCCCATAACTCGGCTAAGTCAAACGGCTTTACCAGATAGTCATCGGCCCCAGCGGCAAAACCGTCCAGCTTATGCTGCAAGCTATCACGCGCCGTAAGCATTAACACAGGGATATGCCGGTTGGCTTGTTGCCGCAGCATGCTGCAGACATCCAGCCCATCCAGTTGCGGCAGAGTTAAATCCAGTACGATGACATCGTAATAGTGCGCCAGTGCCAGCTCTGCCCCCTGGCGGCCGTTAAGCGCAAAGTCCACCACAGCCCCCTGCATAGCAAAGTAATCGGCGATATTCGCCTGTATCGCCTGATTATCTTCCACAACTAATACCGTTATCTTAGCTGCCGCTGTCATTACAACCAGGTCTCGAAATGGTGTACATAGCTTGATGGCAACAGATGGCCGCCGTCAAACATATGGTGCTGTTTGTCGCTATGAGGTAAGGCATCAAATAAGGCTTTGTTCTGCTTTTTACTGGCATATTCATCATCATTAGCGCTAAACAATAGCACCGGGTTATCTTGCAAACCAGTGAGCATATTCAATGGCGCCACTATGGCCGTATAATTGTTGATATGGGGCGGCACCATGGCTGCTACCCGATTTACTCTGTCATCTACTGCCGCCAGCAATAAACTCACATGCGCGCCCATACTGTAGCCAGTGATATCAATCCGTTTAGCATCAAACTGCGGTTGAGTAACAAGCCAATCCAGCAGCACCCTATGGTCGCGCACCGTATCTATCAGCATGGCCTCGTAGGGTTCGCGCTCACCCCACCAGTGCAGATTATGCAGCAGCTGAGCAATTCCCAGATCCGGGTTTTTACGTTCACCGTGGTTACGGGCATCAATAGTGACCACAGCATAACCTTTTGCCAGCGCCATAGCAGTTATCTGATCGGTGCTTTCCCGGGTGGCCCGCGCTTTGTAACTGGGCAGCCACCAGCGCTGGTGCGAGCGCCCCATAGCATGGGCACCGATTAGCACCGGCACAGCTGTGGTGCTGTTTTCAGCGCGCTTTGGTAAACGCAGATAGCCATTAACGTTGGCGCCGTCAAAGCTGGTGTAGTGCAAGTGGTAGCCGTTGCTTTGCTCATCGGCGTTATCGCGCTGCAGTATTACGTCCACTGGTTGCGACAAGGTGTAAGCATAGCGCTGGTTAATATCGCTTGTGCTAACGGTATAGGGTTTTAAACCAAATAACGCATACCAGCCGCCAGCAAGCAGCACCATTACAGCGCCAAGGCTTAGCAGTATCTTTTTCACATTGTGTTTTTTCACTAGGGTTTTGTTCATGGTGGTCACCTGTATTAGGTTGTGTTTAATGTTCAACCCAAGGTGCCATGGCGGCCGTGAAACTGGCGTGAAGCGAAAATTAGCCAATAAAAAAGGCGCCCAAACGGCGCCTTTAAACTGAAACTGTGGTTTACCCCAGCCAGCCACTTAGGGTTAAGATGGCGGTAAAGGCCAAGAAAAACAGCATATTGCGCTTAGCTAACTGCACCATATAGCTGCTGTCATCCAGCGTATTAATGCTTTCGGCCGGAATTTGCTCGGCGGCGGTCGCTACTTCAATTACCACCTGCTCGTTGCTGGCGGTAAAGTCTAAAAAGTAGCTTAGCAGTGCATTAGAGGCGCGGGAGAAATGCCCTACCAGCGCAAAACCCAGGCCAAATAACCGCGCCGGAAACCACAGCGCCCAATGCGCTACACAGTCAACTTTGCTGTCACTGCCGAGCACGGTGGCGTAATCGGCAGCGTCTTTTTCATCTATCGCTTCCTGTAAATGCCGCACCAGCACGTAAGTAATGACACCAAAGGCGCCCAGCAGTAAAAACCAGAACACCACCGCGGCGTAATAACGGAAGTTAAGCCACAGTAACAACTGGCCATAGCTGTATTGCTCGCTGGCGCTGCCAAGCTGAGTGCGGATTTGCTGCATGGCAATAAAGCCCGCTTCTTCATCGCCTCTGTCCATCGCGTTTAAATATTGCTTGTACAACTGACGGTAGTGCCAACAGCCAATACCCACCAGCAGCAACAGGGTGTTGACCAAAAAGGTCAGTAAATGGCTGTCTACCCAGCACAGCAATAGCGCCACTACGGCGCCCGGCAACGCCAGCCACAGGTATTGCCCCAGGCTGTGTGTTGACAAGGCACTTAGTTTAGAGCCGGCACTAAAGCGCACATAACTGCGGCAATAGCGGCTGGCCTGCCAGGCGTCGCTGCGCACGGCTAAGCGCTCGATAATTAATGCCAGTAACATACTGATTAAGGTCATACCTAAAACTCCCTTGCTCGCGCTTTCTTATTCCGCTTTTAATCTAACCGCTTTTTTAACACACCAGCTTTGTGGCGCTCGTTTATTACATCGCCGCAATGGCACTGCGATAGCGTGCCCAGTCAAAGGCAATTCCCGGGTCGGTTTTACGCCCAGGTGCAATATCACTGTGGCCTGTTATACGCTGTGGCGTGATAGCCGGATACTGCTGACAGATCATTTTTGTTAGTAGTATAAGGCTTTGATATTGCTGCTCAGTATAAGGCAAATTGTCAGTGCCTTCTAACTCAATACCGATAGCAAAGTCGTTGCAGCGCTCACGGCCAGCAAACTGGCTGACGCCGGCATGCCAGGCACGTTTGGCAAAAGGCACATACTGAAATACGCTGCCGTCGCGCCATATTACGCAGTGCGCCGACACTCTAACGCCCTGTAGGTCGCTAAAGCTGGGGTGTGCGCTCACGTCCAGACAACCCATAAACAGCGCATCGACAAAGCTTTGTTCGGGGATGGCGGCAAATTCGCCGGCAGGTAGGCTGATATTATGGATCACCAACAGGCTGATGCTCTCGCCTGGCGGGCGGTCATCACAGTTTGGACTGGGGCGCTGCGTTATCGCAAGCGTACACGGCTTCATCAGAAATTTTGCCTTTAACCAATCTGGTTAGTAAGCTATGGCGCTATTGTCCTTGGCCGAGCTGACGAATGCAAGCACCAGAACCGACAAAGTCTTATGGTAAGACCTTCGCCATTATTGCCTGGCTTATTGTTATGGTGATGCTGTTTTTGTTTTTTGACGACACCATTGATAAACAGCTTAACCCCAACCAGCAGTTGCAAAGTGTGCAAGGCAGCCGTGGCGAAACCCGTACCGTGCTTATCCGCAATAAAGCCGGCCATTATGTTGGCACAGCGCTGCTGAATAACCAGCCGGTCGATTTTATGCTCGACACCGGCGCCACTACCGTCGCCATAGCGCAAGCCACGGCAGAAAAACTGGGCTTGCCGGTTGGCCGCGCTATGCAAGTGAGCACCGCCAATGGCATTACCACCGCTTATGCCAGCCGCATTGATACATTACAGCTGGGTGACATAGTGTTACACAATATTCCAGCCAGCATAGTGCCCGGCTTAAATAATAGCGGGGCCGGCAGTGAGATATTGCTGGGCATGAGCGCGCTGAAACAGTTAGAATTTCATCAACAAGGTAATCAGCTAACGCTGATCCAACATCAATAACGCGATCGAACCGACTTATGACCACTAGCCACAGCACCCTGCAGCAACAAGAACTCACACGCGCGGTCGCCGCCGCCCTGGCCGAAGATCTCGGCTTTTTAGCGCTGGAACAGGGCGACATTACCGCCTCATTAATTCCTGCTGCACAGCAAGCCAGTGCCACCATTATTACCCGCGAAGACTGCGTCGTCTGCGGTACCGCCTTCGCTGATGAAGTGTTTCGCCAGTTAGGCGACAAGGTGAAGATTAACTGGCAAGTAAAGGATGGCAACAAGGTTAGTGCCAACACGGTGCTTTGCACGCTTAATGGCCCGGCACGCTTATTACTGACCGGTGAGCGCACCGCACTTAACTTTCTGCAGCTATTAAGCGCTACCGCCACCACCACCGCGCACTATGTCGCCTTTTTAGCCGGCAGTAATACCCGTTTATTGGATACCCGTAAAACCATTCCCGGCCTGCGCTTTGCACAAAAATATGCGGTAACGGTAGGCGGCGGCAAAAACCACCGCATCGGCTTGTATGATGCGTTTTTAATTAAAGAAAACCATATTGCCGCCGCCGGCTCTATTGCCAATGCCGTTGCCACAGCGCGGCAAAACTTTCCCGGCAAACCGGTAGAAGTTGAAACTGAAAACCTGGCCGAGCTGAAACAAGCACTGGACGCCGGCGCCGACATTATTATGCTGGATAATTTTAGCCTGGCGGATATTAAACAAGCGGTAACAATGAACGCAGGCAAAGCCAAACTGGAAGTGTCTGGCAATATTACCAGCGAGCGTTTAACCGAGCTGGCTGCCACCGGTGTGGACTATATTTCCAGCGGCGCGCTAACCAAGCATGTGCAGGCGATAGATTTATCCATGCGGCTTACGATCAACCACTAAGGTTACATTAAATAACAAAGTTACCGGCTGATTCGACCACGACAAACTAAACTTCTGCTAAAGTAGGGCGGTCTCATGGAGCGAGACCAGCCAGCAGGATAACCCGATGCAATTTACCGGCACCGTAGTGTTCTGGCGTGACGATAAAGGCTTTGGTTTTGTCTTATGTCAGCAGAATGCACAAAAACTGTTTTTTCATATCCGCGACTTTGCCGGTACTGAAGGCCGTCCGCAACAAGGCGATCAGCTGCAATTTAGTTTAGGTACCGATAAAAAAGGCCGCGCCATCGCCGCGCCTTGGCGCTTTGCCAAAGAACCAGCCATTGCATCGCGTTCACCATCCAACCGTAATCCAATCAATAAAGTCCCTCTAAGTAGCAGCGCCGATATTGAGCAAGCCAGCCAGTTTGCTTTGTTTTTCCGTCTGGCGTTTTTCCTGGCAGTGATCCTGTCGTTGCTGTTCGGTAAATTACTCTTTGTGCTGCCGCTGTTATATGTTGAAGCCAGCTTAATGACCTACTGGCTATATAAAATAGACAAAGACGCCGCCATCGCCCGCCACGGTAACCGGCTGGCGGAAGAAAGCCTGCAACTGTTTGCTTTAATTGGCGGCTGGCCCGGTGCTTATATCGCCCAACAACAACTGGCACATAAGCGCAGTAAACTCTCGTTCAGGCGCGAATTTGGCTTTGTTATTATCGGCAACACCTTGTTGGTAGGCTGGCTGGTGTCACCCTGGGGTCAGGCGTTTTTAGCCCGTATGGCGCTGCTGGCAGGGTAAATTGGGGGCGGGTGAATTGGTGACACGCTACATTTTAGCGCTGTGTTTCGGCACATTGCTTTGCTACACTTTAGGTTAAATTACTCGTCAGTACAGAAAACGAATGCGTTTAACCACTCAGCAAACGAATACCATCACACAGCTAACCAAAGAAATTTTTGGTGCTGATGCTGTGGTGAAGCTATTCGGTTCCAGAATGCACGACACTAAACGCGGTGGTGATATCGACTTGCTGGTAGAACTGCAACAACCGATAGCACAGCCAGTAATGGCAAGCGCCAGGTTAGAAGCCAAGCTAATGCTGGCACTGGGGCTACAAAAAATTGATGTGATTGTCAGCGCGCCTAATTTGGCAAAAACGCCGATACACGATATTGCCGCCCAAGGTATTCGCCTATGACAGACGATATAAAACTACGACTACAGTTTTTAGTGCGGGTTATTGGCAAAGAGAGCCGCTATTTGCAGCAAACCAGCCATCGTTTATTCAGTCAACCTATCGATGCGCAGTTTTTAGTTAATCTGGACACCAACATCGCTTTATCAGAACAACTAGACGCCTTTGCCAGTAGGTTTGGTCGCCTGCAAGACAATATCGGTGATAAATTATTGCCTGCGGTGCTGGCGGCGCTGGGTGAGAAAACCGGCCCGGTACTGGATAACCTGAATAAAGCTGAAAAATATGGCTGGCTACAATCAGCGGAAAACTGGCTATTAGCCAGACAACTGCGCAATAAAATGGTGCACGAATATATCGAAGATCCTGCTATCTTGGCTGAAGCCCTAAACAGCGCGCACAGCTTTATACCGCTACTAACACAGTTTGCAGATCAGTTAAGCGAAGCACTTATTGAACGGGATTTAATCTGAACCTTACCAACTCCACCACCTTTGGCAATAGAAGCGAGAATTGCAAAACCAAAGGTCGATATAAAACCCACCGCAATATGCACCACCCGGCTATACAACCTGGCGAACTTTCCCGCAACACGCTTAAAAAGCCAGCATTAACATTTGCCACTGTAACCGCTAAAAACACGGTTTTAAGCGCGTTAAAACACCCGCTTAGCACGACCAATAGCAAGGTGGCTTTATTAGCAGCCAAATTAGAGCATATGAACTAGTACATTTATACTAATAAATATTTAGCGCATCAGCCTGCTAAAAATAAATATTATCATGCCAGACAAACACTTAGGCTTTGCCGATAAATTTTGTAACATTTAGCTTGCGCCTTGTCTAAAAATGACCAAAATAACGGGTAGCCCCAGTGGCTATTAAAACATCAGGAGAAGTAAATTATGAAACGCGTACAACAAGGTTTTACCTTAATTGAATTAATGATCGTTGTTGCGATCATCGGTATTTTGGCTGCAATCGCCTTGCCAGCATATCAAGACTACACTGTTCGTTCTCGTGTATCTGAATTGTCAGTTATGGCCGCAGGTATGAAAGCTACTGTAGGTGAGAACATTGCCAACAATGGTGCAATTGCAGCTGGTTCTTGTGCCGGCGTAAGTTTAGTGACAGTTGCGACTACGAATACTGCTTCTAGCGCCTGTGCTGACGCAACTGGTGTTATTACTGTTACTGGCACGCCAGCAGCAAAAGACGTGGTATTAACGTATACACCAACTCTTACTGCAGATGGCAATATCTCTTGGGCATGTACTTCAGCCGCCGCTGACGCTAAATTTGTACCTGCAGAGTGTCGCTAATTTAGTAGCGTTAATGTGAAGATAAAGCCAGCTACTAACGCTGGCTTTTTACATTTAAATTTAGAGAGCCTCCCAGGCTGAGTAAAACAAGCTCCGAACTTGAATAACCCGCATTAAGTGGCATAATCAATTAACTTTATCTAAGTCTTATTAGCAAAATCAGGATGTTTGCGCTTAATGGCCGTAACTACTACCTCTACTTTATTTAAACGCCTGGTGCAGCTGGGTATTATAAATGCCGATTTGGCCACCAAAGCCGTTAGCGATAAAGGCGGCCAATACCGCAACCTGCCTGAGCTGTTAATCAATGAAAAACTGATCACCGCCGATAAATTAGCCCAGGCTGCCGCCGGTATTAGCCAGGCCATTTGTATGGATCTGGAGCACTACCATCTGGACAGTGTGCCGGAAGATTTACGTAATGAAAAACTGATCCGCAAAACCGATATGCTGCCGTTGGGCAAACGCGGCCGCACCATGTTTTTAGCCGTAGTCGACCCGACTAACATTCAAACCATAGAAGACTTTGAATTTAACACCGGCCTGAACGCCGAAGTGGTGGTGGTTGAATACGACAAACTGCACAAGTTAATTGATAAGCTGTTTGATAACAGTTTAGGTGGCGATTTTACCGAGAGCGATTGGGATTTGGGCTCTATGGGTATCGTACAGGAAGAAGAGGACGACGGCGCAGCTGGTGTACAGGTAGATAAAGAAGACCAACCGATTATCGCCTTTATTAATAAAATGCTGCTGGACGCCATCCGCAAAGGCGCCTCTGACTTACACTTTGAGCCTTATGAGAAAACCTACCGCATTCGTTTTCGTATCGACGGTATTTTGCATGAAATGGCCAGCCCGCCGGTGGCGCTGTCTACCCGTTTATCAGCGCGGTTAAAAGTTATGTCACGCCTCGACATCGCCGAAAAACGCGTACCGCAGGATGGCCGGATTAAACTTAAGTTGTCGGCAAAAAAATCGATCGATTTCCGTGTTAGTACCCTGCCCACCTTGTGGGGCGAAAAAATTGTAATGCGCATCCTTGACTCTGACAGCGCCATGTTGGGTATCGATGTATTAGGCTATGAAGAAAACCAGAAAAAACTGTATTTAGATGCCCTGGCCCAGCCACAGGGCATGATATTAGTGACCGGCCCGACAGGTTCGGGTAAAACCGTATCGCTATATACCGGTTTGGCCATTTTAAATACCAGCGAGACCAATATTTCTACTGCTGAAGATCCAGTTGAAATAAACTTAGCTGGCATTAACCAGGTGCAGGTAAACCCGCGCGCCGGCTTAACCTTTGCCTCAGCGCTAAAAGCCTTTTTACGCCAGGATCCGGACGTAGTAATGGTGGGTGAGATACGCGATTTAGAAACTGCCGAAATCGCCATTAAAGCGGCGCAAACCGGCCACCTGGTATTATCGACTCTGCACACCAACTCGGCACCGGAAACGCTAACCCGTTTACTCAATATGGGCGTGCCCTCTTATAACGTAGCCAGTTCGGTATCGCTTATTATTGCCCAGCGCCTGGCGCGCCGGCTATGTAACCACTGTAAACAGCCGGAAACACTACCCGAGGCCGAGCTGTTAAAACAAGGCTACACACCACAGCAACTGCCAGGGCTTAAAATATTCAAACCTATTGGTTGTGAACATTGCACCAATGGCTATAAAGGCCGGGTGGGTATTTATGAGGTAATGCCGGTAAGTGGCCGCATGGCCGATATTATTATGCAAGGCGGTAACTCGTTGGATATTGCCACTCAGGCGCAAACCGAGGGCATTAATAACCTGCGCCAGTCGGGTTTACTTAAAGCTGCGGCGGGGTTAACCAGCCTGGCCGAGGTAAATAGGGTGACTAAGGGCTAAAGCCAGTGACGAGTGACGAGTGACGAGTGACGAGTGACGAGTGACGAGTGAATAAGATTATAATTTCCAGCGCATTAGCGCAGCAACAGGACAGAGAACATGGCTCAGGCACAACAATTTAAAATAAAAGAGCTGGAAACCTACACCTATAAAGGGTTAAACCGTCGTGGCAATAAAATTGACGGCGAGATTAAAGGCACCAGTATTGCTGAAGTAAAGGCGCTGCTGCGTCAGCAAGGTATTACGCCTTCAGGGGTGAAGAAAAAGCCCAAATCCTTATTTGGTGGCGAGCGCAAAATCAGTGCACTGGATATTGCGATAGTTACCCGGCAAATTGCTACTATGCTGGGCGCCGGCGTGCCACTGGTGCAATCTATCGACCTTATCGCCACAGGTTCAGAAAATAAAAGTCTGCGCACCTTAATGCAGAAAATCTCGGTTAAAATTCAGGCTGGTTTGCCGCTGTCGGAAACGTTGCGCGAGCACCCCAAGTACTTTGATGAACTATACTGCGACCTGGTAAAATCCGGCGAGGCCTCAGGCTCGCTGGATAAAATTTTTGACCGCTTAGCGCTTTATAAAGAAAAAGCCGAAGCGCTAAAATCGAAAATTAAAAAAGCCATGTTTTATCCGGTAGCCGTAATCATAGTGGCAGCCATTGTTACCTCAATCTTGCTCATTTTTGTCGTACCGCAATTTGCTGAGATTTTTGCTGGCTTTGGTGCCGAATTGCCCGCCTTTACCCTGTTTGTACTGGGCATATCAGAACTGATGCAGCAATATTGGTGGCTGGTACTGGCCGGTTTAATTGCCACCTTTTATGTGGTGCGTAAGACCTATAACAGCAATCTGAGCTTTCGCACCTGGGCTGATGGCCGCATTATTAAACTGCCGGTCATTGGTAATATTTTAAATAAAGCAGCGGTGGCCCGTTATGCCCGTACGTTGTCGACCACCTTTGCGGCTGGTGTACCGCTGATTGAAGCGCTGGAATCGGCTGCCGGCGCCTCGGGTAATGAGGTGTATAAAAACGCCATTTTATTTATCCGCGAAGAAGTGTCCTCCGGTAACCAGATGTATCTGGCGATGAAGCAAACCAACCAGTTCCCGGAAATGGTGATCTCGATGGTGTCGATTGGTGAAGAAACCGGTGCACTGGACAGCATGCTGGCCAAAGTAGCCAACATTTACGAGCAGGAAGTCGATGACGCCGTCGATGGCTTAACTGCATTATTAGAGCCGATGATCATGGCGGTATTGGGCGTGGTAATCGGCGGCTTAATTATCGCCATGTATCTGCCAATCTTCCAGATGGGTTCGATTGTCTGATGCTGCACCTGGTTGAAGCTTTTAGCGCCTACCCGGCGCTGTTTATTGTTACTGTCGCCATTATCAGCCTGATTGTTGGCAGCTTTTTAAATGTGCTGATTTACCGCCTGCCAATTATGATGGAGCGTGAATGGCAGCAGGAGTATCAGGCGTATTTTAGCCCGGATGCCAATGCCGCAGCGACTGAGCCGTTTAACCTGGCGCTGCCGCGTTCGCGCTGCCCTAAGTGCCAAAGCGCCATTAAAGCTTATGACAATATACCCGTACTGAGCTGGCTGATGCTGGGTGGCAAATGCCGCAGCTGCAAAGCGCCGATAAGTACGCGCTACCCGGCAATCGAAGCTTTAACGGCGCTGTTATCCGCCACTGTGGCCTGGCAGCTGGGGTTTGGCTTGCCAGCACTGCTGCTTATTTTGGTGACCTGGATATTGGTAGCACTGACTTTCATTGATATTGATAAAATGCTGCTGCCGGATCAGCTTACCCTGCCGCTGCTGTGGCTGGCGCTGCTGTTTAGCCTGACTGATTCAGCTATGGTTAACCCGGCGCAGGCTATTGTCGGCGCCGCTTGCGGTTATTTAAGCCTGTGGAGTGTGTACTGGCTGTTTAAGCTGCTTACCGGCAAGGAAGGTATGGGCTATGGCGATTTTAAGCTAATGGCCGTTTTTGGTGCTTTACTGGGCTGGCAGCAATTGCCGCTGATTATTTTACTGTCGTCAGTGGTTGGTGCCGTCATTGGCATTTTATTGTTAAGTATTCAGGGTAAAGATAAAGCCACCCCTATTCCGTTTGGGCCCTATATTGCCGCTGCCGGCTGGATAGCCCTGCTGTGGGGTGAGCAGTTTACCGGTGCCTATTTGCGTTATTTGGGGCTGTAACGGCTTGTCACGCTATATTGTTGGCCTGACCGGCGGCATTGGCTGCGGCAAAACCACAGTAGCAGAGCTATTTGCCAGGCGCGGTGTGCACTATGTAGATGCCGATATAGTCGCGCGTGAGGTAGTTATGCCGGGTACCGCGTGCCACAGTGCCATTAGTCAGCGCTTTGGTAGCAGTGTGTTACAGGCCGATGGCAGCTTAAACCGCGCCAGGTTGCGCGACACCATTTTTAGCCAGCCCGAAGCAAAAAGCTGGTTAGAGCAGCTACTGCACCCGGCAATACGGCAAAGCTTGTTAGCACAGCTGGCGGCGCTAAGCTCGCCCTATGCGCTACTGGTGGCCCCGCTGCTGCTGGAGAACAAGTTAAACCAGTATGTTAAGCGGGTATTGGTAATAGACTTACCCGAGCCAGTGCAATTAGCGCGGGCTATGGCGCGGGATAACGCCAGCGAGCAGCAAATTCGCGCCATTATGGCGGCGCAACTTTCGCGCACCGAACGGCTGGCACAAGCCGACGATATTATTAGCAATGACAGCACTATTGCAGCATTAGACAGCCAGGTCGAGCGCCTGCATCAGCAATATCTGCAACTGGCCCGTCACTGACATAAGGCCGGGTGCTGTCACAACCAGGATAGCAGCACTAATGGCCGAGCTATTGTACGAGCACCCGCTAAACGAAAAACTACGCACCTACCTTAAACTGGAATACCTGCTAAACCAGTTGTCTGAGCTAACCCGGTTAGACAGTGAACCACAACAACTGGCGTTTTTTAATATCCTGTTTGACCTGATTGAAGTACTGGACAGAAATGATATTCGGCCTGACCTGATAAAAGACTGCGAACGCTGCGAGGCCGCCTTAGTGGCCTGGGCTAATCACCCATCGGTAGCGGACGATAAACTGAGTAAAGTATTGCAGCAGGCCGTAAGGCTGCAGGCAGAGCTGCTAAAAAGCGGTAAGTTTATTGGCAATTTAAAAGACGATAAGTTTTTAAGCCCGTTGCGCCAGCGTTTTGCTATGGCCGGTGGTACCTGCTACTTTGATGTACCCCAGTTGCAATACTGGTTAAGTATGCCGCTTACGCAGCGCCAGCAAGATGTTAGCCGTTGGTGCGCCGAATTTGCATTACTGCAAAATGCGCTGGGCTTTGTGCTGAATTTTTGCCGCGAAAAAGGCCAGTTTAGTGAAGTCGCCGCCGAAAACGGCTTTTACCAGAGCAACACCGAGCAGCATCAGCTGCTGCGTATTCGTTACACGCCAGCCGATGGCGTATACCCCACGGTAAGCGGTAATAAATACCGTTATGCCATCCGCTTTATGCAGCTATGCGATACAAGCGGTCGCAGCAACTGCGATAAAACCGTGCAATTTCAGCTGGCGTGCTGCTAAGACTGCTGTGTTTACTTAACCTGTTAATCTCTGCGTTGCCGTTAACTGCTGGTATTAACACAGTCACGACCATCGGCTTTAGCGCGATACAGCGCCGTATCTGCGGCGCACAGCAGCGCCAGCGCGGTGCGGTATTGGCCGTTAATTTCGGTCGCCACGCCCTGGCTAACGGTAACATTTACCGTTGAGGGTAAACCGGCATCGCTGAAGCTTAACTGCCTGACTGCCTGCTGCACCTCGCGCGCCACCTTTAATGCGCTGATTTCATTATGGTTAGGTAAAATAAGCGCAAACTCTTCACCGCCATAGCGCGCCGCCAGTTTGCCATCTACCGGCATAGCCTGCACTATGGCACCAGCCACCTTACGCAAGCAGGCATCGCCCTGAATATGGCCGTAACGGTCATTAAACTGTTTAAAAAAATCGATATCGATAATGATCACGCTAAGCGGCCGGCGCGCTTCGGTGCACTGCAGCCATTGCGATTGCAGCTGCTCATCAAAACCACGGCGATTGGCCAGGCCGGTCAGTGCATCGGTAGCCGCTTCCAGCCGCAGCTGCTCGCACTCGGCTTTGTAGCGGGTTAAATCGCGCATCACCAGCACCAAGTGTGCCTCGGGCTCGGGCAAAAACGATACTGACAGCTCAATATCTTTGATTTCACCATCGGCGCAGCGCACCGCCATTTCACTGGGGCCGGCCTGCAGCGATAAAATACGCTTGGCCACCATATTCACCAGCCCCTCATACTGCTGCTGACAGCGGCTCACCAGAAACTGCGGCCACTTGCGGCCAATCAGTGGCGCCCCCACACAATTTAGCAACAGTGCGGCTTTAGCGTTAGCGCATTCAATCACGCCATCCGGGCTGACCACCAACACCGCTTCGGCCAGGTACTGAATAAAACTACCTAAATCCAGACCCGGATTGGCGGCTGTATCGTCCAGCCAAAGGCTATCATCGTTTAAAGCATGGGCTGGTATTTGGCTGTTGCGCTGTGCAGTGTTCATTTGGCGTTCCCGCAGGGCTAATTAAACTGCTGCCAACTTTAGCTATTTATACACGCGCAAACCTTTCGGCAACCTTCTGATTTAATGCATTGATTTATATAGACAAAAAAGCCCCTCGCGGGGCTTGAATACTGAGTTCGAAGCAGACATTTAATTTGGTGGCAGGTTTTTCACTTCCGGATCTGGGCTCAGCACCATCAAAGTATTGGCGGTGTTCGTCAGCACAAACTGAAACTTAGTACTGCCGGCACTGCGGTCCATATCCAGCATTTGCACCAACTGGCCATCGCTGCTAACGGTGATTGCATCAATAATGCCATCAAAAGGTGTGGTAAAACCAACACCAACAAACTTTAAGCCTTTGCCGGTATTGTCGACCAATTGGTAGGTAATAGTGCCCGCCTCGCTAACGGTAATATCACCGTTAGGTAGCGGTTGGCCGCCGGTGGTTTGATAACTAAATACCGGTTCACCATTTTCCAGATTGACAACAACCTGAATTAAACTGGCGGCTTGAGTAGTTGGCATAACATATTTCCTTATAGTTGCGGATTAAAACGATAGTTAACAACACCACTTTGCTGCAGCTGTGCGATAAGCTGGCTTTCGCTGTTAAGTTTTCCCTGACAGTCCAGCGCTTGAGCATAAGGTACAGTAAAATCGGGTTCTTTGTTTATAGCCACGATGTCAGCGAGTTCGTCTATGGCATGTTGGCAAAATTGATGCGTCGCCAGCAAGTCTTTATTTTCTGTTATCCTCGCCAGCACAAGGTAACTATTCGCTTTACCTGCTCTGTTACGCAAATTACCGCTATGTTTTGCAACAAGCAGCTCGTACGTTGTTAAAGCTTGCTCGGCATAGGTTTTGGCAGATTGCAGGTTACCTTTTTTTATAAGCCTTTGCGCTGCAGTCAACAACTGCCGGGCTTGCATTTGCTGCTCACGCGTAGCTGATAAATCAAGCCCATCCTTACTCAGCAGACTGATTAACTGCGACGGACTTTGCTTAACTTCTTGCTCTGACAAATCTAGCGAAAACTTAAGTGACTGATAAAAGACATAGTATTTTAAATTGCGCCAGCGGCTATTGTCCGGATCCTGAGCTAACGCTCTGCGGATGACTGTGTCAGCAGACTTAACATTAGCTAAAGCGGCCGTTGTTTGTCCCGTAAAGCCAAATAAGTCTGCAGACATTTGGTAGCTACTTGCCAGCATTTCTAGCAGATACAGTTCAGCGTTTTCGCCAACAGTAACCAACATGCGTTGGATCTCGTTGTGTACAGTTAAAGCTCTGGCAATATCGCCTTGCGCCAGAGCAGCGCTGGCAAGCCATGAACGGGTATTAGCGATATCTGCCAACAACTGTTTATTATCAGGCTGTTTGGCTTGTGCTAATAATCTTAACTGCAGAGATTCCTCAAAATTCTGCCGCGCGTTATCAAACTGTTGGCGCTGCATTGCCAGTGAGCCCAGCGAGTTGGTGGCGTAGGACAGCTCCATAATGGCATCGAGATTCTCCGGTGCCAGTTCATACATACGCTGGCTGTACTGGTAATAACGCTCAAACTCGGGCTGGGTGCCCTGCCAGTTACTGGCGTCGTACTGTATTTGCCCAAGCCAAAACGCATTGGCGCCCAGCGTCTTTAGCAGCTCTAAATTATCCGGCTGCTCGGCCAGTACAGCCTCTAACTGCACACGGGCTGCTTGCAATGCGGCTACCGCTTCGTCGGTTTTACCGCGCGAGTAGGCCACTTCGCCCATGGCTTCGAGGGTTTGGCCATGCTGCAATCGCGCTGCAATGCTTAAGCCGCTGTCGTCAGTGCTGTAATCGGTAAAGTATTCCAGCGCTTTATTGCTGATACCGTCCAGTAAATCCATACGGCCGATACTGCGCAGCTTGTCGGCAAAGTCGCCCACCATAAAACCGAGCAGGTTTTCTGCCGCCAGTCGCTTTTGCTGTGCCTGCTGCTCGGCCTGAAAACTGCGCACCCCCATGGTCATAGCGGTGAGCGTTAACAGACAAAGCAAGCTGACTGTAGCACGGCGCGTCCAACGCTTTAGCCGCGCTTTGGCATCAGAGGCCTGAATAAATTCGGCCTCTTCGCTATCAAGCTGAAACAGGGTGTTTTGCTGCAGTAGCAGTGCCTCTTGCAGCGGTTTGCCTTCGGCCAGTAAGTAAGCACTGTTTTTCTGCTCGCTGCGCCAGCGCTGGCTTAAGTGCAGCAGGCGGCTTTTTACGCTTAAGCTGTCAAAATGCTCGCTGATCCAGGCGGTGGCGCGCGGCCAGCGCCTGAGCAATGCTTCGTGCGCTATGCTAAAGCTTGGTTCGCCCTGCTGCAGGTTAGACACAAACAGCCGCTGCTCAATCATGGTATTGACCAGCGCGCGCTCGGCGTTGCTGGTCAGCTGGGCTAAACGGGCACTGCGGCTGGTAATGCTTTGCTCATCTTCACGCAAGGTCACCAGCAAGGACAACACCTTTGGCAAGCAATCTTGCTCGGCTTTGCTTAAGCCTTTAATCGCCTGCTCGGCGTTTTTGCCAATAGCGCCTTCAATACCGCCCAGTGCCTGATACACACTTAACAGCAGTTTATTGTCACTACTACGCTGCAAATACAGCTGCTGCAAAGTGTATTGCAACATCGGTAAGGCATCGGGGTTGCTGGCGGCCTCTTGCACCAGGATCTCATCCAGTGGCATGGCGCTGTCTGGGTCTATGTCAAAGCTTAAATCGGCTGCCAGTGCCGGTAAGCGGATCATTTGCAGTAAGTCGGCGCGGCCGGGGGCGGCCAAATCAAAATGCGCCCCCTTGGCTTTACCGGCCATTAAGCTGGGGTAGTCGACTAAATCGGGGTAAAACTCGTTTCTGCAGGCACTTAGCACCAGCACAGCGCCACTGCAGGCCAATTGCTCTAATAACGCCACAAAGCCGGTGCGCTCTTGCTCGCTAAACAGCGGTGATGATAACAGTACCTCTAAGCGGTCGACAAAAAGGGCAAAGCGCCGGCTGTGCTGCCCTTTGTTGCCGAGTAAGCTTTTACATCGACGCAATAACGACTCTGGTTGCGCTAATTGCTCTGCCAGGCTGGCGGCGCTGTCGCCGGCAAATACCGGCGCATCATTAAGCTCCCAATCCAGCAAGCTGCTGGCCAGGCTTGGCAATAACTGGCCTTTGGCCACATCGGCTAAATCCAGGCTGGTAAACGACAGTACCTCTATGCCGTTAAAACCGCCGGGCTGCATTAAGTTGGGCATCACGCCGGCATTGATCAGCGACGATTTACCACTGCCACTGGGCCCCAGTAACAGGCAAAAGTCGCGGCCAAATTTAATTTGCTGTGCGATACGGCTAAGCAGGGTGTCTATTTGTGCGCCCCGGCCGAAAAACACGCTGGCATAACTGGCGTCGTAGGCTTTAAGGCCAGGAAACGGCGAGCCCTGCTGCCAGCTGTGCGAGGCCGCACTTTGCTGCTGCCCCAGTGGATAGCGTACCTGGGCAATAACGCGATAGCCGCGCTTGCGGATGGTTTCAATATAAACCGGTGTGGTCGCACTATCGCCCAGCGCTTTACGCAGTTGGGTTAAGGTTTTATGCAGCGGATTGTCGCCGGTAGCAATGCCGGGCCAGCACTGGCTGATAATGTCATCACTGCTTAATACCTCGCCGGCATGACGACACAGCAACAGCAGCACATCCATCGCCTTGGGCTCTAACTGCTGTACTTGCTTGCCCTTGCGTAGGGTATTATCGCTTGGGTTTACTTGCCAGTCGGCAAGAAAAAACGTATTGCTCATAATAACTTGTAATTTCGGCTTTGTTGCCCAAGATAACATGCACTAAGGCGTTAGTTTAGCCCTAAGCTGGTAGAACAGCGCTTGTTTGCTAGGCTTAAGGCAACAGACGAAGAGGAAACTGATTATGGCACAATGGCTTAGCGGCACCGTAACCGACAATCATCACTGGCATGCCAATTTATTCAGCCTGAAAGTGAAAACCGAGGCCTTTAGCTTTACTGCCGGTCAGTTTGTCCGGTTGGCACTAAATACCGCCGAGGGCCGGCTACAGCGCGCCTATTCGCTGGTGAATAGCCCCGGTAGCAATGAGCAGGAGTTTTTAGTCAGCACCGTAGCCGAGGGCAAACTATCACCACTGCTGCAGCAACTTAAAATGGGCGATAGTGTTGAGCTAAGCCAGCCAGCATCGGGCTTTTTTGTGCTGGATGAAGTGCCAGAGGGTGACAATTTATGGCTTATCGCCAGCGGCACCGGCATTGGGCCTTATTTGTCGATGCTGGGCACGCATCAACTGTGGCAGCGCTTTGGTCATATCGTGCTGGTGCACAGTGTGCGCACTATTGGCGATTTAGTATACCGCGAGCTGATTAGCCATTATCAGCATCAGTACCCGGGCCAGCTGCATTACCAACCTATTGTTACCCGTGAGGCCCACAGCGGTGCGCTGAACAAACGCCTGCCTGAGCTGATGCAAAGCGGCGAATTGCAGCGCGTTTGCCAGCAGAGGCTAAATAGCCGCTCACAAGTGATGCTATGCGGTAACCCAGAGATGATTAAAGACACCAAGGCGATGCTTGAAAGCTTGGGACTAACAAAAAACCTGCGTCGCGCGCCGGGTAATATCACCGTAGAGCAATATTGGTAAGCTATTGTCGGCAAGCCAATTTAACGACATTCAGCCTGGATCAGGGTAAGCTATGCCACGCTGTGCGCCACTGGTGATGGAGAAAGAGTGTGGATGACATAATACAACCGCTGCAAGACACCCTGCAGCACTACCCGCAGTTAGAATTACCTACTGAATTGGCTTTGCTGTTACTACTTAGCTGGTTAGGTAACTTTGTCGTAAAGCGTATTTTGATTGGCGGTATTTTTAAGCTGCTGCGTGCCACGCCCATTAATGAACAGCATGTGGTGCAAAAATTCAATTTTGTCTCGCGGCTGTCCAACGTGGTACCGGCGCTGATTATTTCTACCGGCATAGGTTATGTCAGCGGCGTGCCTGAGGCCGCGGCAATCGTTATCGTTAATGTTTGTAATGCCTTTGTCGTGCTTACTATCGCGTTGGCGCTGAGCAACCTGCTGGATTTAGTCAATTCCATTTATGAACAGCGGCCCGACGCAAAAATACGGCCAATTAAGGGCTATATCCAGGTTTTAAAAATCGTTATTTACGCGGTGACGCTGATCCTGATTATTGCAGCCCTGTTTGACCGCTCACCGCTGATTTTGTTATCCGGCCTGGGCGCTATGGCCGCGGTGCTGATGCTGATATTTCAGGACACCATTTTATCTCTGGTGGCCAGCGTGCAAATTTCGTCCAATGACGTATTACGCGTAGGCGACTGGGTAGAAATGCCGCAGCTAAACGCCGATGGCGATGTTATCGACATAGCGCTGCATACGGTAAAAATTCAGAACTGGGATAAAACCATTACCACTATCCCTACCCGCCGTTTTATGACTGACCCGTTTAAAAACTGGCGTGGTATGCAGGAGTCGGGCGGCCGGCGTATTAAGCGCTGCATTTTGCTTGACCAGCAAAGCGTACACTTTTTAGATGCTGAGCAAAAAAAGCGCCTTGGTCGGTTTAAGTTATTAAAAGACTATCTGGCCACTAAGCAGCAAGAAATTGATGACTGGAACACCCAGCTGGCAGAGGAAGGCAAAGAGCCGGTGAACACCCGCCGTATCACCAATATTGGTACCTTCCGCGCCTATGTTGAGCGCTACTTACAAAGCCACCCGGGTATTCACCAGCAAATGACGCTAATGGCGCGGCAGTTACCTGTTACCGCCGACGGCTTGCCGCTGGAGCTGTATTGCTTTACTAATACCACCGCCTGGCTGAAGTACGAAAGCATTCAGTCAGATATATTTGATCACTTGCTGGCAATACTGCCAGAATTTGGCCTGCGCGTGTATCAGCACCCCAGCGGTATGGATGTGCGGGCGCTAAGTGACGTACTTAAGGTCAATACGAGCGCATCGGCCGGTTAAAAAAGACCGGTCTCTTAGCGGCCGGTTAAAAAATACCGGCCAGGGAGCGCAGCAGGCCCTGATGCAGCGGCTGTTCGGCGTCTTGCCAACTCAGGTTGGCTTTATTGGCAAAGCTCACCACCCGCACCTGATATTTGCGCATATCAGTATCGCGCTGCCATAGCTGCGCAAAAGCGCCGCTGTCACCCTGCCTTAGCTGATGCTCGCTGTACTCCTGCACTTTTTGCTCACTGTCTGGGCTAATGCGCTCGGCAATTTGAATATCGGTGAGCATAGTGTAGTACTTATCCTGCACCAGCTGGTTACCAATATACTCAGCACCGGCAAAAGCAGCCAGTACCACTAAGGCGCGGGCGATATCTTTGCCATCGACATTGGTACCAATCGAGGTATCAACAAACACCGCGGTATTACGGCTGTAGCGCTCGGCACGCTGCTCGGGTGTTTCCGGCTCGGGCGGCGGCGCCATACCAGGGTGTAACAGCTCACTGACTTCCTGCGGCGTCATGCCGTATTCGTCGGCCAGCACTTTGTCCGGCCGTTCTTTTAGTACCGTGCGCACATTCACCTGCAACCAATACTGTGCCTGTATTGGTGAGGGTACCAGCTGGTAGCCGCGGCTTAACATAAAGCTGCGCACATCGTCGGCCAGCGGCAGTTGATATTCTGCCGTAGTGTTGCGGATATCCAGATAAATAGTGCGCTGCTCTGGCTCTACCGGGTCAAGATACACTGTCTGGCTCATGCGGGTTTGCACGTCCAGATTGCGTTTTGCCACAGAAGTATGCACCGCGGTGCAGCCGGTTAGCAGCAGCACCGCACTAAGTAACAGCCAGCGTTGCATTTAGAACAGGCCTGCCAGCGCCCGCACCATACCCTGAGTTAGTTCGGGCTCTGCTTCCGGCCACTTTAAATTAGCCTGGTTGGCAAAGCTGACAATACGCGTTTGGTATTTACGCATGTTGCTGTCGCGCTGGTAACTGGAGGTAGTACTGCCGCTGTCACCCTGAATAAGCTGATGTTGCGAGCTTTCACTGACCACCCCCTCGAAGCGCTCCATAATCTGGATGTCGGTGATCACGCTGTAGTACACATCTTCTACCATGGCATCAACCACAGTACCGACAATAGCACCACCCACTACAGCACCCGCGGTAGCGCCTCCCGAGCTGCCGCCAGTAGCACGGTGAATGGCATAACCGGTTACCGCGCCCCCAGCCATGCCAGGGCCTGCCGCCAGTGCACCATTGGTAGCACGGGCATTACTGCGCCCCACCTGCAGCACATTGGCCTGCAACCAGTAATGTGCCCGTTTCGGGCTGTCTATCACCTGATAACCACGTGCCTGTAGGCTTTGGATCACCTGAGGTTTAAGATCAAACTCCGGTTTATCTGAGGTATTACGAATATCGACAAACACCGTGCGCTGCTCAGGCTCCACCGGATCGAGAAAAATAGAGCTGCTCATCTTGGTTTGCACATCCAGATTGCGCTTGGCCACCGCTGTATGCAGCGCACCACAGCCGCTTAAGCTTAGGATGGTAATAATAAGCGCACTGACAAATAAGCTTTTCATAGTAAGTCCTTTATCAAGAGTGAAAATACCGCTGGCCTGCTGCCAAGCTAGTACCGGCAAACTGAATTGCCTCTGAATAATTAACCTGATTTTATACTAAAACTAACCTGACAGTGGCACCAGCTTGTAACAGAACGTGAACAGGCGACAAAATCGCCGGGCCGGTCGGGTTTTACCTTTACTTTTTAGCTGTAGCCGTTACAATACGCGCCGCTCTTTTGACCGAAATTTACACAGCTCTTTTCAAAATAAGGTAATTGCTATGCATCCGATGTTAAACATCGCGGTTCGCGCTGCCCGCAGCGCCGGTAACGTGATCGCACGCGCCTGTGGCCAGCTGGACATGGTTCAGAAACTGCAAAAAGGCACCAACGACTTTGTTACCAACGTAGACAAAGAAGCTGAACAAGCCATTGTTCAGGTGTTAAAAAAATCGTTCCCGACCCATGGTATTGTCGGCGAAGAGCATGGTGATTACGGCAACAGTGACAGCGAGTTTCAGTGGATTATTGATCCGCTGGACGGCACCACCAACTTTATTAAAGGCATTCCGCACTTTGCGGTGTCTATCGCGTTAAAACATCAGGGTAAATTAGACCAGGCAGTGATCTTTGATCCACTGCGCGGTGAGCTGTTTACTGCTTCACGTGGCCGCGGTGCCCAGTTAAACGGCACCCGCATCCGGGTAACCAACCTGCCGGATATCGGCGGCACTATTTTGGCTACCGGCTTTCCGTTTAAAAACAAAACCCATATACCGGCCCATGCCGCTATGGTTACCAGCTTATTAGCAGACGCGGCCGACATTCGCCGTACCGGCTCTGCCGCGCTGGATTTAGCCTACGTGGCTGCTGGCCGCTTTGACGGCTTCTTTGAAATTGGCTTAAAGCCGTGGGACATTGCTGCTGGTGAGCTTATCGTGCGTGAAGCCGGTGGTTTAGTGTCAGACTTTACCGGTGGCAGCAACCAGATGCGCAGCGGTAATATTGTCGCAGCCAGTCCGAAAGTACTGGCCGGTATGTTAAAAGGCATTCGGCCACATTTAACCGAAGCCTTATCACGTTAAACAGAAGTCTGGGGCTACGCGCTAGCGCAGGTTAGAACCCCGATGCGCGCAGCCACAGAGTGTCTGAGCATAGCGACAAAAACGTCTGGAACGTTTTTGAACAGCTTTAGCTGGCCTTCACAGGCGAAGGACAAGGATAGTCCTTCGTAGTTGCTGTGGCGAGCACAACGGGCGTTGTAACCTGTCTAAGGTTTTGGCACTTCTACCGGTAACTTACGCTCGCACCACTCACGGTAGCCACCGGCTAAGCTATACACATTCTGATACCCCATCTGCTGCAGCGTTTGCGCCGACAGCGCCGAACGATAGCCACCACCGCAGTACAGCACAATTTTTTGCTTCTTATCCGCCACTGTCTGCTCAATATCGCGCTCAATAATGCCTTTGCCTAAATGCATGGCCTCCGGCAAGTGGCCAGCCAGCCATTCGTGATCTTCGCGAATATCCAGTAGCACATAGGGTTGGTTATGCTGCAGCATCTCATCAATGCCAATTTCGTTAATCTGTGCTTTGGCCTGCTCTACCAGCGCCAGAAAACCCGGGGCATGCTGTTTGCTCATAATACTTATCCTTAATAAGCGTAAAAAAAATGCCAGTCAGTGACTGGCATTTTTAGCATCTTTAACCACGCAATTACAGCAAGGCGTCGGTATTTTCGCCTTCTTTTTCCACCGGTGGCGGCGGCAGCATATCTTCACGGCTAATGCCGAGAATTTCTGCAATAGAGCTGGCGACATACACCGATGAGTAGGTACCAATAGCAATACCAAACAGCAGCGCAGTGGCGAAGCCGTGTATTAAGGCGCCGCCCATATAAAACAGCACCACTAATACCAACACTGTGGTTAACGAGGTTACCACAGTACGGTTTAGTGTTGAGGTAATGGCATCATTAATAGTGTCATCGACACTGGTATCACGCAATTTGCGAAAGCTCTCACGAATACGGTCAAACACGACGATGGTGTCGTTTATCGAGTAACCTATCAGCGCCAATATGGCCGCCAGTACCGTCAGGTCAAACTCCAGCTGTAACACTGAGAATAACCCCATGGTTAAGGTAACGTCATGAAACAACGCCATTACTGCACCTACCGACAGGCGCCATTCAAAGCGCATGGTGACATACAGCAGAATACCAATCAGCGCCACCAGCATGGCCAGGCCACCGTCTTCTTTAAGCTCCTGGCCTACGCTTGGGCCAACAAACTCGATACGGCGCATGGTTACCGGCTCAGTCTGCGAAGCGTTCAGGGCTTTAATCACCTCGTCGCCCAGCTTAGACTGATCGATGTCGGTACGCAGTGGCACCCGAATTAACACATCGCGGCTGGTACCAAACAGCTGAACCACCGCATCGCCATAGCCCGCTGCCGTTAGCGTTTGCCGCACGGCTGGCAAATCAGCCGGTTGTGCAAAGCCAACTTCAATAACAGTACCGCCGGTAAAATCCAGCCCCCAGTTTATGCCCTTGGTAAAAAACGACACAAAAGAGCCCAGGATCAGCAGTGTTGACAACACCATCGCCGGCCATTTTAACCGCATAAAATTCAGCGGCTGGCTAAAGTAAAATATTCTCATGCCGTACTCCTTAGATTGGCAGTGACTGCACGCGGCGGCCACCCCAAATTAAATTGACGACTAAGCGAGTACCCACTACCGCCGTAAAAATAGAGGTTAAAATACCGATCGCCAGTGTCACGGCAAAGCCTTTCACCGGGCCGGTACCTATACCAAACAGGATCAGCGCCACTAATAAGGTGGTAATGTTCGAGTCGGCAATGGTGGCAAAAGCACGGTCGTAGCCCTGATGGATAGCCTGTTGCACCGAGCGCCCTTCGGCGAGTTCTTCACGAATACGCTCAAATATTAGTACGTTAGCGTCTACCGCCATACCTACTGTTAGGACAATACCGGCCATGCCCGGCAAGGTTAAGGTAGCACCGGGGATCATCGACATCACGCCAACAATCAGCACCAGGTTAGCTACCAATGCTAAATTAGCCACCACACCAAAGGCTTTGTAGTAAATCACCATAAACACCAGCACGGCAAGCATACCCCACTGAATGGCCGTTACGCCAAGATCAATGTTTTCTTTACCCAGGCTTGGGCCTATGGTGCGCTCTTCAATAATCTGAATAGGCGCTATTAAGGCACCGGCGCGCAGTAAAGTGGCCAGGTTTTGCGCTTCGCCCGGTGAGCTGATGCCGGTAATGCGGAAATCGCGGCCTAAACGTGCCTGAATAGTGGCATCGTTAATTACTTCCTGCTGTTTAATCAGTACCGGGTTGCCGTCTGCACCAATTTCAGTGCCGGGTTTATATTCAATAAACACCGACGCCATACGCCGGCCAATAGCATCACGGGTAGCAGCCGATAACATGTTGCCGCCTTTGGCATCCAGCTTAATACTAACCTGCGGCCGGCTGTACTCGTCAAACGCCGAGTTAGCCCCGGTAATATGCTCACCGGTTAACATGATGCGTTTTTCCAGCAGCAGCGGCCGGCCATCGCGGGTGTAGTACAGTTCGGCATTAGGTGGCACCCGGCCTGCCAACGCCGCAGTTAAATCGCCTTCTTCGTCAACTAAACGAAACTCCAGCGAGGCCGTGGCACCTAAAATTTCTTTCGCCTGGGCGGTATCCTGCACACCTGGCAGCTGCACCACGATGCGATCAGCACCCTGACGCTGCACCAACGGCTCTGCCACACCAATTTCATTTACCCGGTTACGGATAATGGTGATATTTTGCTCCAGTGCATATTCGCGGATTTCTTTTAAGCGAATTTCGCTAATACCCACCAGCAGCGTCAACTCGTCGCTGCCCTGGCTGAACACCAGTTCACGATCGCGTTTTTTTAACGCTGCTTCGGTCGCGGCCACGTCCTCAGCAGAGCGCAGGCTGACAATCACCCGGCTGTTGGCTATATCTGGCTGCACACTGCGGTAGCGGATTTTATCTTCGCGCAAATCGGCGCGGAAGGTTTGCACCATGTCATTGACGTTTTTATCCAGCGCGGCTTTCATGTCAACGGCCATTAAGAAATGCACGCCACCACGTAAGTCCAGGCCCAGTTTCATTGGCGAGGCGCCAATGGCACTTAGCCAGTCCGGCGTTGCCGGTGCCAGGTTCAGCGCGGTAATGAAGTTAGTGCCCAGCAGCTGGTTCGCAATTTCACGCGCCTGCAACTGATCTTCAGTGCTGTTAAAGCGGGCCAGTACCTGGCCGTTTTCCAGCACCACGGATTTTGCCGCAATGTTGGCGTCGATAAAGCTTTGTTCCAGCCGGGCCCGGGTAGCGTCATCTACGCTACCGCCCCGGGTCGCGCTGATATTCAGCGCCGGATCTTCCGGGTACAGGTTTGGCAACGCATACACCAGTGCCAGCAATAACATGCCAAGCACCAGAAAGTAGCGCCAAACGGGGTTTTGATTTAACACCTGTCTATCCTTTTACTGAAAATTACAGCGATTTCAGCGTGCCTTTTGGCAGCACAGCGCTAATAGCCGCTTTTTGTACGGTCACTTCAGTGCTGTCATTCAGCGCCAGTACCACAAAGTCTTTGTCTTCGGCAATTTTGCTGATGCGGCCGACCAAGCCGCCCTGGGTTAAGACTTCATCACCTTTGGCCAGCGCTGCCATCAGGTTACGGTGCTCTTTAACGCGTTTGGCTTGTGGCCGGTAGATCAGAAAATAGAAAATCAGACCAAAAGCCACCAGCATAATGATCAGATCCCAGCCACCACCTTGTGGTTGTCCGCCTGGTGCGGCCTGCGCATAGGCATTGCTGATAAATAAACTCATAAGTGTCCCCTTAATTGTGATTAATGTTGTTCGTTATTCTGTGCCGGCGCCGCCAGTTCAGGCACCGCCATATCGCGTTTAGCGTAAAATTGTGCGACAAACTGCTCCAAAGTACCAGCGGCGATGGCGCCACGCAATCCTTGCATCAGTTTCTGATAGTGATGCAGGTTGTGAATGGTGTTTAAACGCGCACCCTGAATTTCATTGCAGCGGTCTAAGTGGTGTAAATAAGCCCGCGAATAGTTTTTGCAGGTGTAGCAATCACATTCTGCGTCCAGTGGGCCTATATCATCTTTGTATTTGGCGTTGCGGATCTTTACCACACCGGTTGAGACAAACAAATGGCCGTTACGGGCATTGCGGGTCGGCATAACACAATCGAACATGTCGATACCGCGGCGCACCGCTTCAACGATATCTTCCGGCTTACCCACACCCATTAAATAACGTGGCTTATGCGCCGGCATTTTATCGGTGGTGTGGTCTAAAATGCGGATCATGTCTTCTTTGGGCTCACCAACCGACAACCCGCCGATGGCGTAGCCGTCAAAGCCAATTTCTTCCAGACCGTTTAACGACACATCGCGCAGGTGCGGGTACATACCGCCCTGAATAATGCCAAACAGCGCCGCCGGGTTATCAGCATGCGCATCTTTACTGCGCTTGGCCCAGCGCAGCGACATTTCCATCGATTTTTTCGCCTGCATTTCCGTCGCCGGGTACGGCGTACATTCATCGAAAATCATCACGATATCCGAGCCTAAATCGCGCTGTACTTCCATTGAGCGCTCTGGCGTTAACATGATGCGTTCGCCATTTAACGGCGAGCGAAACTTAACACCCTCTTCGGTAATTTTACGCAGCTCGCCCAAACTGAAAACCTGAAAACCGCCAGAGTCGGTCAGGATCGGTTTATGCCAGTGCATAAAGTCGTGCAGGTCGCCATGCTTTTTGATGATCTCGGTGCCAGGGCGCAGCATCAGGTGAAAGGTGTTGCCTAAGCAGATCTGTGCGCCGGTAGCGTCGAGCTCTTCCGGCGTCATACCTTTAACGGTACCGTAGGTGCCTACCGGCATAAAGGCGGGCGTTTCAACTACGCCACGGTCAAATATAAGCCGGCCACGGCGGGCCTTGCCATCTGTGGTGTCTAATTCAAATTTCATTGCTTTCCTCATCCGCCAGAGAAACAGTCTGGCTTTTTTGCGCCGCGATTATAGCAGCTAATTAGCGATTCTCTAAGCCGCGACTCAGTCAGCCGGGAGATAAGGAAATTCACGCTACGCCCCCTGAGACAGCACGTCCCTGTGCTGTCTCAGGCTCCGCGGCATCCCTGCCGCTGCTTCGCGCGAACACCTTATCCCCGGCTCGCAATAATCCCG
>JAANMY010001212.1_pt1 | contig 30829 bp, 42 predicted proteins | sample 7279691 | NCBI WGS metagenome assembly JAANMY01 (sample SAMN14094543, study PRJNA606508) | bioreactor metagenome | isolation source: A lab-scale SPAN reactor treating ammonium-rich wastewater day 388 | place: Ireland: Galway | collected 2018-02-07
AAATTGAAATCGCAAAGCAGAAACCCTCGCCGCTTCCAGAGCTACCTTGCGGAAATCATGTGAAAACCACGCAGTGAAATCGTGAAGGAAAAACGACAGCCAGGATCGGCTTGCGCTCTGGATCTCGCTACGCCTGTCCGGCGTCCAGGACGACACCGCTGCACTGGCGCGTGTCGGCTGGGCGGTGCGTCGTCTGACAGGCGGTCCCGGCCCAGAGGTGGACCTGTCCGCCTTCCTCGACCGCCGCGACCCCGAAAACATGGTCGATGAAGCCGAGCCCTTCGCGGATCGCGCCGGAAGCTGGCTCGACATGATGGCACAGGCCGCCGATTTGCACCCGATCACCCGCGCCTGCATGGGTTTTCATCTGTGGAGCCTCGCCGGGCTTGGGCAGCACGGCGACCGGATGGAGGCGGCGGTCACGGCCGCGCGCATTGTGGCAAGCGAGAGTAGGGGGGCGATATTCGCACCGCTGGCCATGGGTGGGGCAGGCGGGCTTCGCGGCGGAGGTCCACCTGCTGAGCGCTTCACACGTTGGCTCGACGGGATGGAGACGGCAAGTCTAACCGCGATGCGGCACCTAGACGATATTGAGGCGTGGTCGGGGCGGGCGGAAAGCATGATGACTGCCCTATCTGGGAAGACCCCGCACGCCCTTCGTGCGGCATTTAGCGAGTGGCCTCTCGTCTCTGCCCCGATGGCCGAGGCCTTGACTGGCGCCAGTCGCGCCTCCATCCAACGCAACCTTGCCTGGATGGAAGCGCGGAGTCTGATCCGCGAAATGACAGGCCAGGGGCGGTATAGGATGTGGCGCGTCTCGAACTGAGGGCGCTGAGCGGGGCGTCAGCCGTCAGGGAACAGGACTGCCTCGACAGCCATCGCGCCATTCAGGATGTGCAGGATGGTGATTCGGTCAGCGCCGATGCGGTAGAAGATCAGGTATCGGCCATGAACCCTGCGACGGACACCGTGATGTTCATATCGGGGCACCACGGGCCAGGCTTGCGGCATGTCGGCAATGTCGAGGCAGAGATGGTAGAGCTCGCGCACAAAGCTGATCGCCCGCAACGGGTTGTCTCGGGCGATGTAGTCGCCGATGGCTTCAAGGTCCGCCTCTGCTTCGGCGGTGATCTGGGTCTTCATTCCGTGGGCTGACCCGCACCTTCATATTTCCGCTCGAGGCGCGCGACGACATCCGCCAGCGGCTTTGCCCGTCCTGCCTCTTCGTCGTCGATGCCGCGCGCCAGTGCCTGGTCCAGGACCGCCAATCGCGTCTCGCGCTCCTGAATCAGGCGGATGCCTTCCCGAAGAACCTCGCTCTTCGAATTGTATCGACCGGTCTCGACCAGCTTCGCAACGAAGCTCTCCAACTGGCGCCCCAAGTCTGCGCTGATCATTTCGCTCGTCCTTCCTGTGTTGCTCCATGATACCGATTTTGATAATAGCTATCAAGAATGAAGCTGAAGAAGGTACGGGGTGCGGTTGGCTTTCAACACGGATGATGTCGACACTCACGCGGAGAGACCCCTCTGGAAGAGGTTGCTTCCCGTAACGACCTTCTACAGGAAGACGACCAATCCATCACTCAGGCAGATCCCCGTCGGCGAACAGGTTCGGGAAAAGGCGCTCCCGGTAGTCGAGAGGAAACGCCAGTCGTACGGGCGTCTTCGGTGAGGCGGATGACAGGTAGCTGGCGGCTGTGAGCTTGCTCAGCGTGTTTCGCGCCGTGCGCTCGGATGTCTTGAGTACGATCTGCGCCTCGCCGCGTTCCAGCGCGCCATACCGAAGAACCGCCGAAATGAGGTCAGGCGCACGCTTGTCGTCGACCGTGTCTTCGACCAAGCGCCGATAGCGCTTTTCCAGACCGCCAAGGTCGAAGAGCTTGGCCGAGAAGGTGATCTGATCCAGCGTCACCTTCAGGAACCATTCGCAATAGGTCTTCAGGGCTGCCTCGGACAGATTGCCCCGCCCATCCCGGTCCCCGCGACGGGGGGTGTCGGCCATGTCCATCATGCGCTTGTATTCGCCCCGGTCCGCCAAGCCGCGCGCCAGCCCGCGCGAGACAGACCACAGCCCCTGGCCTCCGACACCTGCTTTCAGCGCCATCGCATGGGACATCAGGCGGCTGACCCGCCCGTTCCCGTCGGGAAACGGGTGGATGTAATTGAGCCTGTGGTGCGCCGAAGCGATGGCGATGATCCGTCCGCTCGCCGAGCGTGCTGCGATCTGAAATCGCTTGTCGAAGTGATCCATGAAGGCTGCGACCCGACCCGCGGACGGGGGCAGATGGCGTCCGACGGCAACCTCGCTGTCGCCCTCTTGCCGCATGCGGCCCGGAATGATCGGCTCGCTCGTTCCATCCGGATGTTCGATATGCCGGAACTCGTCGGGCATCTCGTCATAGAAGGCCTTATGCACCCAGGTGAGGAACGAGACAGAAGTCGGCCGGCGCAAGGTGCCTTCCCGATGCATCTTGTCGATCGACCGCTGAACGATGACGTGGGCGCGGGCTTCCAGCGCAAGAGGTCGCGTCTCGGCCTCAAGTTCGGCTCCAGCGAGGGCACGTTCGATGTCGCGCGGGCGCGTGTTATGCCCCTCGATCAGGTTCGAGTAGTAGCAGTTCATCACCCTGACCAAGTCCGCCAACTCGGCCGCGCTGTCCGGGTGCAGCCCCTGACCCAGCCCTGCCGCCTCGCGCTGGATTTCGACCGACAGGTCCGCCAAGCTGGCAGGTATGTGCTCTTCGAAGAAGCAAGGTTCGATCCTGCCGGGTGTCTCTAGCATTTTTGCCGATCTTGTGTGTGCGGAAGTAACAGCTCTTGTTAGCATTTTTAGCCATGAAGTCCAAGCTTCTGCCGATATGCTTTGCCGATCATAGATGTCGGTTTTGCGCAGCCGGATGCGGAGCATCGGCCGAGTCGGGAAATGCCCTCGCCACTATCATCGTGCAATCTCCCCTGCCAAAACAGCCTAACCATGCACAGCCAGCATTGCCGTGAACCTTGGGCATCCGAACCTTCGGATCACCTGCAGAACGCGCGCGTCATAGGCAACCTGACCGATCGCGCGGCACAGGTCCGACGCGTGAAACTGGCGGTTTGAGCTTGGCGCAGCCTTGATCTGGTCATGCAACTCGCGCTCAAGCGGGTCCTGCACGCGTTGCGGCGCGGACCCGAAGGCCCAAACGGTGCAAGAGCCGTTCGGCAGGCCGTCCGCCGGTCGCATGTCCCAGGTGACTGACTATCTGTGCGACACGCGAGGTGCGCCGCGCAAAAGGACGCGCAATCGAGGCGATCTGGTCCGAGAAAGTCCGGCGTGGGCAAGCGGGTGCCTGACATCGCCAACGGCAAACCGCGAGATCAACCGTAACCCCATCTCCATGGGCGGGATAATCCTGCAGCCGCCGACGCCGCCAGCCGTGACGTCGGCTTGAATGCAATCCACAGTCTGGGCAGATGCCGTTTGGTGTCAGACTGCCCGATACAATCCACCCGCCGGAATCACTTCGCTCGACGCTTTGAACCGAAACTTCGCCCCCAGGCGACCAGTGCTTCTTCGAACTCACAACTATCCCTCCTAAATTTTTCAGTTTCAGGATAGTTGCGCCACACAAAGAGAGGCAGAGCCTCCTCCCGGGCTTGATGCCCGGGAGCCAAGGCTGGCAGGGTCGCGGAGTGTCGGGGCCGATCCCTACTTGCCGCGCTGATAGATGACCGGAAACCAGTCTTCGCGCAGAACCTGACCGGGTTTCATGTCATGGCCCGGAAAGGGTGGCGAGGTGCGACCGGGGCGCTCGACATAGCGCGCGTCATCGCCGACCAGACGCAGGGAAAAAGCGCGACGCCGCGAGGTTGAGGTGTTTCCGCGCGCACCATGAAGTGTGCCGAAATTGAACGCCACCGCATCGCCTGGCTGCATTTCCCATTCTTTGATGTCCATGCCTTCGGCATCTGGATCCGGCACCGGCATGTAATCTTCTTCGTTCGGGTAGAAGCTGGTTTCAGCCAGCCAACGTGTTGGCAGCACGGATTTGGGCCAGGCGTGGCTGCGCGCAACGCAACGCAGACTGGCCGTGGTCACCACATCCATCGGTGACCAGAAGCTGACGTTCTGCACGCCATCGACGAAGTAATAGGGCCCGTCCTGATGCCAGGGCGTCGGCTTGGAGGTCCCGGGTTCCTTGACCAGAACATGGTCGTGAAACACCTGGACCCGGTTCGATTTCATCAGATCGGCCGCAACCTCGGCCGCAGGTGAGTTCCGGATGACATCCTCGAATTCCGGGATGCGCGTCCAGTTGCAGTAATCATCGAAGAACCGCCCACCTTCGCCCGCCTTGAGGTTTTCGGCTGCATAGGGACCGGGCTCTGCCATGTTGCGTTCGATCCCGGCGCGAAGGGTTCCGACGTGGTCGGCAAACAATCCCTTGATCAGAACAACGCCATCGCGCTGAAACGTGTCAATCTGGTCCTGTGTGACGCGGCTTGGCATGATCGATCTCCTGTGTGGTTGGCCTTCGGATACCACCGCCTGAATTTAGCTTCCAATAATGACTAACAATGCCAATAATAGCCTCATGCTATATATCAGCCTTCGACAGTATGAATACATCGTCGCCGTTGCCGAAGCTGGCAGCTTGACGCGTGCGGCAGAGCATCTGAACGTGTCTCAGCCGTCGCTTTCGGTTGCCATCACGCGGGTAGAAGAGTGTCTTGGCGCGCTGTTGTTTGTGCGGCGCAAAGGGTCAGCGATTGAGATCACCCCCTATGGGCACCGGGTGATCGAAAGGTCGCGCAACCTCTTGAACATAGCCGGTCGGATCGAACAGGGACCGGAACAGGACCGGCCCTTCGTGGTCGGTTGCTTTCAGGACATTGCCCCGTGGTATCTGGTCGCTGCCGTGGAAAGGCTTCAATCCCGGTTCCCGAAGATGGCTTTCCAGTCCCGGGAAGGCCGTTTTTCGGACCTGGCGACTGACTTGTCCGAAGGTCTTGCGGATGTCGTGATTTCCTATGACATCGGCTTTGCTGGCAAGTTCGACCGTCAAGTCATGCGGACCATTTCGCCGGTTGCCTTCCTGTCTTCGGATCATCCGCTTGCCAGCCGCGCGGCCGTTGAACTGGCCGAGCTGGTTGCCCATCCGCTTGTCCTGTTCGACGAGGATCTGTCGGCGGGCTTTGTCCGGGATCTGTTTGGCAGGCTGCGGCTAAGCCCGAACATCAAGCAGCGGGTGACCTCGCTGGAAATGATGCGATCTCTGGCGGCGCACGGATTTGGAATTGGCATCAGCTATTCCTGCCCACCTGGAGATATCAGCTATGACGGCAGACCCTTGGTCACCGTGCCGATTTCCACACCCGAGGCGGCAACGGATATCGTGCTGTTGTGGTCCCGCTTGCAGGAGCCGGATCCGAATTTCTCTCAGATTGTAGAGTTGTTGTCCCGGTTCTGAGCCAAGTCAACTGGATCAGGGCGAGCCTTCGGGTCTGGGCTCTGCAAAGCTTGTTTCATCCGCTTCGACGCATTCAGTACCAAAGAAGGGCGCGCAGCAAAGTGCCTCAAGACAATTGATGGACGCCGCGATCTGGGGGGCTGACCTGCTCAGGGCAGTGCCTGCACGAGGTCGGCAGATTTCGCTGGTGCGAGTAGGAGTCCTATGTATACTAATCTTCAAGGAGTCGTCGATGTCCACAGATCAGATCGCTTTCGCGCTTGCCCGGATCGGCACCTTGCTGAAATCCCTTGCCTGGGAGGATGCGGAGGAACTTGGGGTCAATCCGACGCAGGCGCAGATCCTTGTGCGGCTGGCGGCGCGCGGGCCGTCCCGGGTCAGCGATCTGGCCGCCGAGCTTGGGGTCAGCCAGCCGACGCTGAGCGATGCGGCGGCGGCGCTGTTGCGCAAGGGATTGCTGGAGCGGCGCCCGGACCCCGAGGATGGCCGCGCCGCACGGTTGCATCTGACCGGGCCGGGGCTTGCGGTGGCCGAGGCGGCCCGCGCCCCCGCGCCGGTGATGCTGGCTGCGCTGGAAACCCTGCCCACCGCTGACCGCGCGGCGATGCAGCGTGGGCTGGTCGGCCTGATCCGGGCCCTGCAGCTGGCGCGTGTGATCCCGGTGCAGCGGATGTGCGTGACCTGCGCTCATTTCCTCCCGCATGCCCATGACGATGCGGCGCGCCCGCATCACTGTGCCTTTGTGGATGCCGCCTTTGGCGATGCCGCGTTGCGGATCGACTGCGGCGACCATGAAAACGCCGCCGACCAGGACCTCGCCCCACTTTGGGCGCGGTTCTCGGCGGTAGCCTGAGACGGGCGCCCGGAACCGCTGTAACGGCCCGGACGCCCTTTTGCCAACCGATCCAGTGGATGAAAAGGAAGCACGACATCATGACACGAAAAGCCGTCTTTTACCATGCCGGATGCAAAGTCTGCATCGGTGCCGAACAGGGTCTGGCCCAGGCGCTCGACCCGGCAGTCCTCACGGTCGAAATCGTCCATCTGGGCGAAGACCGCGGGCGCATCGCCGAAGCCGAGGCGGCCGGGGTCATCTCGGTGCCTGCCCTCGTGATCGACAATCAGACGTTCCATATCAATTTTGGTGCGTCGCTGATCGACGTGAAGGGAGTGGCGTAATGCGGACCCTGCTCTTATTGACGACCGCCCTGACGGTGGTCGGCCCGGCAGTGGCTTTTGCGCATGGCGAGGGCGATCACGCGCACGGGATTGCCGCGATCGCCGGCAATGCGCAACACGCCGATTTCGACATCGTCGCCGCGGCGATCACCACCGAAGGCCGCATCGCCACTTTCACCATGTCGGTGTCCGGCACACCTGGCGCGACTTCGCCAGAGGCGGCGGGGGGGCTCGCTGGAGCGCCGGTCTTTTCCTACGTCTGGCCGACCAGCCTCGACCCGGCCATCGTGGGTTTCGAAGCGGGCGCAGGAATCCTGGCCTTCGCCGTCACCATCCACCCCGACTTCGACGACACGCCCCTGTTCGACGAAGGCAACACTGGCCGCACCGATGATGACGGCGGCATCTGGCACAGCCATTGGGTTGTGCTGGGCCCGGACGAGGCCTGCGGACCGGGGGCGCTGAAGGTGATCGACATCCCCGAAGGCGTCACTCCCGCCCTGCCGCTGACCTGGCCCGGCCTACCGATCCTGATTGACAGCCCCGGCTGGTCGCCCGTCTTCGCTGGCGACACGCTGTCTGTTCGGGTGCCATTCGCCGATATCGGCGCGGTTGAGACTGCAAGCTATGACGGGGTGACGGCGGCGCTGCGGGTGAATGCCAACATCCACGCGCCGCTCTTGTGCGTGACCGACGTATTCGACGTGGCCTCGGGCGACCTGAGCCTGCCCGGCAGGGTCAACCAGTAACACCAGCCGGCGGCGGCCCCCGCCGCCGGTTCTTTGCCGACAGCGCATACCATGTCTGACTTTGCCCCGCCGATCCTCGCCTCCGAATGGCTGAACACATCCGAACCGCTGACGCTGGACGGCTTGCGCGGTCGGGTTGTCGCCATCGAGTGTTTCCAGATGCTTTGCCCCGGCTGCGTCAGCCACGGATTGCCGCAGGCGCAGCGCATTGCCCAAACCTTCCGGTCGCAGGATGTGGCGGTGATCGGGCTGCATTGCGTCTTCGAACATCATGCCGCACAGGGCCCGGTCAGCCTCGCCGCTTTTCTGCACGAATATCGCATCCGCTTTCCGGTGGCGGTGGACATGGCCGGTGCGAACGGCCCTTTGCCGCAGACCATGGCGGCCTGTGCGCTGGAAGGCACGCCGACGCTTTTGCTGATCGACCGGGAAGGGCGGCTGAGGGCGCGGCATTTCGGGCAGGTCGCTGACCTTGCCCTTGGGGCCGAGATCATGATGCTGGTGCAGGAAAGCGCGGAGGCATGAGATGATCGCGGGACGCATCGCGGCGGTTCAGATCGGCCCGGTCCGTCCGCTGGGTCCGATGGCTGTGCCAAGCGCGATCGTCAAGGTACCGGTTGCGGGCTCGGTGGCTGTCGGCCCTTTGGGACTGACGGGTGATGCGCAGGGCGACCCGCAGCGTCACGGCGGGGTGGACAAGGCCCTGCATATCTATCCCCTGGCGCATTATGCCGTCTGGGCGCAGGACTTGGCTGCGCAGGCAAACAGGTTCACCCCCGGCGCTTTTGGCGAGAACATCGTTCTGGACGGGTGGACCGAGGCCGATGTCTGCATCGGCGACATTTTCCGCCTCGGCAGCGCGCTGGTGGAACTGTCGCAGGCGCGTCAACCCTGCTGGAAGCTGAACCTGCGCTTCGGCCTGCCCGACATGGCGCGGCGGGTGCAATACAGCGGGCGCACCGGATGGTATCTGCGGGTGCTGGTGCCGGGTGCGGTGGCCGCAGGCGACCGGATGACGCTGACCGCGCGGCCCAACCCCGGCTGGGATCTGGCGCGGGTGCAGCGCCTGCTTTACCGCGACGCGCCTGACCGCGACGCACTGGCGGAATTTGCCGACCTCGCGGGCCTGTCTGCATCGTGGCGGGCGCTGGCCATGCGGCGGCTGGAAAGCGGGGCGATTGAGGACTGGGCGCCTCGCCTGTCCGGCTGACCGTTCAGGGCCGGTGGGGGTTTCGCGGGGCGTCAAAACGGCTGCGCGACAGGATGGCCCCGCTTTCGTCCACCGTCAGCCGAAAGGCCCGACCGGCGTGGCGAAAGGTCAGCCGGAACCGGCCTGCGTCCGCATCGACGCCCTTTTCGCACAGGCTTGTCACCTCTTGCGCGCGCATCTTTTCCTGCAACACGCCCGGGTCCAGACCAAAGGCCGCGGCGATGGTGGCGGCATCGACCTCGAACCCCTGCGCGGTGACGGTCACGCCGCTCATGTCGCATCGCGCCAATGCTTGTTGGCGGCGGCGATGGTGGCAAAATGCGTGGCCACAACGGCGCTGACCGCGATCAGCGCATCGGCATCCTCGGCATAGCCCGGGCGCAGCCGGTCGCGTACGGCGGCGTCGGGCTGGGTCTTCTTGATCGCCATGCGCGCCAGCTTGACGGCAAGGTCATAGCCCTCGGTAGGGGTTGGCGTGATCAGCGTGGGCAGCCAGTTGTCCATGTGGGGTTTCCTGTGTGGGTTGGAAAATGGGGGCATCGGGTGCGGTCAGGATGCGGGCGGCGGCACCGTCAAGGTCGTCATACTGGTCGTGCATGAGCGCCCAGAAAAACGCGCAAAGCCCGGTCAAGCCAAGGCCGATGGAGATGGGGATCAGCACATAGTAGCTCATTTCGCCTCCGGCGGGCGCAGGGCGACCCAGGCGTGCCAGGTGCCGTGGCCCAGCAGCGGAAAGATCACGATCAGCCCCAGCAGGCCCGTTGCCGCCGACAGCGCAAAGCCCAGCGTCACGATGGCCCCCCAGGGCAGCACGGCGCGCAGGTTCTGCGTGGTGATCGCGAACGAGGTGCCAAGGGCAGTCAGGGCATCCATCCGGCGCTCCAGCAGCATCGGGATGGAAAACAGGCTGATCGCCATGGCGAAGGCAGCAAACAGCCCGCCGATGGCCGATCCGGTCAGGATCAGCGCCCAGCCGCGCGGAGTGGTCAGCAATTGGGCAAGGATCTGGTCAAAGCCCGGAAACGGCAGCATCCCGAAGAACAGCGCATAAAGCAGGTCCGCCGCGCGCAGCCACAGCATGACCAGCAGGCAGGACAACAGCCCCGCGAACACCAGTTGCCCGCCCGAGGCCGGACGCACCAGCAGCATCTGCGCCAGCGTCGCCGGATCAGTGCTGCGCAGCCGACGGCTTTTCTCGTAAACGCCGATGGCCAGCAAGGGACCGATGACCAAAAACCCCGACAACGCCGGAAAGATCAGCCAGGGCATACCCGCAAGCACCAGCCCGCCAATGACCAGCGCCGACAGGACGACGACCGCCACGCCGTAGACCAGGCTTTGTGCGGGCCGCGTCCAAAGATCGGCCCAGCCCGCGGTCAACCATCCAAGTGCCGCCCCGGTCGGCAGATCGCGGGCAAAGCGGTTCGCGCCGGGCAAGCGGGGCTCGATGGCGGGTAGCGGTTCAAGCATGGCGGCGCCCTTTCAGCATCCCGGTTTCGCGGCGGGCTGGCCCGGTTGTTCGACAACGCAACCGGGTTGCGAGCGAAACGCCAGATCGACAAATCGCCAGTTCGCCCCGATCAGCAGCGTCAGGGCGGAAGCGACGGCAAGGATGATCCAGACACGCGGCGGCAAGGTCATGGCGCATCTTCCACCACCCAGTCAGAAAGCCCCTCGACAAAGAGCGCCAGCATTCGGATTTCGGCATCCGACAACCGCCCTTGCCATGCGGGCATCACGCCCTGACGCCCGGCCAGCAGGGTCTGGCGGATCGTCGCCGCCTCGCCGCCATAGATCCAGTCGGCATCGGTCAGGTCCGGTGCGCCGGTGCCTTCCAGCCCCCTGGCATCCTCGCCATGGCATCCGGCGCAATTGCCCTGAAACAGGGCCGCCCCTTCCGATGGATCATCAAGCATCACCCCGTTGCCAAGCGTCAGGACATAATCGGTCAGCACGGCAATCTCGGGCCGGGTCAGCAGACCGTCGCGGCCAAAGGCGGGCATCTGGGCGAAATGCGTATCGGGATGCGGGCTGTTGATGCCATAGCGCAGCGTTGCCTCGATCTCCTCTGCCGTGCCGCCCCAAAGCCAGATGCCGTCATTCAGGCGCGGAAAGCCGGGGCCACCGGTGCCGCCCGCGCCGTGGCAAACCTGACAGTTCTGGCCAAACAGCGGTGCCGCCGTGGCCATGGCGCGCGCCATCAGCTCGGGGTCGGCGCGCAGGCTGTCGAAATCGCGCGTAGCAAGCGGCTGCATCCAGCCGGCCCGTGCGGCAGTGGCGGCGGCGATGTCGGCGGCAACCGCCGTTTCCTGATCGCCCCCCAGCAGCCCCGGCGTATAGGTCCGCCCCAGCGGCCATGCCGGCAGCAGCACCCAGATGATCACCGCATAAACATGCGTCACCGCCAGAAACCACAGCACGATGCGCGGCACCGGTGAATTCAGCTCCTTGATGCCGTTCCAGTCATGCCCGGTGGTGGCATAGCCCGACACCGGGTCGCGTTCGGTCACGGACATGGCCGGTCCTCCACCGCAAGGATAGAGCGTGCGGCGTGGTCGGCGGCGGCCTTGCGCGAGGGGCGCAGCGTGTGGATCACCACAAGGATGAAGAACCCCATCAGGTAAAACAGCCCGAAGGTCTTGGCCAGAAACAGCGCGAAATCATGGCTCATGGTGCGGCCCCCGTCGTGGCATAGGGCACCTGTGACAACTGCCCCAGCACCTGCAGATAGGCCACGAGCGCGTCCATCTCGGTCAGTCGGTCGCGGCCCGAGAAGGGGCGAACCGTGGTTGCCTCGCCATAGCGTTCAACAAGGCCATCCGCCCCGTCACTGTCAGGCCGGGTCTGGGCCAATGCGTCACGCGGTGCGTTGGCGATCATCTCGTCGGTATAGGGCACGCCAAGGCGGCGCAGCGTCTCCAGATGCGCGCCCAGATCGGCCACGTTCAGCGCGTTTGTTGCAAGCCAGGGATAGGCCGGCATGATCGAGGTCGGCACCACATCGCGCGGGTTGATCAGGTGCGCCACATGCCAGTCATCGGAATAGCGCCCGCCCAGCCGGGCAAGGTCCGGTCCGGTGCGCTTGGACCCCCAGAGCATCGGGTGGTCGTATTGCGATTCCGCCGCCAGCGAATAGGGGCCATAGCGTTCCACCTCGTCGCGCAGGGTGCGGATCATCTGGCTGTGGCAGGCGTAACACCCCTCGCGGATATAGATGTTGCGCCCCGCAAGTTCCAACGGCGTATAGACCCGCATGTCGGGCAGGGTTTCCACCGTCTCGTCGATGGTGAACAGCGGCACGATCTCGACCAGGCCGCCGACGCTGGCGGCCAGGATGATGGCGACGACAAAGCCGACCGAGTGCTTTTCAAGATTGTAATGCGCCTTGAACAGGGACATGGGCCTACTCCGCCGCTTGGGGGGCAAGGGGCGCATCGGCGGCTGCACCGCGTGCGCCCCGCACCGTCAGCCAGATGTTCGCAGCCCCCACACAGATGCCCGCCAGAAACAGCGCGCCGCCGATCACCCGGGCGATGTAGTAGGGGCGCATGGCCTCCATGCTGTCGATGAAGGAATAGTTGAGCGTGCCTGCCGCATTGTAGGTGCGCCACATCAGCCCTTGGGTGATGCCCGCGTTCCACAGAGCAAAGACATAGGTCAGCAGCCCGGCCAGGGCCAACCAGAAGTGCCATTCGACCAGCCGCGCCGAATGCATCGTCGTTCGCCCCCAGATCTGCGGGATGACCGAATAGAAGGCACCGAAGGTTACCATCGCCAGCCAGCCAAGCGCGCCGGAATGGACATGGCCTACCGTCCAGTCTGTGTAATGCGACAGCGCGTTGACCGGGCGGATCGCCAGAAACGACCCTTCAAAGGTGGACAGGCCATAAAACACCGCCGCCACGAACATGAAGCGCAGGGTCGCATCGTCGCGCACCCGGTGCCAGGCGCCGTTCAGTGTGGCCAGCGCATTGCCCGCCGAGGCCCAGCTTGGCACCAGAAGCATCACCGAGAACGTCATGCCAAGGTTCTGCACCCAGGTCGGCAAGGCGGTGTAATGCAGATGGTGCGAGCCCACCCACATGTAGAAAAAGGTGATGCCCCAGAAGCTGATGATCGACAGCCGATAGGAAAAGATCGGCCGCTGCGCCCGCACCGGCAGGTAGTAATAGAGCATCCCCAGAAAGCCCGCCGTCATGAAGAAGGCCACCGCGTTGTGGCCATACCACCATTGCACCATGGCATCCTGCACACCGGAAAAGGCCGGATAGCTTTTCGCCCCGGCAAAGCTGACCGGCAGGGCGGCGGCGTTGACCACATGCAGCATCGCCACGACGACGATGAAGGCCAGGTAATACCAGTTGGCGACATAGATATGCGGCTCTGCCCGCCGCTTCAGGGTCCGCAGATAGAGCACCAGGTAGACCAGCCAGACGATCACCAGCCAGATATCGGCATACCATTCCGGCTCGGCATATTCCTTGGACTGGGTGACACCGATGAAATAGCCCGACACCGCCCAGACCAGAAACAGGTTATACCCCACCAGCACGAACCACGGCGACAGCTGATCGGCCAGCCGCGCGCGGCAGGTGCGTTGCATGACATGAAACGAAGTGGCGATCAGCGCATTGCCACCAAAGGCAAAGATCACCCCCGTCGTGTGGACTGGACGCAACCGGCCATAGCTGGACCAGGCTTGCGCGAATGTCGCCTCGGGCCAGACCATCAGTGCCGCAACCCACAGGCCCACCGCCATGGCAAAGACGCCCCAGATCATTGCCAGAACAACGCCGACCTTGACCGGATCGTCATAATAGCGCTGCAAGCGTGCCGGGTCGGGCGCGGGATCATAAAGCGTGCCACCAACCGCAAAGACAAGGCCAAGCCCAAGCGCCAGCGCCATGAACCCGTGCAGGCCCATCGGGTCCTGCTTGCCCGCCGCGGCCATCGCCAGCCCGAGAAGGGCCAGACAGACGGCCAGCAGCAGGGCGCTCCGGCGTTCGATCGGGGTCAGTTGCGCGATCATGCGGGCAACGCCCTTTCTACCGGCGGCAGAGCGAGATCCGCCAAGGTGGAACGGTCCAGATCGGCCAGGAAAGCCGCTTCGGCGTTGCGCAGGCGTGCCTTCAGGCGGCAACAGCCGGTGATGCTGCAATCGCCACCCGAGGCTTGAAAGCACTCGACCAGCGGTTGCCCGGCTTCCAGCAAGCGAACCACCTCGCCCAGCCGGATATCGCCGGGCGCGCGCGCCAGCACCGCCCCCCCGCCGCCGCCACGCCGGGTGGCGACAATCCCGGCCTGTGCCAGCGCCGCCATGATCTTGGTCAGGTGATTGCGCGACAGGTAAAATTCCGCCGCCAGATCGGCGGTGGAAAAGGCGCGGTCCGGCTCTGATGCCATGCGCATCAAGGCCCGCAGGCCGAAATCGGTGAAAGAGGTCAGGCGCATGGTGGCTCCGCTTGAATCAGTATTTACAATACCTATTAACAGGGTTTAGGAAGGATGCAAGCCAAGACCTTAAGGACCACCGGCCATGACCACCTCTGAAACTCTGCGCAGCGCGCGGCCTGCCGTCACCGCCGACCTGATGGCGCGCACGGGCCTTGACGACGCCATGCTCTCGCGGCTGGTGCATGGGTTCTATGACCGGGTGCGAACCGACCCGCTCTTGGGCCCGGTCTTTGCCGAACGGATCACCGACTGGGGGCCGCATCTGGAAAAGATGGTCGATTTCTGGTCCTCGGTCGCGCTGATGACCGGGCGCTATCACGGCGCGCCAATGCCCAAACACCTGCCGCTGCCGGTTGAAGGCCAACATTTCGACCGCTGGCTGGACCTGTTCCGCCAGACCGCGCATGAGGTCTGCCCGCCGCAAGGGGCGGAATGGGTGATCGAGCGGGCCGAACGTATCGCAGGCTCCATCCATATGAACATCCTTGACGCGCGGGGTCACTATGGCCGCGCCGGCATTCCACCCCAGCTTTGAAAAGAAGGGAGACCCCGATGACCACCGATGCCCCGCCCGACGACCCCGCCGCCCTGACCACCTATATCGAGACCCGGTTTCACCAGACCCACCGCGAGCAACTGCCCGACCTTGCCGCACTGGCGCTGAAGGTGGAGCGGGTGCATGGCGACCAACCCGAGGCACCGCATGGTCTTGGCGTGCTGTTGCAGCGCCTGATCGGCGAATTGGAAGTGCATATGAAGAAAGAGGAGTTGATCCTGTTTCCCGCCATCCGGCGCGGCGGCATGCCGGGGATCGAGCATCCCATCGCGGTGATGCGCGCCGATCACGACGACCATAGCGCCGAAGTTGCCCGTATCCGCGCGCTGACCGCCAATCTGACCCTGCCCGCAGGCGCCTGCCGGTCCTGGACCGCGCTTTATGACGGGCTGGGCGAGTTCCTGCGCGACCTCGACAGCCATATCCGGCTGGAGAATGACGTGCTGTTTCCCCGGTTCGCGCCTGCAGCCTGACCCTTCCGACACCCATGAGCAAAGGAGACACCGATGCCAGATATCTCGATGCCCAAGGCCACCCGCGCCCATGGCGAAAAGCGCCATGCCCTGGCCCCGGCCGCCGATGACGCCTTCCACGCCTTCGGCAAGGCGGTCTTTGCCCCCGGCGCGCTGGATGTCCGCACCAAGCAGCTGATCGCCGTCGCGGTTGGGCATGTCACGCAATGCCCCTGGTGCATCGAATCCCATGTCAAGGCGGCCCGAAGGGAAGGTGCTTCGGGTCCGCAGATCATGGAGGCGATCTGGGTGGCCGCGGAAATGCGCGCGGGCGCGGCCTTTGCCCATTCGATCAAGGCGCTGGAGCTGATCGAAGACGACCCCGCACCATGACGGCGGCATCTGCCAAAGACATCCACCTTTGCCGGGCCCATGACATCCGGGCCGGGGTGCTGCCCATCGGGGCGCGGTTGCTGGTGGACCGGCTCTGGCCGCGGGGCATCGCCAGGGCCGATCTGCCGCTTGATGCCTGGTTGAAGGACGTGGCCCCCAGCCCCGCTCTGCGCATCTGGTACGGGCATGACCCTGCAAAATGGGCCGAGTTCGGCACCCGCTACCGTGCCGAATTGCGCGATAACCCCGAGGCTGTGGAAAGCGCTCTGGCCTGGTGCCGCAGGGGGCCGGCAAGCCTGATCTATGCCGCAAAGGACATGCTTCACACCCACGCGCTTGTCTTGCGCGACCATCTGGCCGAAACCCTCGCCAAGGAATACGCGCAATGACGGACAACCATCTGCACACCCCTGTTTGCACGCTTCTGGGGTCCGATGTGCCCATCCTGCTGGCCGGGATGGGGGGCGTGGCGCGATCTGAACTGGTCGCGGCGGTGGCAGAGGCGGGTGGGTATGGCATCCTCGGCATGGTGCGCGAAACACCGCAACTGATCGCCGAGGAAATTGCCGCCGTCAGGGCCCGCACCGAGCGGCCCTTTGCCGTGAACCTGATCCCGGCGGCCACCGATCCGGCGCTTCTGGATGCCGAACTGGGCGTCTGCCTTGATCTTGGCGTTCCGGCGATGTGCTTTTTCTGGGATGTGGTGCCCGCAGCCGTGGCGCGGGCCAAGGCGGCCGGCTGTCTGGTTCTGCATCAGGTCGGCTCGCTTAAGGCTGCGCTTGCCGCCGAGGCCGCAGGTGCGGATGTGCTGATCGTGCAAGGGGTCGAGGCCGGGGGGCATGTCCATGGCACAGTCTCGGCGCTTGTCCTGGTGGAACAGGTGGTCCGCGCGGTCAAGCTGCCGGTCATCGCATCGGGCGGCTTTGGGACCGGGGCCAGCCTGATCGCCGCGGTGGTGCTTGGGGCGCAAGGCATCCATTGCGGCACGGCTTTTCTGGCGACTGTCGAATCCTTTGCCCATGAGGAACACAAGGCCCGCGTTCTGGCCGCGATGGCCGAAGATACCGTCCACACCGACATCTATGCGCTGAACTGGCCGCCGAATACCCCGGTCCGGGTGATCCGCAATTCGGTGATCGAGGGCCTTGGCCCCAATCTGATGGGGCACCGGCCCGACCTGTTGCCGCGCGAGGTGATCGCCGCCGAGGATGGCCGCCCCCTCTTGCGCTACAGCACCGATTCCCCGCTTCGCACCACGACCGGCAACCTTGAGGCGATGGCAATCTATGCCGGCCAAAGCGTCTCGCTGATCGACAGCCTGCCAACGGCAGCCGGGCGCGTGGCGGCGATCATGGGCGAGGCGCGGATAGCCCTGGCCCGTCTGGCGGCCCTGACCAAGGGGGGTGAGGCATGACCGGCGATGACGCCAGCCCGCGGGGCTATGCTTCGCCCCCCTGCCTGGCACATGAAATCGACCCGACCTATTCTGACCCGCTGGCCGTCGATCCGGCGCAGGCGCGTGACGTGGCGCGCTGGCGCAAGGCCGAGCGGGCGCGCCTGCTGGCGGAACGCGCCGCGCTGCCGGTTTCGGCGCGACAGGACGCCGCCGAGCGGATCACACCCCGGCTGGACGATCTGATCCGCGAGCGGTTCGGGCGGATCGAGGGTCTGACGATCTCGGCCTGGTGGCCGATCAAGGCGGAACTGAACCTGCGGCACTGGCTGGCCGATCTTGTCGGGCAAGGCGCAACGGTAGCCTTGCCCGTTGTCCTGACGCCCGCCGCGCCGCTGGTATTCCGGCCCTGGACGCCAGAATGCCACATGGTGCAGGGCTTCTGGAAGATCCCCATCCCCGCCGAAGGGCCGGAGGTCATCCCGGACGTGACCCTTGCGCCGCTGGTGGGCTGGGACGCGGCGGGGTTCCGGCTGGGATATGGCGGCGGTTACTTCGATCGGACGCTGGCCGCGCTGTCGCCGCGCCCCTATGCCATCGGCGTCGGCTTGCAGGCAGCGCGGGTCCAGACGATCTTTCCGCAGCCGCATGACATAGCGATGGACGCGATCGTGACCGAGGCCGGTCTGCGCTACCCATGAACTCCTAGGCCGCGCGGATCAGACGCCAGAAAAACACCGTGCTCATTCCGAAACCCACTGTTGCAATCACTCCTCGGACGACGGGTTTCGGAAGCGCGCGGGCCAATGGGGCACCGGCGTAACCGCCTGCCGTTGCTGCAAGCATCATGATGATCGCTTGCGGCCAGGCGACCAGTCCTGCCACCGCAAAGACCGCCACCGAGATGGCGGACAGAAGAAAACTCAGCCCCGACTTCAGCGCATTCATGCGATTGAGGTCGGTCATGCCCCACAGTGAGAAAAGCGCCAGCAGGACGATTCCGAGGTCCCCATTGAAGTAACCGCCGTAGAGCGCGACGCCAAAAAGCCCCAAAGCCCCTTCCGACGACACGTCCCGGGCCTTCGAGGCGGCCCATTGGCGGACCCTGTCCCCGAAAAGGAACACCAGGGTGGCCCCCAGAAGAAGGAAGGGAACCACCATTGAAAACGCCTCGTTCGACGACACCAGCAAGAGACCCGAACCCGCCAGCCCCCCTGCAAGGGTGATTGCCGCCAACCGCAACAGCCGTCTGCGATCAAATCCTGCCAGTTCGTTGCGAAAACCCAGGGCGCCGCCAAGATAGCCCGGAAAAACCGCGACCGTGCTGGTTGCATTGGCCATGACGGGAGGCATGCCAGTGAAGACGAGCGCAGGAAAGGTAAGGAATGTGCCTCCGCCTGCGACCGTATTCAGGATGCCTGCGCCAAAGGCAGCGGCGAGCAACAACGCTGTTTCCATCATGCTGTCTTTCTTGAGATCCTTCAGAACAGGGTCATGGTCGAAGCAGGTCAGGCTGGGGGTACGGTATCAAGAACAAGCAGCGACTTCACGGAGCCATCTTCGCACAAGAGCGGAGCACGTTGACCGGTTCGCATACCAATGAGCGTGGCGCCCAGCAGCGAAGCGACCGGGACAACGCCACTTTGCAGGAGTCCCGGCCTTGCTCGGTGGACAAGCAGCCCGGAGGTCGCCGCACCACCGCCCACCGAACAGGTGACGAAGCTGCCGCCAGTCACGATGTCGCGGTCGACTGACGTACCGACAGGCTCGCAGTTCACAAGCTTGTTCTGCAGAACGTATGCCAACAAGGTCCAGGACGGCCCCCGGTTCTTTTCGCACACCTCAAGGTGCTGCAGAAGATGCTGATGGTCGGCTTCCGGCAGGACGGGTCGCTGCCGAAGTCTTGACGGTTCTTTCGCAAATGAGTGGATGATGCCTGTATGGGGGCTGATGCTGATGGCCATGACTTCTCCTCTGCCGGCTTGCGCCAAACGCTTTCATGAATGTGAGGAGGCCCCGGGTGGATCAGCAGGCGATCAAGCGCCTTAGCCCGCCCGGGGACACGGGCGGTTCAGCAGGGGAAACCGGAAGTGGTTTGCGTACGATACCATAGCGCAACGGTAGGAACGCTATGGGCGGAAGTCAATCAACGCGGGCGCATCACCTTCGGTCTGGCATCTGATGTGTCAGGAACCCCGCCCGTTCGGCGCCTTCGCGCCGATCCAAGATGAGACTACAGGACGCCGAGATTGCAAACTTGAGTATGAACGTCCATATGACAGCCATGACGATGTTCAGCTTCCATATGAGGTTTCTGCGTTCGGCAGGAATTCTACTGAACCGCCGGTAGCCCCGGGCGGCCCAGGCCGATGTGCTTGGCCAGGCTCCGGGGGTTTTCCGAACAAGCATCTTACAACTGATCACTGCACAGCAACGACCCTGATGGGTATCAAGCGCGTCTGCGACGTGCCCATCTCCAGTGACTTGAGAGACATCAATCCAGCGGTTTCAAAATTGGAGACAAAACATGTCTGTCCACATTAAACATCACTTGTCAGATCACGCTGTCACAAGCACATCCAACCCACGGGGGATGGGCGTCATTTCGCGATGGTGGCAGAACACCGTCCAAAACTGGCAACGGCGGAAAATGATCGCAGCCCTGGAAGCCCTGGATGACCGAACTCTCTTTGACATCGGCGTCCACCGAGGCGAGATCAGGCGCGTTGTTGAAGGGTTCAACGACGCAGAATTGCGGATGGCTCCAATCGCGCCTGAGTCGACGTCACAAGACGTGTCATACGCCTACCTCAGACGCGCAGCGTAAATCGCTGGTTTGAAGAACAGCATCGCGCGTCTCTCGACAGGGGCGGCGCGCGTAATATGGCAAGACCCGTTCAGCTGAGCTTTGGGAGATGACAAATGATGCTTTGCAGAGCCGACTTCGAAGAGCTTTTCCCAGACATCTTCAGCCCAGCCAAGGAGGACCCAGCGCAGTATGGAGCTGGCGGTGGTCGGCGCCATGGTGGGCCAACCACGTCGCAAAATCCAAGTCCGTTGCTCGTCACGGCCGCCGGTCAACTGCCTCACCATTCGACCGGTCCAGTGCAGGTAGACAGGAAATCACCGAACCACGCGTGCCAGACCAAGCCAAGCTTCGCATAGGGCGTGTGCCTTCACACATTGTCAGCCGACGGGCCACTGACTCCTAGGCCCAAGACTTACAGGTTCAACGAATGATCACCGTGTCTATCCTGTTTCGGATTTTCCTTCAGAACCGCCCCCTGCCCGGGGCGGTTTGAACGCGCAAACGCTGCGCGACTGCTCCGGGTCCTCCACCTCATCCCAAGAACCCTAGTTGAATGATGGCAGAAGTGCCGTCTGAGGAGGAAGTATGAACATTTCCGGGCAGCAAGAACTTCTCGTCGAGTCTTCCGAAGTCCGAAAGGACGGCTATGCAGCTTTGTGCCAACTTGCAGTCAACTGCATCCTGACCAAAAGCGACCGCCGTGCTTTGGCGGAACACATTTTGCGGGCGGACAAGATTGGGACAGGAGCTTTCGAGATGCTGACGCGATTGCTCAGCCAGAAACTTCTCTATGCGACCGTTCTTGACGACGACAAGGTCTGCTCTGCAATCGCAGTCGGTGGATCATGCGTCACCTATGCGATCGACGAACTTGAACCCCAGATGGGTCGACTGTTCCACTATGACGAATATGCCTTCGGCCAGAACGGCCTTCACGTTGGATCGCTCTTAGGAGCGACATTGATCGGCATGAAGGTTGGCGCAGTCGGGCCCTTCCTTCAAGCGGACGGAACATTCCGGAACGTGTGCTTGCTCCGTGTCGGGCACTGATTGCCCGCAATCTGAAATCTCTCACAAGAATCCTGGGGTCTGCATTGCCGACCCCAGAGACTGACGCGACTGAAACTCCCAAAATGAAGACGTGCCCTACCGTCAAACTGGCGTCGTGCGCGTTCAACCCCTTTCGCAAAAGTTGAGAAGGAGAAGAAATGACGACATTTCCCACCAGCGCTAAGGCGCGGCTGCCGAAGATCCATCTGGACAAGTCTCTGGTTGGTCGCCTCGAGGCGCTTGCGTCTTCGATGATGCGACGCTCTCCGGAAGTCGGCGAGCGGCTGATGGACGAGATCGCGCGCGCGAAACTGGTCGCTCCTGATAAACTGCGCGATGATGTTGTGACGATCGGAAGCGAAGTCACCTACCGCGACCTCAGCTCTGATCGGATGCAGACAGTCTTCGTTGTGTACCCCGAAGATGCCGACATTGACCAACACAGGATATCTGTTCTGACCCCGGTGGGGGTTGCCCTTCTCGGGCTCAGCCCGGGTGCGACCATCTCGTGGATCACGCGCGATGACGAGACGCGTCTGCTGGAGGTCGTGTCGGTCAGGCTTCCGACGTCTGAGTAGCCGCGATCCGGGCGGATCCACCGCAACGCTTTCATTGGAAATTCCTTTGAACGCGTCGAATGCCAAGCGTTTCGGCTGGACTCCCTGTTTCATTTGCTGAAATTGTCCGCTAAGTGACCGAAAAGCAGGCGATCTGCGCACAATCTCAAAAGGCGGCACCATGAACGGCATCGATGAAAAACTCCAACCCATCCTTGCCGAAGTCATCCGACGCAACGCGGGTGAGACCGAGTTTCATCAGGCCGTCCACGAGGTGCTGGAAAGCCTTGGTCGGGTGGTGGCCAAGCATCCGCATTACCTGGAGCACGCGCTGATCGAGCGTATCTGTGAACCGGAACGCCAGATCATCTTCCGGATCCCGTGGGTGGATGACCGGGGCCAAGTCCAGATTAACCGTGGCTTTCGCGTGCAGTTCAACTCGGCACTTGGTCCGTACAAAGGTGGGATGCGCTTCCATCCATCGGTCAATGTCGGGATCATCAAGTTCCTCGGCTTCGAGCAAACCTTCAAGAACGCGCTGACCGGTATGCCTATCGGCGGCGGCAAGGGCGGATCGGACTTTGATCCCAAGGGCAGGTCCGATGCCGAAATCATGCGGTTCTGCCAGTCGCTGATGACCGAACTTCACCGCCACTTGGGCGAACAGACAGACGTGCCTGCAGGCGACATCGGCGTAGGCGGGCGCGAGATTGGCTACATGTTCGGACAGTACAAGCGCCTGAACAACAGGTTCGAGGCCGGGGTGTTCACCGGCAAAGCGCTGGCCTACGGCGGATCCCGCGCCCGGACCGAGGCGACGGGTTACGGCAACACCTATTTCGTGCAGGCGATGTTGCAGACGAAGGGCACCAGCTTTGACGGCAAGAAAGTTGTCGTGTCAGGGTCAGGCAACGTGGCGATCTACACCATCGAAAAGGTGCAATCCTACGGCGGCAAGGTCATCGCCTGTTCGGACAGTTCGGGCTATGTCGTCGACGAGAACGGCCTTGATCTGGAGTTGCTGAAAGACATCAAGAACGTGCGACGCGAGCGGATTTCCGAATACGCCCGCCGCAAGGGCGAGGGCGCACATTTCATCGCCGCAGAAAAGGGTTCGATCTGGGATGTCGCCTGTGACGTGGCGATGCCGTCGGCAACCCAGAATGAACTGTCGGGGAAGGATGCCACCAGCCTGATCAAGAACGGCGTGATCGCTGTAGGTGAAGGCGCGAATATGCCCTCGACTCCCGAAGCCATCAAAGCGTTTCAGGATGCAGGCGTGATGTTTGCCCCCGGCAAGGCCGCCAACGCTGGCGGGGTCGCGACCTCGGCGCTTGAAATGCAACAGAACGCCAGCCGCGACAGCTGGACCTTCGAACAGACCGAGGCGCGGCTGGCCATCATCATGCGTGGCATCCACGACACCTGCTACCAGACTGCCGAGGAATACGGCGCGCCGGGCAACTATGTTTTGGGTGCCAATATCGCGGGCTTCGTGCGCGTGGCGGAATCCATGCGTATGCTGGGTGTGATCTGACGGATGTATTCGGCGAGGCTTGATCGGAGCAGATCGTTAGTAAGGTGCGGCCTTGCGCGACTACGTCCCTTCGGCCCAGTCATTGGCCCGACCAGCCGCCGCGACATGGCGGCTGGGGCGGCCGGTGCGGGGTTGGCGCTTCTGCTCTGCGCGGCGCTGATCCTTGGGGCGGAAGTTGACATGGCGACCGGTGCCTTCCTGATTGCGCCGATGGGAGCAAGTGCAGTCATCCTGTTCGCGCTGCCCAATAGCCCACTGGCACAGCCATGGTCGGCCGTCATCGGCAACGGCATCTCGGCGCTCGTGGCGCTTGGCGTGCATCATGCCACAAGCGATCCGGCCCTGGCGATCGGGGCATCCGCTTGCTTGGCACTCGGCGCGATGTTCCTGACCCGGTCCCTGCATCCGCCGGGTGGGGCGGTGGCCCTGACGGCGGCGCTGAACCCGGCCATGCTGGACGTGCTCGGGTTGCGCTTTGTCCTGATTCCAGTCTTTCTCGGCACAATTGCGCTGGTGGCCATGGCGATGCTGTGGCACCGGTTGAACGGGCGGGTCTATCCGTTCCGCCAACCACAAGATGCGGGGCCGCACACCACCGCGGACAAGCCTGCGGCGCAGCGCCTTGGGTTGGAACCAGAAGAATTGGCCCACATCCTCGCAAGCTATCGTCAGTCGGCCAACCTCGGCGTCGAGGATCTGGCCCGCCTGATCGCTGCGGCCGAGCAGATGGCGGCGGGCCAGGCATTGGGCATAGTGACCTGTGATGCCATCATGTCGCGCGATCTGGTGACGGTTGGCCCGAGTGCGCGGGCCGCACAGGTTGCCGACCTGTTTCGCAAGCACGGCTTCACATCCATCCCTGTTGTTGACAGAGATGGCGTGCTGGTTGGAGTCATCTTCCAGCTTGACCTGATCCGCCGGGCGCGGCGTGACTCACAGCGTCTTAACACCGGCTTCGGCGCGGCAATGGCCGCGATCCGGCGCGATAAGACCGAAGGCATCATTCGCGCCGTCGATATCATGACGACCGGCTTGCCATCAGTTGAAAGCGCCACACCTGCCGCAGCCCTTATTCCCTTGCTGGCCGATGGTGGTGCCGAGACGGTGCCGGTTCTAGACGATGGTCGAATTGTCGGCATCGTCACTCGGACGGATCTACTGTCGGCGCTCGCCCGGTCAACGGCGCGAAACCTGCTGTGACTTTCCGACTAAACGCCTGATGCATCAGGGAAGCAGATGCTTAGGGCGGATCAGGCACCGCGAAGGCCCGGTCAACGCCGGACTGTCATGCCACCTTGTCGAGACCGGCAGACCGTCAGTCGTGATCGCAGCCGATACCGAAGCCGCTGTCACAATGATCTATCAGACGCCTCGTGTCCGCGGCGGTCCATCTCTGTGGCGCGGTCACAGCAACCCAAGGCTCGACATAGTCGCGCCCAAAATAAGAATGGCCATACCCAGCCGGTGCGGTTGTCGCCAAAGCCATATCCACAGCCAATTGGAATTGCGTCACGACGGGCATGAAGCGCATGTCTGGCGAGACATCGGCTGCCGGCGCTTCTGTCATCCAGGCCGGTGCGCGAAACAAGGATGCCGGTTCGTAGAACACGATCGGCGACGGCCAGCAGGCCCAGTCCCTCGACCTCGTGAAGCAGAAAGACCAGTCTCAATTCGGTCGGCAGGCCGGCAACCGCAGCCTCCAGCAAGGTGGAAATTTGCGACCGGCCAAGCGCCTCTTCGCTGCCTTCAAAGCCGTTGCCGGGAAAGACCACGACGGCGCTGTCGGTCGCATCCCGTTCAAGCACGGTATCATACTCCTCTTGGGGCCGGGCAGCACGGGCGCGCATTCGCGCCGCGTTGATGGTGATGCGGATGAGCCATGTTGAAAAGGGGAGTGGACAGAACATGGGGGTCATGCGGCGCGTTTTCTGTTTGCGACGGTCAGCCGACCATCGAGAACTGCGGCCCTTGTGACGGCTACTCGGTGAGCCCCTTTGGGCGACCACCGCATTCTTCTGCGCTTTCCCATGCGGGCATTGGCAATGTCATCGACTGATCCTTCGGCACGAGATGACGAGATGGGCAGTCCGTTACGGCTCTGTTGCACAAATCGGCTGACGGCCGGATCTTCCCCTCCCCCGGACAGACTCATCCTACGGCTTCCGTGACCGGGATGCCGAGCGCCGTGAAGCCGTTCAGGACGGCGACACGGACCTGGAACTCAGACACCTGACGGTCGAAGTCCCGCGCCATGAGGCGCTGACCCAGCAGTTTCACACAGTGCATCTTTGTCTCGACGCGGCTCCGGCGGTGATAGCCGCTCCATCGTCGCCAGATGGTTCGACCGAAGCGGCGCGATGCGCGCAGGGCCTCGTTGCGGGCGATTGCACCTGGGGTATCGGGCTTCCAGGGCTTGGCGTTCTTGCGGGGCGGTATGATCGCGGCAGCGCCACGGGCAGCGATGGCGTCATGGCACTTGCGGGTGTCGAAGGCACCATCAGCGGTGACGCTGGCGATCTCCTGATCGGGTGGGATCTGGTCGAGCAGTTCGGGCAGGGTGGGCGCGTCGCCCACGTCGCTGGTGGTGAACTCGGCCGCTCGGATTTCCAGCGTCTGCTCGTCAATTCCGATGTGGATCTTGCGCCAGACTCGACGTTTCGTGCCGCCGTGCTTGCGAGCGTTCCACTCGCCTTCGCCCTCGACCTTGATCCCGGTGCTGTCGATCAAGAGGTGCAGCGGACCGTCCGATCCGCGGTAGGGGATGTTCACAGCAAGGGTCTTCTGGCGGCGGCTCAGGGTGCTGAAGTTCGGCACCGTCCAGTCCAGGCCGATCAACCCCAGGAGGCTTTCGACAAACCCTGTCGTCTGGCGCAGCGCCATGCCGAACAGCACCTTCATGGTCAGGCAGGTCTGAATCGCAGCATCGCTGTAGTCGGGCTGTCGGCCACGCTTGCCGGTGGGCGTGGCCTCCCAAGTCATGACAGGATCAAACCAGATCGCCAGCGAGCCACGCCGCTTGAGCGCTTCGTTATAGGCCGGCCAGTTCCTGGTCTTGTAGGCGGGGGGTGTGGGTCTGCTCATGCAGTCCAGCTACCACGCTGGATTCACGAGATGAATCCCTCACGGGATTTGTGCAACAGAGCCGTCCGTTACGGTACCGGCGGCCATAGTCGACGAGGGATTCCATGTTGTTCGCGAGATAGGTGTACAGTGTCTCGCATCGGGCCCGCACACGAGCGGCAGCGGTGCGGACAGCCAGAGGTTCTTCCTCAAGGCGGGTGCAATCGTGGATGAGCCCCTTCAGATATGTTTCCGCGACCCGTGCTCTGCCATGCCAAAGCCACCAGCGGAGGCTTTTTGCGGGGGGCTGGAACAGCACCGAAATTCCAGTGAATCCCGGTATCTGGACGAGACCCTGAACGGCTGCCTCGACATGCTGCACACGCATCGAAATGTGCCACCAGTCGAGGATATGCTTCACTTGGCCGTCGCCACCTATGGCACTTCGAATGAGGTTCGGGAGAGCAAGCTCGCCGTCCGAGATCACCGTTAACAGACGACCCGGCTTCTATCCAAAGCTTGACAGCTCATCTCGCATACGGCTGCCTGGTGATGCCGTCGCATTGGCGACCAGGCCAAATCTTCGGCACATATTGCGGCTCTCAATCTTGCCGACCACAATATCCAGGTGTCGCTGCTGATACTCCGGTCGACAGCGGATATGTGCGCCGTCCAGAAAAACTGTCAAACCACCTTGGGGCGGTGCTTTGACGGGATCGCCTGATGCCCTTCGACTTTTCTCGAGTCCAGTGGCTACTCTTCCCAACCGGTCACGCACCGTGGTGTGATGGGGCGGATGGCAGGGGAGGAAGCTCTTCATCAGCCGCGCGGCTTCGCGAAAAGAATGCCGGGACCCAAGCTCCGCATGTAGCCGCTGCAGCTCCGGGGTAGCCCGGTCTGGAAAGAAATGGGCCAGCGGAGAAATAGGTCCGCCGGGCATCACCGCTGACCTGGCATCACAAGAACAGCGGCGCAAGCGCGCGGCTTTGACCCGAACCCGGCCAAAGAGCGTGTCGAGATCGCGCGTGCGATAGTCATGAATGGCACGAACCGAGGCGCAATCCGGGCATACGCGGCTTTCTCGAATGATCTCATCGACCTGGTCGTAAAGGACTACCCTCTGGATCTGTTCGACGATCCTTTTCCCATCCTCAAGGCGCAGCCCGATCCCGTCTGGACAGGTCAAGCTGTAAGGTCGAGAAATGCCTTCAAGCTGATGAGTGCGCATCTCCCCGCTGTCGAAGGTAGTTTCGATTGTAATCCGTACGTCCATGGCAGCCCCCCTCGCAAAGACCCTACCTTAGCACAGGCAAGATCACCGACGACGACCCCCATGTTTTGTCCACTCCCCTGCCCAACGCGACGTGTGCCGGATTTAAGAGCAACGCGACAGGAGAGGAGCAGTCTTCGCGCCTCTGGCAATCGGCGGGGCAGGGGGGGTACGCTTTGGTGGTTCTCCGTTCGAACGTCTGGAACGCTGGCTCGACGGGATGGAGGCCGCGTGCCTGACCGCGATGCGGCACCTTGACGATATCGAGGCATGGTCAGCGCGGGCAGTGGCCGAGATGGCATCGCTTTCGGGCAGGACGCCCCCGGCCTTGCGCGCGGTGCTGACCGAATGGCCGCTCGTCTCTGCGCCGATTGCCGAGGCCCTGACTGGCGCGAGCCGCGCTGCCGTGAGCCGCAACCTTGCATGGATGCAAGCGCAGGGTCTGATCCGCGAGGTCACAGGGCAAGGGCGGTTCAGGATGTGGAAGGCGACAAACTGAAGGTTAGCGTGGGTGTCACCGGCTCACTCGGCAGCAGCGATGACCGCGAGCACGCGGCAGGGCGCGCAGAAAATCACCAACACTTAGTGCATTTGTTGCACTTATTTCATATATGGTGGTAGAGAACAGAAACCGGAGAGGAGACCACCATGAACATGCTGGCACACCGACATCTTCCGCCCACGCCGCAGGACGCAGCGATCGCGCGCGTTTCTGGCCAGGCATTGTCACGCTTCGCCCAGGCGCGCGCGCCGTTGAAGCTTCGTGTGACGGACTCCGAGCAGATGGAGCCGATCGAGCTTCCTGCGGGCGCCGTATCGCTGCTCATGGAGATCCTCGAAGCGATGGCAGCGGGGCGGGGTGTCACCATCATCCCCGAGAACGCCGAACTCTCGACCGTACAGGCCGCTGAGGTTCTGAACGTCTCGCGTCCGTTCCTGATCAAGCTGCTCGAGGATGGTGCCATACCGCATCGGAAGGTCGGCAAGCATCGCCGCGTCCGCATGGAAGACGTGATGTCCTACAAGGCCGCGATCGACAGCGAGCGCGAAGCGGTGCTCGATCAACTGGCCGCCGACGCTCAAGAGCAGGACATGGGCTACCGCTCGAAATGAGCCAGTACACTGTCCTGTTCGACGCAAACGTCCTTTATCCCGCGCCGATGCGCGATGCACTGATGCAGTTGGCGGTCACGGATCTTTTCAAGGCCAAGTGGACGGCCGATATCCATCGGGAGTGGATTGATGCGCTTCTGCGCAATGAACCTCATCGGGACCGCGCCGCGCTGGAACGAACCCGCGACTTGATGGACAGGGCCACACGCGACTGTCTGGTCACCGGCTACGAGGCATTGGTGCCGGCCCTAACACTGCCGGACCCTGATGATCGGCGCGTTCTGGCGGCGGCAATTGTTGGGCGCTGTGACGCGATCGTCACGCAGAACCTGAAGGACTTCCCACCAGCGGCACTTGAGCCCTTTGGCATCGAGACCCAGCACCCTGACGACTTTTTCCGAAACCAACTGTCTCTCGCGCCCGGTCTGGTCTGCTCCGCGCTGCGGAAAGTTCGCGCGCGCCTCAAGAACCCGCCCAAAAGTGTCGACGAGTATCTCGCGATCCTTACGCAGCAAGGGCTGGTTGCCACGGTTGCCGACCTCGAGCAATTCGCTGACCTGCTTTGATCCCAGACCTGCCCTGACTGAATACGTTCTCGCCAGAGTAGCGGCATCCGATCCATCGTCACCGCGAAATTTCGCCCGCCAGCACTGCACGCCCGTGAACTGCAAGCGTCGCAGTGAACCTCGGGCAACCGAACTGCCGGATCACGGCGGCAATGCGCGCATCGTACGCTGCTTGCCCGATGACGCGACACAGGTCTGACGCGTGAAACTGGCGGTTCGAGCTTGGCGCAGCCTTGATCTGTTCGTGCAGCTCGCGCTCTCGTGGCTCTTGAACCGGCTGTGGTGCGGGGAGCGCCGGTGGGCGCGTCGCTTCTCCAGGCGAGGTGCGCCACCGGCGCATGAAGCCGAGCAGGAAACCGGCCGGAACCTTGCTGTTCCCACGGGCCCGGTTGAAGGCAAGGAAGCGTTCCCAGATCACTTGCGGATCGACGTTCCAGCAGGGTAGGGCGCTCTTCGCGGCCTTGATCAGCTCGGCCCAGCATGTTCGGAACACGTTCGAGCAATCGTCAATGTTGATCTGTCCTGTGAATATAGTTTTGTTAGAATCTCTTCTAGATAGTGATGTGTCGCCTCTGTCTGACACGAGATCGTGGGTCTGTTCCCCGTCGCCAAACGCCGCGAAGCGGAAAAGCCAGGGGGCGAACTTGCCGTTCGATTTCTCGCGTTCAAGCTTCAGTTCAGAAGTTTCAAGCTCGTTCAGCAGAACACTCAGGTACTGGCGCGAGACACCCATCTTCGCTGCCAGAGAGGATAGGGTGAAGGCAGCCGTGCCGCAGGGCAGGCCGTTATACCCGTCCTTCCACGCAATTCCGTCGAGGATGAGCGTGGCCAGCTTGTGCGCCGAAACGGAGAGGTCTGTCTGCGTGATCCGCCTTAGGATCAGGCCGGTCGTTGGTTCCATGGTCGTATCTCCTGAGAGACGAAGCCATGTCGAGAGCAAACAACATTCTTGCCAGCAAAAACACTTTGCTGGTTGCAGGGGTTCGGACACTGCGCTAGAAGAACCGTGTTCAGGGGTTTTTTTCTAGCGCGGCGTCAGGCTTCTCGGTCTGGCGTCGTTTCCCTTTTTTGGGGTGATGCACTGCCTCCGGTGCAAGTTGATCGGAGCGGGCCAGAGCTACACCGGCCCGCACGGGGTTCAGTATCGGACCTCTTCGAAACCATAGTTGCCTTCATGGTCGCGCCAATCGACGAAGACCGAACGGTAACTGACCCAGCCGCAATGCGCGGGCCGGGGCAGGAGCGAGGCAGGCGGAACGGCTGCGGCACTCGAGCGCTGCCAGTGGTAATCACCCTGCACGCCGTAGGAGCCAAGGCGCGTGGCATCGGAAATGATGCACTCCCCGTCACGGTTCTCGCGCTGGCTGAACTGGACGTGGTAAACACGGATGCTCCGAACGAAGTCGAAGGCGCTGCCAGAGATGTCGATATCGGCGCGTTCATCGGCCTGCGCCAACACGAACGGAACTGTCGCATTCGTGACGCTGCTCCTAGGTGCAGCCCGGAAGGTGATATCGTAGAGGCGCTCCATCTGCGATAGTGGGGCAGGAGCGTCGAACGAGGCTCCCATTGGGCAACGCCAGATCTGCAGCGGCGGCTCGACGGGCCAAGGCGTGATCCTGCGGATGAAAACCGCCCGCGCGTGGGCACAGGGCGCAGATGCTGGCCAGCCACCCGCGAGGCACAGCAGGATGGCACAGTCGACTTGGTAGCTCTGCGCAGAAGCGGGCTCCGGCGTGATCATCGTGAGCGCGAGCCCAGCTGCTGCGAGTGACGTCAACGGATGCTTCATGTATCGACTCCCTGCGAAATTGGTCGTTCGATACGATACAACATGAACGACTACAACCTGATTTGAACAGCAGCAATGTTGCAAGATCGCGGAGCAACTCAGGTGATCCGGCACGGAGCGTTCGACGTCTCGTCCTGAACGCCCTGAACCCGGCGGGTTACCCCGCCGGGCCTTGGGGAGACCCCGTTCTTAGAACGGGATCTCGTCGTCGCGGTCGACCAGCTCGGGGTTTTCGTT
>JAANMY010001215.1_pt1 | contig 30695 bp, 29 predicted proteins | sample 7279691 | NCBI WGS metagenome assembly JAANMY01 (sample SAMN14094543, study PRJNA606508) | bioreactor metagenome | isolation source: A lab-scale SPAN reactor treating ammonium-rich wastewater day 388 | place: Ireland: Galway | collected 2018-02-07
CGATAAAGCCTGGCGAGGTTAACCCCACCTGAGCGTTCATGTTGGCACCGTCCATATACACCTGGCCGCCGTAGCTGTGAATAATGTCACACAGCTCTTGAATGCTCTCTTCAAATACGCCGTGTGTAGATGGGTAAGTTACCATAATAGCGGCTAAACGATCGCCCACTTCGGCGGCTTTGGCTTTTAAGTCAGCCATATCGATATTGCCAGACTTGTCACAGTCTACCAATACCACATCATAGCTGGTCATGGCGGCAGTGGCCGGGTTAGTACCATGCGCCGACACCGGAATTAAGCAGATGTTACGATGGCCTTCGCCACGGCTTTCGTGGTACTTACGAATGGCAACCATGCCGGCGTATTCGCCCTGTGCGCCTGAGTTAGGCTGCATAGAGATATTGTCATAGCCGGTGATGTTAATTAGCCAGTCGCCCAGCTCGTTAATCATCTCGTAGTAACCATCGGCCTGATCGCGCGGCACGAACGGGTGTAATGACGCAAACTCCGGCCAGGTGATCGGGATCATCTCGGCGGTAGCGTTTAGCTTCATGGTGCACGAACCTAACGAGATCATCGAATGGTTAAGTGCTAAGTCTTTGTTTTCCAGCTTTTTGATATAACGCAGCATCTCGGTTTCGCTGTGATACTGGTTAAACACCGGGTGGCCCAGCACGCTGTCGGTACGGGCTAAATCGGCCGGAATGGACTGGCTGCCTTCGCTCACGATAACACTGTCCAGTGCATCAACGGTTAAACCGTGGCCAATGCCCAGCACAATATCAAACAACTCAGCGATATCAGATTTGCTGGTCGCTTCATGGAAGCTTACCGCCAACACATCAGCCATGTCGGTGCGCAGGTTAACACCAGCGGCTAAAGCACGGTTTATCACCTCAGCGCGGTTGGCAACTTTAAAGGTAATAGTATCGAACCAGTGGCTGTTCACCACTGCAACGTTTTTCGCTTTTAAGCCGGCGGCAAAAATATCAGCACTGCGGTGAATACGCTCTGCAATATTTTTCAGACCCTGCGGGCCGTGGTATACCGCGTAGAACGAGGCGATATTGGCCAGTAATACCTGGGCGGTACAAATGTTCGAGTTGGCTTTTTCGCGGCGGATATGCTGCTCGCGGGTTTGCATGGCCATGCGCAACGCACTGTTACCACGGCGGTCTTTCGACACACCGATAATACGGCCCGGCATAGAACGCTTGTAAGCATCACGGGTAGCAAAAAACGCTGCGTGCGGGCCGCCAAACGCCATTGGCACGCCAAAACGCTGGGCGCTACCCAGAACTACGTCGGCACCTAACTGGCCAGGCGCTTTTAACAGCATCAGTGCCATAGGATCGGTGGCTACGGCAACTATGGCTTTTTTCGCCTGCAGCGCCGCAATTAAGGCGCTGTCGTTACGAATATCACCATTGGTTGACGGGTACTGTAATAAGGCACCAAACACATCATGCGCGTCAGCTTCTGCCGCTTTGCCTACCACAATGTCAAAACCAAACATTTCAGCGCGGGTTTTTACCACATCGATGGTTTGCGGGTGCACATCGTCGCTGATGAAATACAGGTTAGACTTGCTCTTAGTTACCCGCTTAGCCAGTGCCATAGCTTCGGCAGCGGCAGTGGCTTCATCCAGCAACGAGGCGCTGGCCAGCTCCATACCGGTTAAATCCAGCGTCAGCTGCTGGAAATTTAACAAAGATTCTAACCGGCCTTGCGCAATTTCCGGCTGGTATGGCGTGTAAGCCGTGTACCAACCCGGGTTTTCCAGCACATTACGCAGGATCACATTCGGCGTTAACGTCGGGTGATAACCCATACCAATGTACGACTTAAACATTTTATTCTTGCTGGCCGCCTGCTTCAGCTTAGCCAGCGCATCGGCTTCCGTCATAGCAGGGCCAGTGGCCAAAGGCTTAGGTAAGCGAATGCCGGCCGGCACCGTTTGTGCAATCAGCGTTTCCATGCTGTCTACGCCCAGCTCGCTTAGCATAGCGGCAGTTTCAGCCGCATCCGGGCCAATGTGGCGCTGAATAAATTCTTCGTGGTTCGCAAGTTGCGACAGGGTTTTCACAGCGGAGTTGGTCATGCCTTGAATGTCCTGGTAAAGTTTGGTTGCTACTAACGTTAAGCCCCGTGGTTTAGTTGGCACGGGGCTTACACAGCGGGTGACTAATTATTACTCGTCGATAGAGCTTTTGTAGCCTTCGGCGTCTAACAGCGCTGACAGCTCGGCTTCATCAGCAATTTTAATTTTAAACATCCAGCCATCTTCGTACGGGCTGCTGTTTACCAGCTCTGGCGAGTCAGTCAGGGTTTCGTTAACTGCAACAATTTCACCTGACAGCGGTGCATAAATATCTGAGGCGGCTTTAACCGACTCAGCTACCGCACAGTCATCGCCCTGGCTTACGCTGTCGCCAACTTCCGGCAGTTCAACAAACACCATGTCACCCAGTAAACCCTGGGCGTGTTCGGTAATACCGACAGTGTAAACACCATTACCTTCATCACGGGCCCACTCGTGGCTGCTGGCGTATTTTAAATTGTTAGGAATTGAGCTCATTGTTTAATCCTTAGCTGGCGTGTTCTTGTTAGTTTAGTTGTACGTTAATCAAACAGTTTAGATGACTTTTTTACCCATGCGCACAAAGGCCGGCTTAACCACCTTTACCGCAACCATCTTACCGCGAATATCCACCTCGGCAGTGTCGCCGGTGCTGGCGGGTACCCGAGCCATGGCAATGCTAAAGCCCAGCGTCGGCGAGAAAGTGCCAGAGGTAATAATACCTTCACCACCCTCCACCACTACGCGCTGGCCATGACGTAATACGCCCTTGGCTTCCATTACCAGGCCGACCAGTTTGTCGGTGCCTGCCACTTTTTGCTGCTCAAGCGCGCTGCGGCCAATAAAGTTACGATCTTCTGGCGCCCAGGCAATAGTCCAGCCCATGTTAGCCGCCAGCGGCGATACGGTTTCGTCCATATCCTGGCCGTACAGGTTCATACCGGCTTCTAAGCGCAGCGTATCCCGCGCACCTAAACCTGCCGGCGCTACGCCAGCATCTAATAATTTTTGCCAGAAATCGGCGGCTTGCTCGTTTGGCAACGCAATTTCATAACCATCTTCACCGGTGTAACCTGTGGTGGCGATAAAGAGTTCACCGGCTTGCACACCAAAAAACGGCTTCATACCGGCAACGGCAGCTTGCTGTTCAGCGGTTAATAAGGTTGCCACTTTGGCTTTAGCATTAGGGCCCTGCACCGCAATCATGGCAAACTCTGGCCGCTCCGTTACGCTAACGTTAAAAGCAGCCGCTTCTTTAGTAATGTGGGCTAAGTCTTTCTCGCGGGTGGCCGAGTTCACCACCAGGCGGAAGAAGTCTTCCTGCAGAAAATACACAATTAAGTCGTCAATCACACCGCCGGCGTCATTTAACATACCGCTGTACAGCGCCTTGCCCGGCACAGTCAGTTTAGCGACATCGTTAGCCAGCAAATAACGCAAAAAGGCGCGGGTATTGGCGCCTTTTAAATCTACAATAGTCATGTGAGAAACGTCGAACATACCGGCGTCGCGGCGTACCGCATGATGTTCTTCAATTTGAGAGCCGTAATTGATAGGCATGTCCCAGCCAAAGAAGTCGACCATTTTGGCACCGGCTTCCAGGTGTTTGCCATGTAACGCAGTTTGATTAGCCATTGTTATGTCCTGCTTAATGTAAGGCCCGCTTGCGCTGTAAAGCGTTACTGCTGAACATTCTGAATATCCATACAGTTAAAGCGGATAAAAAGGCAGCCGGATTATAACGCAAGGCTGTGCTGGCAAACAGCCCCTGATTAATTAGTTTTTGTAATGCGACAAAACCTATTACTAAAAAAACTAACCTAAGCTAAGCGGGCACTTTTGCCAGCCGGCCGGGCTATTTTCGGCAGGTCACCACTGTTTCCAAGGGCTGCAGCGATGATTTTACTTTTTAGCCAGGGTAATTGATCGACGCCACTCATACCGACAGCTCTTACCAGTTTCAGCAGTGGTTGGGTATTACTGAAACCGCGCTTAAAAGCTTCCATCGCCAGGATCAGCGTTTGCGCTTCTGCTTTGCGCCAACGCTCGTAGCGCCTAAGCAACCGCGGTTCGGCAATGTCGCCGCCCTGCGCCAGCGCCGCTGATATTAGTTCTGCTAATGCAGCAACATCCATCAGGCCTAAGTTCATGCCCTGGCCGGCCAGCGGATGTATACTGTGCGCGGCATCCGCTACCAGCACAATACGGCCACGCAGCCAGCTGCTGGCATAGCGCATACGAAGTGCAAAGACATTGGGGGTGTTATCAAGTTTAAGCACCCCCAGCACGCTGTTGCTGGCCGCTGTAAGCGCCTGGCTAAAGGCGCCAGCGTCCAGCGCTAACAGCTCAGTGGCGCGCTCTGGTGAGCAGCTCCAGACAATAGAGCATTTATGCTGCCCCGGCAGTGGTAACAGCGCCAACGGGCCTGTAGGTAAAAACACCTGGCGGGCACAATCGTTATGCGCAACGTCGGTAGTAATAGTGGCCACTATAGCTTGCTGCTCGTAATCCCAGTGCGTTAGCGGCAACTGGGCGTCACGGCGTACCCGCGAGTTTACGCCATCAGCACCTACCAGCAAGCGGCTTAAAATAAGTTGCTGCTGGTTAATATTCACCAGCACTTCACGCTCGCTTTGCACCAGGCTGTTAATGGTGCAATTAAACACAAACTGCACATTGCTGTGCGGCTTAAGCTGCTGATACAGCGCGCGGCGAATTTGCTCGTTATCGCAAATAAAACCCAGCTGCGCCTGACGCTCGGTCGCGGCATCAAATTCAATGCGGGCAAAGCTGTCGGCATCCCAAACCTGCATCGCATGATACGGCTGGGCACTTTGCTCAAGCGCCGGCCAGGCCCCCAACGCTTTCAATAGCCGCACCGAGGCTAAATTAAGCGCACTAACACGCTGGTAATCTGCGCTACCCTGCACCGGCGCACCGCCCTGCTCCAACAGCATAATATTCAGCCCGCTGGGTGCCAGCAGCAGCGCCAGGGTTAAACCGGCACTGCCGGCGCCCACTATGGTGATATCTACATTTTGCATTTAGCTGCGAAACCCCATTGCCTGCTCGGCCAACGGCCGCTTTAATTCATCACATAATGTCATGGTCAGCAGGCCAAGGTTACGCCCCAGCGCAACCGCGCGCGAGCGGTTGGAAAACAGCCGCACTAAGGCATCGGTGCCGGTACTGACCCGCTTAATATCCTGTTGCCTCGCAAGCTGGTAGCCGCGCAGCATGGCATAGCCACCAATGTCATCCGCATGCAGCTTAAGCTGTTGTAGCAGCTGAGCAATATCTCTGAGCGCCAGGTTAAAGCCCTGGCCTGCGATCGGGTGCAGGTTATGTAAACTGTTGCCCAATAGCGCCACCCGATGACGCACTATATCGCCGGTTAAACGTAAACTCAGCGGATAACAGGCGCGTTTACCCACAGCGCTGAACACGCCGGCGCGATAACCAAAGGCTTGCTGTACCTGCTGTAAAAAGGCCGCATCGTCCAGCTGCATTAAGCGTTCAACATCGGCATCATCAACGGTATACACCAATGAATAACGCTGTTTCGGCAGTGGTAGCAGGGCAATAGGGCCATGCCCGGTAAAGCGCTCAAAAGCCGTGTGCTGGTGCGCGCCTTCCAGTGCCAGATTGGCAATAATGGCGTGCTGACCATAGGGCTGCTGCTGTACGCTAAAGCCGGCCAGTTGCCGGCTGGGTGACAAACCGCCTTCGGCAATCACCAACAGGCGGGTATTGAGTTTGCGGCCATCACTTAACTGCAATTGCTGCTGTTGCAGGCCCGGCGTAATAGCACTAATGGTGGCCGGCGCTATATAGCTTACATTACTCAGGGCACTAAGCTTGTTAGCCAGTAGCGCGCCTAAATGCTCTACCTCAACCACATAACCGAGCGCTTGTTGCTGGTACTCCTGCGCACTGAGGCTGGTTTTGCCAAAATGGCCGCGGTCCGATACCTTAATCTGCTCGATGGCACAGGTATTAACGCAAAGCTCACGCCACAGCCCCCAACTGCTCAGTAATTGTGCGCTGCCGGCAGCCAGCGCTATGCTGCGGCTATCAAAGCTAACTGGGCTTATCGTGTTGGCTTGCTGCTCAATAATGGCCAGTTTTAGCGCTGGCATCATCTGGCTTAAGGCATATGCCAGGGTGCTACCGGCCATACCGCCGCCGGCGATAACAATATCGAATAGCGCTGGGTCGAATAGCTCAGCGTCTGTTAAAGGGCTTGCAGCTGCAGCCATTAATGCAGTGTCTTATTACTGACCGGCCGGGCACTGAATTTCTGCCCCACCTCGGTATAACAGGCCAGCACCATCATACGAATATGCTCAAGCACCAAAAAGTAGGCTTCATCATTTTCTTCCGCGCTGCCATCGTCTGTAGTGTGAATGTCAATACGGGTCACTTCGGTTAGCTGATCAAGTGCTTCGCGCACATCCGCCGACACCAGTGATAAGTCGGTCTGCTGCACGGCAAAGCCCACTAAAAATGCCTGTGTCCACTCTACCATGGCATCTAAACGCTCTGGCAGGCTGTCATCGTCACTGGGCAGTAATAGTGCAAAACTAAAGTCATTTTTTGCCAGCGCCGCAGCAGTACTGTCTATCAAGCCAGTTACTTGCTGTTTTAACTCGGTGGGTAACGCCTGGCCATCGTTAAGAAAATCATGCAACACCGGCAGTAGCTGTTGCGCGTCCGGCTCGACACCGGCACTTAACAGTCCGGCAATCAGACCATGTACCTCAGCAGCCGAGGCCATCACATAGGCCTGGTCCAGCTTGTACATCCACTCATCGTAGCTTAGTAAAAAAGCGCTGCTCATATAACCATTCGTGCTGTGTTTAACTGGCTTTATGCTACCACCGCAGCGAAAAAGCGCCAACTTTAGCCGCAGAAAAACTGCGCCAGCGCAAAGCGTAAACAAAAGTTGCTGCAAAACCATGCAACTAGCACAGGTTGCGGCAAAAGCAGTGCCGCCAGCCCTATACAGCGCTGCGCCCGGTGTTATACTTAAGGCCGTTCTCTGAATTGTTGGTGATCAGGTGGATGTCCCTGAGCCGATAATTGTTTTTAAAAAGGGATTCTTCTGCGCTACCAGTGTGCAAGCCCGGCCCGTACCGGGAAGCCTGAGGCAGCCATCTGACTCCCGCCTTGAACCTATGGTTCAAGGGCTAACACCAGACACGGCAATTTGGAGAACCTCTTTTATTTACCTGCCAATGCGGCATACTGTGGCCAGTTTCCTGTTAACAGCACCAGCTTATGTCCTTATCGATTAATACTCGCCAGCAATTGCGGGCGCTGATACGCCAGCGGCGCAAGCAATTAACCCCAAACCAGCAGCAACACGCAGCAACACAGTTAGTGCAGCAGGTATTAGCTTTGCCACAATTGCAGCATAAACAACATATAGCGCTGTATTTAGCCAACGATGGCGAGCTAGATCCCTACCCGCTGATGCAAGCACTGTGGCAACAGGGGAAACAGCTGTATTTACCCGTTTTGCACCCCTTCAGCGCCGGTTATCTGCTATTTATACACTACACCCCGGACACCCTGCTCTACCCCAACCGTTTTGGTATACCGGAACCCTTGCCAGAATGTCACCGCATACTACCGCTAAATCAACTTGAGCTTATTTTTACTCCTTTGGTAGCCTTTGATAAGACGGGAAACAGGCTGGGCATGGGCGGCGGCTTTTATGACAGAACCCTGGCGCAACTGCCTACAGACAGTCATTGTGAGGTGATTGGTTTGGCACATAGCTGTCAGCAGGTGGAGGCGGTGCCCACCGAAGCCTGGGATATACCGCTAAAGCAAATTATTACACCCGAGCAGCGCTTTAGCTTCTAACCCTATTGTAGGGGCGCATCATTGCGCCCGGCTGTGCTGATTCGGGCGCAAATATGCGTCTCGTCTACGTCTTTGGGCGCAATTATGCGCCCCTAAGATGACGGGCGCAAATATGCGTCTCGTCTACGTCTTTGGGCGCAATTATGCGCCCCTACGGCTTTTTTTCTATTTGCCCTTTTGTCGGCAACCCCTTTCGATATAATATCCATCTGTATGGCTAAACCGATTTGGATCAGTAATGACACAAGATGAAATGAAAAAAAATGCCGCCTGGGCAGCTTTGCAGTATGTACCGCGTAATACCGTGGTAGGCGTAGGTACCGGCTCAACGGTGAATCATTTTATCGATGCCCTGGCCAGCATTAAGCATGAGATTAAAGGCGCGGTATCCAGCTCGGTACAATCTACCGAGAAGCTTAAAGCCTTGGGTATAGCGGTGCTGGATTTAAACAGCATCGACAGTTTTAGCGTTTACGTCGACGGTGCCGATGAAATTAATGACCAAAAGCACATGATTAAAGGCGGTGGCGCGGCCCTTACCCGCGAAAAAATCGTCGCCGCAGTAGCTGACCGGTTTATTTGTATTGTTGATCAAACCAAGCAGGTTGAGGTGCTGGGTAAATTTCCACTGCCGGTAGAAGTTATTCCAATGGCGTCGGCCTATGTCGCGCGTGAGCTGAGTAAATTAGGTGGCCGGCCGGTATTGCGCCAGGGCGTTACTACCGATAACGGCAACGTAATTTTAGATGTGCACGATTTGGCCATTAACGAGCCGGTAAAACTGGAACAGCAGATTAACAATATTGTTGGTGTGGTGTGTAACGGCATTTTTGCGCAGCGCGGTGCCGATATGGTGCTGGTCGGCAGTGCGCAGGGCACCAAAGTTATTGAATAAAGACAGATAACAGCAAAAACGTGAAGCATTAACAGCAGGGCCCACGAAAATACAACAAGAATAATAAAACCTAACTGAATTTATTTTTAATTTAATGAAGAGAGTGACATGGAAAAATTTTCGCTGGCCAAAGACAAAATAAAAATATTGCTGCTGGAAGGCCTGCATCAAAGTGCAGTACAAAGCTTTAAAAACCAGGGCTACAGCAATATCGAGTATTTAAAAACCTCACTGCCGGAAGACGAACTGATTGAACGCATTAAAGATGTGCACTTTATCGGTATCCGTTCACGCACCCAATTAACGGAAAAAGTGCTGGATGCTGCCGGCAAACTGGTTGCCATTGGCTGCTTTTGCATCGGTACCAACCAGGTTGATTTAACCGCCGCGTTAAAACGGGCGATACCGGTGTTTAATGCGCCGTTTTCAAACACCCGTTCAGTAGCCGAGCTGGTGCTGGGCGAAATTATTATGCTGCTGCGCGGTATTCCGCAGCGCTCTGCCGCCGCACATCGGGGCGAGTGGCAAAAAACCGCCAATAACTCGTTTGAAGCCCGTGGTAAAACCCTCGGCATCATCGGCTATGGCCATATCGGCACCCAGCTTAGCATCATGGCCGAGAATATCGGCATGCGGGTGCAGTTTTACGATATTGAAGACAAGCTGGTATTGGGTAATGCTACCCAGGTCGATTTTGGCACCCTGCTAAAAACCTCTGATGTCATCACCCTGCATGTGCCGGAAACGCCGCAAACCAAAAATATGATTGGCGAAGCCGAACTTGAGCTGATGAAGCCCGGTAGCATTTTAATTAATGCCTCGCGCGGCACCGTAGTCGATATCGATGCGTTAACCGAAGCGCTGCGCAGCAAAAAGCTGGCTGGTGCGGCGATAGACGTGTTCCCGGTTGAGCCTAAAGGTAACGATGAAGAGTTTATCTCGCCACTGCGTGAGTTCGACAACGTGATCTTAACGCCACACATTGGCGGCTCAACCCAGGAAGCGCAGGAAAATATCGGCTGTGAAGTCGCCGGCAAGCTGGTGAAGTACAGCGACAACGGCTCTACCCTGTCGGCAGTTAACTTCCCGGAAGTGTCTCTGCCAGAACATAAAGGCCGTTCACGCTTGCTGCATATTCATAAAAACCAGCCGGGTGTGCTAACCAAGATTAACGAAGCCTTTGCCAAGCATAATATCAACATTGCCGGTCAGTACCTGCAAACCAACGCCGATATTGGTTATGTGGTCATTGATATCGACTCAGATGATGTAGAGCAGGCACTTAACGAGTTAAAAGCCATTCCGGGCACATTGCGCGCCCGCGTACTGCACTAAGCCTAATGTAGGGGCGCATCATTGCGCCCCTGTGGTACATCAGCACCACATCGTAGGGTTGCATATTTGCGCCCCATAACACACCGAAACCACATATGTAGGGGCGCATATTTGCGCCCCATTTACATCGTATAGGTATTTGGCGATAGCAATAAAAAGGGCGCAATAATGCGCCCCATTTGCATCGTATAGGTATTTGGCGATAGCAATAAAAAGGGCGCAATAATGCGCCCCTACAGATGTTAAATCGCGTTATGCCGCGATTTACTCATCATCCTGCATTTCGCTAAGCAGCGTCTCGGCCAGCTCATCCGGCAGTACCACAACGCCCGGGCCGTCAGTATCCGGCAGCACCGCAATCGCCAGCTCGTCGCCATTTAAGCCTGATGTCCACTTATCCAGCCAGGTGTCTACATCTACTGCCTGCGCAGTACAGTGCGACCACTCACCTTCAATCCACTGCTCGGCCAGCTCAGCATGTGGCCATACCGGAATACAACGCTCATCTTCGGCGCTTACCAGCACAAAACCATCGTCATCGACTAAAATCCAGATCTTCTCCAGATCAGCGACCGCCTGAATAAAATAGGCATAGCGCTGCTCTGCATCCAGTGCGGTAATGCGGTTTAGTTCGTCGGCAGTTAATTGGTATTCCATAATCAGGTTCCTAAAGTGGCAGCAAGAATGGCGATAATGATGACGGATCTGAGGGCATTTTACCAATAAAATTAAGTAAACCAGGCACTGCCTGCGGCCAGCAGCAAGACATAACGTGTCGCTTTGCCCAGCAGCACCAACAGCAGAAACAGACTAAAACGCACTTTTAGCACACCTGCCACCAGCGTAAGCGGATCACCGACCACCGGTAGCCAGGCCAATAGCAGGCTCCAGCTGCCGTAGCGCTGAAATTGCTGCTGCGCCCGGCTAAGAGCAGCTGGCGATACCGGAAACCAACGCTTGTGCTGAAAATCCAGCACACGAGTGCCCAGATACCAGTTAACACAAGAGCCCAGCGTATTACCGGCAGTGGCAGCAATAAACAGCCACAGCAGGCTGTAACCCTGCGCCTGCAAGGCCAGCAGCAACACTTCACTGGACGCCGGGAATAAGGTTGCGGCAATAAAGCCGCTAAAAAATAAACTGAGATAAGCCATCAGCTGCAAAAAAATGTGCAAATAATGGGGTCAAAAATGGGGTCAGAGCCCTCTGACCCCATTTTTAACCCCATTTGGGGGCGTGTTAGCTAAACAGTACTTGCCAGGCCAGGCGCAGCCAAATCGCCCACAGCACGGCGCAGCCCAGCAGAAAGACATTAAAGCGGCTACGCACGTGGTTAGTGCCAATATGAATAACGGTATGCACAATACGCAGCAAGACAAAAGCGGCGCCCAGTGCGGCATAGGCTATATCGGCCAGGCCCAGTTGCAGCACAAACAACACGCTGAATAAATACAGCATCGGCATTTGAAACTGGTTATCAAAGTTACGGCTGGTGGCAATAACCTGCTCGTTCGCACCGGTCAGGTTCATGGTTTTAAACGCCGCCACGCTGATTTCTTTGTTTTTTGCCGCCCTTATGCGCCGCCGCCCCATCAGAATCATCACTACGCTGGTTAGCAATACCTGCACAAATACCGGTATTAACATTAATTTTTCCATGTTGTTCTCCTTAAAAAGTTGTGCAGAGCTTAATGCAGCCCGCAAAAAGAAGCCAGCGCCTTAAAACTGTCATCTTCGGCCTTTATATTTTGCTTAAAGATAGCGTTATACTGCGTCGTCTTTTTGGTTAGGTGACGCTATGGCGCAATTATATTTTTACTACTCGGCAATGAACGCCGGTAAATCGACCTCTTTACTGCAAAGTGCTTATAACTATCAGGAAAGAGGCATGACAGTGGCTATTTACACCGCAGCGCTGGACAACCGCTTCGGCCTTGGCAAAGTTAGCTCCCGCATTGGCCTGGCAATGGACGCACATATTTTTGACGGCGAGTTTAACTTTGTCGCACATGTACAGCAATTACAGCAGCAAGGCCGGTTAGATTGTGTGCTGATAGACGAGGCGCAGTTTTTATCTAAAGCCCAGGTGCGCCAGCTGACTGAAGTGGTAGACAGGCTGAACATACCGGTGCTGGCGTTTGGCCTGCGCACCGACTTTTTAGGCGAAACCTTTGCCGGCAGCCAGGCGCTACTGGCCTGGGCCGATAAACTGATCGAGCTGAAAACCATTTGCCACTGCGGCCGCAAAGCCAACTTTGTGGTACGGCTGGACGAACACGGCAACGCCGCCACCGCAGGCTCGCAGGTACAAATTGGCGGTAACGAAAGCTATGTCTCGATGTGCCGGGCCCACTTTAAAGCCCTGGTATGGCAGGACAACACTGAAGCGGATAAACAAACGGAGTAACAGATGAAAATTCTCTATGGCGTGCAGGCAACCGGTAATGGTCATATCAGCAGAGCCCGCGCTATGGAGCCTTATCTGACACAGGCCGGTGCTCAGGTCGATTACCTGTTCTCCGGCCGCGAGCCGTCGCAATTTTTCGATATGCAGCAGTTTGGCAACTATAGCGTCAAGCGCGGCCTTACTTTCATTACGCAAGCCGGACGGGTAAATTACTGGCAAAGTATAAAGCAGGCCTCGCTACGCCAACTATGGCAAGACATTACCCAGCTGGACGTCAGCGGTTACGATCTGATCATTACCGACTTTGAACCCATAAGCGCCCATGCCGCCCGTCGTGCTGGCAAACGCAGTGTTGCACTTGGCCATCAGTATGCGTTTTTACACCAAATACCTATGCAGCACGCTAATGTCATGACACAGCTGGTGTTTAAACACTTTGCTCCGGCACAGACCCAGCTGGGGCTGCACTGGCATCATTTTAATCAGCCTATCTTGCCGCCGATTATTGACGCTGCGCTACACAGCGCTGAGCTTAACGACAATAAAGTGCTGGTGTATCTGCCGTTTGAGCAGCAACAGCACGTTATTAACATGCTAACGCCGCTGACAGACTATCAGTTTTATCTGTACGGCCCGGGGTTAACCGCAGCAAGTCTCGGCCATATTCACACCCACCCGCCGGCGCTGCAACCGTTTAAAAATGACTTAGCCAGCTGTCGCTTTGTGCTGAGTAACGCCGGTTTTGAGCTGATAAGCGAAGCACTGCAGCTGAATAAACGCATTTTGGTAAAGCCGCTTAACGGCCAGATGGAGCAACATTCTAACGCTTTGGCACTAAAGCAGCTTAATCTAGCCGCCACCACGGATAGTTTAAACAGCCAGCTCATCGCCAACTGGTTAAGCAGTAGCCAAGACTACAATAAAGTGCACTACCCCAATGTCGCCAAAGCGATCAGCCAATGGCTGCTGCAAGGTGCAGAGCAAGATGTGGCCGCGCTGTGCCACCCGTTATGGCGCTAAGTGCTTAACCACAACAGAGAACGATGACATAGCACTCAGTCACGCACAGGGAACACTGCTGTAGCAATTTTGGCCAAAAGCGACAATTCCGTTATAGTAGCAGCAGATCTTTAATCTGGGCTGACTATGGCTGACACTGTTAACGCGCTACCACATTTCTGGCCGGTGTTGCAGGCCTTACCCACACCTGTGTTATATAAAGAACACAGCCGTAGCCGCATTTTAGCCAATGCCGCCGCTCTGGCCTTATTTAACAGTGACAGTAACAGCAGCGATAGCAGCCTGTCACTGGCGGACATTCAGCAGCTACCGCTGTATAACGCCGATAACGCCAAACGCTATGATTTGCTGCACAACCCGTTGTTAATGGCGCTTAGCGGCAGTGAAATGCAACTGAGTCTGTTAGTCGGTGACAATACCACCCCAGACAGCCGCCGCAGCTATCAGCTACACAGCAAACTGGTTGCACTGTCGTTTACCCTGCACAGCAGCGTGTTAATCAGTCTGCTGCCTGCGGCAGACCATTCAGATGTAATAAGCAGTCAGTTACCCGCTACGGATATCGCCGAACTGGAAGAAGCGCTGGCGTTTGACAAGCTGATCTCGCTTATTTCCACTGAACTGATAAATGTACGGGATCAACAGCTGGACCAGCATATTCAGGATGCGCTAGCCGCCGTTGGTGAGTTTTGCCATAGCGACCGCAGCTACGTGTTTCAGTTTACGCCCGATTACAGCGAAATGAGTAACACCCACGAATGGGTGCGCCAGGGCATTAGCAGCCATCAGGCCCAGTTACAGCAGGTTCCACAGGCCGCTTTACCTTATTTTTTCGAAAAAATGCAGAAAGATTATGTATCTGCAGTCAGTGATGTCAGCACATTGCCAGCAGAAGCCGCTGCAGAGCAGCAAGAATTTGTCGCTGAAGACATACAGTCGGTACTTTGCTGCGCTATGCGCTCTGACGAGCAATTGCTGGGTTTTGTCGGCTGCGATATGGTATCGCGCCGCCGCGACTGGACCAGCACCGATCTGCGCCGGATGAAACTGGTTGGCGATATGCTAGCCAAAACGCTGCAGAATGTGCGCTACCGCCAATCGCTGCAACACATGCAGCAACAACTGCTGGCCGCCAACAACGAGCTAACCCAGCTGGCGAATCAGGATGGCCTGACCGGTATCGCCAACCGCCGTCAGTTCGACCATTGCCTTGCCAGCGAACTAAAACGTTGTAGCCGCAGCGAGCAACCGCTTGGGCTTATTCTGTTAGATATAGACCACTTTAAACGCTACAACGACCATTATGGTCATCAGGCCGGCGACGCGGCCCTGAAACAGCTGGCGACGGTATTACAGCAGCAGGTAAAACGCCAGGGCGAGTTGGCGGCGCGCTACGGTGGCGAAGAGTTTGCCATTATTTTGCCCGGTAGCAACCTGGCCGCCTGCCAGCACGTGGCAAACAATATCCGTCAGCAACTGGCCCAATTGGCTATCAGCCACCAATACAGCGACATCAAACCTTACCTGACGGTTAGCCTGGGCTATTGCAGTAGTGTACCGACAAAACAATGCGACGCCCTACAGCTACTAAAACGGGTCGATACCGCCTTATATCTGGCGAAAAAATCCGGTCGCGATCAGGCCTGCCCGGCCCCCTGACCAACAATGCGATGAAAAAAGGCAGCCGAAGCTGCCTTTGTTACTTATCAATCATAAAACCTGGCACGCTGTTGCACCCGCTGGTACAACTCGGCCGGCCGGTTTAGCATCTGGCCGCCGTCGCGTGTTAATGGCACCCAGGGGATCAAGCCACGGCCGGTGGCCGGCTTCACACTGAACAAGTCCAGTGGCAGTGAGATATAAAAGCCTTTATTAAAGCTACCTTCACCAAACTCACGTGACGACACATTGGTTTTCGCGGCAAAAGCGCCTACTACTATGCCACTGTCAAAGCGGCGGGCTATACCGAAGTTAACGCCATAATCCTGCGCTAAAAAGCGGCCAATATTAAAACTTAACAAGGTGTTATCAATAAACTCAGGCTGCCAGTACACATTTATGTGGCCGGTCACAGTGTCATAATCACGAAACGAAACCCTGTCTTCAAATGAGCGCTGTTTTACATAATTAAGGTCGGCGCCTACAGCAATATTACTGTCAAGCGGAGCATATAAAAACTCACCGCCCACACCGCCGTACATCATCTCTAAATAGCCGCCATAGGCCTGGGCATACACATTTTCACTCAATCTGTCAGACCAGGTCAGTGTAAGTGAGTCCAACTGCACGTCGCTATTCGTTACGTATTCACGTACATAGGTGCGCACCCGCGGTAAAAACGCTGCTTGCGAGTCCACTTTAAAGTTAAATTTGTCGTAGTTACTTAACAGGTTGGTTTTAACCACACCGCGCAATATCAGGTTGTCGTTAAGGCGAAAATCGTTGCCCCAAAGCGCTGCAGCTTGGTATAAATAAAACGCCTCCGGGTTACCCCAGGACTGGCTCCACAGCAGCTCTACCCAGGGCGTCCAAAACCGGCTAATCGCCTGATAATCCCAGCTCGGTGCTGTCATATCTGGGTTACGGTTAATGTAACTGCTACGTACGTCATTTTGTAACGACTGATAGCGCGCAGCCTGTTTAAATTCGGCCGCATCTATCTGCACCGTTAGCATCGGCAGGCGGGCAGTTTCATGGGTAATTTCATACTGGGTTATTTGCTCAGGCAAATTAGCCGCTAGCACACGGCCAACACGCTCCATACCCTCATCATGATCGCGATAGCGCAGTTGCACACCGCTAATCATCACTTTATCGTCTTGTAATGCAAGTTTGCGCACATAAAAGCCGCCCTCACGTAACAGCACACCAGCCAATTGCGGCAAGGCGATATCGTTGGCATTAACAGCGACAAACTCCGGCACGGCAACCGGCGGGCTATCTATTTTCGCTGGCACAGCGCTATTAAAACCATAGTTATAACTCACCGCAAACCCCAAGGTGTTGCCGCGCTGATAGCTTAAACTCAGGTCAAAGTAATCAGCTGCACGGTACACGGCGCCAATATTCCAGCGGCTGTCTTGCGTTAAACGTCCGGCGCGATCAGTCTGGTAGTCATTACCGTCATACTCGGCTTTTAAACGCAGCGCCGGCCAAGGCGTTTGGTATTCAATGCCGCCGAATAACGCCGCCGGGCCTTTAAAGAATTTATTAAAATTCACCGCGCCGCCGCTACCGGCATAGCCGGTAGGGCGCTGACAAAAACTGTCTTTAAGCTCGCAAAACGGGTTATCAATATTGCCGCTGCGTCCCAGATAGCCCCAGCCTAAGCCTAAATGCACATCCACTGGCCCCAGCCGTTTACTGGCAGCAAAGTATTCACTCTCAAAAAAACCGGTACCACCAAAATCCCGGATACCCACGGCCAGCTGCGGCAGGTAATAGCTTTCATCTAACAACTTGAGTTTTAGATCTATGCCTTTATCTTTTAACGTCTGATCGCCGCTAAAACCCGGATCATTACTGTATAAACGGGTTCGCACATCGGTATAACGTATAGTCGACTCCAGCCAGGGGTATAACTGAATAGACGCCGACCAAAAGCGGTACTCTTCGTTGTCTGCGTACTGGAAACTAAAATCACCATCGGCAGCCATGCGCGCTGTTGGCATTTGAATAAGGCCGATACCACCATGTGTCATTTGTGAATAGCGCGGCAACGGTGCGCTATCTTGTGCCGCCGGCAACGTGCCGGCAAAAAGCGTGCTGATTAGCGCAGCAAAGCGGGTTAACTGCTTCATAATTCAATCCGGTTCATAACGAGTTGCAGTAGTGCATCATTAAGCTGCTGTAGGCTGGCTGAGTCTAACCCCCGGCTAAAAGGCAGGTAAATAATAGCGCCACTGCCGGGTAGCACCTGGTCATTATTCCAATAAGCAATACCAACCGGCTCCGGCTTAGTGTTAGGCCTTATTAGCCAGGCAATGTTATTGTCGGCCAACGACAAAGGCGAGGCCTGCTTAATATAATGCGCCACATCTTGCCCGCCTTGTAACCTTACTGCACCGGGCGTTGCCACCGCGCCCAACACCTGCACCTGACCAGAGCGCGGGCCCAGTTGCAATATGTAGTCACCGGCATCAAAACGGGGGTTAGCTGCAGCAATAGTGCGGGCCCTGTCAATGTCGAGGCTAAGAGCTATGCGCCTGGCATAGCTGGCATTAGCAATTTCGCGGTAAAACGCCGCCAGTTTCGGCTCTTGCTCGGCCAGCGCTGTTAACCCCACCAAAACTTGCTGTTTTAGCGGTTGCAAACTATTTAACGCATCCTGGCGAAACAGTGCTGCCTCTGGCCAGTAAGTGTGCTGGTTATAACCGCTTTGTAGCAGTACCGTTTGCATATCCGGCGCAGTGTCAAACTGCAAGGTCTGCTGATTAAGCTTTACCGTTACCTTAGCCTGGCAAGAGAATGCCAGCAGCAGAGCGCTGATAAATAATGCAGATGGCTTCATAGGGTGTTACTCAAAAAAGTCAGTTCAAACACCGGTAAAAACGGCGCCAGCTGCTGGTGGCTGCGCAATAACTTACCCGTGGTTTTATCAAACCAGTAGCTATTGGTCAGGCTGTCATTAGTATTGCTAAAGGTGACTTGCTCAGTGACCAACCGGGTGCTAAAAGCCTGTTGCAATATCTCTATGCTTTGCTCTCCTGCGGCAGAAAATACCGATGTCACCACTATGCCATGTAGCTGATTATGAGCAAAATCCAGCTGACGCTGCCATTTAGCGCCATTTAGCTGCTCTGGCGGCAATAAAGTTAAAGGGTCAGCGTGTTGTGCCTGGGTAAATAGTACATCATTGGCAAAACCCAGAGTTCTGACAATACGGCCTTGCTCGGTAATAAGCATTGCATCGTCAGCCGATATCCACTTATGCTGGCCGTGCTCTAAATAGGCCAACGCCATTACAGCGCGCGGGTTTTCACCCGGCTTTACCATTAACAGACCATAAGGTGAGGCCCGTACCGCCTGCATGCTAATGTCGGCATCACTGGGCGTGCTAAACGCCGTGCTAATAGAATCCCAATACACCTTATAAGTGCCCGCAGGGCCGGCACAGGCGGTTAAACCTAACGTCAATACCAGTAAACTCAGATGTTGTAATTTCATAACCTTGCCGCAAATAAAAAGCCGCCTAAAGGCGGCTTTTTTTTAAACAAAAACTTAGTTACCAGTTGTAGTACCAGTTGTAGTACCAGTACCAGTTGTAGTTGGTGGCGGATCTACTGGGTCTACTGGGTCTACCGGGTCTACGGTAGAGCCACGGTTGTTAGAGATAACCGCAGCAGCAACAGCAACACCTACTACACCAGCAGCAACAGTAGTAGTAGCAACACCACCAATAGTGCCTTCTTTAGCGTTGGCACCACCAGCACCTTGCGCATTTACACCAGCTGACAAAGCTAAGGCTGCAGCAGCAATAACTAATTTATTCATAACACTTCCCTCAATTAAAAACTTAGGTTTCCAGTTAGTCGAAGATTAAACTAAAGCCAAGCCTTACTCAACCTCTAATTAGCGTTTTTACCGCTTTTTTTACTTGAGCGCAGCTTTGTTGCTTCTCAGCAAGCTGAAACTTAGCAATATTTCTGCCCGGCGGCTTTTGCCACCACAGCCTCGGGTGCCACTGCACCTTCCGCCATTAACACAACGTCATTGGTACCCACCACATTTAACGCGGCTACACCGGGTAAACCCAGCTCAGCGTCACAGCCGGCTTTAACCACTAAATCGCTGCTGGCACAGCTATAATTAAAGCCAGTCGGCGCGCAGCGCATTACCTCAATAATGCTCTCTACGTTAAAGCTGTCACACAGGCTATCTAATTGCAGCAGCAAACTTTGCATCAGTGGCCAGCTTAAAGACACTTCATCGGCTGCCATAATGCGTGGGTGGGCGGTCTCACGCACATTTTCACCAATTAACAGCTCTTCATACAGCTTTTCGCCCGGCCGCAGGCCGGTAAATTTAATCTCAATGTCGCCGTTGGGGTGAATATCATCTTTCACTTCCAGCCCCATTAAGTGGATCATGCGTTTGGCTAAATCGGCAATTTTTACCGGCTCACCCATATCCAGCACATACACATCGCCGCCTTTGCCCATAGCGCCGGCTTGCAGCACCAATTGAGCGGCCTCGGGTATGGTCATAAAATAACGGATAATGTCCTTATGCGTTACCGTTATCGGGCCGCCTTTACGTATCTGCTCACGAAACAGTGGTACCACCGAACCGCTAGAGCCCAACACGTTACCAAAACGTACCATACAAAAGCGGGTAGCACTTTGGCGCTGCGCCAATGCCTGCAACACCAGTTCAGCTAAGCGTTTGGACGCGCCCATTACATTGGTTGGCCGTACCGCTTTATCGGTTGATATCAGCACAAAGGTTTCCACCCCGGCGCTAATAGCCGATTCAGCGGCGTACCAGGTGCCAAACACGTTGTTGCGCACACCTTCTACTACGTTATATTCTACCAAAGGCACGTGCTTATAGGCTGCCGCGTGGTAAACCGTTTGGACTTTAAAGGCTTTCATCACGGTTTCCAGCCGGCTACGGCGCTGTACGGTGCCCATTACCGGAATTAGCTTAATATCCAGTTCCTGCTGTTTTATCAGGCTGCTTAGCTCCTGCTCTATGCTGTACAGGCCAAACTCCGACAATTCAAACAGCACCAACACTGTCGGTTCACAGTTCAGTATTTGCCGGCATAGCTCAGAGCCAATAGAGCCACCGGCACCGGTAACCATTACCACCTTACCCTGAATATTGGCGCGCATCAGTTTAGCTTTCGGCGCTACCGGGTCACGGCCCAGCAAGTCTTCAATTTTTACATCCTGCAGCTCATCTATGCGCATAGAGCCATCGACCAAATCGCTCATGCCCGGTATCGACTGCACCGGTATCGGCAGCTCTTCTAACGCGTCTAACACTTCGCGCCGCCGTGCCCGGCTTACCGACGGCAGTGCCAGTAATATCCGGCTAATATTATGCGACTTTATCAGGCTGGTTATCTGCGCCGGCGCCCCTACCGGTACACCTAAAATGGTCGAGCGATGCAAGGTCGTATCATCGTCAATAAACACCACCGGATGATACTGCTCGCCATTAATCAGCGCCTGCGCTAACTGGCGGCCAGAGGAGCCTGCACCATAAATAAGCACCCGCTCTTTATGGCCATTATTACGCTGCACTAAAAACATCCGCGCCAATAAACGCAAACCACCCGAGCTTACCAGTGCCAAAATGGCATAAACAAAAATCAGATTGCCTTTTTCTTCTACCTGCAATACACCAAACAGCAGCGCCAGAATAAAAGCACTGCTAACAATGCCGCTTAATACCGCACCCAGCGCATGCTGGCCAATATAACGAATAACGGCGCGGTATAAGCCTAATTTGGTAAAAATAAACAGCGTAATTGGCAGCGTTATAGCAAAAGCCAGCGCAATCTGCGGCACATCAGTGCGCTGTTCTTGCTGCGTTAAAAAATAGGCTGCAAATAGCGAGCTAATCAGAAAAAACATATCAGCGGAAACTGAAATTAGCCGTTTTACTGCCCTGGGCAAGCCCAGCAACCATGCCAGCATCTGTCACTCCAACCTTATATCGCCAATAGCGATGAATTACGCATTACCAGTGTGCGCAAGTATAGCACTTACCAAGGTAACGCTTTAACCACTGTTTTTACCAAGCAAGGTAGTAAGCCATGCTTTAAAACCGGGGCCCAATTGTTTATCGCGCAGGCCATATTCGACAAAAGCCTGCATATAACCCAGTTTATTGCCGCAATCATGGCTACGCCCGGTTAAATGGTAGGCATTAACCGCCTCGGTTTCCATCAGCAACGCAATAGCGTCAGTCAGCTGAATTTCATCACCGGCGCCCACCGGCGTGCGGCGCAAACACTGCCAAATATGCGGGCTAAATACATAACGGCCAACAACAGCAAGGTTCGATGGCGCCTCTTCAACCGCAGGTTTTTCAACTATCGCCGTCATATTTACCGACTCACCCGGCTGTAGCTTATGCCCTTCCACATCGGCTACGCCATAGCTGCTTACCAACTGCTGCGGCACCGGCTCTACCATTACCTGGCTGGTACCGCTTTGCTGGTAAAGCTTCACCATAGCCGCCAGATTATCGCGGCTTAAATCACTGTCGTAACTGTCTATCAGCACATCGGGCAGCAGCACGGCAAAAGGCGCATCGCCCACTAATGGTAAGGCACACAGCACAGCATGGCCCAGGCCCTTAGCTTCGCCCTGGCGCACATGCATAATGGTGACATCTTTCGGGCAAATGGCCTGCACTTCGTCCAGCAGCTGACGCTTTACCCGCTTTTCCAGCATCGATTCCAGTTCAAAGCTTTTATCAAAGTGGTTTTCAATGCTGTTTTTCGACGAATGGGTCACCAGCACAATTTCTTTCATGCCAGCGGCAATACATTCCTGTACTACATACTGAATAAGCGGCTTGTCTACCACCGGCAGCATTTCTTTGGGTATCGCCTTAGTAGCCGGCAACATACGGGTGCCGAGGCCTGCCACCGGTATTACCGCTTTACGAACTTTATTACTACTTTGCATAACTATCCTTGAATTTAGTGATAAGTGATGAATGCTGAGTTGTGAATTAAACACTCAACACTCATCTAACGCTGTAAAGGGCGCAAATATGCGCCCCTACACTCAACACTCAACACTCAACACTCAACACTATAATAACCTTTATACCAATCAACAAAACGCTGCACCCCTACTTCAATCGGCGTTGCCGGTTTAAAGCCCACCGCTTGCTGCAAATCGTCAATATCGGCATAGGTTGCTGGTACATCACCATCCTGCATCGGCAAATACTGTTTAACCGCTTCTTTGCCCAATGCTTTCTCAATAGCTTCGATAAAGGTCATCAACTTTACCGGTTGGTTGTTGCCAATATTAAAAATTTTATAAGGGGCGCTACTTTCCGATGCATCAGCGCCATGCCAATGTGGTTTTGCTAGCGGCGGCTTACCCTGAATACGGATAATACCTTCAACGATATCGTCTATATAGGTAAAGTCGCGCTGCATCTGGCCGTGGTTAAACACCTTAATCGGCTGGCCCTCGGCAATGGCTTTGGTAAATAAAAACATTGCCATATCCGGCCGGCCCCAGGGGCCATAGACGGTAAAAAACCTAAGGCCGGTAGTCGGCACACCATACAAATGGCTATAGGTATGCGCCATCAACTCATTGGATTTTTTGGTGGCGGCATACAAGGACACCGGGTGGTCTACTCTGTCGCTGGTAGCAAAGGGCATTTTGGCATTCATGCCATACACTGAGCTCGATGAGGCATACACCAAATGTTCAATATTATGCCGGCGGCAACCTTCCAAAATGGTGAGGGTACCGATCAGATTACTGTCGGCATAGGCCATCGGGTTTTCCAACGAATAGCGCACCCCGGCCTGAGCACCTAAATGGATAACGCGTTGAAACTGCCCACGGGCAAATAAGGCGGCTATCCCGTCACGGTCGGCCAAATCCAACTGCACAAAATCAAAGCCAGGCTGGTCGGTCAGCTGCGCCAGGCGGTCACGCTTAAGCTGCACGTCGTAATAATCATTCAGGTTATCAATACCGGTAACTTGATGCCCCAGCGCCAGTAAACGCTGGCTGACATAAAAACCAATAAAACCGGCTGCACCGGTAACTAAAAATCGCATTTAAACACCATATCTGAGTTGTGAGTTGTGAGTGGTTAGTTGTAAGTGATTAGTTGTGAGTGGTTAACTCAACACCCAGCACTAAACACTAAACACTAAACACTAAACACTAAACACTAAACACTAAACACTAACTTAGTCGCTACCAAACAAATCACGGGTATACACTTTATCTTCAACATCTGAAAGCGCATCGCTGCGCCGGTTGGCCACTATTACATCAGAAATACGCTTAAACTCGGCTAAGTCGGTAATGACGCGTGAGTGAAAAAACTCGCTTTGTTTCAGCTCCGGCTCAAATACCACAACTTCAATGCCTTTGGCTTTTAACCGTTTCATAATGCCCTGTATGGCGGAGGCTCTGAAATTATCTGAGCCCGACTTCATCACCAGCCGGTATACCCCAACAATAGCCGGGTTACGTTTTAAAATTGAATCGGCGATAAAATCTTTGCGGGTGCGGTTGGCATCAACAATAGCCTGGATCATATTGTTAGGCACATCTTTATAATTGGCCAGCAGCTGCTTGGTATCTTTAGGCAGGCAATAGCCACCATAACCAAAGCTGGGGTTGTTATAGTGCTTACCAATACGCGGGTCTAGCCCCACGCCTTCAATAATTTGCCGGCTATCCAGGCCGTGGCTTTCGGCGTAGCTGTCCAGCTCATTAAAATACGCCACCCGCATGGCCAGGTAGGTATTGCTAAATAATTTTATGGCTTCAGCTTCGGTGCTGTCAGTAAATAATACCGGGATATCTTGTTTTATCGCGCCTTGCTGCAGTAAGGCAGCAAACTGCTGTGCCCGCGCGCTTTGCTCGCCCACAATAATTCGTGACGGGTACAGGTTATCGTATAAAGCGCGGCCTTCACGTAAAAACTCTGGTGAAAAGATCAGGTTGTCGGTAGCAAACTTTTGCCGCGCCGCTGCGGTATACCCCACCGGCACGGTCGATTTAATGACCATTACTGCATCAGGGTTTATCGCCAGAACATCAGTAATTACTGCCTCAACACTTTTAGTATTAAAGTAGTTAGTCTCTGGATCGTAGTCGGTCGGCGTGGCAATAATAACAAAGTCGGCACCGGCAAAAGCAGCGTGCTTATCCAGCGTAGCGGTAAAGTTAAGCGTTTTGTTAGCCAGAAAATCACTGATTTCTTTATCTTCAATCGGTGACTGTTTTGCATTTAACAGCGCCACCTTTTCTGCCACGATATCCAGCGCCACCACGTTATTATGCTGTGCCAACAACATCGCGTTAGACAAGCCAACATAGCCAGTACCGGCTATCGCAATTTTTAATCCTGACATAACAACCTTTTGAATTGTGAGTTGTGAGTATTTAGTTGTGAGTTATAGGTGCGGAGTTTACCGCAAAACTAAGCTCTAAGCACTCAACACTAAACACTAAACACTTATAATGACTTCTTTAACATAAGCCGCCAGCGCTTGCTGCAGTGCCTGCTTGGCTGCATCATCACCATGCACTATGCGCACCTTTGCCGGCTTTTTGCGCATGGCGCTGATAAAGCGTACTAGCCCTGTTTTATCAGCATGGGCTGAATAGCCACTTAACGTAATAATTTCAGCAGCTATAGCTATGCGCTCACCGTCGATATCAACGTAACCACCTTTGGGACCATATTGCTGTATCGCTGCGCCAAGCGTACCGCGCGCCTGATAACCAACAAACACCACCTGATGGGCGCTATCTGGCAATAGGGCTTTTAAGTAATTTACCACCCGGCCGCCTTCGCACATGCCGCTGGCGGCAATAACAATGGCGGGCTGGCGGCTTTGGGCTAAAAACTGCACTAAAGCCTGGTGCCGGGCGTGATCATCTATGGTATGTAACTGCGCAAAGCTTAGCGGGTGACGGCCTTGCTTCAGCCGGCTTTTCGCTTCGCTATCCCAGTAAGGTTTTAACGCACTGTAAGCCTGGTTAAAACGCGCCGCTAACGGCGAGTCGACAATAATTTGTAGCTCATCCCACTTCAACTGTTGGTGTATTTGCTTACCCCGCAAACGGTGAATAATGGCTTCCAGCTCGTACAACAACTCCTGGGTACGGCCAATACTAAAAGCCGGAAACAACACAGTGCCGTTATCTTTAAGTGAATGCAGCAGCACTTGCTCTAACCGCTGAATGCGGCTGCGCCTGTCATCGTGCAGCCGGTCACCATAGGTGCTTTCTATAACTACTTCATCGGCCGCATAAGGTGCCTTCGGTGCAGGCAGCAGTGGCGCATAGGGCGCGCCTAAGTCGCCAGAGAACACGGTTTTGTAGTTCTTTTTTAGCGGCGTATTGTGTTTAAGCTCGACATAGGCCGAGCCTAAAATATGGCCGGCGTGCTGAAAGCGCAGCATAGGCGCAGCGCCGGCAAGTTCAGGCAAGGCCACCCAGTGGTTAAAATCACAGGCTACTAACTGGCGGCGCAGCCGGGCTAACACACCGTTAATTAGCTGTGGGTCGCGGCTAATACCCATTTTTACCGCATCTTCCAGCACCAACGGTAGTAATACAGCGGACGCGCGGGTGCAGTAAATAGGCCCGCTAAAACCAGCCGCTAATAAATAAGGAATACGGCCAACATGGTCAATATGCACATGGGTCACAATAAGGGCACGAATATGCCCGAGAGCAAAATCAATCTGTGGTTTAGCCGCCGAGCCGCTACTGGATACCTCAGCGCCCTGAAACAAACCGCAGTCAATTAGCAGGCCGTAATCATCGCTTAAGCGGTATTCATGGCAAGAGCCGGTAACGCCATCAACAGCGCCATGGTGGGTGAATTGGGGGGAATCATATAAGTTAGACATCCGATGTCCTTGTTAGTGTTGAATTTTTAGTGTTCAGTTGTGAGTAGGGGCGCATTTTTGCGCCCTGCTTGCTTTTCGATGAGTGTTAGGAGTTCAGTTTTTAGAGTTCAATTGAGCTGTTTTTACTATGCGGGTGAGTATTTTTATTAGCTCTTCGCTTTGGTCAACTAAGCTTGCCACATGCGGTTGAGTACTATCTAGGTAGCCGGTTATACATAGCAGCTCTAACCAATACTTTGCTTCTCTCGACTCTTTGCTGGCGATACTCATCTTAGCTATGAAATCTGCTTTAGATTGCCCAGCCTGCGCCTCATTAATATTGGCACCGATAGAAGTACCGCAGCGCAACAGCTGTTTAGACAGCACAAACTCTTTATGCTCTTTAACCAAATGCTGATGAAGCCTAACAACACGAACCGCAAAATCAAAAGCCTTACCTAATACATTATTCGATTCAACTGGCTTCCGATGCCCCAATAAATCAACACATGCACTAGATATAGTCAAGATCCAATTTTTTACAAATTTAACACTAAACACTAAACACTAAACACTCAACACTCAACACTCAACACTCAACACTCAACACTCAACACTATTTAACCCTATCCCCACTGCCCTTCCCCGCCACTGTCATAAAAATATACTTAAAATAATCTCCCAGTGTCAGGCTTTGCAGCATCTTGGCATCGGTTTCTGCCAACAATACCGGTGTAGACATATCAATCTCGTTTACCTGTGCCAGGCCGGTAATGCCGGGGCGGGCGTTTAGTACACCGCGCTGCTCGCGTTCGTTAATTAATTCTTGCTGGTTAAACAAACAGGGTCTTGGGCCTACCAAGCTCATGTCACCCCATAACACATTCCATAGTTGTGGCAGCTCATCTAATTTGGTTTTACGCAAAAAGCCACCAAAGGGTGTTATCGCACTGGCGCTGGCTAAATGGCTGGCCACATGGGCAGTATCAGGCTTCATGGTTCTAAACTTAACCAGCGTAAACGGCTTTTTATACCGCCCCACCCTAACCTGACGGAATATAGGCGAGCCGGTATCGAATAACCCAATTACAGTAAGTATTACCAACACCGGAAAACCAAATACCAGACCACACAGGGCAAAGAAAATATCCAATAAACGAATTAACATAGATCCTCAGAATTAAAAATAGTGACAAGTGACCGCCAGCATAGCTGGCTAGTTACCGTCGGCAAAGCCGACAAGTTACCTGTCACTGCTGACATAGTCAGCTAGTTACCAGCCGCTTTAAGCGGTGAGTCACTTATCACTGCTGCACTAAAAAGCTCGTCACCGGGCGCAAACATGCGCCCCTACACTAACAACTCAACATTTAAAACTTAGAATTCAGCGCTAACGTAATCATTAACGCTCGCCGCAAGCTGCAGCAGTACTTTCGTGTAGGCGATCACTTCTTCTTGCAGCTGCTTTAAATCTTCAACGGTGTATTCGTGCACTATTTCATTACGGATATCCTTAACCGTACGGGCAATCTCCGCAGATTCAAGTACTCCGCGCTTTACTGCACGATTGACGGTATCTATCAAACTGCCGGGCGGCATTAACTCAGCGGTATCTAATGCCCGGTATACCTTATTCAGCAAAATATCGGTTACACGGGCAAAGCGGCTACTCAAATTTTCCAGATCGTCATACTGGTCATCTGACAACGTCTGGCTAAGGTTAAAGTGTTGGCACTTTTCATAAGATCGCTGCAGCCACCGGCATGCATCATTGAGTTGATTAACACACTGATTGAGGTATTCGGTAGAACTTAGCCGAGTCACCCTGTTATCTCCTCAGCGCTTTGACGGATCATTTGTACAAAGGGTTCAGAGCCGTCAGCACTGCTAACAATATCAATTTTCTGCTCTCCAAGCTTTTCAACTATTCGCCAGCGAGCAGCGCGCTGCCGTTTTTTATCAAAGCTGCCAGACAACACCAGGAGATCAATATCGCCACCGCGCGCGGCATCATCCAGGCGTGAACCAAATAAAAAAACCCTGGCGGCGGCATCTTCTGCAGTTATAGCTTTAAATATTACTTTTTTTTCAAACTCAGACAGACGCATAACTAGCCCCAATGCTTAAACCCTAGGCTGTAAGTTTAATAAGTCACTCAGCCTTTAGCCACTATAAATCCGGCTATATCCGGGTGCAAATATGGCAGGGCGCAATGATGCGCCCCTACACTGATAACTAAAAAACTCACCATTAAACACTAAAAACTCAACCCTTCGCTGCAAAGCAGCGGGCAATCCCCTCTTCCACCGTCACCGGCGGCGTCCAGCCCAGCGTTTGCTTAGTATGGCTTATATCTACCTGTAAATTACCACAAAGCCGGTCTATTACTGCTTGTTTACCGCTTAACTTACCAGCCAGTTTTAACCAGCTCATTGGCACAGGTATTAGCCAGGGCTTTTTACCTGCTGCACGGGTCATTAGCTTCAAAAGCTCTGTAGTTGATACATCCCTATCATCACTGACCAGAAAAGTCTGGTTTGCTGCTTTGGGATGCTCAATGCAGGTAACAATTAAATCAACCAGATTATCCAGCGCCACCAGGCTGCGCTTATTGTGGATGGCACCTAATGGTAGCGGCAGGTTCCTCTGCGCCAGTTTTAACATCGCAGCAAAATTAGCTTTAACCCCTGGGCCGTAAACCAGCGGAGGGCGAATAATCACCACCTCCATACCTGTTTCGGCTGCAATTTGCTTTAAGCCCTCTTCAGCTTCAGCTTTGGAAATACCATAAGGATCGCTTGGCATGGGTTCGTCGTTATATCGAAACGCCTTACCGGCGGGTGTGCCTTCGCCATTCACTTTTATACTACTGATAAAGATAAAGCGTTTAACTCCGGCAACGGCAGCTTGTCTGGCAAGGTTAACCGTACCAGCGGTATTCACAGCACGGTATTTATCCAGCGGGGAATCAGCAGCATCTGCCATAACGTGTACTCTGGCAGCGGCATGAATAAAAATACTTACGCCATCAAAAGCATTGCCGAAATCAAAATCCTTATGAAGGTCCATGTTCCTAAAATGACAACCTGGAAAAGCTGATGCCTGCCTGCCAAAAATCACAACATGACTATCGATAATACGTGCAAGTACCGCACTACCAACCAGGCCAGTACAACCGGACATCGCAATCAGTCGACTATTTTCCAAAAAAAGACGTCCTTATCAGAAATTTGAACAAACTAGAGATATACCAACGAAAGTGCTTCGAAAAAATATTTCTATTTTGATAAGCGCCAACATGCACTGCTTTTATCTCTTTTAAAAAAATAACGCCTAAATCACACTGATGTTTTGCTCTAAAACAAATATCTACGTCCTCGTAGTACATAAAATACCTTGAATCAAAACCTTTTAGTCTTTGATACAAAGAACTTTTGAAACCTAAAAAAGCACCTGAGGCCCAATCAACTTCAGAGAAATTAGCAAGCTGATTCTTATCATAAGACTTACAAACAGGCTTTCTGAAAACAAGTTTTACAAGACTAAAAAAGGAAGGGAATTTTCTTAAGGAGTCTTCTGATATCTTAAAATCATTATCTTTAAACAAATTTATGGCGAAAATATCAAGTGAAGAATCGCCTGTAGTCTCTTTTAATTTATCAACCATATCGACCGTAATAACAACATCAGGGTCAGGCGTTACCCTATAATTTAACTCCAGCATCTTTTATCAACCTCCTTTTCAGTATTTCTCGCAATTATTCAATATGAGGTAAAATACCTCTCATTCCCTCCTCTCTGTGAAGGAGGGATTTAGGAGTGTGTTTAATAATCTTGATATTATGCAAATATCACTTCCGTCCAAACCATGCGAGACCAGGGGTTTCCCGAAAACTCTTTCAGCCAGTCTACCTTCTTAAAATAATTCAAACAGAACCAACAGGGAAAATAATCTGAATCTCTAAATTTACCATTGCTGTAGTGTTCAAGCTTCTCTTTTTGAAATTTCCCACTAGCCTCAACCAAACTTACATAAGCCTCAGAAAAACTCATCTCATTCAAATTGCCTATTATATCATCGTTTCCCACATCTTCTCCATGTCCCGATAAATTACAGCACATGGTGACATTGCCTCGCCAGTCGATGTTAATCTCTTCCATTTTAAGCGAAGCGCAAGGAAAGAGTTCGGTCGTATAGTATCCCGATGCCATAACAATAGGAATGGAAAATGTTTTCTGGAGCTGACAGATGATAGTTTCTGTTTGCCTTCTTTCTATCGGCGAAATGTCCATATTTTCTGATACGATTCGGGGAGTTGAAATAAGATGGCCAAGCCTGAGTCCCCGGCCTCCCAGTTTTGCTGCAAGCATGGCTATTTCATTTAATTCACCCCGACTGTGGGACGTAATGACCGTATTGAAGGTGAAGGGAATATCTTTTACCACGCAAATGCTTACTGCCTGCATCACCCGGCGATACGAACCCTTTCCACGAAGCATGTCATGTGTTTCCTCCCTT
>JAANMY010001219.1_pt1 | contig 30586 bp, 32 predicted proteins | sample 7279691 | NCBI WGS metagenome assembly JAANMY01 (sample SAMN14094543, study PRJNA606508) | bioreactor metagenome | isolation source: A lab-scale SPAN reactor treating ammonium-rich wastewater day 388 | place: Ireland: Galway | collected 2018-02-07
CCAGGCTGGCGAGCGCGCTCTTGAGGCCGGTGTCCTGCAGGTGGGCGAGCTGCGTCTGCGCCAGCACTTCCGAGGGCTCGGCGTGCGGATCGGGCAGATAGGCGATGGGGGCGAAGCGCTCGTCATCGTCGTCGCTGCCGGCGTCGAGCGGGATGTCGCGGCCGGTGAGGCGCGTTTCCATCTCCACCACTTCCTCGGGCTTCACGCCGAGCTGGGTGGCGATCGACTGCACCTCGGCGGGCTGCAGCGTGGTGCTGTCCTTCTTCATGCCGCGCAGGTTGAAGAACAGCTTGCGCTGCGCCTTGGTGGTGGCGATCTTCACCAGGCGCCAGTTCTTGATGATGTATTCGTGGATCTCGGCCTTGATCCAGTGAATCGCGAACGACACCAAGCGCACCCCGCGCGCCGGGTCGAAGCGCTTGACCGCCTTCATCAGGCCGATGTTGCCTTCCTGGATCAGGTCGGCGTGGGGCAGACCGTAGCCGAGGTAGCCGCGCGCAATCGCCACCACGACGCGCAGGTGCGACATCACCAGTTGCCGTGCCGCATCAACGTCGCCGTCGTCGCGCAGCCGCGTCGCCAGATCCACCTCCTGCTGCTCGCTCAGCATGGGCATGCGATTCACGCTCTGGATGTACTGATCCAGACTGCCAGTGGCGGGAACGGGAAACGTCAGGGCGTAAGACATGGGCTTGGATCCTCCTTGCGCTACCATTTTAGCACTCGGGGCGTGAGAGTGCTAAGGGGCGGCGGGAGTTCCAGGGGGGGCTTTTTCAGTCTTTTTCGGCGGACACCCAGTCCTCGACGCACAAACCTGAAATGCGCCTGAACTCGCGCGTATTGTGGGTGACCAAGGTGGCTCCCTCCGCCAGCGCGTGACAGGCGATCCACAGGTCGTTCGCGCCGATCGGGGTGCCTGCCTCCTTCAGGCGGGTGGCCTGTTCCGCGTAATGCCAGCAGATGGCGGGGTCGGCGGGATAGCGCACCGGTACCTGGCGTGCCAGGGCGTTCAGCCGCCGCAGCACCTCCGTCTTGCGAGTGCTGCGCTCGGCGCCCTTCAGCAACTCGGCCCAGGTCACGAAAGACATGCACAGGGCGTCGCTCTCAGGGAGTGCGTCGATGCGCTGCGCGATGCTGGGCGGTTGATTCTTGATCAGGTAGATCAGGATGTTGGTGTCGAGCAGGTAGATCACAGCGCTTCGCGATCCTGCACCGGCAGCGGCGCTTCCTGTTCGGCCTCGAGCGCGGCGACGAAGTCGTCATCCACTTCGCCCAGCGCTTTAAGGGCCTGCATCAGCGCGGTGCCACGCTGCACGCGCAAGGGGTGGATCACCAGATCGCCCGCGTCGTTGCGCGTGATGCTGACGCGGTCGGTGTCGAGGCGGAACTCCGCCGGGATACGGACCGCCTGGCTGTTGCCGTTGTTGAAGACGCGGCTGGGCAGTGTTTCCATGGCATCATCTCCTGTAAATACGCTGGCGTGTGTATTTTAGTGCTCGCGTAGCAACAGGGCAAATATCCACTGTTTGTTTCGCGTGGGCGGGCTGCGCCTCGAACCCGTAAGCTGTCCTGCCTTCTGCGGTGCGCTCTTCATTCAACGCACGATGAACGCTGCTGGCGTCAGGATTGGAATGCCGTGCCATGGGTTCAGCACAAGCAGATCCTTGTCCCCGCTGATGATCGCCGCCGCTTCGCCTGCGAGCGCAAGCTCCTGGAACTTATCGTCCCGTGGATCGCGGCAGGCTGCAACCCTGCGAATGATCGGCACGATCTGCATGACGCCGCCGAGCAGACGGATGAAGTCGCGGCGGTCTTCTCGAGATACATACGGGTCGAACTTGGGCTGTGCCAGCACTTCGACGAGTTCGGCCAAGGTTTCCTCCGAGCCGAGCAGGTTGCCATGGGCGAGCGCCTGATCGACCGCCCGGGCGGGGGTGCTGCGCGGTGCCAGCAAGCGGCTGACGAGAACGTTCGTGTCGACGACGAAACGCAGGAATTCAGTCATCGGCGAGCAATTCGGCGAGCTTGTCCTCGGTCAGCCCCGCCGCTGCCGCCTTGTCGCCGACCGCGTCGCAAAAGCGCTGGAACTCGGCGACGTTGAGTCGTGTGAGGCGCTCGTACTCCTTCATCGACAGAACGACCGCGACATCGCGCTTCTGGCGGCGGATCACGACCGGTTCGTGCGCGGCCAGGTCGAGCACGCCGGCCAGCCCTTGTTTTGCCTCGGTGGCGGAGACGGTACGCATGGTGGCTACTCCTTATCGTTCTGGTGAGCTTGAATTGTACGTTTTGTACAAACTGTGCGCAATTTTGTATTGAATGAACCCGTGCTGCTGCATGCCCCAAGGCCTTGTTGCATTCGCATGCAACCATGGTCATGATCATGGTCATCGATTACCCAGGGAGCGCGACCATGCAAACCATCCAGGCCTCCGAATTCAAGGCTCGCTGCCTCGCCCTGATGGACCAGGTGGCGGCCTCGGGCGAGATCCTTGTCATCACGAAGAACGGCAAGCCGGTCGCCGAACTGCATCCTTATCAGGGCGCACGCGCATCGTCGCCTTTCGGTCTGCACCCGGGCGTACGCATCCTGGGCGACATCGTGTCGCCGGTCGCGGACGAGGACTGGGAGGCCTTGTCGTGATCGTGCTCGACACCCACGTGCTCATCTGGATGGATGCCGACGATGCCGCGCTCGGCCCGCAGGCGCGTGCGCGCATCGAACAGGCCTGGCGCGCGGGCGAGGTCGCGGTGAGCGCGATCAGCTTCTGGGAATGCGCGATGCTTGCGGATAAGGGGCGCATCGTCCTGCCGCTTGCTGTCGAAAGCTGGCGGGCGAGCCTGCTGGGCGCGGGGCTGGTCGAGATTGCGCTCGATGGACGCATCGTGCTGGCAGCGGCAGGGTTCGCGGATCTGCATCGCGACCCGGCAGACCGCTTCATCGCCGCTACCGCAGGCGTGCGCAACGCGACACTGGTGACGGCGGACGAGAAGCTATTGGCATGGAAGGCGGGCCTGCCGCGGCTGGATGCGCGGCGCTGATTGGGCGTTCTGTTGCAAGTCCGCAACAACAAAGCCTGGAATGTCGCGTTTTAGCGCTTCGAGGCTTGCAAGGCGGGCGGCAGGTTTGCAGAATCGCTCCAACTTCTCGCCAGAGAGGTGAGTAGGGCCAAGGCAGGTGCCAAGGTCTCAACTTCAAATTTGAGGAGAAACATATGCAAAAGAAACTGATCGCGCTGGCCATCGCCGGCCTCGTTTCGGCCCCGGCCTTCGCTCAGTCGAACGTGACCATCTACGGTGTCGCTGACGCGTACTTGGGTTTCGGTTCGCACGGTGACAACGACAAGGCTGCTGTTAACAGCAGCGGTCTGGCTGGCAACCGCATCGGCTTCCGTGGCACCGAAGATCTGGGTAACGGCCTGAAGGCTGTGTTCACGCTTGAGCAGGGTTTCGACATTTCGAACGGCGCTGAAAGCGATTCCAGCAAGGCGTTCCAGCGTCAGGCCTTCGTCGGTCTGTCGGGTGGCTTCGGCACCGTCAGCCTCGGCCGTCAGTATGCTCCTGGCTATGACTTCCAGTACGACGCAATGGCGAGCGCCCCCATTGGTCCTCAGTTCATCCTGTCGACCGGTGCTGGCATGACCATCACCCCGAACAACGGCGCTCGTTGGGACAACTCGGTCGCCTACAATGGTTCGTTCTCGGGTCTGAAGGTTCGCGCCATCTACGGCATGGGCAATAAGGAAGACTCCTACGAGGTCCCGACCTTGGCCGGCACCAAGCTCATGGATCCGTCGGATGACGATCGCTTCGGCCTGGGTGTTGAGTACGCGAATGGCCCGCTGAAGGTCGGTGCTGTTTACCACTATCTGACCGATCCGGCTGAAATTGCTGGCGCCTCCGACGACCAGCAGGAGTGGCTGGTGGGTGGTAGCTACGACTTCGGCGTGCTGACCCTGGCGGGTTCGTACCAAGAGGTCGAGGGTCTTGGCAACCGGAAGGGTGTTGATGCTGACCTGTGGCAGATTGGTGTGCTCGTCCCCGTTGGCGCTGCTGGCAATGTGCACTTGGCCTACGGCGAAGTCGATTTCGACATCAACGCCATGGGCGTGAACGAAAGCGCTAAGGCCAAGTCTTACACCCTGGCTTACACCCACGCTCTGTCGAAGCGCACCACCGCCTACGCTGGTTGGAACCGCACTGACAACGACAATGGCCTGGATCTGGGTCCGGTTGACTACATCCAACCCGCTGGCGCCACCACTTACGGCGGTGACGAGTCCGACCTGTTCTTCGTCGGTATGCGTCACACCTTCTAATCTGTCCTCAAGACAGGTTTGAAAGTAAAAACGGGAGCTTCGGCTCCCGTTTTTTCGTTCACGCTCACCACATCAACCGTCGCGTTAGACGACGCTTTAGCGCAGTGGGTCGAGCTTGAAGAACTCGCCCGACAGCCTGCCTGCGTGCCAGTTCGCCATCAGTTCTTCCTTGTGTAGCTCGATCCACGCGGAGGCTTTGGGGTCAGGTCTTTCATTTGCTCATCCCGTGTCGAGAGGGCCGGGGGTGGTTTGCAGGCTGCAAATGGCAAATGCATACTTGGCGCTCTTCTTCTATGGGAGGGCATCATGGCGCGGCCGTTGCGAATCGAGCTTGCAGGGGGTGTGTATCACGTGACTTCGCGCGGTGATCGGCGCGAGACGATCTTTGGGGACGATGCCGACCGGCGGGCGTGGGTCGATCTCTTCGGAGAGGTGTGTGAGCGCTTCAACTGGCGCTGTCATGCGTGGTGCCAGATGGGCAACCACTACCATGTCGTCGTGGAGACCGCCGAAGCGAACCTCTCGCGTGGCATGCGGCAGCTAAACGGTGTGTACACGCAGATGGTCAATCGCCGATACGGGCGTGTCGGGCACGTCTTCCAGGGGCGCTACAAGGCCATTCTCGTGGAAGCGGATGCCTACCTCGTCGAGCTTGCCAGGTATGTCGTGCTCAATCCGGTGCGCGCCGGCCTGTGCAAGGATGCGGTGGATTGGTCGTGGAGCAGTCATCGCGCGCTTCTCGGTCGAGTCGAGGCGCCGTCCTGGTTGGCGACGGACTGGGTTCTGGGCCAGTTTGGTGAAGTGCGATCGCGCGCCATCGGCCGTTACGAAGACTTCGTGCGCGCTGGCGTCGGTCTTCCCCCGATCTGGGAGGCCCTCAATGCACAGATCTACCTGGGCAGCGAGGACTTTGCGGGGCGTATGGCGAGCACGTTCGCCGACGATGAAGGCTTGAGCGAGGTGCCGAAGATGCAGCGTCGTCCGAAGGGTGTGGCCCTCGACACCTACGCCGAGCGTTGTCCATCGCGAGACCAGGCCATCCTCGAGGCGGCTGATTCCGGTGAGTTTACTTACGCCCAACTCGCCGCTTTCTTTGGTCTGCACTACAGTTCGATCAGCCGCATCGTCGCCAATGGGCGAGCGGCACGCCGGCCACAACGGACTGTGAGCAAATGAAAGACCTGACCCCACTGCCACTTTTCTTCGTCGCCGCGGTCACTCCAGTGACCCCTTTGCTCATCTGGCTCTCTTCAGTGCCTTCGTGATGTAAGGTTCACGCGTTTGTGAAACGGAGTTCGTCATGGAAGCGACCATCAGGGATTTGCGCCTGCATACGGCAGAGGTGCTCGCGGCAGCGGATCGTGGTGAGCGGGTGACCATCACCAGCCGAGGGCAGGTACGGGCGGTGTTGATGCGTTGCGAAGAGACCCGTGCCCGGGCGCATGCCGAGCGCAATCCTGCGTTTGGCCTGTGGGCGGATCGGCAGGGCACGGTAGATGATGACGTGCGCAGGCTGCGACAGCCGAGGGTGCTGCCGTGATGCTCGTGGATACGGACGTGCTGATCTGGAACCTGCGAGGCAACGCACGTGCGGCGGATCGGCTGAATGCGCTGATCGCCGCGACGGCGCTCGAGCGAGGACTCGATTTGCTCACGGCAAATGATCGCCACTACCGCCACATCGAGGAACTCGGTATCGAGGTGTTTCGGCCGTAGGTGAATGAACGCCGGGGGCAGGTCTTTCATCTGCTCGGAGCGGTCTGCGAGCGCTTCAGCTGGCGCTGTCGCGTTTGGTGCCAGATGGGCGAGTTCTTTGAATACTTGTAAGCGCTGCCCGTCTGCCGCGCCACGAGCCGTCAAGTACAGTAACGGCTCGTGGCGCGGGCTGATGCCGCGCAGCGAGGATCAGAAAACGCTGAACGGATAGTCGATGAAGACGCGGACTTCCTTGCCGCTGTTGTTGTAGCCAATGGCGTCGCTAGACACACGCAGCGACGAGGCGCGCAGGCGGACGTTCAGGTCCTTGGCCGGGCCGCTTTGCACCTTGTACGAGAGCAGGTTGAAGAACTCGTGCTCCTTGCCGTCCGTGGTGCTCGGGCCGCCGGTGGCCACTGCGTCGATGTCGCTGCCGCGGACGTAGGCGACGCGGTAAGTCAGGCCGGGCAGGCCGTACTGCGCGAAGTCGATCGTGTAGGCGAGTTGCCAGGACTTCTCATCCTTGGCGTTGAAGTCCGACCAGTAGGAGTTGGCCAGCCAGATCGAACTGCCGCCGTTGCCCGTGCCGCCGGCGTTCTGGTACCAGCCGTAGTCGTAGCCGACGTCGCCGCTGCTGCGCTGGTAGGCTAGCGTGAAGGCGTGCGGGCCGGTTGCGTAGGTGGCGGCCAGGCTCCAGATGCGGTTCTTGTTGTCGGTGACGTCGTACTTGGTGTTGTAGCCGTTGAAGTCGAAGGTCAGCGAGTTGCTGGCGATCGGCATCACGTAGTTCAGGTTGAGGTACTGGCGCTTGAATGAGTTCTCGCGACGACATTGTCGACGTCCGACGCGTACAGCGCCCCGCGCAGGGCATCGCTGAAAACATAGCTGGCGCCGATGACGTCGATGCCCTTGAGTCCACCGCTGTCACGGCCCTCGTCGCTCTTGCGCGACTGGGCGTGGAAGGTGCCGGCGACGAACTCGAGGCCTTCGATCTCGTTCGAGGTCAGCATCGTGCCGGTGAAGCTTTCCGGCAGCAGACGCGAGTCGTCATGGTTGAGTACCGGCAGCGAGGGGCGCAGGTCGCCGTAGGCGAGCACGGTGTTGGATAGACGGGCCTTGAGCGAGGCGCCGCCCTTGGCGACATCGTGTTCCGGATTGCCGTTGCTGTCCTTGATGAAGAAGTCGATGCCACCGTTGCCGCTGCGGCGCCGGGTGCTGTCCAGGCGCAGGCCGTAGGCGGCGAAGGCGTCGACGCCGAAGCCGACCGTGCCCTGGGTGAAGCCCGAGCTGAAGTTGGCGATTGCGGCCTGACCCCATTCGGAGCTGTCCTGGCGACCGTCGCTGTAATCACGATTGATGTACGCGTTACGCAGCAGCACGTTCAGCGCGCTGTCCTCCACGAAACCCTTGGCATCGGCCTGCCCGGCGGCAAACACCGGCGTGGCGGTTGCCAGGCCCAGCACCATCAAACCCATCCACTGCTTTGAATGCATGCTTTTTCCTTGAAGCGCATTGTTCTTGAATGACAGGACGCGCGTAGCTGCGCCGTCCATGGGGCGCGATTTTCTCATTCCTCTGCGATCCGGGTTACACATTGTTAAGTTTTTTCGCGGGTGCCTGGTTGGGTCCGGCTTGGCGCCTCCCTGCCACACGCGGGCACAATGCGCAGATGAAAGACCTGACCCCGCACTGCTGCAACCACGACGACCGCCCCCCCGGCGAACCCATACGCCTGATCGTCATCCACGCCATCAGCCTCCCGCCCGACGAGTTCGGCGGCCCCGGCGTCGAGCAGCTCTTCACCAACGCGCTCGACCCCAAGGCGCATCCCTACTACGCGACCATCGACCACCTGCGCGTGTCGGCGCACTACTTTATCCGTCGCGATGGCGAGACGATCTGCTTCGTCGATCCCGAGCGGCGGGCCTGGCACGCCGGGGTGTCGTGCTGGAACGGGCGCGAGCGCTGCAACGACTTCTCGATCGGCATCGAACTGGAGGGTTGCGACACGCGGCCTTTCGAGCCGACGCAGTACGAGCGCCTGGCAGCGCTGGTCGGCGAATTGAAGCGGCGCTACCCGATCGAGGCGGTGGTCGGACACTCGGATATCGCGCCCGGACGCAAGACCGATCCCGGGCCAATGTTCGACTGGAACCGGCTTTTTGCGCTGCTTGCGCGGGGCGATGACATGCGGGCCGACGCTCACCCGGATGTCAAGTTTTGACAAATTGCTTGGCCCCGAATAGAATTCGTTGCCTGTTGCAGCGCAACATTTTAATATGAGTACGGTGCGGCGCCTCCCCATCCCGGGGTAGACGCAGATTCATGGACGCTCGCACCGCGGGGTCTGTCGCCTGGTTGCGGCGGCGGACCTTAACACCTACTGGCGACCGAGTTCGTTTGCCCATCGTCGCGGCCCACCGGCTGCGCGATGCGAGCACTGCCCGACAGGGCAGTGCGGACCGAGCCCCACACCCGGGGCAGAGCATGGCGGCGACTCAGGCCACAGCATGGAGGACACCATGAAGCACGCAACTCGAATCAAGGCGCTCGCGCGTCAAATTGGCGGTATTGCAGTCAGTCTCGCCCACGGTGCAGCAATCTCAGCCGGCCTCATGGGCATGGCATATGTGGCAAATGCGGGCGAGGGACCGACCCAGGTCCAGTTCAGCGACACCTTCGTCGAGACTGCCGTCGAGCCGACGGTATCCGAACTGGCGATGGCGTCCGGTCTCGGTCTGCGGGTCACGCCGCCGATGAACCTGGCGCTGGTCGACACCGAGCGACGCTACACCCCGCCGATCACGCTGGCGCCGGTGCCGAAGGCGGTGCCCGCACCGGCGCTGAAGCTGGCCAAGCCGGTGGTGAAAGGGGTGGAAGCCTTGGGTGCGGATCCCTTTGCCCAGGACGACGGCGAACTCTCGGTCGAAATGGCGCGCGTCCGCGACTGGATCACCGATACCTATCGGGTGTCAGAGAACGCCATCGAGCCGGCGCTGGCTGCCGCAGAAACCCACGCCGAGGAGCTCGGTTTCGACCCCCTGCTGATCGTGGCGATCATGGCCGTGGAGTCGAGCTTCAACACCCGTGCAGTCAGCAACATGGGCGCGCAGGGCCTGATGCAGGTGATCCCGCGCTACCACAAGGACAAGCTCGGGGCCAATCGTGGTCGCAATGCCTTGTTCGATCCCGAAGTGAATGTGCGTGTCGGCGCGCTCGTGCTCCATGAAGGCCTGCAGCGCTACGGCAGCATGCAGCGTGCGCTGCAGTACTACAACGGCGCGCTCAAGGACCCGAAGGCGCGTTACACGCGCAAGGTGATGGCGCTGAAGAAGCGGCTGATGACGATTGCCGGGCGTACCGACACGCGCACGAGTATCGAGCTGGCGGGCTGAAGCACGCACGCCCGTTCAGGCGTGCGGAGCTTGGCGCGGCGCGCTTGCGCGGCGCAGCGACGGGCGGGGTGGATGCAGATCCACGCCGCCCGTCGTCGTTTGCCGTTCAGCCGTCGAGCCTGAGCGCGCGGATGCGTTCGGCGGCCTCGAGCAGGCGCGCGCTGCGGGTGGTGTAGGCGATGCGCAGGTGCTTGCGCGGCAGGTGGTGGCCAAAATCCAGCCCGGGTGTGGCGGCCACGCCGGCTTCCTCGATCATGCGCCGGGCGAGCACCGCCGAGTCCTCGGCCAGGCGCGCAATGTCGGCATAGACGTAGAACGCGCCCTGCGGCTCGGCGGCGATGGTGAAGCCGAGTTCGCGCAGCGCCGGCACCAGCACGTTGCGGCGTTCGCCGAATTCGTGGCGGCGCGCTTCTAGGATCTCGATCGTTTCCGGTGCGAAGGCCGCGAGTGCGGCATGCTGGGCGGGCGTCGACGGCGAGATGAAGAAGTGCTGGGCGAGTTTTTCGATCTCGCGCGTGAAGCCGGGCGGCACCACCAGCCAACCCAGACGCCAGCCGGTCATGCCGAAGTATTTCGAGAAGCTGTTGACCACGAACAGGTCGTCGGCGGTGTTGAGCGCCGGGTGGGCGAGCGCGGTTTCGGCCTCGATGCCGTAGCTCAGGCCTTGGTAGATCTCGTCGACCAGCAGTACGCCGCCGCGCCGGCGGGTGACCTGGTGCAGTGCAGCGATCTCGTCGATGCCGAGCAGGGTGCCGGTCGGATTGGACGGCGTGGCCACCATCAGGCCGCGGGTGTCGGTGGTCCACGCGGCGTCGACCTGCGCCGCGGTGGGCTGGTAGCGGGTGGCCGCATCCACTGGCAGCGCCCGGGCCACGCCTTCGAAGGCGCGCACCAGGTGGCGGTTCGAGGGATAGCCGGGGTCGGGCAGCAGCCAGGCATCGCCCGGGTTGGTCACGGCAGCCAGCGCCAGCATCAGCGCGCCCGACGCGCCCGCGGTGACGATGATGCGCTCGGGCGCAACGTCGGCTTTGAAGCGGTCCTGGTAGAAGCGCGCGATCGCCTCGCGCAGCCTGGGCAGACCAAGCGCGGGCGTGTAGTGCACGTCGCCGCTGGCCAGAAAGCGGGTGGCGGCGTCGATCACCGGTTGCGGGGTGGCGAAGTCGGGCTCGCCGACCTCCATGTGGATGATGTCGCGGCCCTGCGCCTCGAGCTCGCGCGCCCGGCGCAGCAGCTCCATGACGTGGAAGGGCTGGATGTCGTCGAGACGGATGGAGCGATGCATGGTGGTTATCCGGGCGTCAAAAGCAGAAAAGCGCCGAGGGCGCTTTTCGGGAGAAGAGGGCGGAGGCTGGCCCGCACCCACAGTGGGCCTTATTCGCCGGCTTGCCTGCGAACAAGGCCGGCAAGCCGGAACCCGATCGATCGGCCGCCGACCTGCCGGCGCTCACGGGCGCCAGCCTCAGTCGGTGTTGAGCGCCAGTTCGAACAGTTCGCGCTTCAACACCAGCTGACGCGGCAGGCGGTCCTGCAGCTTGTCGAACCATTCCTTGTGCGAGCTGAGCTCGGTGCGCCAGGCGTCGGCGTCGACCCTGGTCAGGGCGTCGAACTCCGCACGGGTGATCTCGGCGCCGGTCCAGTCGAGATCCTCGAAGCGCGGCATCCAGCCGAGCGCGGTTTCCTTGGCCTGGACCTTGCCCTGGCAGCGTTCGACGATCCACTTCAGCACGCGCATGTTCTCGCCGAAGCCGGGCCACATGAATTCGCCCTTGTCGTTCATGCGGAACCAGTTCACGCAGAAGATCTTGGGCGTGTCCTCGACGACATGGCCCATGCGCAGCCAGTGATTGAAGTAGTCGCCCATGTGGTAGCCGCAGAAGGGCAGCATGGCGAACGGGTCGCGGCGCACCACGCCCTGCGCGCCGAAGGCGGCGGCGGTGGTTTCCGAGCCCAGGGTCGCGGCCATATACACGCCGAAGTTCCAGTTGAAGGCCTGGTACACCAGCGGCACGGTGGTGGCGCGGCGGCCGCCGAAGATGAAGGCCGAGATCGGCACGCCGGCGGGGTCTTCCCAGGCCGGGTCGATCGACGGGCACTGGCTGGCCGGGGCGGTGAAGCGCGCGTTGGGGTGCGCGGCCTTGCGCCCGGTCTCGGCGGCGATCTCCGGCGTCCAGTCCTTGCCCTGCCAGTCCACGAGGTGGGCGGGCGCTTCCTTGCTCATGCCTTCCCACCACACGTCGCCGTCGTCGGTCAGGGCGACGTTGGTGAAGATGATGTTTTCCTTCAACGTCGCCATGGCGTTGAAGTTGGTCTTTTCGGAGGTGCCGGGGGCGACGCCGAAGTAGCCGTATTCGGGGTTGATGGCGCGGAACTTGCCGTCGGGGCCGGGCTTGATCCAGGCGATGTCGTCGCCGACGGTGGTGATCTTCCAGCCGTCGAAGGTCTTCGGCGGGATCAGCATGGCAAAGTTGGTCTTGCCGCAGGCCGAGGGGAAGGCGGCGGCGACGTAGGTCTTCTCGCCGGCGGGCGACTCGACGCCGAGGATCAGCATGTGCTCGGCCAGCCAGCCTTCGTCACGTGCCATGGTGGAGGCGATGCGCAGCGCGAAGCACTTCTTGCCGAGCAGCGCGTTGCCGCCGTAGCCCGAGCCGTAGGACCAGATCTCGCGCGTCTCGGGGTAGTGCACGATGTACTTGGTGGTCGGATTGCACGGCCAGCGGCTGTCCTTCTCGCCATGGGCGAGCGGGGCGCCGACGGTATGCACGCAGGGCACGAACTCGCCGTCGGTGCCGAGCACCTCGATGGCACCCTTGCCCATGCGGGTCATGGTGCGCATGTTGGTGACGACGTAGGGGCTGTCGGAGATCTCGACGCCGATGTGGGCGATCGGGCTGCCGAGCGGACCCATCGAGAACGGGATCACGTACATCGTGCGACCATGCATCGAGCACTTGAACAGATTGTTCAGCGTCTCGCGCATCACCGCCGGGTCTTCCCAGTTGTTGGTCGGGCCGGCGTCGTCCTTGTTCTTCGAGCAGATGAAGGTGCGGTCTTCGACGCGGGCGACGTCCGAGGGGTCGGACCACGCCAGGTAGGAGTTCTTGCGCTTCTCCGGGTTGAGCTTGATCAGCATGCCGGATTCGACCATCTCGGCGCACAGGCGGTCGTATTCTTCCTGCGATCCGTCGCACCAGACCACGCGGTCGGGTTCGGTCAGCGCAGCGATTTCGCCGACCCACTGCTTGAGGCCTTCGTGGCGGACGTAATCGGGGGCAGCGGCAATGGCCGCCTGGGCGTGGTTCTGAGACATGTGTACAGCTCTCCCGTGCTGTGATGCGAAACCATCCCCGTCGGTGGGCCATCGCTGATGCAGGGTGTTGCCTGGCCGGCGGGCTGAGAAGCTCATAATTATGCCATGGCCGGGCGCTTTCGATCAGTGTCGGGCTGACTATCATGAAGGTGAACGCGAGCAATATACGTAGTTTTCACATCGCAAATTTACTTTTCGTAATGCGGGAATAAGCCGTTCCGCGGTATCCTTTCAGGCCTGTTGCGCCCGCGTCGGCGCGCAAGTCCAACAACACCACCAGACGAGAGGGGAAGACAAACATGGACGAACTGATCCGCGCTGCTGCACTCGACTACCACCGCTATCCGCGTCCCGGGAAGATCTCGGTGACGCCCACCAAGGTGCTGTCCAACCAGCGCGACCTGTCGCTGGCCTATTCCCCCGGCGTGGCCGCGGCCTGCGACGCGATCGTCGAGGACCCGGCGCAGGCGGCGGAGCTCACCGCGCGCTCCAACCTCATCGGCGTGGTCACCAACGGCACCGCCGTGCTCGGCCTGGGCAACATCGGCCCGCTCGCCGCCAAGCCGGTGATGGAAGGCAAGGGCGTGCTGTTCAAGAAGTTCGCCGGCATCGACGTGTTCGACCTCGAGATCGACGAGCCCGACGCCGACAAGCTGATCGACATGATCGCCGCGCTCGAGCCCACCTTCGGCGGCATCAACCTCGAGGACATCAAGGCGCCCGAGTGCTTCTACATCGAGCAGAAGCTGCGCGAGCGCATGAAGATCCCGGTCTTCCACGACGACCAGCACGGCACCGCGATCGTCGTCGGCGCGGCCATCCTCAACGGCCTGCAGATGCAGGGCAAGGAGCTGGACAAGGTCAAGCTGGTGACTTCCGGTGCCGGCGCCGCGGCGCTCGCCTGCCTGGGGCTGCTGGTGAAGCTGGGCATCCCGGTCGAGAACATCTGGGTCACCGACATCGAGGGCGTGGTCTATGAAGGCCGCACCGCGCTGATGGACCCGATCAAGGCGCGCTACGCGAAGAAGACCGACGCCCGCAAGCTCACCGAAGTCATCGAGGGCGCCGATGTGTTCCTCGGCCTGTCGGCCGGCGGTGTGTTGAAGGGCGAGATGGTGGCGAAGATGGCGGCCAACCCGCTGATCCTCGCGCTCGCCAACCCGACCCCGGAGATCCTGCCGGAAGAAGTCAAGGCGGTGCGCGACGACGCGATCATCGCCACCGGCCGTTCGGATTACCCGAACCAGGTCAACAACGTGCTGTGCTTCCCGTTCATCTTCCGCGGCGCGCTCGACGTCGGCGCGACCACCATCACCGACGAGATGCAGCTCGCCGCGGTGAAGGCGATCGCCGAACTGGCGCGCGTGGAGCAGAGCGACATCGTCGCCGCCGCCTACGGCGAGAAGGTCGCCGGCTTCGGCCCCGAGTACATCATTCCGCGCCCCTTCGATCCGCGCCTGATCGTCAAGATCGCGCCCGCGGTCGCCGAGGCCGGCATGGCCTCGGGCGTGGCGACGCGTCCGATCACCGACTGGGCCGCCTACCGCAGCCACCTCAACAACTTCGTGTGGCACTCGGGCCTGATCATGAAGCCGGTGTTCGCCGCCGCGCGCGAGAACCCGAAGCGCATCATCTTCTCGGAAGGCGAATCCGAGAAGGTGCTGCGTGCGGTGCAGCAGGTGGTGGACGAAGGCCTGGCGCGCCCGATCCTGATCGGCCGCCCGGACGTGGTCATGCACAACATCGAGCGTTTCGGCCTGCGCATGGCGGTCGATCGCGACTACGAGCTGGTCAATCCGGACTCGGATCCGCGCTTCAACCAGTTGTGGCAGCACTACCACGCGCTGATGGAGCGCAAGGGCGTGTCGGTTGAATACGCGAAGAAGGAAGTGCGCCGCCGCACCACGCTGATCGGCGCGCTGCTGCTCAAGTTCGGCTACGGCGACGGGCTGATCTGCGGCACCTACGGCATGCACCGCCTGCACCTCGATTTCATCGAGACCGTGCTCGGCCGCCGGCCGGGGGTGAATAACTTCTACACGGTGAACCTCGTCACCCTGCCCGAGCGCACGCTGTTCCTCGCCGACACCTACGTCAATTACGACCCGTCCGCCGAGCAGGTGGTCGAGATGACGCTGCTCGCGGCCGACGAGATGAAGCGCTTCGGCATCGAGCCGCGGGTGGCGCTGCTGTCGCATTCGTCCTTCGGTTCGGCCGATTCGCCCACCGCGGAGAAGATGCGCGCCGCGCTGCACCTGCTGCACGAGCATCATCCCGAGCTGCAGGTGGAAGGCGAGATGCACGGCGACTCGGCGCTCGACGCCAAGCATCGGCTGCAGATCTTCCCCAATGCGCGCATGCGCGAGGATGCCAACCTGCTGATCTTCCCGACGCTGGACGCGGCCAACATCGCCTTCAACCTGCTCAAGAACGCCGCCGGCGAAGGCGTGACCATCGGCCCGATCCTGCTCGGCGCCGCCAAGCCGGTGCATGTGCTGACGCCCTCGGCGACCGTGCGCCGAATCATCAACATGACCGCGCTCACCGTGGTCGAGGCCGGTCAGACCGGCTGAGTCGCGCACCGCGACATTTGCCCTTGCCTGCCGCTCACGCGCTGCGCCATGCTGGCAGCAGAGTGTGAGCGGGGGCAGGGTCGATGGACGGGCATGAGGGGCGCGCGGCGCTGGTGCTGACCGGGGGCGGGGCGCGTGCGGCCTACCAGGTCGGCGTGCTCAATGCCATCCGCGAACTGCGCGGCAAGCGCGCGGGCAATCCGTTTCCCATCCTGTGTGGCACCTCGGCGGGGGCGATCAACGCCGCCGCGCTCGCCGTGCACGCGGGCGATTTCGGCCGTGCCGTGCGCCATATCGATCGCATCTGGCGCGGCCTTCACGTCCACGATGTCTATCGGGTCGATCCGGCGGCGCTGCTCGGCAGCGGCATGCGCTGGGGTTCGGCGCTGTTCGGCGGCTGGGTGGTGCGGCAGACGCCGCGTGCGCTGCTCGACAACGCTCCGCTGCATGGCCTGCTCGGGCGCGTGCTCGACCTCGCGGCGATCGATCCGGCGATCAAGCGCGGCGACCTCCATGCGGTGAGCATCACCGCTTCCGGCTACAGCACCGGTGAGAGCCTCGCCTTCTTCCAGGGTGCGATCGGCATCCTGCCGTGGCGGCGTGCCCAGCGCCTGGGCATCCGCAGCGAACTGCGCATCGAGCATCTGCTGGCGAGTTCGGCGCTGCCTTTCGTCTTTCCCGCGGTCCGCATCCATCGCGAATTCTTCGGCGACGGTTCGATGCGCCAACTGGCGCCGGTGAGCCCGGCGATCCACCTCGGGGCGGACCGCATCCTGGTGATCGGTGCCGGGCGCACGGCGGAGGAAGGCCGGGTGCGGGTCGAGCGCTATCCCTCGCCGGCGCAGATCGCCGGCCATGCGCTGTCGAGCATCTTCCTCGACACCCTGGCGGTGGACCTCGAAAGCCTGGCGCGCATCAACGACACCGTCGGCAGGCTCAGTCCCGCGCAGCGCAAGGCCGCAGGCATTCCGTTCCGGCCGATCGAGACTTTGGTCATCCAGCCCTCGCAACGACTGGATACAATAGCGGGTCGTCACGCCGCCAGCCTGCCGCCCTTGCTGAGGACGGTGCTGCGCGGCCTCGGGACGCTGCGTCGTGAAGGCTCGACGCTGCTGTCCTACCTGCTGTTCGAGCCCGCTTTCACGCGCGCGTTGATCGAGCTCGGCTACCACGACGCGATGGCGCGGGCCCCCGAGGTGAGGCGGTTCCTGCGCCTGGATTGATCCGTGTGGGGCGATTCTTGCGCGTCGTGCGGCCGCTCGCGTGGCGAATGTGGGAAAATTTCACGCCGATCTTCGAAACGACTTGAAATCCCTTTTGTATCTGCTTATTTTTAAAACGAAACGCCGCGCAGTTCCCGCAGTTCCCCTTTTTTGCCTGCCGCCACCATGAAGCTCAGAGCCCTCGTTGCCGCCCTCGCTGCGCTGTTCGCGCTGCAATCCGGAGTGGCCGCTGCCGCCACCAATACCACCCGTACACCTGGCAAGGCCGCGACGGAGGTCAAAAAGGCCGCTGCCAAGCCGGCGGCCAAGCCCAAGGCGGTGGCTGCCAAGGCCGCGAACAAGCCCGTGGCGGCGAAGAAGGCCGCAGCCAAGCCCGCGGCCCAGGGCAGGGTGGCGAGCAAGGCGCAGCCGACGAAGAACGCTGCTGCCAAGGTGAACGTGAAGACGCGTGCCGTGAAAGCTGCCGCACGCGGCAAGCCGGCGCCCATGCGGGTGACCCTGCGCAAGGCGGCGCCGGCCGCGCTGGCGGTGGCGCCGGCGACCTTGCTGGCCGACGAGCCCGACCAGGCGCTCGCCGTCGATGCCAGCGGCATGCCGGTGCTGGCGTCGAGCGCGTTCTACGTCATCAACCAGAACACGGGCGAGGTGCTGCTCGAGCGCAACGGCTCGGCCGTGCTGCCGATCGCCTCGATCACCAAGCTGATGACCGCAATGGTCGTGCTCGATGCCGGCCAAAGCCTGTCCGAACCGCTCGTCATCACCGAGGGCGACATCGACCGCCTCAAGGGCACCGGTTCGCGGCTGTCGCTGGGTGCGACGCTGACCCGCGAGGACATGCTGCATCTGGCCCTGATGTCGTCGGAAAATCGCGCCGCGTCGGCGCTGGCGCGCAACTATCCGGGCGGCGAGGCCGCCTTCGTCGAGGCCATGAACGTCAAGGCCCGCCTGCTCGGGCTGTGGAACACCCGTTTCCATGACGGCACCGGCCTCAATCCCGCCAATGTGTCCAGCCCGCGCGACCTCGCCAAGCTGGTCGCGGCCTCGGCGTCCTACCCGCTGATCCGCGAATTTTCGACGTCGCACGAGCGTTATGTGGACATCAATGGCCGCATGCTGCGCTTCGGCAACACCAACAGCCTGGTGCGCAGTCCGGAGTGGGCGATCAGCGTATCGAAGACCGGCTACATCTCCGAAGCCGGGCGTTGCCTGGTGATGCAGACCTGGCTGCACCAGCAGCCGGTGGTGATGGTGCTGATGGATTCGAACGGGCGCTACTCCCGCACTGCAGACGCCAAGCGTGTCCGCAAGTGGCTCGATCAGGCCACCGCACAGCGCGTCGCGGTCGCGAGCCGGGATATCGGCGGCTGACTCTGACTTCGGGGGCGCGCTTCTGCGCGCGCCCGAACACCTTCAGTTGCGTGTCGGCAGATGTCCGAGCGCGTGGGAAATTTCGTCGGCTGTTTCCTTGACCAGCGGCGCCCAGTCGGGGTTGAAGCGCTCGGAAGGCGTCGACAGTGACAGGCCCGCGATCAGCTCGCCGCTATCGTCGCGGATCCCGGCGGCGATGCAGCGCACGCCCGCTTCCACTTCGTCGAGGTCGAAGCCCACGCCGTGGCGGCGCACGCGATCGAGCTCCTTTTCCAGTGCGGGCAGCGCGGTGATGGAAGCCGGCGTGGAGGCCGGAAGGCCGGTCCGGCGCGCGTAGTCGCGGATGCGCTCCAGGCCGTCCTCGACCAGGAACAGCTTGCCGGTGGCGGTGGTGTGCAGCGGCGCGCGTGCGCCGACGATGTGAACGACGCGCACCGAGGCGCGTCCGCTCGAGGTGCGCTCGACATAGACGATCTCGTCGCCAGCGCGCACGCCGAGGTTCACGCTCTCGCCGGTGGCGGCGTGCAGCTTGAGCATGAAGGGCATCGCCGTCTCGCGCAGCGAGATGCGCGACTTCACGATGCTGCCCAGCTCGAGCAGGCGGATGCCCAGCCGATAGATGCCCGCATCCGAGCGTTGGACGAATCCGGTCTGCGTCATCGCACCCAGGATCCGATGTGCGGTCGAGGGGTGGAGCCCGGTCTCGAGCGCGAGTTGCTTGAGCGGAACGGGGTCGGCGTGCTGGGCAAGCACATCGAGCAGCTTCATCATGCGCTCGATGACCTGAATCGATGTCTTGGGGTCGCTTGTCGCGTTGGGTTCGGTCTTCTTGGTGCTCACGGCGGACTCAGGATGGTGCGTGCGATATCACGTGGTGAAATGGTAACTGCCCGGATTGATTTCGCCTAGTGAAATAGCGTGCCATGCGGTGGTTGGCCGGCTTCGCTATATACTTTGGCTGGAATCCAAAGCCCGCCCCGGCTTGCCCGCCTTGCGGCAGGCCTCCACGAGTGCGCGTGGGCCCGCTGCACCTCCATGCTGTCCTTTTCACCCTGTCCCGACCCAGCCGGATGTCTCGATGAGTCTTGTCCTGATCGTGTTGTTGCCCTTCATCGGTGCGCTGTTTCCGGCGCTGATGATCCGCTCCGGGCGCAGTGTCTGCGCCACCAGCACCCTGGCGTTCACGCTGCTCGCCTTCGCCTTGCTGATGTCCCATGTGCCGGCGGTGTTTCGCGGTGAGGTGGTGACCACGAGCTGGGACTGGCTGCCGGCGCTCGGCCTGCAGGCGAGCTTCTTCCTCGATGGGCTGGGGCTGTTCTTCGCCGGACTCATCCTCGGCATCGGCGCGCTGATCATCGTCTATGCGCGCTTCTACCTCGCCAAGGACGACCCGATGGGGGCGTTCTACGCCTACCTGCTGCTCTTCCAGGGCGCGATGGTGGGCATCGTGCTGTCGGACAACATCCTGCTGCTGCTGGTGTTCTGGGAGCTGACCAGCCTGTCGTCCTTCCTCCTCATCGGCTACTGGAAGCATCTGCCCGAGGGCCGCCAGGGCGCGCGCATGGCGCTCACCGTGACCGGCGCCGGCGGGCTGGCGATGATCGCCGGCATGCTGATCCTCGGCGACATCGCGGGCTCCTACAACCTCACCGACATCCTGCGCGAGAAGGAGGCGATCCAGGCCTCGCCGCTGTACCTGCCGGCGCTGGTGCTGATCCTGGCCGGGTGCTTCACCAAGAGCGCGCAGTTCCCCTTCCACTTCTGGCTGCCGCACGCGATGGCTGCGCCCACGCCGGTGTCGGCCTACCTGCACTCGGCGACCATGGTGAAGGCGGGCCTGTTCCTGATGGCGCGCATGTGGCCGGTGCTCGCCGGCACCAGCGAGTGGTTCTATCTCGTCGCCACCACCGGCCTGGTGACCATGCTGCTGGCGGCCGGCATCGCCTTGTTCAAGGACGACCTCAAGGGCCTGCTGGCGTATTCCACCGTCAGCCACCTTGGCCTGGTGACCATGCTGCTCGGCTTTGGCACGCCGCTTGCGGCGGTGGCGGCGGTGTTCCACATCCTCAACCACGCCACCTTCAAGGCGGCACTGTTCATGAATGCCGGCATCGTCGATCACGAGGCCGGCACGCGCGACCTCAAGCGCCTCGGCGGTCTGCTGCACCTGATGCCGATCACCGCGACGATGGCGATGGTGGCCGGGGCGTCGATGGCGGGACTGCCGCCGCTCAACGGCTTCATCTCCAAGGAGATGATGCTGCACGAGGCGGTCGACACCACCTGGCTGGGCAGCGGCTGGGTCGTCGCCGCGCTGGCGACGCTGGCGGCGTGCTTCTCGGTGGCGTACTCGTTCCGTTACATCGTGCATGTGTTCTTCGGCGCGCGCCGCGACGACTATCCCCGCACGCCGCACGATCCACCCGTCGGCATGTGGCTGCCGCCGGCGCTGCTGGTGGTGCTGGTGGTGGCGATCGGGCTGTTCCCGGATACCGTGGCCGGCCCGTTGGTGGCGGTGGTGGCGCGCGCGGTCACCGGCGGCGCGCTGATGGACTATCACCTCGCGTTGTGGCACGGCTTCACCCCGGCGCTTGGTCTGTCGGCGATTGCGCTGGTGGTCGGCCTCACGGCGCTGGCGGCCTATGTGCGTGTGCGTGCGCTGTGGCAGGCGGGGCCGCACCCGGAGGCGAAGGCGATGTTCGACGGCTTCATCGCCGCAGCCGTAGCGATCGCGCAGCGCATCACCCACGGCCTGCACAATGGGTCGCTGCAGCGCTACCTGGCGTTTGCACTCACGGCGGTCACCGCCGCAGGCTTCGTCGCCTTCTTCAACGCGTCGTATGCGTCGGGTACGCGCGCACTCCTGCCGGCCGCGCCGGCGGCAATCGTGGCTTGGGTCGTGCTGGTGGGTGGCTGCGCACTCACCGTGGCGCTGTTCCGCCGGCGTGTGCTGTCGGTGCTGATCGTGGGCACGGTCGGCCTGGTGGTGTGCGTGGCCTTCATCTACCTTTCCGCGCCCGATCTCGCGCTGACGCAGATCTCGGTCGAGGTGAGCACGGTGATCCTGATCCTGCTTGCGCTCTACTTCCTGCCCAAGTACGGGCCGCAGAGCTCGTCGGTGCGTGCCGACCCGTTGCGCCATCTGCGCGACGGCGTGCTGGCGGTCGTCGCCGGACTCGGCATGGCCGGCGCGAGCTGGGCGATGCTGACCCGCGACGGCACCTCCTTGTCGCACTACTACCTCGAGAACTCGGTGTCGGGCGGTGGCGGTACCAACGTGGTGAACGTGATCCTGGTCGACTTCCGCGGCTTCGACACCTTCGGCGAGATCACCGTGCTCGGCATCGCTGCGCTGGCCATCTACGCGCTGCTCGACGGCGCGCTGGTCGGCCGCGTCGGTCGTCGCCTGAGCGCCTGGTCGCCCGACCTGCCGCAGTCGGCCGATCGCCACCCGATGATCATGGTGGTCGCCACCCGGGTGATGCTGCCGCTGGCGATGCTGGTCGGCGCCTACATCTTCCTGCGCGGCCACAACCAGCCCGGCGGCGGCTTCATCGCTGCGCTGGTGGTGTCGATCGCGCTGGTCATGCAGTACATGGCAAGCGGCTTCGGCTGGGCGGCGGAGCGGGTGAAGGTGAATTACCACGCGATGATCGGCTCCGGCGTGCTCGTGGCCGCGGCCACCGGCATCGCCGCGATGGTGCTCGACCAGCCCTTCCTGACTTCCACCTTCGGCCACTTCGAGCTGCCGCTGGTGGGCGAGTTCGAGCTTGCGAGCGCGATGGCCTTCGATACCGGCGTGTTCCTGACCGTGGTCGGCGCGGTGATGCTGGCGCTCGCCAACCTGTCGCGCATGGGGCGGTGGACGAATCCGCATGCGATCAACAAGACCGCGATGGATGTGGACCCGAGCGCATCCCTGCCCAAGGAGCACGCCTGATGGAATTCCTCGTCGCCAGTGCGATCGGCGTGATGACCGCCGCCGGCATCTACCTGGTGCTGCGCGCGCGCACCTTCCCGGTGGTGATCGGCCTGTCGCTGCTCACCTACGCCACCAACCTGTTCCTGTTTGCCACCGGCAGGCTCGCGATCAACCAGCCGCCGGTGATTTCGGCCGAGGCCGTGGCCTACATCGACCCGCTGCCGCAGGCGCTGGTGCTGACCGCGATCGTGATTTCCTTCGGCATGACCGCGGTGGTCGTGGTCATGGCGCTGCGTGCCTACCTCGAGACCGGCAACGACCACGTCGACCTGCCTGGCGACGCGTCGCCCGAGGCCAGCGATGACGACTGGAAGCAGCGCGGCCACAAGCAGTTCGCCGGGCCGGGGGCGAAGAAGGGCGGGGTGCGCGCATGAACCACGCCCTGATCCTGCCCATCCTGTTGCCCGCGGTCGTGGGCGCGGTGCTGGTCATCGCAGCGCGCCACGATCGGGTGCTGGCGCGCGTGTTCTCGATCGCTTCCATGGTGCTCATGCTGGCGATCGCCCTCGGCCTGTTCGTGCTCGCCAGCGATGGCAGCGTGCGCACCTACGCGCTCGGCGCGTGGCCGGCGCCGTTCGGCATCGTGCTCGTGCTCGACCGCCTGGCGGCGCTGATGCTGCTGCTCGGCGCGGTGCTTGGCCTGGGTGTGCTGCTGTATGCGAGCAACGGCTGGGACCAGCGCGGCAGGCATTTTCACCCGCTCTACCAGTTCCAGTTGATGGGCATCAATGGTGCCTTCCTGACCGGCGACTTCTTCAACCTGTTCGTGTTCTTCGAGATCCTGCTGATCGCCTCCTACGGCCTGATGGTGCACGGCGGCGGCGGGCTGCGGGTGAAGGCGGGCGTGCAATACGTGGTCACCAACCTGGTCGGCTCCTCGGTGTTCCTGATCGCGGTCGGCCTGATCTACAGCGTGACCGGCACGCTCAACATGGCCGACCTCGCGCGCATCGTGCCGAAGGTGCCCGCGGCCGACCAGGCGCTGCTGCAGACCGGCGCGGTGCTGCTGCTGCTGGTGTTCGCGGTCAAGGCCGCGCTGGTGCCGCTGCACTTCTGGCTGCCCGGCACCTACGCCAACGCGCCCGGGCCGGTGGCCGCGCTGTTCGCGATCATGACCAAGGTGGGTGCGTACTCGATCATCCGCCTGTACGTGCTCGCCTTCGGTGCAGACGCCGGCGAGGCCGCCTGGCTGGCCGCGCCCTGGCTGTTGCCGGCAGCGCTGTTGACCCTGGCGCTGGGCATGACCGGCGTCCTGGCCGCGCGCAGCCTGGGCCAGATGGCGAGCTTCGCGGTGATCGGCTCGATGGGCCTGCTGCTGTCCACGGTGGCGGTGTTCACCGAGCAGGCCACGAGTGCCGCGCTGTACTACCTGATCCACTCCACGCTCGCCGCGGGCGCCCTGTTCCTGATCGCCGACCTGGTCGCCGAGCGCCGCGGCCTGCTGCGCGATCGGCTGGTGCTGGCGCCGCGCATCGCACAGGGCGGGCTGATTGCGAGCCTGTTCTTCATCGCCGCGATCGCCATGACCGGCATGCCGCCGCTGTCGGGCTTCATCGGCAAGCTGCTCATCCTCGACGGCATGCGCGCCTCGGCGCACGCGACCTGGTTGTGGGCGTTGATCCTGTCGACCTCGCTGCTCGCCATCGTCGGCTTCTCGCGCGGTGGCAGCCTGGTGTTCTGGAAAGCCCAGGCGCTGCCGGTCGCGCCGGCGGCGGGACATCGCGCGGATGCGCTGCCCTTCGTCGCCGTGGGTGGCTTGCTGGCCTGCCTGGCGCTGCTGACCGTGTTCGCCGGGCCGGTCCATGCCTGGCTCGAACTCACCGCCGCGCAACTCTACGCGCCGGCGGGCTACATCGAGGCGGTGCTCGGCACCGCAGGAGAGGTGCGCTGATGGCCGCCCCACGCACCGACACCGATCCCCGCAGCCGCCTCCAGCGCTGGCTGCCGCATCCGTGGCTCACCCTGATGCTGGTGCTGCTATGGATGCTGCTGCTCAACGATTTCAGCTTGGGCGGGCTGCTCCTGGGCATCCTCCTCGGGGTCGTGATCTCCCATCTGACCAGTCAGTTCTGGCCCGAGCGTCCGCCGATCAAGTCCTTCCGCAAGGCGTTTTCCTACCTCGGCCTGGTGGCCTGGGACGTGGTCGTCGCCAACCTGCAGGTCACGCGCATCATCCTGTTCCGGCGCGCCGACGCGCTCGATGTGCGGTGGGTGGTGCTGCCGCTCGAGCTGCGTTCGCCCGAGGCCATCTCGGTGCTCGCCGGCACCATCACCATGACCCCGGGCACGGTGTCCTGCGACCTGTCGGCCGATGGCCGCAGCCTGCTGGTGCACTGCCTGGATGCGCCCGATGCCGAGGAGGCGGTCTGCGCCATGAAGGACCGCTACGAGGCCCGCCTCAAGGAGATCTTCCCGTGATCGCATACGCGCTCGATTTCGGCTTCTTCGCGCTCTCGCTCGCCGTGCTGCTCAATCTGTGGCGACTGCTGCGTGGCCCCTCTTTGATGGATCGTGTGCTGGCGGTCGACACCATGGTGATCAACATCATCGCGTTGATCATCCTGTTCGGCATCCAGCAGCGCACCACGATCTTCTTCGAGGCTGCGCTGCTGTTCGCGATGTTCGGCTTCATTGCCACCGTCGCCTACTGCCGCTTCGTGCTGCGCGGCGACGTGATCGAGTGAGGGGGGAGACGAGATGACATTCCTGCTCGAACTGACCGTTTCCCTGCTCATCGTCTTCGGCGGCTTCTTTGCGCTGGTGGGCTCGATCGGCATGGTCAAGCTGCCCGACCTGCTGACCCGCCTGCACGCACCGACCAAGGCCACCACGCTCGGGGTCGGCGGCGCGCTTGCAGCCTCGATGGTGTTCTTCGCCGGCTTCGAGGACGACCTTTCGATCCACGAGGTCCTGATCACCGCGTTCCTGTTCCTGACCGCGCCGATCAGCGCGCACTTCATCGCCAAGGCGCACCTCCACGAGCACACCGAACTGCGCGGCGGCCTGCCGCCGACCGGCCGTCCGCAGGGCTGGAGCACCTTCGACAGCCTGCCGGATGCGGACGAGGACAAGGACGATGATGGCGACGGCGCGCGGGCGGCGCATCATTGACGCGGGGCTCGCCCACGCGCGACGGGCGGGTGATCAGGTGGTGATTGGGGGCAGTGAGGGCGATTGGCCGCGCGATTGGGCGATAATGCGGCCTCGACCAGCCAGGGGGCACCCTTGAACACGATTCGCCGAAACCCGCCCAAGCCCGCGCCCTCGCGCATTAGCGGCACACTCAAGGTGCGCACGCGCGACACCGCCGAGGAGCCCGCGCCCGCTGCCCGCGAGGACAACGCGCCGGCGCGCAAGCCCGCCCCGGCGCGTGCCGACAAGCCGGCGCCGAAGGGCAGTCCCGTGCGCGAACCGGGGCGCGGCGAGCGCGGCCAGGCGCGCGCAGACCGCGAGCCCGGACGCGCGGACCGCGAGCCCGGACGCGCGGACCGCGAGCTGAGGCGAACAGATCGGAATCAACCGCGTGGCGAACGCGCAGGCGGGCGCTCGGAGCGTGACCCCGCGCGCACCGAGCGTGACGGCACTCGCATCGAGCGTGAGCGCCCTCGCGGCGCGCGCGGGCCGGGTCGCGACGACGATACGCGCACGCCGCGTTCGGGATCAGCAGAGCGCGGCCCCCGTCCCGCGCCCGCGCGCAGCAACAAGACTGACGCGCCGCGCGCGGCACCCGAGCGCCGGAGCGGCGACGCTCCGCGTCCCGTGGAACCGGATGTCGAGCGCCCCCCGCGTGTGCCGGCCGCAGCCGGCGAGGTGCCACCCGAAGGCGTGCGCCTGTCCAAGGTCATGGCCGAGCGCGGCATCTGCTCGCGCCGCGAGGCCGACGAATTCATCGAGCGCGGCTGGGTCTTCGTCGACGGCAAGCGCGTGTCGGAGCTTGGCGTGCGCATCGACCCCGATGCACGCATCACGCTCGCCGCCGAAGCCACCCGCACCCAGCAGCAGCGCGTCACCATCCTGCTCCACAAGCCGGTCGGCTACGTCTCCGGCCAGCCCGAACCGGGCTACGCGCCGGCCGTCAGCCTGATCGGCGGCGACAACCAGTTCGACCGCGACAGCGCGCAACGCTTCCACCCCAGCCAGCTCATGAACCTCGCGCCCGCCGGCCGGCTCGACATCGATTCCACCGGCCTGCTGGTGCTCACTCAGGACGGTCGCATCGCCCGCCAGCTCATCGGCGCGGATTCGGAGATCGACAAGGAATACCTCGTCCGCGTCGAGGGCACGCTGGCCGAGAACGGCCTGGCCTTGCTCAACCACGGCCTGTGGCTGGACGACCGTCCGCTGCGCCCGGCCAAGGTCGAATGGATCAACGACGACCAGTTGCGCTTCGTGTTGCGCGAGGGCCGCAAGCGCCAGATCCGCCGCATGTGCGAGCTGGTCGGGCTGAAAGTCATCGGTTTGAAGCGCGTGCGCATCGGTCAGGTCAAGCTTGGCGACCTGCCGCTCGGGCAGTGGCGGTTCATGCGCGAGGACGAGCGCTTCGGGTGAATGGACGCACAACGCAATCATGAGCGCAGCGGCGCCGTCTCTCCGTCCTCGTCTGCTTCGGCGAGCGCATCCCCGAGTGGCCCCGTCTGCGGGCTGATCCCTGCGCGGTGTGCGGCACGCGCCATGGCGTGGGCGGCCAGCGGGGCGGTAGCGAGCAGGACGAGCATCGCGAACAGTGCGGCGAGCGCGAAAGCGCCTGCGCTGGCCGCGGCCACGCCGGCCAGGATCAGCGCCGCGCCCAGCGCCCCGGCCTTGCTCGCCGAGTGCATGCGGGTGTAGCTGTCGGGCAGGCGGAGCACGCCGATCGCCCCGACGAGGCCGAGCAGGGCGCCCAGCAACAGCAGCACCGACGCCAGCACGGACAGGAAGGCTTCCATCACGGTTTCTCCCCTGCGGCGCGCGCGTCGCTCGGCGTCGGCTCGGCGGGCGCGGTCACCGCCTCGTCGGCGCCGCGGCCGCGGCGGCGGAACATCAGGATGAAGGCGGTGGTGCCGAGAAAGGACACCAGCGCCAGCACCACCGCGGCGTCGAGCAGCATCGGCTGCGCGGTGGAGAGCGCCAGCAGGGCGATGACGCCGATGGCGATCATGGTCAATGCGTCGATCGCCACCACGCGGTCGGCGGCGCGCGGGCCGCGCACCAGGCGCGTGAGGATCAACGCCGCGCTGATGCCCTGCAGCGCGAAGGTCAGCGGCAGCACCCAGGCTGCACCGGCGATTTCGCTCATCATGGGGTGCTCTCCGCCGCATGCGTCGGCGATCGTGGAGGCGGGGGCGGTGCGCCGGCGTCGATCCAGCGCAGCAGCCGGCGTTCGATCGCGCGCACCCCGGCTTCGATCGTGGCCGCATTCTTCGCGTCGATGGCGTGGATATACATCAACCCCGATTCCGGGAAGTAGTCGAGCGCCATCGTGCCCGGCGTCAGCGTCAGCAGGCAGCCGAGCAGGGTGGCGATGCGATCGTCGGGGCGCGCCAGGCGCAGCGCGATCACCGCCGGTTGCGGTGCCACCTTGCGGCCGAGCACGATGCGGGCGACGTCGATGCTGGCCTTGAAGACCTCGGCCACGAACCACACGCTGAAGGTCGTGCCCAGTTCCAGGCGGCGCAGGTAGCGGCGCAGGCCGAGCAGGTCGATGGCCAGGCGCAGCGCGACGTAGATGACGAGGAAGGCGGCCGCCACGCCGAGCGGGGTCAGCGCATCGGCGAAGGCGGCCAGACCGATCGCAAGCAGGATATGCAGTCCGAGCATGTTCACTGTCCTCCAGTGGCGGTGACCGCGGCGATGTAGCCGGCGGGGGCGCCGAGCTGTTCTGCGGCGGCGATCGCGTAGTCCATCACCGGTCCTGCGCCGAGGCCGATCGCCACCGTCATCGCCGCCAGCGCGCTCACTGTCCATACCGCCGGGCGCAGGCCGGCGGCGCTGCGCTCGCCTTCCGGACCCGCGGGATGCGGCTTGAGGAAGGCCTCGTTCCAGATCTTGCTCATCGACAGCAGCGTGAAGATGCCGGTGACCAGCGCCACCGCGGCGGCGACCCAGGCGCTCGCGTCCAGGCTGGCCTTGACCAGCACGAACTTGGCCCAGAACCCCGACAGCGGCGGAATGCCGGCGAGCGACAGCGCGGGAATCGCGAACAGCACCGCCAGCCAGGGCGCGCGCGCGTAGAGCCCGCCCATCGCCGCGAGGCGCTCGGAGCCGGTGAGGCGCGCGGCGATGCCGCCGATGAAGAACAGGTTGGCCTTCACCACGATGTGGTGGATCAGGTAGAACACCGCGCCGGCGAGCGCGAGCGGCGTGGCCAGCGCCAGCCCCAGGATCATGTAGCCGACCTGGCTGACGATGTGGAAGGACAGGATGCGCCGCACCTCGACCTGGGCGGCGGCGCCGAGCACGCCGATCAGCATGGTGGCGCATGCCACCCACAGCAGCACCTCGTGGGCGGCCCCGGCGTCGGGCCAGAACAGCGTGACGAGACGGATCAGCGCATACACGCCGACCTTGGTGAGCAGGCCGGCGAAGAGCGCCGACACCGGCGTCCACGCCACGTGGTAGGACGCCGGCAGCCAGCCGAACACCGGGAACAGCGCGGCCTTGATCGAGAACGCGGTCAGCATCAGCACCACCGAGGCGTGCGCGGTCGCCGGCACCTCGCCGGCGGCGAAGGCCTGCGCCAGCAGCGCCATGTTGAGGCTACCGCTGGCGCCGTAGAGCATGCCGGCGGCGAGCAGGAACATCATGGTCGCCACCAGGTTGAGCACCACATACACCACCGTGCCCGACAGCCGGCGCCTGCCACCGCCCAGCACCAGCAGCGCGAAGGAGCCCACCAGCAGCACCTCGAGCCACACGTAGAGGTTGAACACGTCGCCGGTGATGAAGGTGCCGCACACGCCCACCAGCAGGCCGTGCACCAGCGGGTGGAAGTCGCGGCAACGCGCCGGGTCCTCGTCGCGCGCCATGGCGAACACGATGGTGGCGGTGCCGACGATGCCGGTGATCGCCACCATCGCCGCCGACAGGCGGTCGATGACCAGGGTGATGCCGTAGGGCGCGGCCCAGCCGCCGGCCTGGGTGGCGAGGATCTGGCCCTGCGCGGCCAGCCCCACCAGCACCAGCCCGGCCGCCGTGAGCGCGAGCGCGCCGGCCAGGCTGAGCGCCGTCACCGCGCGCGGCGCGCGGCGCGCGAGCAGGGTCGCCACCAGGGTGGCGAGCGGGATCAGCAGCGGGGCGACGATCAGCGTGTTCATGCCTTGTCCTCGCCTGCGGGCGCGGTCAGGTCCGGCGCGGGCTCCTCGGCCACCGCGGTGATGCGGTCGGTCTCGACGTTGCCGTGCAGCTCGAAGCTGCGCTTGAGCACCGCGAGCGCGAACACGAAGAGCGCGAAGCCGATCACGATCGCGGTCAGCACCAGCGCCTGCGGCAGCGGGTTGGCGGCAAGCGCGGGCGCGCCGGCCTCGGTGACGAAGGCGGCGGCGCGGCCGTCGAGCCGCCCGGCCGAGAACACCGCCAGGTTCACGCCGTTGCCCAGCACCACGATGCCGAGCACCACGCGCAGCAGGCCGCGGTCGAGCAGCATCCAGATGCCGATGGCAACCAGCAGGCCGACGGTGATGGCGACGATGATTTCCATGTTCAGGCCTCCCGCGCCAGCAGCCGGAACAGCATGTGCAGCACCGCGCCGAGCACGGTGAGGAACACGCCGACGTCGAACAGCAGCGGCGTGCCGAGCGCCAGCCCGGCGGGGAAGATCCAGTTGCCGGTCAGGAAGGGCTCGCCCTGCACCAGCCCGATCACGCCCGCACCGGCCGCCACCGCCAGCCCGGTCGCCAGCAGCGCCACCGGCGACAGGGGCAGCACCGCGCGTGCGCGGCCCACGCCGAAGGCGAGCGCCAGCATGACCGCCGCGCTCGCCGCCACCAGGCCGCCGATGAAGCCGCCGCCGGGCAGGTTGTGGCCGCGCCACAGCAGCACCAGCGAGATCAGCGCGAGCAGCGCCGACAGCGGCAGGATGCCCTGGCGCAGCAGCACCGAGCCGAAATCGGCACTGCCTTCGCGCGTGCCCCTGTCGAGACCCTCGGTGGGGTCATCGTCCACGCCCTTGCCGCCGTGCCTGCCCCGTTCGCCGCCACCGAGCAGCGTGGCCGCCGCCAGGCCGGCGAGGCCGACCACGAGGATCTCGCCCAGCGTGTCCAGCGCGCGGAAGTCCACCAGGATCACGTTGACCACGTTGGCGCCCTTGCCACCGGGAAGGCTGTTGTCGAGGAACCACTGCGCGAGCTCACCGGGCAGTGGCTGGCTCACCGTCATCAGCATCATCGCGCTCACCACGCCACCGATCACGACCGCCACCAGCGCATGGAAGCGCCGTGCCGCGGGCTTGCGCGAGCCCACCAGCCGCGTCGGCGGCAGGCCGCGCAACACCAGGGCGAGGAAGATCACGGTGAGCGTCTCCACCATCAACTGCGTGATCGCCACGTCGGGCGCGCGCGACGCGAGGAAGATCATCGCCATGCCCAGCCCGCTCGCGCCCAGCGTGGCGACCAGGGCGACGCGGCCGGGCATGGTCGCGGCGGCGGCGGCGCCCGCGACTGCGAGCACGCAGCCGAGCAGGGCGGCGATGTTCACCGGGCTGCTCACCTCGGGCCAGACCAGGTCGTCGGCGGTGGATGCGACCAGGCC
>JAANMY010001220.1_pt1 | contig 30574 bp, 23 predicted proteins | sample 7279691 | NCBI WGS metagenome assembly JAANMY01 (sample SAMN14094543, study PRJNA606508) | bioreactor metagenome | isolation source: A lab-scale SPAN reactor treating ammonium-rich wastewater day 388 | place: Ireland: Galway | collected 2018-02-07
CCACAGCAATAGCTTGGCTATTGCGAGGATTTGCAACGACGCAGACCGCCCGAAGCCGCGCCCGCACACCCATGAGGAGATCGTGAACACGTTCTTAGGCTTGCTGCTTGACCGCTTCGATGCTGGCGGCCAGGATGGCCAGGCCCTCGTCCAGCAGCGCATCGCTGGCTGTCAGCGGCACCAGAATGCGCAGCACGTTGCCGTAAGTGCCGCAGGTCAGCAGGATCAGGCCCCGGCGGGCGGCTTCGGCGCTGACGGCCTTGGCCAGCTCGGGGGCGGGCTGCTGCAGGTCGCCGTTTTTGCACAACTCGACCGCCACCATGGCACCCAGGCCACGGATGTCGGCCAGCTCAGGATGCTGGTCGGCGATGGCCTCCAAGCGGCTCACCAGATGGCGGCCCACGCTGCGCGAGCGCTGCAGCAAGTCTTCTTGGTCAAAGGCATGGAGCACGGCCAGCGCAGCCACGCACGAGATCGGGTTGCCTGCGTAGGTGCCTCCCAGGCCGCCAGGGGCGGGGGCATCCATGATGTCAGCGCGGCCCGTCACGGCCGAGATGGGAAAGCCCCCGGCCATCGACTTGGCCAAGGTAATCATGTCTGGCACCACACCGCTTTGTTCGATGGCATACCAGGTGCCGGTGCGGCCTGCGCCGGTTTGCACCTCATCGACGATCATCACAATGCCGTGCTGGTCGCACACTGCGCGGATGTGCTCCAGCAGGGCACGCGGGGCGGGGTTGAAGCCGCCTTCGCCCTGCACCGGCTCGATGATGATGGCGGCCACGCGGCTGGGCTCGATATCGTTTTTAAAGATTTGCTCGATGGACTCGATGGCATCTTCCACCGTCACGCCGCGCTTGGGGTTGGGAAAGCGGGCGTGGAAGATTTCGCCGGGGAAAGGGCCAAAACCGGCCTTGTAGGGCACGACTTTGCCCGTCAGCGCCATGGTCAGCGAGGTGCGGCCGTGGTAAGCACCACTAAAGGCAATCACCCCGCCACGGCGGGTGTGGCTGCGGGCAATCTTGACGGCGTTTTCCACCGCTTCAGCGCCGGTGGATAGCAGCACGGTCTTTTTGGCGAAGTCGCCGGGGGCTTTGTCGTTCAGGCGCTCGGCCAACTCCACATAGCTTTCGTAGGCCAGCACCTGAAAGCAGGTGTGGGTAAAGCGCTGCATTTGCGCCTGCACCGCCTCCATGATCTGCGGATGGCGGTGGCCCGTGTTCAGCACGGCGATGCCACCGGCAAAATCGATGTAGCGCTTGCCTTCCACATCCCAGATCTCGGCATTCTCACCGCGGTCAATAAAAATTTGGTGGGTGTGACCGACACCGCGTGGGATGGCCGCTTCGCGGCGGGCGTACAAGGTGGCGTTGGTGGTTTGGGTGGTGTCAAGCATGGCTTCCTTCTTTAATTGGGGGACAGTGCAAGCCACTTTATTGCCTGGTCTGACGGGCTAACATATACAACTTGTGCCCTTTTTGGCAGGTACTGTGCAGGCGGTGTGTGCAGTACAAACAAACCCGCTTCGCAATAACCCTAGGGTGGTACTGCAACCACCCGCCCCGCTTGCTTTTGTCATGTTCGTGCTTGATTCCTCCTCGTCCGTGTCCCTGGTCCAGCAGATCGTGGATGGTTTTAGCCATCTGGTCGATGAGGGCACGCTGCGCTCGGGCGCCAAGTTGCCGTCGATTCGGCAGTTTGCCCACGCCCACGGCGTGAGCGTCTATACCGTGGTGGATGCCTACGACCGGTTGGTTGCCCAGGGCTATTTCGTCTCGCGCCCGCATCTGGGGTTTTTTGTGCGCCGCCGTCGGCAGGACGATGAGCAAGTCCCCGCAGGCGGTGACCGCTACGATTTTGACTCCATGTACTACATGCGCCGCATCTTCGAGCACCGGGGGCTGAGTCGCAAACCCGGCTGTGGCTGGCTGCCGGAGGATTGGCTGTTTGGCGAGGGCGTGCGCCGTGCGCTGCGCACCCTGGCCTCAGGCGAAATAAGCATCAGCGGCTATGGCGAGCCCAAGGGCTTTGTACCACTGCGCCAGCTGGTGCGCGACCTGCTGGCTGAGCAGGAGGTGGCGCTGACTACCGAACAGATTTTGCTCACCCAAGGCTCCAGCCACGCGCTGGATTTGATTGCCCGGCGGCTGGTCCATGCCGGCGATGCGGTGCTGATTGATGACCCCAGCTATGCCAACCTGTGCTTTGGTTTGCGCTTGCTGGGGGCTGACCTGCTGGGGGTGACCCGCACCCCAGAAGGCTATGACCTGGCCCTGCTGGAGCATTTGCTGCAAACGCACCGCCCCAAAGTGTTCTTCACCCAGCCTCGGCTGCACTGCCCCACCGGGGCATCGGCCACGCTGGCGCACATGTACCGCGTGCTGCAGCTGGCCGAAAAATACGACGTAACCTTGGTCGAAAACGATATTTACAGCGACCTGGATCCGCGTCCCCACCCCTCTTTGGCCAGCCTGGACCAGCTCAAGCGCGTGGTCTATATCAGCAGCTTCTCCAAAACCATCTCACCCAACTTGCGCGTGGGCTATATGGCGGGCCACCCAGAGCTGATCGAGGACCTGGCCCAGCTCAAAATGATTGCCGGCCTGACCTCGGCCGAGCTGTCTGAGCGCATCGTTTACGGTGCCCTGATTGACGGGCGCTGGCGCAAACACGCCAAAACGCTGCGCGAGCGCCTCACCGCCGCGCATGAAAAAATCGCCGCCCGTTTTCTTGAACTGGGCTTTGAGCTGTTCACCGAACCCAAAGCCGGCATGTTTTTGTGGGTGCGCCACCCGCAGATTGCCGATGCCAATGTGCTGGCACTGCGGGCGACCGAGCATGACATCCTGCTGGGGCCGGGGCATTTGTTCTCGCCCGGGCTGGAGCCAAGTCCGTGGCTGCGTTTCAACATCGCGTTTTGCGAGGATGAGGCGGTGTTCGACTTCTTGCAGCAAGAAATAGCGCGCGCGCAGAAGCTGGGCGCAGCGGCCTAACAAACTACTAGCGGCATCTCGCCAGTTCAAGCTCAGTCGCCATAGTGGTATCTACACTGCAAGACGACCAGATCATCATCATCGGCACGGTACACAAGCCGGTGGGTCTGGTCGATACGCCTTGACCAGTAGCCTGATAAATTGCCCACCAGTGGCTCGGGCTTTCCAGTGCCAACGAATGGTTCTCGCACTGCCTCGGTCAGTAGCAAATTGATGCGTTTGAGGGTCTTTTTGTCTTGGCCTTGCCAATAGAGGTAGTCCCCCCAGGCATCAGGGAGGAATTTAATTGTGCGGCTCACGCTTCAATGAGGGTTTGTTTTTTGGCGATACCTTTGCGGTCTTGCTGGGCAGCGGCCATCAAGCGACGTGCATTCGCGGGGCTTTGCATCAAGTGCAGTGTCTCTAGCATGCTGGTGTAGGTGGATTCGGAGAGCAGGACGGCGTTTTCCCCGTCGCGGCGGTGGATGAGGGTTGCATCGCGGTCAGCCACTACGCGGTCAATGACTCCTTTGAACTCATTGCGGGCCTTGGTGAAGCTGATAACTTGCATGATTTTCTCCTAAGATGCACACATTAACGTACAGGTTAATGTACATGTTTTGAGTTAATTTGTCGAACGCGCTTTGGCGTAGGGCGGTATGCAAACATCGTCACCGCCTCCATCCTGGCCGTGTTGAGCGCGGCGGCCCGGTTTCCGCAGATCGCATAAAGTCGGCAGCACGGTGCCAACCTGCCACCCATGAAAGGCCACCCCCATGCCCCCACTTTTCTGGCTACGCCGCCTGGGTAGTTTTCTCACGCTGTGCCTGCTGGCCGCTGCGGCCTGGGCCGATGCACTCACCCTGGCCAACAGCTACCGGCCTGGGCTGGACGTGCAGGCGTACTGGGTGAGCGAAAAGTACGACGGCATCCGTGGCCATTGGGACGGGAAGCGGTTGATGAGCCGCCAGGGGCTGCCCATTGACGCGCCTGCGTGGTTCACCCAGGGCTGGCCTGCGCAGGCACTCGATGGCGAGTTGTGGGCGGGCCGGGGGCAGTTTGCCGCCGTGCAGGCCACGGTGGCGCTGGGAGCCAAGGATGAGGGCGGCTGGCGGGCGCTGCGCTACATGGTGTTTGACTTGCCCCAGTACCCCGGCGGCTTTGCCCAGCGCCAGCAGGCCTTGCAGCGCGTGGTCAAGGCCATGGGCCAGCCCTGGGTACAGGCTGCAGCGCAGTGGCAGGTCGATAGCCACACTGCGCTGCAGCAGCAGTTGAACGATGTGAGCGCGGCGGGTGCCGAGGGCTTGATGCTGCGCCGCGCCGACAGCCCCTACCGCCCAGGGCGCAGTGATGATTTGATCAAGCTGAAATTGTTCGAAGATGCCGAGGCCGTGGTCGTGGCCCACCTGCCCGGCAAAGGCAAATACCAGGGCTTGACCGGCGCTTTGCTGGTGGAGATGCCCAGTGGCCAACGCTTCAAAATTGGCAGCGGCTTGCGCGATGCCGACCGCGCCCAGCCGCCGGCCATTGGCAGCACCATCACCTACCGCTTCAACGGCACCCACGCCAGCGGGCTGCCACGCTTTGCCCGCTATTGGCGCGTGCGGGATGGTGGGAATAATTAAAAACCATAGTATTTACCGCTTGTATTTATTGGTTTTTTAGTCAATTTATCTAAAAAACCACGTATTCATTGCGGTAAATGCTCTTTATTTTTTAATTTTTAATTCATGCAACGTCCCAGCGGATGGGCGATTTGCAAGACAATCGCTGCCGTGTCGATTCCTGCCTCCTTCCTCCAAGACCTGCTCCAACGCGTCGATATCGTCGATGTGGTTGGGCGTTATGTACCGCTGAAAAAAAGCGGGGCCAACTTCATGGGGCTGTGCCCGTTTCATGGGGAAAAATCGCCCTCGTTCAGCGTCAGCCCGGTCAAACAGTTTTTCCATTGCTTTGGCTGCGGCAAAGGCGGCGATGCCATCGCCTTTTTGCGCGAGCACACGGGCATGGAGTTTATGGAGGCGGTGCAGTCCCTGGCCCAAGAGGTGGGCATGCAGGTGCCGCAGGAAGATATCTCCCCCCAGCAGCGTGCCCAGCGCCAGGCCATGAAGCAGCAGCAAGACAGCCTGGTCGATACCCTGGAGCGGGCCGCCCAGGCGTATTGCGAACAGCTCAAAAACGCCCCGCACGCCATTGAGTATTTAAAGCGCCGGGGTGTCTCGGGCGCGGTCAGCCGCCGGTTTGGCCTGGGGTACGCCCCGGCGGGCTGGAATTTTCTGGCCAGCATCTTCCCCGACTACACCAGCCGCTTGCTGGAAGAGGGCGGCTTGGTCATCCACAACGCGCACGAGGACGAGGGCAAGCGCTACGACCGTTTTCGCGACCGCATCATGTTCCCGATTCGCGATGTCAAAGGCCAGTGCATCGGCTTTGGCGGGCGCGTCTTTGGGGATGAAAAGCCCAAATACCTCAACTCCCCCGAAACCCCGTTGTTTCACAAAGGGCGCGAGCTGTATGGCCTGTACGAAGCCCGCACCGCCTTGCGCGACAGCGGCTACGCCCTGGTGTGCGAGGGCTATATGGACGTGGTGGCGCTGGCCCAACTGGGCTTTCCCAATGCCGTGGCCACCTTGGGCACAGCCTGCACCAGCGAGCACATGCACAAGCTGTTTCGCTTTACCGAAGCGGTGGTGTTCAGCTTTGATGGCGATGCCGCCGGCCAGCGGGCCGCCCGCAAAGCACTGGAGGCAGTGCTGCCCCTGCTCAACGACACGCGCAGCGCCAAATTCTTATTTCTGCCGCCCGAGCACGACCCGGACAGCTTCATCCGCGCCCATGGGGCCGATGCGTTTACGCGCATGGTGCATGCGGCCATGCCGTTCAACCAATTTTTATTGCAAGTGGCCAGCGAGGGCTGCGACCTGGGCACCGCGCCGGGCAAGGCCAAACTGTCCAACCAAGCCCAGCCGCTGTGGAATTTATTGCCGCCCAGCACCTTAAAGCGTTTGGTTTTGGACGAGCTGGCCCAGCACATCACCCTGCCCGCGCACGAGCTGGAGCGCAGTTGGCAGCCACCCAGTCCAGCCGCAGGCCACCTTGGGCCTGCAGCGCAAGACGGTGCACCAGGCGCAGGTTTTCGCCGTACCGAGCGCCAGCCCTGGCAGCGCGGCCAAGCCAGACCGTTTGCGCCCTCTGAAAAATGGGGGCAGGGCCGCTACGCCCCAGCGCCGCCGCCGATGCGCCGCGTTGAAATCACCAACGGGCCAGACCAAGCCGTGCGCCTCTTGCTGGGGCACATGGCCTTGCTGGAGCAGCTGGACAACGACGATTGGGATGCGCTGGTACACCTGCCCGTACCGCATGGCCCCTTGTTTGCCTGGACGGAGGCGTTTTACCAAGCCCACGGCGCGCAAACCTGGGCCGTGGTGCAGCAGCAGCTGGACCAATCAGAGCATGGCGCTTGGGTGCAACGCTTAATGGCCGGCCCCTTGGGCCACCCAGAAGATGATCCCCAGGCCCAGCAGGCTGAATTGCGCAGCATTTTGAAACCGCTGCTGACCCAGCGCATTCGCCAGCTTCTAACCCAATTGGCCCAAGCGTATGCCAACGACCCCGGCAACCAAGAGCTGCGTCAGCGCTACCAAAATCTGCAATTGCGCAGCAAGAATCTTTAAAACTGGCTTAATTTTTTGAAAACTCTTGACATTTTTTTAAAATTTGGTCTTGAGTTTCCCGTCATTGCCTATAATTGCCCCCTTACCGGCAAGAGCGACAGCAGCACCTCCGACCCGGGTCACGTGAAAGCGCATTCACGTTCGGCACCGCGCCTTGACCCACTTTCGCAAGGACTGCACACCAAATGATCGCCCACCATCTTGCCTGGGAAGGCTTGACTTCCCCACGCCCTGGCCCCAGGTGCGTGCTGTGCAGACTCAATGGAAAAAAACTGATCGCCCGCTAGGTGCAGCCCATGCACCTTTGGCGTGCTGGTGGATATTGCAAAAAGGAATGTAAGTGGCAACCAAAGCTGAACTCAAAGCCATGGCCGATGCGCTGTTGGCAGAAGCAACCCCCAAAAGCCCCCGTAAAAAAGCCGAACCCAAGGCCACGGCAGCAAAAAAAGTAGCGGCTGACGCTGACAAAAAAACAACTGCAGAGCAAATTGACGCTGAAAAGCCCGTAAAAAAACCGACTGCAGCTAAAAAAACAGTAGCACCTAAAGAACCTGAAGCCGTTGTTGCCGCAGAAAAACCGGCCGCCAAAAAAACCACCAGCAAAAAAGCGGTAGCCGCCGAGGTCGTGGCAGACGCTGCAACGGAAGAAAAACCAGCCAAAAAAGCCGCTGCAGCCAAAAAAACCACCAAAACGACAAAAACCACCAAAGCGGCCGCCGCCGATGCTGACAAGCCCAGCGCCAAGCGCGGTGCCAAAGGCAAAGGCAAGCCGGCCCTGGATGACGATGCCGATTTGAGCGACATCGAATCCGACCTGGAGCTGGAGGCCGAGCCCGAGGCCGCCGCCCCGGCCGAAGGTGTGGAAAAAGTCAAACCCCTGCGCATGAAAATCAGCAAGGCCAAGGAACGCGCCTTGATGAAGGAATTCGGCCTGGATGAGACGGTGCTCACCGAAGAAGAAATGAACACCCGCCGCCAGCGCCTGAAACAGCTGATCAAGCTGGGCAAAACGCGCGGCTACCTGACCCACGCTGAAATCAACGACCACCTGCCCGACAAGCTGGTCGATGCCGAAACGCTGGAAGTGGTGATCGCCATGCTCAGCGACATGGGCGTGGCGGTGTACGAGCAAACGCCCGATGCCGAGACCCTGCTGCTGAACAACACCGGCCAGTCCGCCACGACCGAAGAAGAAGCCGAAGAAGAGGCCGAGGCGGCCCTGTCCACCGTGGACAGCGAATTTGGCCGCACCACCGACCCCGTGCGCATGTACATGCGTGAAATGGGCACGGTGGAGCTACTCACGCGCGAGGGCGAAATCGAAATCGCCAAGCGCATCGAGGGCGGCTTGATGGACATGATGGAGGCCATCTCCACCTCGCCCGCCACGATTGCCGAAGTGCTGCAAATGGCGGCAGACATCCGCGAAGGCAAGGTGATCATCTCCACCGTTGTCGATGGCTTTGTCAATGCCAATGAGAACGACGACTATGTGGCCGAAGAAGACTTCGACGAGTACGACGAAGACGACGATGACGACGGCAAAGGCGGCTCCAAGGCCATGACACGCCTGCTGGAAAAGCTCAAAACCGAGGCGCTGGAGCGCTTTGACCGCATGGGCGTGCTGTTCGAGAAGCTGCGCAAGGCGTATGACAAAGACGGCTGGGGCTCGCCCGCCTACGTCAAGGTGCAAAAGGCCATCACCGAAGAGCTGATGACCATTCGCTTTACGGCCAAAACCATCGAAAAGCTGTGCGATATGGCCCGCGCCCAGGTCGATGATGTGCGCAAGAAAGAGCGAGAGCTGCGCAAAATCATTGTCGATAAATGCGGCATGAGCCAAGAGCAGTTCATCAAAGACTTCCCAGCCAACCTGCTGAACCTGCAGTGGGTGGAAAAGCAGGCCGCCAGCAACAAGCCCTACAGCGCCATCCTGGGGCGCAACATCCCCGATGTGCAAGAGCTGCAGCAGTCGCTCATCGACCTGCAAAACCGCGTGGTGGTGCCGCTGGAAGAGCTCAAGCGCATCAACAAGCGCATGAACGATGGCGAACGCGCCAGCCGCTTTGCCAAGAAAGAGATGATCGAGGCCAACTTGCGCCTGGTGATCTCGATTGCCAAAAAGTACACCAACCGGGGCCTGCAGTTCCTCGATTTGATTCAAGAGGGCAACATTGGTCTGATGAAGGCGGTGGATAAATTTGAATACCGCCGGGGGTACAAATTCTCGACCTACGCCACGTGGTGGATCCGCCAGGCCATTACCCGCTCGATTGCCGACCAGGCCCGCACCATTCGCATTCCGGTGCACATGATCGAGACCATCAACAAGATGAATCGCCTGTCGCGCCAGCACTTGCAGGAGTTTGGCTTTGAGCCCGATGCGGCCCTGTTGGCCGAGAAGATGGAGATGGCCGAGGACAAGATCCGCAAGATCATGAAAATCGCCAAAGAACCCATCTCGATGGAAACCCCGATTGGCGACGATGACGACAGCCACCTGGGCGACTTCATCGAGGACTCCAACAACGTCGCGCCCATGGAAGCGGCCATGCAGGCGGGCCTGCGCGATGTGGTGAAAGACATCTTGGATGGCCTCACCCCCCGCGAAGCCAAGGTGCTGCGCATGCGCTTTGGCATTGAAATGTCCACCGACCACACGCTGGAAGAAGTGGGCAAGCAGTTTGACGTGACGCGCGAGCGCATCCGCCAAATCGAGGCCAAGGCGCTGCGCAAGTTAAAGCACCCCAGCCGCAGCGACAAGCTGCGCAGCTTTATTGATTCGCTCTAAAACAGCCTTCCTAAAACAGCAACGCCCCGAAAGGGGCGTTTTTTTGTCTGTGCTGCACCATCATGGCGGGGAGCGCTAAAAAATTGCCTTGGCCCCGCTGCAGAGGTTGTTTACGGGTTTAGCACCCTGGCTGAACGCCAATTTTGCGCAGAATGCTTTCGAGCAGACACCATTTGGTCAGGGCGCTTTGCAGCAGGTTGGCACCAACGAAGGCCGTAAAGGCCAAAAACCATTGGCTGATAAACACGGGGCTGCCGGGAATACCCAGAGCCAGAGACAACAAAATAAAAATACCGGCGATCAGGCGGACACATTGCCAAGAGGTCATAAAAAGCTTCCTTTCAGTTAAAAAAATATTAAAAAAGTGGCTTCTTTTGCCTATGGGCTCAGCAAAGTAGCTATTCTTTTTTATTAAAAATACTGCCGCTGAGCTGGCTGCCCGCTTTCAGCCGTTTGCTGGCAAACCAGCCTTGGTGCATCTCCAGCACAAAGCGCACCGGGGCGCTGGAGCAGTGCGAATTTTCATCCAGCGGCTGCATATCCACCAAATTGACGATGGCACCATCGTCGGCCAGGAAGGCTGCCGTTAAAGGCAGGGTGGTGTCTTTCATCCAAAAGCATTGCACCCCGGGATGCTCAAAGACAAAGAGCATGCCTTCAAAAGGCAGCATGGAATCGCGGCGCATCAGGCCAATTTGTCGCTCAATCGGGCGGCTGGCCACTTGGGCCACGATGCGGTGCATACCGGCCCGCAATTCAATTTGGGGCAAGTCCAGCTGCGGAATTTGCTGAGAACAACTAAAGCCAGGGCTGGCCCAAGCGGCAATGCTGATAACCGCGCTCAGGATGTGCCGGACAAAATGCGCTGGCATGGCTTACTCCACATTCCACTGGTGCACCTCGGTGCCTTGCGGATTTTCTAGGTAGCGGCGCAGCGTCCAGCTCACCGTGCGAAACGATAATTCGTCCCAAGGAATATCTCTAGGAGCGAATAAACGCACTTCCTGGGACTCAAAGCCGGGGTTGAATACCAAGCTGCGCAATTGGGCTAAAAAATAAATATGCACTTGCGCCGCTTCGGGCACGCTGATGACCGAAAACAAGCGGCCCAAGGCAATATCAGCCCCCGCTTCTTCAACGGTTTCGCGGGCCGCACCTTGTTCCAGGGTTTCATCCAACTCCATAAAACCGGCCGGCAACGTCCAGGTGCCAAAGCGCGGCTCAATATTGCGTTTGCACAGCAAGATGCGCCCATCGTCGGCAACGGGCAGGGTTCCCACCACGTTCAGGGGGTTTTGGTACTGAATGTGCTGGCACTGCGGGCAAATAGCCCGCATGCGGGTATCGCCATCGGCAGGCACACGCATGGCAATGGCGTGGCCACATTGGTTACAGAAACGAATCGGGCGGGGGTAATAAGAGGCCATGGTGCTGTCCTTCGGCCCTAAAGAACGCTCACTTGCAGCGGTGCCAACCCGGTCACTTGCGCCTGCAAGCGATCGCCGCGCTGCACGGCCGCAACCCCGGCAGGGGTGCCGGTCATGATGAGATCACCTGCTTGCAACTCCCAGGCGCAAGAGAGCTCGGCAATGATTTCGGCAATATTCCAAATCATGGCGCTGGTCTTGCCGCTTTGGCGCAGTTGGCCATTGACCTGCAAATCAATGGCCGCATGCTGCACATCGCCTGCCTGGGCAGCGGGGGTCAGTGCCCCAATGGGCGCGCTGGCATCAAAGCCTTTGGCGATGCACCAAGGGCGGCCCAGCTTTTTTAACTGGGCTTGCAAGTCGCGCCGCGTCATGTCCAGGCCTACGGCGTAGCCCCAGACATGCTGCAATGCATCGGCGACAGCAATATTTTTGCCACCGCTGCCCAGGGCGACCACCAGCTCTACCTCGTGGTGCAGATCTTGCGTCAGGCTGGGGTAGGGCAAAGGCACGGTCTGCCCTGCAGGTGCGCTCATGACGGCATCGGCTGGCTTGGTGAAGAAAAAAGGCGGCTCCCGTCCGGTGTCCCCCATCTCCTGGGCATGGTCAGCGTAATTGCGACCTACGCAATAAACGCGATGAATGGGAAAGCGCTGGTCGCTGGCAACCACGGGCAAGCTGGCGGACGGCTGGGGAGGAAAAACAAAATTCATGGCAACACGGACACTAAAACAATCTGCCAAGTGTGCCACGCCCACACTTCTTGGCTTGGTATGCTGGACAAATGAAAAACGCAAATGCTTTGTCCCCCGATTGGCTGTTGCCGGATTGGCCCGCCATCCCTGGCATTTTTGCCGTGTTTACCAGTCGCAGCGGTGGGGTCAGCCAAGCCCCTTGGGATAGCTTGAATCTGGGCGACCATGTGGGAGATGCGCCGCAGGCGGTAATGACCAATCGCCAGTTGTTTGCCGCTCAATTGGAGCAACTGGCCGCTTGCCCGGTCACGCCGCACTTTTTGCAGCAGGTGCATGGGGTGCAGGTGTGCCAGCTGCCTTTGGCGGCTGCAGCTGCGCGCGCGTTTGATGCCTGCGTCAGCGATGCCATCGGCCAAGCCTGCACCATCATGGTGGCCGATTGCTTGCCGATTTTGATTGCCCACCGTGAGCTAAAAATTATTGGCGCTGCCCACGCCGGCTGGCGTGGCCTGGCCGGGCAGCAGGGCGTGGGGGTGGTGGAGCGGCTGTGGCAAGCCTATTGCCGCTTGGTGGAACAGCAGCAGCAGCAGGCGGCATCCCACGCCGCCATCGCTGCGGCCACCCAGGTGTGGTTGGGGCCGTGCATTGGCCCGCAGGCGTTTGAGGTGGGGGAAGAGGTTGTTCGCGCTTTTACCCAAGCCAAGGCGCGGGCTGAAGCGTGCTTTCTTCCAGGGGCTGCGCCCGGCAAGTGGCAGGCAGATTTGGCCGCCTTGGCCCGCCAGCGTTGGCAAGCCTTGGGGATTGACGCGATGTATGGCAATGACTCCAGCACCGGGTGGTGTACGGTTGCCAATCCTTCACGCTTTTTCTCGCACCGCCGTGACAGTAGTATTTTCGGAAGCACGGGCCGCATGGCTGCTGCCATTGTTCGCACCGTTTGAGGTGTTTTTTGCTTGTTCAGCCTCCCACTCTTGCTGCTCTTTTTGACGTTGGGCATGCAAGCGGCGCTTGCGCTGGGGGGTACCAAAGATATAGATCAAGATGGCGCAGGGCAACAGGCCGTATAAAAGAAAAGTAATGATGGCACCTAATAGGCTGCCATTAGGCACAGTGGCCTCGGCGACGGCCATCATCACAGTGACGTAAAGCCATGCAATAACAATCAAATACATAGAAAACACTCGCAAAAACAAAGGGTAAATACGCAATTCATTTTTAAGGATTTAAATCCTACCTAAGTTAGTCTGGTTTATATTGTCATCGTAAAGTATTTTGGCAACAATCTAAAAAGCATGCTTTTTAAAAAGGAGTGGTGGCGTATGGCTTCTGAACCAATTTGGACGGAGGGTGTTCAACAATTTTTTACTGAGCATTGGTCCAAGGCCCTGCAAACGTTTGGTCAATTGGGCACGGCTGCGCCTGCGGCGGACGCGGCCCAAGTGCAGTTTGATGTGGAAAAGCTCCAGGCGCTACAGCAAAGTTATATTGCACAGGCCAGCAAGCTGTGGAGTGGAGGGCTTTCGCAAGCCCCGCAAGTGCCTAAAGACCGGCGTTTTGCCAGTGAAAACTGGGCGCAAAACCCTTTGGCGGCGTTTACGGCAGCAGCGTATTCACTCAATTCTCACGCACTCATGGGCATGGCCGAAGCCGTGCAAGCGGATGAAAAAACCCGCCAGCGCATTCGCTTTGCAGTCGAGCAATGGGTAGCAGCCATGGCCCCCAGCAATTTTTTGGCGCTCAACCCTGATGCCCAGAAAAAAGCCCTCGAAACCAAAGGCGAAAGTCTGAGCAAAGGCCTGCAAAATATGCTGCAGGATATGGGCAAGGGCTATGTCTCGATGACGGATGAAAGTGTTTTTGAAGTCGGCAAAAACGTAGCTACCACTGAAGGTGCCGTGGTTTACGAGAACGACATATTTCAATTATTGGAATACAAGCCACTGACAGAAAAAGTCCACGAGCGTCCGTTCTTATTAGTACCGCCTTGCATTAACAAGTTTTATATATTGGATTTGCAGCCGGACAATTCTTTGATTCGGTATGCAGTTAGCCAAGGCCACCGCACTTTTGTGATCAGCTGGCGCAATCCCGATGCCTCTTGCGCCCACCTTACGTGGGATGATTACATTGAACGCGCTGTGATTGAGGCCATTGGGGTGGTGCAAGAGATTGCAGGGGCAGCGCAAATCAATGCCTTGGGGTTTTGTGTGGGCGGCACCATGCTGGCCACCGCGTTGGCTGTGCTGGCTGCACGGGGCCAAAAACCGGTGGCCAGTGCCACCTTGCTCACGACCTTGCTGGATTTTTCCGATACCGGAATCTTGGATGTCTTTATTGACGAAGCCTTCGTGAAAAACCGCGAAGCCCAAATGGGGCAGGGTGGGTTGCTCAAGGGGCAAGAGCTGGCTGCCACTTTTAGCTTTTTGCGGCCCAATGATTTGGTGTGGAACTACGTGGTGGGCAACTATTTGAAGGGGGAAACTCCACCAGCATTTGATCTGCTGTATTGGAATAGCGATGCCACCAACCTGCCCGGGCCATGGTATGCATGGTATTTGCGCAATACCTATTTAGAAAATAACTTGATTCAACCCGGGAAACTGACCGTTTGCGGAGAAAAGATTGACTTTGGTCACTTGGATTTGCCGGTATACATCTACGGCTCGCGCGAGGATCACATCGTGCCGATCAATGCCTCGTACGCTGCAACCAAAGTGCTACCGGGTGACAAGCGCTTTGTCATGGGTGCTTCGGGGCACATTGCGGGAGTGATCAACCCCCCGGCCAAAAACAAGCGCAGCCACTGGATTCGCAGCGACAACGCCTTGCCACAGACGCTGGAAGACTGGATTGCCGGTGCAGACGAATTCGCTGGCAGTTGGTGGACCGATTGGGCCCAATGGCTCAAGGGCCATGCTGGCAAACAAATTGCAGCGCCCAAGCGCTACGGCAAGGGCACGAAATTTAAAGAAATTGAGGCCGCTCCCGGCCGCTATGTACTGCAAAAGGCTTAAAAACGTGGTTGTGATTCCTGTGCGGGGGCGCAGCGCCCTGGCATCCTGATTCGCTGGTTGCTCCCCTCGCGCAAAGATCGCAAATACGCTCTAAATCCCGTTTGCATTTGCTTCACCTCTAAGGAAAAGTTATGGAAGACATTGTTATCGTTTCTGCTGTACGCACCGCCGTTGGCAAGTTTGGTGGTAGCTTGGCCAAGGTGCCAGCTACGGATTTGGGTGCTTTGGTGATTAAAGAAGCCTTGGCCCGCGCCAATGTCGGCTTGGATCAGGTGGGCGAAGTCATCATGGGCCAAGTGCTGGCAGCGGGCGTGGGCCAAAACCCGGCCCGCCAAGCGATGATGAAAGCCGGTGTGGCCAAAGAAACCCCGGCCTTGACGATCAACGCCGTGTGCGGCTCGGGCCTCAAATCGGTCATGCTGGCCGCCCAAGCCGTTGCCACTGGTGACAGCGAAATTGTGGTGGCCGGTGGGCAGGAAAACATGAGCCTGTCGCCCCACGTGCTGCAAGGCTCGCGCGATGGCCAGCGCATGGGTGATTGGAAGATGCAAGACACCATGATCGTCGATGGCCTGTGGGATGTGTACAACCAGTACCACATGGGCATCACCGCAGAAAACGTTGCCAAAGAGAACGAGATCACCCGCGCCCAGCAAGATGCTTTGGCCATTGCCAGCCAGCAAAAGGCCGCTGCAGCCCAAGATGCGGGCAAATTCAAGGATGAAATCGTCCCCGTGGTGATTCCCCAGCGCAAAGGGGACCCGGTGGTGTTTGATACGGACGAATACGTCAATCGCAAAACCAACCTAGAGGCCTTGTCTGGCCTGCGCCCAGCGTTTGACAAGGCTGGCACGGTGACCGCTGGCAATGCTTCGGGCATCAACGATGGTGCTGCTGCCGTGGTGGTCATGAAGGCCAGCAAAGCCGCTGCCCTGGGCCTGAAGCCCTTGGCCACCATCAAAGCCTATGCCACCAGTGGTCTGGATCCGGCCACGATGGGCATGGGCCCGGTGTTTGCTACCCGCAAAGTGCTTGACCGTGCCGGTTGGGCCGTTGGCGATGTTGATTTATTTGAATTGAACGAAGCCTTTGCCGCCCAAGCCTGCGCTGTGAACAAGGTGCTGGACATTGATGCCAGCAAAGTAAACGTCAATGGTGGGGCGATTGCCATTGGCCACCCCATTGGCGCGTCGGGCTGCCGTGTGCTGGTCACTTTGCTGCATGAAATGCAACGCCGTGATGCCAAAAAAGGCATTGCCTCGCTGTGCATCGGCGGTGGCATGGGCGTGGCCTTGGCGGTTGAGCGCAAATAATCAAACACGCCAAACGCAATCAATTGACCCCTAGGGCTGCGCGAGCAGTCCATTTATAAAGCGATAGAGTAATTCAAGGAGAAACTATGAGTCAAAAAGTAGCTTACGTCACCGGTGGTATGGGCGGGATTGGAACGGCAATTTGCCAACGTCTGCACGACGATGGTTTTAAAGTCATTGCTGGCTGCGGCCCCACCCGTGACTACACAAAGTGGCTCGACGAGCAAAAAGCGCTTGGCTATACCTTTTACGCCTCGGTGGGGAACGTGGGCGATTGGGAATCGACCGTCGAAGCCTTCAGCAAAACCAAAGCCGAGCACGGCAGCATTGATGTGCTGGTGAACAACGCCGGTATTACCCGCGACCGCATGTTCATCAAAATGACGCCGGAAGATTGGCGTTCAGTGATTGAGACCAACCTCAACTCCATGTTCAACGTGACCAAGCAAGTGGTGGCCGACATGGTGGAAAAAGGCTGGGGCCGCATTATCAATATCAGCTCGATCAACGGTGCCAAAGGCCAAGCTGGGCAAACCAACTACTCGGCGGCCAAGGCCGGGATGCACGGCTTTTCTAAAGCCCTGGCGCAAGAGCTGGCCAGCAAAGGCGTGACGGTGAACACGGTCAGCCCCGGCTATGTTGGCACTGACATGGTGCGAGCCATCCGTGAGGATGTGCTGGAGAAAATTGTCGCCACCATTCCCGTTAAGCGCTTGGGTGAGCCCAAAGAAATCGCGTCGATGGTGTCGTGGTTGGCCTCCAACGAAGGTGGTTATGCCACTGGCGCCGAGTTCTCGGTGAATGGCGGTCAGCACATGCAATAAGAACGTGTTCACGTTCTAAGCGCCCTGCGCTGAAAAGCAAAACGCCTGCAACTGTGCAGGCGTTTTTTGTTTGTTCTAAAGCGAGGGTGGGGACGGCGTTACTATCGAGCGTTTGCTCAATGGGCGCTACAGCCGATGCACGCTAGGGCGCTTAGCGTTTGCGATCGCGTTCGTCTTCAGGCCAGATGCAGGTGTTCATGATGGACTCTCAAAAAAAGGTGAGGTCAAAAACCAAAGGGGCTTAATGCGCTAAAAGCATTAAAAGCGAGCGGGGGCGCGTTTGCGATCGCGTTCGTCTTCGGGCCAGATGGTGATCGGTTGGGTTGCAGTCATTGCGTTCACTCCTTAGATGTAAGGTTTAACGCCAGGGCGGCCGCTTCGGTTTACTGGGCAGTGAAATTTTTTTGGATTTTTATAAATGTTGTTGAGCTTGTGGTTGTTGTACGTTTCTTTGGCGGCAGCGCTGATTGCTTCGCCAGGGCCATCGGCCTTGTTGTGTGTTTCGCATGCGTTGGCGCATGGCGCACGTAAAACCACCGGCACCATTTTGGGGGGAATTACCGCCTCCATGACGTTGATGTTGCTCTCAGCCCTGGGCTTGGGGGCGATCATTGCCGCTTCCGATACGCTGTTTAGCGCGATTAAATGGGCCGGAGCGGTGTATTTGCTCTACTTGGGCATCAGCACTTGGCGCAATGCCAAGCAGGCACCGGCGGGTGTGGAGGTGGACACCGAGGTTGCCAATGCCGGTGCGCCAGAGCGTGCTGAGCCGGCAGATACCACCACCTTTTGGATGCTGTTTCGCAAAGGCTTGATGGTGGGGCTGGGCAATCCAAAGGATTTGCTGTTTTTCAGCGCCTTGTTTCCGCAGTTTATGGATGCCAGTGCGCCCGTGGCGGGGCAGTTGCTAATTTTGGGCTGTACTTGGATGGTGCTCGATGGCTCCATCATGCTGATGTATGTGCTGGCGGGGGCCAAATTGCTGGCCCGTTTGCATGGCACGCGCGCCGGGCAGTGGTTTGACCGGGCGACAGGGGGGGCGTTTATTGCGGCGGCGGGGATTTTGGCGACAAGCCAGCGCTAAAGTATTTTAAAAAAAAGAGCTGCTTGCGCATTGCCTGTCTATATTTCAGAGGTTTTTTATACTGAAATATAGATGGTTAAAGCGCAAGCAGCTCTTTTAATATCAATTTTTATGCGCTGACAGGTTCTGCCATGCCTTGGTGGCGCAGCAGGGCATCGAGCTGCGGGGCCCGCCCACGGAAGGCGGTGAAGTTTTCCAGTGCGCTGCGACTGCCCCCGCGCTCCAAAATTTCGTGCAGGTACTTTTGCCCAGTAGCACGGCTGTGGCTGCCGTCGGGGTTGTGCGTTTCTTCAAACGCGGCGTAGGCATCGGCAGAGAGCACTTCGGCCCATTTGTAGCTGTAGTAGCCCGCCGCATAGCCGCCAGCAAAGATGTGGCTGAAGGTGTTGGTGCTGCGGTTGTAGGGCGTGGTGGGCAACACGGCCACCTCATCGCGCACTTGCTGCAGCAGGGCCAGGTAATCGCCGCTGGGGGCGGCCTGGGTGTGCAGCAGCATGTCGAACAGGGCAAATTCCACTTGGCGCAGGGTTTGCATGCCAGCTTGGAAGTTTTTGGCCGCCACCATTTTGTCAAACAGCGCCCGTGGCAGGGGCTCGCCGGTTTTGACATGGGCCGTCATGTGGCGCAGCACGTCCCATTCCCAGCAGAAGTTTTCCATGAACTGGCTGGGCAGCTCCACCGCGTCCCATTCCACGCCGTTGATGCCGCTGACATCTTTCTCCGTCACTTTGGTGAGCAGGTGGTGCAGGGCGTGGCCCGATTCGTGGAACAGGGTGATCACGTCATCGTGCGTGAGCAGGGCGGGTTGGCCATCGACCCCGTCGGCAAAGTTGCACACCATGTGCGCCACGGGCGTTTGCAGCTGACCGTTGTCTGGGCGCTGCCAGCGGCTGCGCACATCGTCCATCCAGGCACCGCCACGTTTGCCGGTGCGGGCGGGCTGGTCCAGGTAGAACTGGGCAATGGTTTGGCCATTGCGCTGCAGGGCGTAGAACTGCACCGCTGGGTGCCAAACCGGGGCCTGGTCGGGCACGATGGCCACGTCAAACAGGGTTTCGATGATTTTGAACAGCCCGGCCAGCACTTTGGGGGCGGTGAAATATTCCTTCACTTCCTGTTCATTGAAAGCGTAGCGCTGTTCCTTGAGTTTTTCAGCGATAAACGTCCAGTCCCAGGGCTGGGGATCGCTCAGGCCGAGGTGTTCGCGGGCAAATTGGCGCAGGTCTTGCACGTCTTTTTCGGCGTAGGGGCGGGCCCGCTGGGCCAGGTCGCGCAAGAAGGTGATGACTTCTTGCGGGGAATTGGCCATTTTGGGCACCAGAGAGACTTCGCCAAAATTGGCGTAGCCCAGCAACTGCGCTTCCTCGTGGCGCAGGGCCAGGAGCTCTTCGATGATGGGGCGGTTGTCGTACTGCTGGCCATCGCCTTCGGCCTGGTCCGAGGCGCGGGTGACATAGGCGCGGTAGAGCTTTTCGCGCAGGCTGCTGCGGGTGGCAAATTGCATGACCGGCAGGTAGCAGGGGATTTTCAGGGTGAGTTTGAAGCCGTCTTGGCCCTCGGCTTGTGCGGCGGTGCGGGCCGCTTGCTGCACGTCGGCGGGGATGCCTTGCATCTCTTCTGCCGTGGCGTAGTAGGCCCAGCGATCGGTGGCATCGAGCGTGTTTTCGCTGAATTTTTGTGCCAAGGCGGCGCTGCGCTCTTGAATCGCGGCAAAGCGCTCTTTGGCAGCGCCTTGCAGCTCGGCGCCGGACAGGACAAAGCTGCGCAGGGCGTTGGCATGGGCTTTGCGCTGCTCGGCATTGAGGGTTTGCACATCGACGGCTTTGTATTTGGCGTACAGGCGCTCATCGGCGCCCAGGCGCGTCCAAAACTCGGTGACCACTGGCAAGGCGGCGTTGAAGGCGGCGCGCAGCTCGGGCGTATCGGCCACGCTGCTCAAGTGGCTGACTGCGCCCCAGGCACGGCCCAGGGCTTCGGTGGCGGTGTCCAATGTGGTGGCCAAGGCGTTCCAGTCGGCAGGGAAGTCGGGGGCGGTGACGGTTTCCAGCGCTGCACTGGCATGGGCGATGAGCTGATCAATGGCCGGGCCCACATGCTCGGCACGGATTTGGTCAAACAAGGGCAGGCCAGCGCTGGCCAGAAGGGGGTTGGGGGTGTGCATAGTCATGGTGGCTAGGTTGTGGTGCAAACGCAGGGTTCAAGGCCTGCACATGGGCAAGATGCGATGAAGCAAGAGCTGTGACCGCTGATAAAACAAGTGATTTATCAGCAAAGTATTAAAAATTTTCTTTAACCATTGCGGTTGCAGCTATAAAAAAACCCTGGGGCGGGGCCACCAGGGTTTGCGCGAGGGTGTGCCGTGCGTTATTGCTTGGCTGCGACACGCTCGGCCGCTTCCAGGGTATTGACCAGCAGCATGGTGATGGTCATGGGGCCGACACCGCCGGGCACGGGGGTGATGTGGCTGGCCACGGTTTTGCAGCCGTCAAAGTCCACATCGCCGCACAGCTTGCCGGCATCGTCGCGGTTCATGCCCACGTCAATCACTACGGCGCCGGGCTTGAGCATGTCGGCGGTGAGCACATTGCGTTTGCCGACGGCGGCGACCACGATGTCGGCTTGGCGCGTCATGGCGGCCAGATCAGCGGTGCCGCTGTGGCAGATGGTGACGGTGGCGTTGGCGGCCAACAGCATCATGGCCATGGGCTTGCCGACGATGTTGCTGCGGCCAATCACCACGGCGTGCTTGCCGCGCAAATCTTTCATGCCAATGCTTTCGAGCATCTTCATGCAGCCGTAGGGGGTGCAGGCTTTGAAGCCGACTTCGCCCACCATCAGCGCACCGGCGCTGGCCACGTGAAAGCCGTCCACGTCTTTCAAGGGCGAGATGGCTTCGATGACTTTGTGGTCATCAATGTGCTTGGGCAGGGGCAGTTGCACCAAGATGCCGTGGATGCTGGGGTCGTTGTTCAGGGCTTGGATGCGCTCGAGCAACGCCGCTTCGGTCAAATTGGCATCGTATTTTTCCAAGACCGAATGAAAGCCCACATCGGCGCAGGCCTGCACTTTGTTGCGCACATAGACTTGGCTGGCCGGGTTTTCGCCGACCAAAATCACCGCCAAGCCCGGCTGCACACCTTGGGCCGTCAAAGCGGCGGCGCGTTGGGTGACTTCGGTACGCAATTGGGCGGAGAGGGCTTTGCCGTCGATGATCTGTGCTGTCATGGTCGTGGGGAAAAGAGAAAAGGAGAGAAGGGGAGAAGAAAGAGGGGGAGTAAAAAAGCACGCTGCCAGCGCAGACGGTATAAAACGCAAGCACGTTTTGGTATCTGGCTGGCAGGGCGGTGCCGAGGGGGCAAGTTTATGCGGTCGCGTTGTGGGCCGAGCCCAGGGCCACTTTCAGCAAATCGGCCACGGTGTTGGCTCCCATTTTTTCCATGATGTTGGCGCGGTGGGCTTCAACGGTTTTGATGCTGATGCCCAAATCGTCGGCAATTTGTTTGTTCAAGCGGCCAGCGACGATGCGTTCAAGCACCTGCGATTCACGCCCGGTGAGTTTGGCCAGCAAGGCTTCGCGGGTGGCGGCCTGTTGCTGGTCGGTAAAGGCGGTGCGGGCGTGCTCAAGCATGCGCTCGACCACGCTGACCAGGGCACTTTCATCGAAGGGTTTTTGAATAAAGTCCAGAGCGCCTTTTTTCATGGTGTCCACGGCCATGGGCACATCGCCGTGGCCGGTGATAAAGACGATGGGCAGGGGCGAATGGCGCTCGATCAGCTTGTCCTGCAGCTCCAGGCCCGTCATGCCATGCATGCGAATATCGGCAATCAGGCAAGCGACTTCGCGGGGATCGTAACGCGCTAAAAAGGCTTCGGCCGATTCAAAGCAGCGCACGCGGTAGTCTTTGCCCTCCAGCAGCCACTGCAGAGAGTCGCGCACAGCTTCATCGTCATCCACAACGTAAACGATGCCTTTTTTCGCAGTCATATTCATAGGGGGTTCCTTATTGTTGGGGGAGAGTGTCCTTGTCTTCCTGCAGGGCGGCTGGTTCAGCCAGAGGGATCCAGAAGGAGAAACAGCAGCCCGTGACCTCCGATCCATTGTAGAGGTTCTGCGCTTGTAGTCGGCCGTTGTGCGACTCGATAATGCTGCGGCACAGGTTCAGGCCAATGCCCATGCCTTCGCTCTTGGTGCTGAAAAAAGCTTCAAACAAACGCTCCAAAACCTGCGGCGGCAAGCCAGGGCCGGTGTCTTGAACGGCAAATTCCACCCCGGGGCGCTCTTCCAGCGTTTTGGGGCGCACCAGCAGCTCGACGCTGCGCCGCCCCTCGGGGCGGCCACCGTGGTCAATGGCTTCGGCGGCATTTTTCATCAAATTGACCAGTACCTGCTCGATCAAGATGGCATCGGCCAGCACTGGCGGCAGCCGCGCAGCAATGTGGTGCGACAGGCGCACGTTGCGCCGGCGCAGCTCGAAGTTGGCCAGCTCCATGGCCTCGGCCACCATGTCTTCGACCTGGGCTGGGGCGCGGTTGGGTTCGCTGCGCTTGACGAAGGAGCGGATGTGCTGGATCACCTGCCCGGCCCGCTGGGCCTGGTGGGCCGTTTTCTCTAGCGCAAAGCGCATTTGGCTTTCCGTCAGGGTGCCGCTGTCCAGGCGCGAGAGCATGCCGCTGCAGTAATTGTTGATCGCCGTCAGCGGCTGGTTGAGCTCGTGCGCCACACTTGAGGCCATCTCCCCCATGGTGATCAGGCGGCTGGCTGCTTGGGCGCGTTCGGCCTGCTGCGCGGCTTGTTCTTCGGCCTGGTGGCGGGCGGTGATGTCGGTGGCAATCACCATTTGTGCCAGCCGTCCATCCACCCAGGTGAGGTAGCGCGAGCGCACCTCCAGCCATTTATTGAGCTCAGGCCAAAATATTTCGGCGTTTTTATTGCGGGCCTTGGGGCGCAGGTTCAGGGCATTGTCATCTTCTTGCGGGCTGGCTTTGACAATCCCCGCTTGCTGCAACAGCTGCAGATGCCCGGTGGTTTGCGAGCCAAACCACTGGCGGTACGATTTGTTGGCAAACAGCAGTTCGGCACTGCCCAAAGGGGCGACGGAGACCGAGGCATCCAGGGATTCCAGCACGATGGTGAAGCGCTCGTGGGAGGCAGCCAGCTGGGCGCGGATGCGGTTGGGCTCGGTAATGTCGGTAATAGAGGACATCCACCCGGTGTGCTGGCCGTGGGCATCCACCAGCGGAGAGACATACAAACGGGCATCAAAGCAGGTGCCGTTTTTGCGCTGCACCTTGATTTGAAAGCCGCCGGGCACAGTTTTGCCAGACAGTTCTTCCTTGAGCTTGAGCATCAAGTTGGCGTACTCGGCCTGGGGCCAGTAAGGGTAGGGGGGCAGTTGGCCCACCAACTCGGCTTCGTCCCAGCCAGTCATCTGGCAAAACGCGGCATTCACATAGGTAATGCGCCCTTGCAAATCGAGCGCCCGCATCCCAGTGAGCAGCGAGTTTTCCATGGCGCGGCGAAAGTTGGTCTCGGCCACCAAGGCCTCTTGGGTGCGCAAGCGCTTGCCGGTGTGGCGCCAAGTACCCAACAGCAGCCAAGCCGTCAGCAGACTGAGCGACCCAACCAGCCAAAACAAGCCATTGCCCACCAGCCCGGGCGAAGTGCGGTAGGCCTGGGCCGATAAAGAGAGCGAATCGCCCACGGGCATGACGGGCAGGGTATAGGCCTTCAGGGGTTGCAGGCCAATCCAGGGCAGGCTCAGCCGGGGCTGGGCATGCGAGCCCCCAGGGCTGGAGAGTGTGCGCCCCTGGGCATCGAGCATGCTGACGGTGTAGCGCGACAAAATTTCTGTCGGCGTGGTGTAGCGCAGCAGGTTATCGACAGAAAATTCTGCAAGCACTGTTCCTAAAAATTTCACACCCGCAGTAATGGGCACCTGCAGCTGCAGCATGGGGGGGGCCGCGTTGGGATCCATCTGCGGCTGCCAATACACACTTTGGGGCTGCTTGCGAATCTGGGCAAAGATGGTGGCCGTAGGGCCTGGCGGCAAAGGCAGGGCAGGGGTGTGCAACTGCCCGCTGGGTACCGCAGGGGCCGCTTGGCTGATAACCACGGTGCTTTCGGCATTCACCCAGGTAATTGCCTGCAGCTCGGGGTATTGGGTGATCAAGGTTTCGGCCCGGCTGGCAAATTCAGCCGTGCCCATTTGCTCCGTGGCCACGTCACGGGCCAGGCGCATGATTTGCTCTTGCCGCTCTAGTAGGCGCAGGCGCATGCGCTGCTGGGTGTAATGGACAGAGCGCATCAGGGCATCTTGCTCACGGTCTTGCTCTTCGGTGCGCAAGTACCAAAACGATGCGACGATGGCCACAAAAAACAACGCCACCGAAATCAACGGCGCGATGGCAGCCAAGCGGTCTTGGCGGGTGGGCGAAAGACTGCGCCACCAAGAGCGCCACCAGCGGGTGGGGGGCTCTAGCGAAAAAGGATTGGTCGGCGCAAGGTCAGAGTGGTGGTGCGGTGGCGGCATTGACATGGCCGGCAGTGTAGGGGAGGCGGTTGCCTGCATGCATGCAATTGAGCGGGATTGCGCAATGTGCATCTGCAGCAAAATTTCATATTAAGAAACAAAAAAGCACGATTTGAAATTTTAAAAAAATATGCGACACTTCGCAGGGAAAGTGCCGCAAAACGTGCTGCTAATCGGGATTGCGCCAAGTGATGAAGCAAGGTTATACCTGCCCCTTCACGCAGCAAATATTCCAAATGTTCTATTGGCAGCGTGTCGTTGCAGACACTTGCAATGCAAGCCTCTTGACCTGGAGACGACAAAGATGACAACCCAACCCTCGACGACACAGAATACTCCCGCGCTGGATCCGCAAGAAACGCGCGAATGGATGGATGCCCTCTCTGCGGTGATTGACCGTGAAGGTGCGCAGTACGCCCACCACCTCATCGAAGAAATGCTCGAGCACGCACGCCAAAACAGCATTGATCTGCCGTTTTCGGCCAACACCGGCTACGTGAACACCATTGAGCCGGCGCAGGAAGCGCGCTGCCCCGGCAACATCCACATCGAAAAGCGCCTGCGGGCCTTTATGCGCTGGAACGCCATGGCCATGGTGGTGCGTGCCAACCGCATCCACCCCGAAGATGGGGGGGATTTGGGCGGACACATTGGCTCGTTCGCCTCACTGGCTTCGATGTGGGGCGCGGGCTTTAACCACTTTTGGCACGCCGAGAGCGAAAACCACGGCGGCGATTGCATCTACTTCCAAGGTCACAGCGCCCCCGGCATCTACGCCCGCGCCTACTTGGAAGGCCGCATCACCGAAGAGCAGCTGGAAAACTTCCGCCAGGAAGTGGACGGCAAAGGCCTGTCCAGCTACCCCCACCCCAAGCTGATGCCCGGCTTTTGGCAGTTCCCCACCGTCAGCATGGGCCTGGGGCCGATGATGGCCATCTACCAGGCCCGCTTCCTGAAATACCTGCACGCCCGTGGCATTGCCGACACGGCCAATCGCCGCGTTTGGGTGTTTTTGGGCGACGGTGAAATGGACGAGCCCGAGAGCAAGGGCGCCATCAGCCTGGCCGCACGCGAGAACCTAGACAACCTGATTTTTGTCATCAACTGCAACTTGCAGCGCCTGGACGGCCCGGTGCGAGGCAACAGCAAAATCATCCAAGAACTGGAAGGCGACTTCCGTGGCGCGGGCTGGAACGTGATCAAACTGCTGTGGGGCAAAGGCTGGGACGACCTGCTGGCCCGCGACAAGAGCGGCAAACTCAAACAGCTGATGATGGAAACCCTGGACGGCGACTACCAAACCATGCGCGCCATGGACGGGGCCTACATCCGCAAGAATTTCTTTGGTAAGTACCCTGAAACCGCCAAACTGGTCGAGCACCTGACCGACGACGACATCTGGGAGCTGCGCCGGGGCGGCCACGACCCGGAAAAGGTGTACGCCGCCTTCCACGCCGCCAACGAGCACAAGGGCGAGCCCACGGTGCTGCTGGTCAAAACGGTCAAAGGCTATGGTATGGGCAAGGCCGGTGAAGCCAAAAACACCGTGCACCAAACCAAAAAGCTGGCCGACGAGGACATCAAATACATCCGCGACCGCTTCAACATCCCCATCTCGGACAGCGAGCTGGAAAGCCTGCCGTACTACAAACCGGCGGACGATACCCCCGAGATGCAGTACCTGCACGAGCGGCGCAAAGCCCTGGGCGGCTACCTGCCCAAGCGGCGCACGCACAGCGATGAGAGCTTTACCGTGCCGCCGCTGGAAACCTTCAAAGCCATTTTGGAGCCCACTGCTGAGGGCCGTGAAATCTCCACCACCCAGGCCTATGTGCGCTTCTTGACGCAACTGCTGCGCGACAAGGCGCTGGGCCCGCGCGTGGTGCCCATCCTGGTGGACGAGGCCCGCACGTTTGGCATGGAAGGCCTGTTCCGCCAAATTGGTATTTACAACCCCAAAGGCCAGCTCTACACCCCCGTGGACCGCGAACAGGTCATGTACTACAGGGAAGACAAGGCCGGGCAAATTCTGCAAGAAGGCATCAACGAGGCGGGCGGCATGTGCTCGTGGATTGCGGCGGCCACGTCGTACTCCACTAACAACCGCATCATGATTCCGTTCTACGTGTACTACTCGATGTTTGGTTTCCAGCGCTTTGGCGACTTTGCCTGGGCTGCGGGCGACATGCAGGCCCGTGGCTTTATTCTGGGCGGCACCAGTGGCCGCACCACGCTCAACGGCGAGGGTCTGCAGCACGAGGACGGCCACAGCCACATCTACTCGGCCACCATCCCCAACTGCATCAGCTACGACCCCAGCTTTGCGCACGAAGTGGCCGTCATCATGCAAGACGGCATGCGCCGCATGGTGCAGAACCAGGAAAACGTCTTCTACTACATCACCCTGCTCAACGAGAACTACGCCATGCCGGGCCTGACTGCAGGCACGGAAGCGCAAATCCTCAAGGGCATGTACCTGTGCCAACCAGGGCAAAAAGTGCCGCAAAGCGGGCTGCGCGTGCAGCTGCTGGGCTCGGGCTCGATCCTGCGCGAATCTCTGGCGGCCCAGAGCATTCTGGAAAAAGACTGGCAAATCAGCGCCGATGTCTGGAGCTGCCCCAGCTTTACCGAGCTGGCGCGCGATGGCCAGGAAGTGGAGCGCTGGAACCTGCTGCACCCGCTGGAAACCCCCAAAACCGCTTTTGTCGCCCAGCAACTGGCCGCCCATGCTGGCCCGGTGGTGGCTTCGACCGATTACGTCAAAGCCTTCCCGGAGCAAATTCGCCCGTACATCCCCAAAGGCCGCAGCTTCAAAGTGCTGGGCACCGATGGCTTTGGCCGCTCGGACTTCCGCACCAAGCTGCGCGAGCACTTTGAGATCAACCGCCACTACATCGTGGTTGCAGCCCTCAAATCGTTGGCCGACGAAGGCAAACTGCCCGTCACCAAAGTGGCCGAAGCGATTGCCAAATACGGCCTCAAAACCGACAAGATCAACCCCCTGCACGCTTAATTGGAGAAGACAAAGTTATGGCACTCGTAGAAATTAAAGTACCGGACATTGGCGACTTCGACAGCGTGGGCGTGATCGAAGTGCTGGTCAAAGCGGGCGACACCATCAAGGTGGAGCAATCCTTGGTCACCGTCGAAAGCGACAAAGCCTCGATGGAAATCCCCTCCAGCCAAGCGGGCGTGGTCAAAGAGCTGAAAGTGGCCCTGGGCGACCAAATCCGTGAAGGCAGCGTGCTGCTGCTGCTGGAAACGGCGGACAGCGCCACTGCTCCCAAAGAAGAAGCTGCTAGCGCAAAGCCTGCCGAAGTTTCCACGGCAAAAGTACCTGAAACCAAAGCAGAATCAGCGGTAGCCACTGCGGTAACTGCAGCAGATACCACCGTGGACATCCGCATCCCCAATATCGGCGACTTCCAAGACGTGGCCGTGATTGAACTGCTGGCCAAGGTGGGCGACACCGTGGCCGTGGAGCAATCGCTGTTTACGGTCGAATCGGACAAAGCCTCGATGGAAATCCCCTCGCCCGCAGCGGGCACCATCGTTGCCTTGACCGTTCAGCTGGGGGACAAGGTGAACGTGGGCGACGTGGTCGGCCAGATGGCCGTGCAAGGCGCTGCCGCACCTGCTGCTGCACCTGCACCTGCACCTGCAGCACAAAATACGGCCCCAGCGCCCGCCGCTGCTGCGCCTGCAGCTCCTGTTGCAGTAGCACCTGTGGCTGCGCCCGTGGCCGTTGCTGCCGTGCCAGCGCACAACCCCAGCGTGGCACCGTCGGCCCAGCTGCCGCACGCCTCGCCCTCGGTGCGCAAATTTGCGCGTGAACTGGGCGTGCCGCTGGCCGAGGTCAAAGGCTCGGGCCAAAAGGGCCGCATCACCCAAGAAGACGTGATGGCCTTCACCAAGTCCGTCATGGCCGGTGCCGTGCAAACCGCCGCGCAAGCGGCCACAGCCCCCAAGGCGGCCCCTGGGGCGGGCGGCAACGTCGGCGGTTTGGAAGTGCTGGCCTGGCCCAAGGTGGACTTTGCCAAGTTCGGCGCCGTCGAGCGCAAAGAGCTGTCGCGCATCAAAAAGATCAGCGGCGCCAACCTGCACCGCAACTGGGTGATGATTCCCCACGTCACCAACAACGACCTGGCCGACATCACCGAGCTGGAAGCCTTCCGCGTGCAAACCAACGCCGAAAACGCCAAGGCCAAGAGCGATGTGAAAGTCACCATGCTGGCCTTTGTGATCAAGGCCGTGGTGGCGGCGCTGAAGAAATTCCCCGAGTTCAACGCCAGCCTGGATGGCGACACCCTAGTCTATAAGCAGTACTACCACATCGGTTTTGCCGCCGATACGCCCAACGGCCTGGTGGTGCCGGTGCTGAAAAACGCCGACCAAAAAGGCATCCTGCAAATCAGCCAAGAAATGGGCGAGCTGGCCAAAAAAGCGCGCGACGGCAAGCTGGGCGCGGCCGACATGCAAGGCGGCTGCTTCTCGATCTCGTCGCTGGGCGGTATTGGTGGCACGCACTTCACGCCCATCATCAACGCGCCGGAAGTGGCCATCCTGGGCCTGTCCAAGAGCGCCATGCAGCCCGTGTGGGACGGCAAAGGCTTCCAGCCGCGCCTGATGCTGCCGCTGTCGCTGTCCTACGACCACCGCGTCATTGACGGCGCTGCCGCCGCCCGCTTCAACGCCTACCTGGGCGCGGTGCTGGCCGACTACCGCCGCATCCTGCTGTAAGAAAGGGCCGCACACTATGGCAAGCATTGAAATTCAAGTGCCCGACATCGGCGACTTCGACGAAGTGGGCGTGATCGAAATCCTGGTGCAACCGGGCCAGCGCGTAGAGCTGGAGCAATCCCTGATCACCGTCGAGTCGGACAAGGCCTCGATGGAAATCCCGTCCCCGGCCGCCGGCACCCTGACCGCGCTGCGCATCCAGCTGGGCGACAAAGTGCGCAAGGGCAGCATCATCGCCACCATGGACGTGGAGGGCGCTGCGCCCGCAGCGGCTGCACCTGCTGCACCTGCTGCACAAAACCCAGCAGTCAGCGCAAGCTTGGCCGCGTTTTCTGAAGTAAAAACCACGCCCATTCAAGCCCCTGCAGCGGCTGCAGCTGCAGCACCTGTAGCAAGCGGCTTTTCGGGCCATGCCGATCTGGATTGCGACGTACTCGTCCTGGGCGGCGGCCCCGGTGGCTACAGCGCCGCCTTCCGCGCGGCCGACCTGGGCTTGAACGTCGTCCTCGTCGAGCGCTACGCCACCCTGGGCGGCGTGTGCCTGAACGTGGGCTGTATTCCCTCCAAAGCGCTGCTGCACGTGGCCGCTGTGATGGACGAAGTGCAGCACCTGGAAGTGGCGGGCATCCAGTTTGGTGCGCCGCAGGTCAATATCGACCAGCTGCGTGGTCACAAGGAAAAGGTCATCAGCAAGCTCACCGGCGGGCTGGCCCAAATGGCCAAAATGCGCAAAGTGACCACCGTGCGCGGCTTTGGCCACTTTGTCGGCAGCCACCACTTGGAAGTGGAGGAAACGACCGGCAGCGGCCAAGAAAAAACCGGTACCAAGAAGGTGGTGCAGTTCAAGAACGCCATCATTGCCGCAGGCAGCCAGGCCGTGCACCTGCCCTTCTTCCCTGATGATCCGCGCATCGTCGATTCCACGGGGGCCCTCGCGCTGCAAGGCGTGCCCAAGAAGATGCTGATTGTCGGCGGCGGCATCATCGGCCTGGAAATGGGCACCGTCTATTCCACCCTGGGCGCACGCCTGGACGTGGTCGAGATGATGGATGGCCTGATGCAAGGCGCGGACCGCGATCTGGTCAAAGTCTGGCAAAAAATGAACCAGCACCGCTTTGACAAGGTGATGCTGAAAACCAAAACCGTCGGTGCCCAAGCCACCCCCGAAGGCATTAAGGTGCAGTTCGAGGGGCTGGATGGCACGAAGAGCGAAGGCACTTACGACCTGGTGCTGCAAGCCGTGGGCCGCACGCCCAACGGCAAAAAAATCGGTGCCGACAAGGCGGGCGTGGCGGTGACCGAGCGCGGCTTTATCGACGTGAACATCCAGATGCGCACCAACGTGCCGCACATCTTTGCCATTGGCGACATCGTCGGCCAGCCCATGCTGGCGCACAAGGCGGTACACGAAGCGCATGTGGCGGCCGAAGTCATCGCCGGGGAATTGCAGGGCAACAAAGAACTGGCCGCCGCCGCGTTCAACGCCCGCGTGATTCCCAGCGTGGCCTAC
>JAANMY010001221.1_pt1 | contig 30539 bp, 26 predicted proteins | sample 7279691 | NCBI WGS metagenome assembly JAANMY01 (sample SAMN14094543, study PRJNA606508) | bioreactor metagenome | isolation source: A lab-scale SPAN reactor treating ammonium-rich wastewater day 388 | place: Ireland: Galway | collected 2018-02-07
GATCCCTACCGATTTTCCCTGTCCGGTTGCTCCTGCCATCAAAAGGTGAGGCATTTTTGACAAATCTGCCATAAAAACTTCATTAGAAATAGTTTTCCCGAACACTACGGGCAAATCCATATCCGTATTTTGAAATTTTTGAGAAGCAATTACTGATCTCATAGAAACCATTGTCGGATTTTTTCTCGGAACCTCGATACCAATCGTTCCTTTTCCGGGCATTGGTGCGATAATTCTGATTCCCAGAGCAGAAAGATTTAATGCAATATCATCCTGAAGCTTTTTGATGGATGCTACTCTGATTCCTGCTTCCGGAACAATTTCGTATAAAGTGACAGTAGGTCCTATCGTTGCTTTTATTTCGGCGATACCTACATTAAAGTTTTTAAGAAGACCTACAATTTTATTTTTGTTTTCTTCTAATTCTTCTTTATTGATTGAAATTTCTTCATTTCCATAATCTTTCAAAAGATCTAAAGTCGGCATCTGGAATTTGGCAAGATCCAATCTGTGATCATATAAACCGTGTTTTTGTACCAATTCTTGAGACTGCCTGTCAGAATCCTCAATGATATCAACTATTGGCGCTACTTCCACATTAAATTTTATATCTTCAACCGGCTCAGAAAAATTGGATGAAATATCAAAAGCATCTTCAGGCTTTACGGCAGGAATAAGGTTTTTTGTTTCAACACTCAGGTTTAGAGAAGTTTCAGTTATTTTTTCTTCATCAAACGATGTCTGATTGGGAGTTACAATAGTTTCAGCATTTGATACCGGCTTAGATTCCTTAAATGGAGACTCCTTTTTAGGTTTTTGAACCTTAATTTCAGATTCGTCAGTTACTGTAATATTGGGAGAATCGGTATTGTTGATTTCTTCTTCCAGTTCCTGATCTGCTTCAAAGCTTTCATCAGAATTGGGCATCATAGATTTTACCCTTCCGATAGTATTTTCGTTGATGGTATTAAGCTTTGCCTTTACTGAGCTGGGACGAAGATTAAATTCAAGAATAAAATAAAGTGCAATACTTACGACTAAAACTACCCAAAGACCTACAGTACCGATGATTGCAGAAAGAGAATCCATAATCTGATAACCGTAAACTCCGCTTAGAACTCCCTGTCCTTTGGTAATGGCTCCAAAAAGAATGGGAAGCCAGCAGATGAAAAACAGGGAATGACCAAAAGTCATCCATGGTTTAAAAATTTTCTTTTTCAGGATCATGGTTCCGAAAACCACAAAGAGAAATGCGACAATAAATGAAGCCACCCCAATACTTTCAAAAATAAAAAGGTTACCCAGCCAGTCACCCAGTTTTCCGAAAATGTTTGATGACTGTATACTCTTGTCCAGCATAGTTCCTGCCTGACTCTGATCTGCTTTCCAGTTCATCAGATAAGAGATAAATGACAATGTAAGAACACCGGCAAAAACGATAAACATTAAGCCGAAAAATATGCGGGGTTTTGATAAAATTTTACCTGCTTCAGGTGTCTGAGATGGTTGTTTGGGTAATTTCTTTTCCATAATTTAAGTTTGGCAAATTTAATGTTTTTTTTAGATTTTAGTAATCTTTTAGAAGAAAAGAGCTTTGTTTTTTGTATTCGTATTTTATAGCTGAAAACCTGACTGATAATTAAGATTAAAATATTTTTAAATTTGTTATTTTGAATGATTCAAAATAAGCAAAAACCTTTCTGGAATGATAAAAAACAGCTTTTTTTGCCGTCCTTTCGGTTTATCATCCTTATTTTTGCATGTCAAGTAATATAAAATCATGAAGAAGCTGCAGGATATACTTATTTCCACCAGAACAATGGCTGTTCTACTGCTCGTTTATGCATTTGCCATGGCTTATGCAACTTTTTTAGAAAACGATTATGGTACACCTACCGCAAAGGCATTAATCTATGAAGCCAAATGGTTTGAGCTGATTATGCTTCTGCTTATCCTCAATTTCGTAGGAAATATAGGAAGATACAGACTTTGGAGAAGAGAAAAATGGCCTGTCTTGGTTTTTCACCTTTCTTTCATTTTTATTTTTATCGGGGGAGCTATTACAAGATATATCAGCTTTGAAGGACAAATGAGCATCAGAGAAGGGCAGACTTCCAACGAAATTGTAACGGATAAGCATTTTTTTAAAATTAAAATTGAAGAAAACGGTGAGACTCTTGATTATCAGGATGTACCATATCTGATGTCTCCGCTGCATAAAGATTTTAAGGCAACGTATGATTTTAAAGGAAAAAAAATCAAAGTAGTAACGCTTGATTACGTTCAGAGAAAAAAAGACAGTCTGGTTGCAGATCCTAATGGTGCAGAATATCTTCATTTAGTATCTACTGCAGAAACAGGAAGGCAGAATATTTACATTAAATCAGGAGAGACAAAATCAATCAATGGGACTTTGGTTACTTTCAACAGAGCTATTGACGGTGCAGTAGAATTTAAACAGGAAAACGGACAGATTTTAATTAAAACTCCTGTAGATGCTGCTTATATGACCATGGCAACGCAGGCAACCGGAAATACTGCCAAAGATCAGTATCAGCCTTTGGTTTTGAGAAGTTTATACACAATTAACGAATTAAAGCTTGTAGTTCCTGAAGGTTTAAGAAAAGGAAAACTGATGGCTTTTGAAGGTGATAAAAAGAAAGATCAGAATGTTCCTGATGCAATGACGATAGAAATTGAAGGTCCGAAAACCAAACAAACTGTTGAGCTTTTTGTAGAAAGAGGAAACCCGAATGCATACAAGCAGATTGCAATGGATGGGTTGAATATTATGGTAGGTTTTGGTCCTAAAATTTACAACACTCCTTTTACGTTGAAGCTGGACGATTTCGTAATGGAAACTTATCCCGGAAGTTCTTCTCCGAGTGCCTATGAAAGCCATGTGAAAATTATTGACGAAGGAAAGCAGATTCCATATAAAATTTATATGAATAATGTTTTGAATTATAAAGGTTACCGTTTCTTTCAGGCAAGTTATACGCCGGACAGAATGGGAACTTTACTTTCAGTGAATCATGATTATTGGGGAACTTTGATTTCTTATATTGGATATGCATTTTTATTCGGAGGAATGTTTGTAATGTTTTTCTGGAAAGGAACACATTTCTGGAAGCTTAATAAAATGCTGAAAGACATTAACAAGAAAAGAACAGCGATGGTTCTTCTGCTTTTATTAAGTCTGAATTTCAATGCACAAAAAATTGAAACACACGGAACATCCGACGGAAGCAGAGAACATATTCATACAGAAGGGGATGGTCATGATCATGCTCCTGCTCCTGAAAAAGTTACATCGGAAAGCAGACCGCAACAAAATTCTGTAGCCGCTCCGCTTTCAAAAATGAGAATTATTTCGCCGGACGAGATTATATCGAAAAATAAAATCAGCAGAGAACATGCGGATAAATTCGGTTATCTTTTAGTGCAGAATTATGAAGGCAGAATAGTTCCTATTAACACACAGGCTTTAGATGTTTTAAGAAAATTATATAAAAAAGATAAGTTTAAAGGAAGTGACGGAAATTATTTGACAGCTGAACAATGGTTTCTGTCAATCAATACAGATACTCCGAGCTGGACGATGGTTCCTTTAATTAAAGTAGATGCAAAAGGAGGTAAGGAACTTTTGAGAAAAACAAAAGCCAATGAAGATGGTTACACTACTTTAATGAGTCTTTTTCCTGCAGATGCCAACGGAAATCTTACCTATATTTTGGATGAAGACTACAATACAGCGTTTCGCAAAAAACCTGCAGAGCAGTCAGAATATGACAAACAGGTGATCAAACTCAACGAAAGAGTACAAATTTTTAATGAATTTTTCAGTGGTCAGTTTTTAAGAATTGTTCCTGTGAAAAATGATCCAAACCATACTTGGCATTCGTGGCTTGATCAAAAAATGGAACCTGATATGGAATCCCAGAAAGTGATGGGACCTTATTTTGCAGAGGCACTTCAGGCACAGAATACAGGAAATTGGGCAAAAGCTGATATTGAACTAAAAAACCTTTCTGATTTTCAGCAAAAATGGGGAAAAGCAGTTGTACCGTCTCAGTCGAAAGTTGATCTGGAAGTTTTTATGAATAAAGCTGACATCAACTTTAAGCTTTTAATTTTTTATACGATCATTGGCGGTTTGCTTTTTATTTTAGGTTTTGTAGAATTATTCAAGCCTAATAAAATTTTAAACAGAATTATCAAGGCGATTATTTATATTGGAGTTGTAGGCTATATCTGTCATTTCTTCGGATTAGTAGGAAGATGGTATATTTCAGGTCATGCTCCTTGGAGTAATGGTTACGAAGCTATCATATTTATTTCCTGGGTTGGTATTTCTGCCGGACTGATATTCTATTTTGGATTCGGAAGATACAGTCCTTGGCAATTAGAAAACAATACAATGCATTTAACAGCTAGATTATTTGGAGCTACAAATACTTCCAATGCATTAATTCCTGCAGCCGGTTTTATGGTGGCTGTTATTATGATGGGATTTGCTCATGGAGGTTCTGCTCTTGATCCGCAAATTACCCCATTGGTTCCGGTTCTTAAATCGTATTGGCTAATTGTACACGTTGCCATTATTGTATCAAGTTATGGTTTCTTTGCGCTGTCGATGATTATAGCTGTGATTTCATTGATATTCTATATCATTACAGATAAAAAGCAATTCAAACTGCACAATGATTCTACTCTGAAAGAATTGGCAATTGTTTCTGAAATGTCTTTAACAATTGGTCTGTTTGCATTAACTGTCGGAAACTTTTTAGGCGGAATCTGGGCAAACGAATCCTGGGGAAGATATTGGAGCTGGGATCCGAAAGAAACATGGGCATTTATCTCGATCATGGTGTATGCATTTGTTTTACACATGAGATTGGTTCCTGGATTAAGAAGCAGATGGGCATTTCACGTAGCGACAATGTTTGCATTCTGCTCAATGGTAATGACGTATTTTGGGGTGAATTATTACTTAAGCGGACTCCATTCTTACGCAGCAGGAGATCCTGTTCCGATTCCTGTTTGGGTTTATATTGGTTTGGCAATAATGCTTACATTATCTATTGTCTCTTACGTTAAATTTGTTTCTTTAAAGAAAAAATAAATTTAGTTATAGTATAAATAGAATCCCGAAAGTAATTTTTCGGGATTTTTTATTTCAAAAAAATAAATTTATATTTGTTTTTTATATATCTTTATGATATCAAAATAATATCAATTTAAAATTAACACTATGGAAAAAGTTTTAAAACCTATGTCTGGCTATTTGGTACTTATTATCAGTCTGCTTTTGCTGGCTTTTTGTATTTATCTGTTCGTTCTCGGGGTAGATGATAGGGTAGACAATAATGTTACTTATCTTATTATTTCGTTTGCGTGTTTTGCTGTTACATTTTTTTTCATGAAAGGGTTGATGATTATTCAGCCTAATCATTCAAGAGTATTGAATTTTTTCGGAAAATATGTAGGAACAGTGAAAGAAAATGGTTTGTTTTTCATCAACCCGCTATACTCTTCACAAAAAATGTCTCTCCGTTCTGAAAATTTGCAGGGACAGACGCTTAAGGTGAACGATAAAATGGGAAATCCTATCGAAATTGCTGTTGTTATGGTCTGGAAAGTTGGAGACACTTACAAAGCTGCTTTTGATGTTGAAAGGTATACAGATTTTGTAAAAATGCAGAGCGAAGCAGCAGTTCGTCATTTGGCAATGAGTTTTCCTTATGACAATTTGGAAGACGATCATGCGCCGATAACTTTAAGGGAAGGTGGCGATAAAATCAATTCGATTCTTGAGCAGGAACTTACCGACAGATTATCCAAAGCGGGTATCATCATCCAGGAAGCCAGAATTTCACATTTGGCTTATGCATCCGAAATTGCAGGAGCAATGCTTCAGAGACAGCAGGCAACAGCAATTGTTTCAGCCAGAACTAAAATTGTAGAAGGAGCTGTAGGAATGGTAGATTTAGCTTTAAAGAAACTCTCGGAAGAAAATATTGTAGAACTGGATGATGAAAGAAAAGCAGCAATGGTAAGCAATCTTATGGTAGTTCTATGCGGTGAAAAAGCAGCAACCCCAATTTTAAACGCTGGAACATTATATAATTAAGGTAATTTTGAGGCTAAGAATTAATAACAAGCATAGGTCTTTGAGTGAAATCGAAGATTCGATGTAATCAAACGCCTTTTCAAACTTAAAAACAGACAGATTATAAAAAATCTTTGCGCCTTTGGGTTAAAAACAAAAAGCAATAAGAAAAACCAAGCAATAAATGAAATCAGAAAAAGCCCAAAATTCGTCAGAAAATAAAACAAAAAAATCCTTTGTGATAAGAATTGACGAATCTACCTATAAGCTTCTGGAAAAATGGGCGAATGACGAATTCAGGAGTGTAAACGGTCAGATTGAATTTCTACTAAATCAGAATCTGATCAATTCAGGAAGAAAGAAAAAAGAATAAATAGAATTAAATATTAGTACAGCAGAGATTTTTCTCTGCTTTTTTTAATCCAGACAGCTTTTGAGACTATCGGCTCCAAAATAAAAAATTACCAGCCAAACCAAACCTTTTATGGTGAAAAATGCCAATCCTGCCCATCCGACACGTTTAAACCACTTCTTAAATTTGGATTCTTTTTCCTGTGAATTTTCCATTTTTAAATTTTTTACTCTTACAAAGATAACCATGTTTATAATTAGTCCAAATAAAATAAGCCTGAAAATTAAAATTTTTCTGTTGGATAATATTTTTTTATCTTAGGCGAAACGAAAAGTTAAAATTGTATGTCTAAAAAAGCCAAAGATTTCGGAATTGAAAAATCATTAAAAAATTTAGGAATCAAAGATGAAAATAAAGGAACTTCTACCGGAGGAAAGTTTTTTGCATCAGGAAAATCTATCGAAAGTTATTCTCCGGCAGACGGAAAGCTTATTGCTAAAGTAAAGCTGTCGGGAGAAAAAGATTATGACAAAGTAATAGAATCTGCACAGAAAGCATTTGTAGAGTTCAGAATGATTCCGGCTCCGAAAAGAGGAGAAATTGTAAGACAATTAGGATTAAAACTTAGAGAATATAAAGACGACCTCGGTAAACTGGTTTCCTATGAAATGGGAAAATCTTTACAGGAAGGTTTGGGAGAAGTACAGGAAATGATAGATATCTGCGATTTTGCAGTCGGTCTTTCCAGACAGCTTCACGGTTATACAATGCACTCGGAAAGACCGGGACACAGAATGTATGAGCAGTATCATCCTCTCGGAATTGTGGGAATTATCACTGCATTCAACTTTCCGGTGGCAGTTTGGGCGTGGAATACCGCTTTAGCCTGGATTTGTGGAAACGTCACCATCTGGAAGCCTTCGGAAAAAACTCCGCTTTGTGCTATTGCCTGTCAAAACATAATGAATGAAGTTCTAAAGGATAATGATCTTTCTGAAGGAATTTCGAGTGTTTTGGTTGCAGATCACGAAATCGGACAAAAACTGGTAGATGACAAGAGAGTTGCGTTGATCTCATTTACGGGTTCAACAAGAGTGGGAAGAATGGTTTCTGCTAAGGTAGCTGAAAGATTTGGAAAATCGATTTTGGAATTGGGCGGAAACAATGCAATCATTATTTCTAAAGATGCAGATTTGGATATGTCAATTATTGGAGCAGTATTCGGAGCTGTGGGAACTGCAGGACAAAGATGTACTTCTACAAGAAGGCTGATTATCCACGAAAGCGTTTATGATGAGGTTAAAAACCGTTTGGTGAAAGCTTATGGACAACTGAAAATAGGAAATCCTCTGGATGAAAGTAACCATGTAGGTCCGCTGATTGATACTGATGCAGTAAAACAATATGAACAAGCCATAGAAAAATGCAAATCTGAGGGCGGAAATTTCATTGTGGAAGGCGGTGTTTTATCCGGAAAAAATTACGAATCAGGCTGTTACGTAAAGCCTTGCATTGCTGAGGTTGAAAATTCTTACGAAATTGTTCAGCACGAAACTTTTGCACCAATTTTATATTTAATCAAATATTCAGGTCTTGATGAAGCGATTGCCATTCAGAATGATGTGCCACAAGGTTTGTCATCAGCAATCATGACTCAGAATCTGAGAGAAGCAGAGCTTTTTCTTTCACATGCCGGATCAGATTGCGGAATTGCCAATGTGAATATAGGAACTTCCGGTGCTGAGATTGGTGGTGCTTTTGGTGGTGAAAAAGAAACAGGTGGAGGTAGAGAATCAGGTTCTGATGTATGGAAATATTACATGAGAAGACAGACCAATACCATCAATTATACAACCAATCTTCCTTTAGCACAGGGAATTAAGTTTGATTTATAATTTTCAATTTAAACTTGAGTTTTTCAGGGATTTAATTGGTGTTTTATTAGTTTAAATCTTTGAATTTTTTTAATCTTTCAATCACAGTTATATGGACAATACACTTGAAATTCAAACAAATAAAGTAAAAGAAACGGTAGGAAGACACGTGTTAGCAGACGGGTTTGACTTTGTAATGGATATTGAAAATTCTCACGGATCATGGATTCATGATTCACTTTCAGGAAAAAATTTCCTGGATATGTTCTCTATGTTTGGCTCCGGTTCTATCGGTTACAATCATCCATATCTGCTTGAAAAGGCAGAATGGCTGGGAAAAATGGCAGTGAACAAACCCACTTTGGCAGATGTTTATCCCAAAGAATATGCTCAGTTTATTGAGGTTTTCGAAAGGGTAGTAATGCCCAAAGAACTTCAGTATGCTTTTTTTATTGAAGGCGGAGCTTTGGCAGTAGAAAACGCTATGAAAGCATGCTTTGACTGGAAAACAAGAAAAAACTTTGAAAAAGATCTTGATATAGAAGCCGGAATCTGCATTCATTTCAGACAGGCTTTTCACGGAAGAAGCGGTTATACTTTAAGCTTAACCAATACTTCTGATCCTAGAAAGTATCAGTATTTCCCAATGTTTGAATGGCCAAGAATCCTAAATCCTAAATTGCATTTTCCGATTACAGAAGAAAATTTACAGGAAACTATTAAAAATGAAAATTTAGCTTTGATACAGATCACAGAAGCTATTCTTGCCAATCCTAATCAGGTTGCCTGCATTATCATTGAGCCTATACAGGCGGAAGGTGGAGACAACCACTTCAGAGACGAGTTCTTTCAGGGGTTAAGAAATATTTGTGATGAGCACGAAGTTTTGCTGATTTTTGACGAAGTACAGACAGGAATAGGAATTACCGGGAAAATGTGGGCATTTGAACATTTCAGCGTGAGACCGGATATTATTTCTTTTGGTAAAAAAACGCAGGTTTGTGGAGTTTTGGCTAATAAGGAAAAATTCGACGAAATTTCAAACAATGTATTCAGAGAAAGTTCCAGAATCAATTCTACATTCGGAGGAAACTTTATTGATATGCTTCGTTTTCAACTTGTAATGGAAGTTATTGAAAAAGAAAATCTTCTAGAAAATGCTGAAACTGTAGGAGAGTACCTTTTGGAAGGTCTGCAGAATTTAGCTCAGAAATATCCGGAGAAATTGTCTAATCCTAGAGGAAAAGGTTTGATGTGTGCTGTAGATTTGCCTTCAGGAGCGCAGAGAGATCATCTGAGAAATATTTTATACAATGATCACCTGATTATTCTTGCGTGTGGAGACCAGTCAATACGTTTCAGACCACATCTTAACGTGACAAAAGAAGAAATTCAGATCGCTTTAGATAAAATTGAAAATAATATTAATAAAATTTAAAACTCTGTAATTTGGAATTTTAAATTAAAATTTCTATATTTAGATACTCAAAATGTAAAGAATATGGACAGAAATACTAGAGTATCAGTTTTTGAAAGTGATAAACCCGCTGAAATACAGTTGATTAAATCTAAATTGGATGATGCCCAGATTGCCAATGATGTGGAAAACAATTATTTGACATTTACAACTACTCCTACTGCAACTACTCTTAAAGTGATGGTTGATTTACAGGACGAAAAAAAAGCATTTGAAATTATTGATGCTTATCTTCAGCAAAACGAAAATTAATTAAAACAATTTCATAATTTTAAATTTTACTACTTCAGAAACCGAAAGTTAATTTTTTAGCTTTCGGTTTTTTATGAATAAAAATTAATGAAGATTTTGGCATTGATTATGATATTTTGAATTTTAAAGACTTTAATAAAAAATCTTTATGACTGATAATAATGAAATTCATTTCAGAGAAGCAAACTCTGAAGACAGAGACAGTATCTGGGAAATTATCCAACAGGCTATAGACAGAAGAAAAAAAGATGGAAGCTCCCAATGGCAGAATGGCTATCCTAATCTTGGTACTATTGAAAGTGATATTTCTAAAAATTTTGGCTACGTATTAACCGTTGATGGCAGAATTGCTGTTTATACTGCAATTATTAAGAATGACGAACCTGCATACAGCAATATTGACGGTAAATGGTTGAGTGACGGAGAATTTGTTGTTATACATAGAGTTGCAGTTCATAATGATTTTTCAGGAAAAGGATTGGTAAAAGTTTTATTTGATAAAATTGAAGATTTCACAGCATCTTGCGGAATTCAGAGTGTGAAAGTCGATACCAATTTTGATAATGCTGCAATGCTCAAAATTTTAGAATCTAAAGGCTATACCTATTGCGGAGAGGTATTTTTATCAGGAGGTGTTCGCAAAGCTTTCGAGAAGATTATTTTTTAAAGCAAAAGTTAAATTACATTTCATTGATTCTTATAGAAGCGAATTATTTATAAACTCTATCAGGTTTGTTCGTTTTGTTCCGAACTAATTGATAATTTTGAAAAAAATATGATTGATGAATCAAACATTAAAGGTAGATAAGAAAATTTTTCAGGATGCCGTAAAATTTTACGGAACTGTCCTCAATCTGCCGCCATTAGCGTCCAAAATATATTCCTACCTCATTTTCGATTTTGATAAGGTGGGAATTACTTTTGATGAATTTGTAGAGGTTTTTTCGGCAAGTAAAAGTTCTGTATCTACGAGCGTAAGCCTTCTTCTCAACCTTCAGCTGATAGTTGACATCAATAAGATGGACGAGCGTAAAAGATATTTTTTCGCTAATGATGATTACAAAAGAATAAGGTTCGAAAAAATTGTTCAGAAAATGAAAGATGAACTTAAACTGATGGATGATTTGAAAAACTTCAGAGGAAATGAAAATAAAGATGCAGAAGAAAGAAATGAAGCTTATAAAGCACTTTTAAATAAAAGTATAATTACAATTCAGGAATCTCTTAATAAACTATGATATGACAAATAAGCTTATACTATTTTCTGCGGGAGCATTATTGCTTACTGCCTGCAAAGAAGAAGCTCCAAAACAGGATGGTCCTAAACCCTATCCTGTAGTTTCTGTAGAAAATAAAAATATAGTGGGCTATGATACGTTCCCGGCGACTATTCAGGGAAGAATAAATAATGATGTAAGAGCTAAAATTCAAGGCTATATTACTCAGGTTTTAGTAGATGAAGGGCAGTATGTGACTAAAGGACAGCCATTGTTCCGGCTTGAAACCAATATTCTGACCGAAAATGCAGCAGCCTCCAAAGCAGGTATTGCCGCTGCAGAATCCAGCATTGCAGCAGCCAGGGCTCAGGTAAGTGCTGCAGAAGTAGAAGTAAATAAACTAAAACCTTTAGTACAGAAAAATATTATCAGCAATGTGCAGCTTCAGACCGCTCAGGCAAATCTTGCACAGGCACAGGCAGGATTACAGCAGGCAGTCGCAGCAAGAAAACAGGCGGTTGCTAACTATAAGGGTGTAGAAGCCAATATTGATTATTCTGTGATACGTGCGCCAATTTCAGGAGTGATTGGTAAATTACCTTTAAAAGTGGGAAGCTTAGTAGGTCCAACAGATCAGACTCCGCTTACAACTATTTCAGATACATCCGAAATTTTCGCTTATTTTTCTATGAATGAAAAATCTTATTTTGATTTTCTGGAAAAATCTGTTGGCGCAAATCTCCCTGAAAAAATTAAAAATCTGCCGATGGTAGAACTTCAGCTTGCCAACGGAAGCATTTATCCTGAAAAAGGAAAAATTGAAGCTATAACAGGCTCTATTGATGAAACTACCGGAACCATTCAGTTTAGGGTTGTATTCAAAAATGCGCAAAAGCTTTTAAGCAACGGAAACAGCGGAACCATCAGATTCCCTAAAAACTTTGACAATGTTTTGGTTGTTCCGGAAAGTGCTACCTACGAACAGCAGGGTATTGTTTATGTTTATAAAGTAGATAAAGATACTGCTAAAAATGTTGTGGTGAATGTGATTGACAGGATTGATAATTTGGCACTCATCAAAGATGGAGTAAAACCAGGTGATAAAGTAGTGGCACAAGGTACGGGAAGTCTCAAAAATGGAACTCCGGTGAAACCTCAGCCGACCACAACCGATGAAGTCGTAAAATCTATAAAACCGAAATTCTAAAATGATAAAGAACTTTATTAACAGACCGGTTTTATCCACAGTAATCTCCATTATGATTGTCATTCTCGGAGTTTTGGGACTCACCGCTCTGCCTGTTACACAATATCCTGATATTGCTCCCCCCACAGTAAGTGTCCGTGCAAACTATACGGGTGCCAATGCGGAAACGGTTATGAAAAGCGTGGTGGTTCCTTTAGAAGAGCAGATCAATGGTGTGGAAGGAATGGATTATATTACCTCAACGGCAGGAAACGATGGGTCAGCACAGATTCAGGTGTTTTTTAAACAGGGAATAGACCCTGATATTGCTGCGGTGAATGTTCAGAATCGTGTTTCAAGAGCAAGCCCGTTGCTTCCTAGCGAGGTTACCCGTGCCGGAGTTGTGACTCAGAAGCAGCAGACCAGTGCATTGATGTATCTTTCTTTTTATTCGGAAAACAAAAATATTGATGATGTTTATCTGCAAAACTTTTTGAATATCAATGTAATTCCGAATTTACAAAGAATTAACGGAGTTGGTGAAGCCAATGTTTTTGGTGGAAAAAATTATTCCATGAGAGTTTGGCTTGATCCTGCAAAATTAGCAGCTTACGGTATTACTCCGTCTGATGTGACAACAGCAATCAATGAGCAGAGTCGTGAAGCAGCGGCAGGTTCTTTAGGACAAAACAGTGGCAGCTCTTTTGAATATATTATAAAATATGTTGGTAAATTCAATGATAAAGAGCAGTATGATAATATCATCATTAAGGCACTTCCCGATGGTCAGAATTTAATGCTGGGAGATGTAGCCAAAGTAGAATTGGGCGGTCTTTCTTATACAGGAGTTGGTGAAAACGGAAATAATCCTTCAATCAGTATGGGTATTTTTCAGACTCCGGGATCCAATGCTCAGGAAATTATCGAAAATATCAAAGCTCAGCTGAAAGCAAATGAAAGCAGTTATCCGGAAGGGGTAAAATATACTTTTAACTTTGATACCAATGAATTTTTGGATGCATCTATAGAAAAAGTAATTCATACTTTAATTGAAGCATTTATATTGGTTTTTATTGTAGTGTATATCTTCTTACAGGATTTCAGATCTACATTAATTCCGGCTATAGCAGTTCCTGTTTCTATTGTGGGAACATTTTTCTTCCTGAATCTTTTCGGATATTCATTAAATCTTCTTACGCTTTTTGCTTTGGTACTGGCAATTGGTATTGTGGTGGATGATGCTATTGTCGTCGTTGAAGCCGTTCACGCCAAAATGGAAAACGGAATTTCCAATTCTAAAAAAGCAACCATTGAAGCGATGGACGAAATTACAGGTGCAATTATATCTATTACACTGGTAATGGCGGCGGTATTTATCCCGGTAACATTTATTACAGGTCCTACCGGAGTTTTTTATCAGCAGTTTGGTATTACGCTTATTATCGCCATCATGATTTCAGCGATTAATGCACTGACTTTAAGCCCGGTTCTATGTTCGCTATTTTTAAAACCTCATGATGCACATCATGAAGACTATAAAAAGAAAAACTTTATTCAGAAGTTCTTTTATAAATTTAATATTGCCTTCAAATCAGCTACAGAGCGTTATGCAAGAGGATTTACGTTTCTTATTAAGCACAAATGGGTAACTTTGGTTATTTTCGGAATAACAGCCGGAATCATTTACTGGACGAGTGCCACGATGAAAAAGGGTTTTGTACCTACAGAAGACAGGGGTATTATTTTTACTGATGTACAACTTCCTCCGGGAGCATCTATGGAGAGAACTTATACTGTACTGAAAACCTTACAAGCTAATGCGCTTAAGATTCCGGGAATACAAAATGTAACTATTTCTACCGGAAGAGGATTGCTTTCAGGAAACGGAAGTAATAACGGTCTTGCCTTTGTAAAGCTTAAGCCTTTTGACGAAAGAAAAGGTGACGGACTTTCCTCTGAAGAAATTACAAAAAAACTTTTCGGACTTACAGGAAAGGTTCCGGATGCAAAAGTAGTTTTCTTCCAGCCTGCAAGTGTGCCGGGCTTTGGTAACAGTGCAGGTTTTGAGATGGTTTTGCTGGATAGGGCAGGAGGAGAATTTGCGGAGTTGGACAATAAGACCAGCGAATTGATTGGGAATTTGATGAAGAGACCTGAAATTGAATTTGCACAGACTTCATTTAATACAAAATATCCTCAGTACCAAATGGAAATCAATGTTCCTTTAGCTAAACAGAAAGGAGTTTCTATTAATTCTATTTTGGAAACTATGCAGGGATATATAGGAGGAGTTTACAGTGCAGATTTCACAAAGTACGGAAAACAATTTAGGGTAATGGTTCAGGCTCTGCCCGAAAACAGAGAAAATGCAGAAAGTCTCAATCAGCTATATATTAAAACAGCACAGGGAGAGATGGCTCCGATTTCGCAGTTTGTAAGTCTCACTAGAACGTACGGACCTCAGTCAGTAGGACGTTACAATTTGTTTACTTCAGTAAAGATTACAGGAGCCAATGCGCCCGGTTACAGTTCTGGAGATGCTATTGCTGCCGTACAGCAGGTTGCTGAAGAAACTCTGGATCAGAATTATTCTGTAGAATTTACGGGATTATCAAGAGAAGAACTCTCCTCCGGCTCACAGACTGCTCTTATTTTTGCTTTAAGTCTGGTTTTTGTTTACTTTATTTTAGCTGCACAATATGAAAGCTACATTCTTCCTTTAGCGGTGGTAATTTCCCTTCCTTTAGGGGTTATGGGAGCATATTTTGGTCAGAAAATTATGGGACTGGAAAACAACATTTATTTTCAGATTGCCTTAATTATGCTTGTAGGATTACTTGCTAAAAATGCTATTTTGATTGTAGAGTTTGCTGTACAGAGAAGGCATCACGGCGAAAGTATTGTCAACTCTGCAATTAACGCTGCTAAAGCGAGATTAAGACCTATTTTGATGACTTCTTTAGCGTTTATTTTTGGTCTGTTGCCTTTAGTTTTAGCAAGCGGAATTGGTGCAGTCGGAAACAGATCCATCGCAACCGGTGCAGCTATAGGTTTATTGATAGGAACTCTTTTGGGAGTATTTGTAATTCCTGTTTTGTACGTGGTTTTCCAGACACTGCAGGAAAAAATTAAGCCTATAAAACAAGAGGACATCAATTTAGCAGAGTAAAAATCTTTAAGATTTAATTAATGAAAAATTTATCTATAATAATAAAAGGAACTGCTTTCTCGGTTTTTACAGTAGCTGTTTTGTCTTCCTGTATGGTAAGAAAAGAATACGAAAGACCTCAGTCTGCAGTTGACGAAAAACTTTTCCGCACAGATATGCTTCCGCAGGACAGTATGAGTATCGCCACTGTTTCATGGAAAGAAATTTTTACAGATCCTATTCTTCAGAAACATATTGACACCGCTTTAGAGAATAATCTTGATGTAAGAATTGCAGTACAGAATATCGTATCAGCAGAAGCATACCTGAAACAGGCTAAAGCAGCTTATGAACCAACCTTATCCGTAGGTCCCAATTATACATTTCAGACCCAGTCAATCAATACGCAGTTTGGGCAGATTATTGGTGAGCGTAGATACATCAATCAGTTTGATATTACAGCAACAATTGGTTGGGAAGCAGATATATGGGAAAGGTTAAAATCTCAGCAAAAAGCACAGCTTGCTACTTATTTGGGAACTTTGGCGGCTCATAAAGCGGTAAAAAGTGATTTGGTAGCATCAGTGGCATCGGCATATTTTCAGCTTTTGACTTTTGATGATCAGAAAAGAATTATTCAGGAAACTATAACAATAAGAGAAAATAATTTAGAAACTACTAAGGCTTTAAAAGAAGCGGGTGTTCTTACGGAAGTTGCAGTACAGCAAAGTCAGGCACTGGTTTACAATGCAAAATCTTTGCTTATTGATATAGATACACAGATTGCACTGTTGGAAAATACAGTGAGTCTTTTGATGGGAATACCTTCTCAGACCATTGAAAGATCTTCATTAGCAGCACAGAAAATTCCCAATAGTTTGGAGATCGGTTTTCCTGCTAATTTATTATCAAACCGTCCGGATGTGATGCAGGCAGAATTCAATCTCATTAATGCGTTCGAGCTGACCAATGCAGCAAGAGCACAGTTTTATCCTGCCTTAAGACTTACCGGAAGCGGAGGAGTGCAGTCAGTTGATATTGATCATCTCTTCAGTGTAAACTCTCTTTTCGCAAATGTGGTAGGAGGATTGGCACAGCCCATTCTGAACAGAAGGCAGATAAAAACCAATTATGAAGTAAGTCAGGCAAACAAAGAAACGGCTTATCTCAATTTCAGAAAAGCAATTTTAAATGCCGGAAAAGAGGTTTCTGATGCCATTAAAGTTTTTTCTGTACAGGATTCTTTCATTGATTTAAAGAAAAAAGAACTGGATTCCTACAGAAAATCCGTTGATTTTTCTCAGGAACTTGTCAATTACGGAATGGCAAATTATCTTGAGGTATTGAATGCAAGTGTAAATTCTTTGAATGCTGAACTTAATATTTCGAATGCAGAGTACAGTAAAATGAAAGCTGCGGTAGATTTGTATCAGGCTTTAGGAGGCGGATGGAAATAAAAAATAGTTAGTTATTGATATATTCAATCTTGTTAAGACGTGTATCGTGTATTCGATGCACGTTTTTGTTTTGAAATCTTAAATTAGCTAAATTGATTTGATAATTATTAAGAAAAAAACAATACTATTGAGCAAAAGTTCTTATTGCAAAAAATTAAAAAAAATTTGCAAATCTGCGATAAATACTTACATTTGCAAAGTTATTAAGAAATAGTCGGGGAATTAGCTCATCTGGCTAGAGCGTTAGACTGGCAGTCTAAAGGTGACGGGTTCGATCCCCGTATTCTCCACTTAAATCAATATTCAAGCCTTCCGTTTTGGAAGGCTTTTCATTTATTTCAATATTTGGAATTAAAACTGTATATCTTCTATATCTTAAATGAATTTTGTTTACCGTATTCTAACACAAATTACAGTAAAAAATACATCATAATAGTGCTTCACCATATTTTTTTAAAATCTGACAGTAAAATGAAAAACTATAAAATTAAATTGATATATTTGTCCAATTCAAAAATGCGCACAGATAGACAGAATTTTGAAAATGATATTTAAAATTTTAAAGGTGTTTTTGAAAATAAATTGAATAATTAAACATATTTCATAAACTATTGCAAACTATGAAGAAACTTTTTCTCCTTTTTTTGACTACTTTTTTACTGATTGGCTGTAGTACAAACGACGAAACAATTTATGATTATATCGGAACCTGGTCAGGAACATACGAAGGAACCCAGAAAGGACTTTGGAACTTCGTAGTAGCCAGCGATGGAAAAGTAACAGGAACCATGTATTCTGAAAGTACAAATGAGAATTACAATATTTCCGGTTTCTTAAATAATTCGGGACAGCTGACAGCAGAATTGGTTTTACCAGCTGACGGACAGTTTTCAGGAACATTAACTCTGGACAAAACTGCCACAGGAACTTGGGTAAATGAATCTCCAACTCCCGCAAGATCTGGAACCTGGAAAGGAACAAAAGATAAAAAATAGAAAACTGATTATATATCTGATCGCCTGACAATTTATTGCAGGCGATTTTTTTTACACAAAACCCATTTTTGTGATTTTACCGTGTTTTCTGAAACACACAAAATGCAGAACCTCTTCATCATTAAAATGATTTTCAAAATTAACTTCGTACTGATTTTCTTGTAATTTAATATTTTCCTTAAAAGATTCTGAAGTATAATTATTGTAATCTATTTTTATGGTTACAATATCCATCTCATCCGCATCTGTTTCTTTGCCAAAGCTGAGGTTTTTATCCCATAAACCAAGATAAATTTGTGTATTCTGAGGTGCTGCAGGGATATTTCCAAACTGAAATTGCTGTAATAAACTTTTTCCTGAATTAGTTTTTAAACCTGCCTTCACCGTTCGGTTTCCTTTCTCTGAAGCTATATCGCTGTCTTTGATGCCGGTCATCGTTTTTGCAAACCTCTGATAGAGGAGAGCATCTTGTGCTTCTGCAATATATTCAGCAAGACAGATGCGTATCGCTTTTCCTACTTTGGAGCAATGTCCGAATTCAGAACTGTTTTGCCTTACTTTTTCGTAGCTGGGACTTTTTTTATAAGCCGTCTTGTTGAAGCCGCTTTTTCTGCGGACAATATTCTTGCCGTTAAGATTATAGAAAACAAGATCTCCTATTGTTCCGTTAAGTTTAATGAAGCTTTCGTATGTAGCCATGATGAATATAATTCTGCGAATTTAAGAATAATTTAGTTTATAATAAATATTATAATATAGTTTATATATAGTTGTAGTATAGTTATTGTATAGTTTAAAATTTTAAACTATATTTGCTTTCATTAAATAGGTAACTGATTTTCAAATCACTATGCGACAGTTTATTTCTAAAAAAGATTTATTTAAATTTTTATCATTGGTGTTAATTTTTTCGGTTTTTTTAATTTCTTGTGGAAGTTCTAAAAGCGCGACATCTTCGAAAAGCTCCAAAACAAGTTCTGTAAAAAAAGAAAATACCAGAATGTTGCTTTCAGAATTTGAAGGGAAAATTTCTGGATCTGTAAAAGAGCTTTTGAAAGATGCTGAGAAATATCTGGGAGCGCCCTATAAATTTGGCGGAAATACATCTGAAGGATTTGATTGCTCGGGTTTTGCCGTAAAAGTTTTTCAGGAAAATAATTTTCAGCTTCCCAGAAGATCTGCAGATCAGGCTTTGGCAGGAAAATCTATCAAAATAGAAACGGTAAAACCTGGTGATTTGCTTTTCTTTGCTACATCAGGTGGAACCCGTGTTTCGCATGTAGGAATCGTTCATACCATTGAAAAAGATGGAGAGATAAAATTTATACATGCTTCCACTTCAAAAGGGGTCATTATTTCTTCTCTCAGCGAAAATTACTGGAACAAAGCATATTTGCATGCACAGAGAGTTTTATAGACTCTTTTTTTATTTCAAGACATCTTTCTTATTTCCATTTTATATTGTGAGCAAACTCTCTCTTTAAGCTAAACTTTTGTATCTTTGAGGGCATTTATTTTAACAAAATTTAAACATCATTATGTCATTACAGCAAACTATTGAAAATATTTGGGATAACAGAGAACTATTGCAGAACGAAGACAGCCAGAAAGCGATCAGAGAAGTGATTTCTTTGGTAGATAAAGGTGATCTTCGTACAGCAGAGCCTACAGAAAACGGATGGCAGGTAAACGAATGGGTAAAGAAAGCTGTTGTGATGTATTTTCCGATACAGAAAATGGAAACTATTGAAGTGGGACCGTTTGAATTTCATGATAAAATGCCTTTGAAGAGAGGATATGCCGAAAAAGGAGTAAGAGTAGTTCCGCATGCAGTTGCGAGAGAGGGAGCTTATATTGCGCCGGGTGTGATTATGATGCCGTCTTATGTAAATATTGGTGCTTATGTAGATTCTGGAACTATGGTTGATACTTGGGCAACGGTAGGAAGCTGTGCACAAATCGGTAAAAATGTTCATTTAAGTGGTGGTGTTGGTATTGGTGGCGTTCTGGAGCCGCTTCAGGCTGCACCCGTTATCATTGAAGATGATTGCTTTGTAGGGTCAAGATGTATCGTTGTAGAAGGAGTTCATGTGGAGAAAGAGGCTGTTTTAGGAGCTAATGTTGTTTTAACGGCATCTACGAAAATTATTGATGTTACAGGCGAAACTCCGGTTGAAATCAAAGGAAGGGTTCCTGCCCGTTCGGTAGTAATCCCGGGAAGTTATACCAAAAAATTTCCTGCCGGAGAATATCAGGTTCCGTGTGCATTAATTATAGGAAAAAGAAAAGAGTCAACCGATAAAAAAACTTCTCTGAATGATGCATTGAGAGAAAATAATGTAGCGGTTTAAATTTTTGCAGATGGCAATTCCGAAACAGATATTTCAGACATTTAAAACAGATAAGCTTCCCTGGCTTACAAAATTTCATATTAAAAGAATGCTCAGAAAAAACCCTGAGTATGCTTATCATTTTTATGATGATAACAGAATTCAGGCATTCTTTAAAGATGAGTTTCCGCCTGAATATCTGAAATCTTACAACAGACTCACGATTGGAGCTGCCAAAGCGGATTTTTTCAGATATGCCATTCTTTACAAAAAAGGAGGAGTTTATTTAGATATAGACAGCGGAATCAATATTCCTCTGCGAAATCTGATTCGGGAGGATGATGTGGCTCTGGTCACCGATGAAATTCCGCCTACATATTATGTACAATGGGGTCTGGTGTATGAAGCCGGACACCCGTTTTTACAGAAAACTTTAGAAAATATTCTTGATAACATCAGGAATAATCCTTATCCTCATAATGTCCACAAAACTACAGGACCAACAGTTTATACAGAATCTATCAAACAGTGTCTTTCTGAAAATCCGGATATTCCGCACCGTTTTTTAGCACCTCACTATGAAAATAAAATGGTGTTTAAATACAAACTCGGGAAGTTTTTTTTGTACAGTAAAAAATCTGAACACTGGAAAAGAAAGCAACTTACACAAAATATTATAAAACCAGAGGATGAAGATAGCATTTGATGCCAAAAGATTTTTTCACAATACCTCAGGTTTAGGAAACTATTCCCGTGATCTGGTAAGAATTCTAGTAAAATATTTTCCTGAAAACGAATACATTCTGCTTAATAAAAAAAAGTCGGAAAGAGGATCTGATATTTTAGAAAATCCCAACGTTCATTTTGTGGAAACTTCAAAGGGAACAATGTCCCGACAGTTTAAAATGGGGAAGGACACCCAAAAACAGAACGCCGATATTTTTCATGGGTTATCTGGCGAATTGCCTTTAAAATGGGATAAAAAACCCATCAAAAAAATTGTCACCATTCACGACCTTATTTTTAAGAGATATCCGCAATATTATTCCTTTTTCGACCGTAAAATTCACTTCTGGAAATTCAGGCAAGCTGCAAATTCTGCCGACAAAATCATTGCCATTTCAGAACAGACCAAGCGAGATATTATTCATTTCTTAAAAGTTCCCGAATCGAAGATTGAAGTCATTTATCAGGGATGCCACAACGCTTTTAAAGAACAGCAGTCCGAAGAATTCATTCAGAAAACCAGAGAAAAATACAGTCTTCCGGAAAGATTCATTCTCAATGTCGGAACTATAGAAGAACGTAAAAATCTTCTCAATGTGGTAAAAGCATTAAAAGACACAAATATTCCATTGGTGGTTGTCGGCAAAAAAACAAAATACTTCAGGAAAGTAGAACAGTTTGTTCAGCAGCATAAAATCAGAGTGCAGTTTCTCGAAGGAGTTTCCATGGATGAACTCGCTACAATCTACAAACTTGCCAATATTTTCGTTTATCCAAGCTTTTTCGAAGGTTTCGGAATTCCTGTCATAGAAGCACTATTTTCGAAAACAGTAGTTATTACAAGCAATACAAGCTGTCTTCCCGAAGCGGGCGGACCCGATTCCGTTTATGTAGATCCGAAAAATCATCTTGATATTCAGTCTAAAATTAAATTTTTATGGGAAAATGAATCCGAACGTAAACGTCGTGCTGATAAGGGTTTTGAGTTTGTTCAGAAGTTTAATGACGAACCGATTGCAAATAATCTGATGAATCTTTACCAAAAAATTATTTCTTAAATTTTTTGGCAGTTTAAAAATAAGTTCTACATTTGTACCACAATTTTCAACAATGAAACCGAATTTTTTAACAGTACATCATTATCATCATCTCTGCTAAGACGGGATTGATTGATATGTACGTATGTTAAAAATCAAAATAATTAAAACCGTCTGAGTAAACAGGCGGTTTTTTGTTTCTAAATTCATCCCGGGCAATTTATTTCCAAACCATCTTTTTACTCAGGCACAACAAAAAAGTGAAATGAGTAAATTAAAAATAGCCATACAGAAAAGCGGTCGTCTTTACGAAGAATCTCTTCAGCTCTTAAAAGACTGCGGTATTTTCGTTAACAACGGAAAAGACCAGCTAAAAGTTTCCGTAGAAAATTTCCCGATGGAAATCATGTATCTCAGAAATTCGGATATTCCTCAGTATCTGGAAGACGGAGTGGTGGATGTTGCCATTGTAGGAGAAAATCTTCTGGTAGAAAAACAGAAAAAAATTGAAATCGTTCAGCCTTTAGGATTTTCAAAATGCAGAGTTTCTCTGGCTGTTCCGAAAGAAATTGAAACCGATGACATCGCCTATTTTCAGGGAAAAAAAATAGCCACCTCTTATCCGAATACCCTGAAAAACTTTTTGGATAACAACAATATTTCAGCAGACATTCACATTATTTCAGGCTCTGTGGAAATCGCACCGAACATTGGACTTGCCGACGGAATCTGCGATATTGTAAGCTCAGGAAGTACCCTCTTCAAAAACGGATTAAGAGAAACCGTTACTATTCTTACTTCTGAAGCCGTTTTGGCAAAAACATTCAGACTGGATGAAGAAAAAACCAAAATTCTTGAAAAATTTCTCTTCAGAATTAAAGCCGTTCTTAAAGCAAAAAATTCAAAATATATTCTCATGAACGTTCCGAACGACAAGATCGGAGAAGTTTCAAAAGCACTTCCTGTGCTGAAAAGTCCTACGGTGATTCCTTTGGCGGAAGAAGGATGGAGCAGCATTCATTCCGTAATAGACGAAGCGCGTTTCTGGGAAGTGATTGATGAACTGAAAGACAAAGGAGCGCAGGATATTTTAATAATTCCAATCGATAAAATGGTGATATAATATGCAGATAGAAAGATATCCTGAAAGGGAAAAATGGTCTGAATTAACAAAAAGACCCGTTATAAAAAGAGAACGATTAACAGAAATCGTTGCCGGAATTTTCGATGAAGTAAAGAACAGCGGAGATCAGGCGTTGATTGATTTTGCTAAAAAATTTGATTCCGCAGAAATAAACAATATTAAAGTTTCTGAAGAAGAAATTGAAACCGCTGAAAATCTGATCAGTGAAGAACTGAAAACAGCCATTCAGGAAGCAAAATCTAATATTACCAAGTTTCACGGCTCACAAATTCCGACTGTCGAAAAAACAGAAACGACAAAAGGAGTGGTTTGCTGGAGAGAAAACCGAGCGATTGAAAAAGTAGGAATTTATATTCCGGGAGGAACAGCTCCGTTGTTTTCTACGGTTTTAATGCTTGCCATTCCGGCTCAGTTAGCGGGTTGCAAAGAAATTATTCTCTGTACGCCGCCTGATAAAAACGGCAATGTAAATCCTGCCATTTTATATACGGCAAAATTGTGCGGAGTAACGCAGATTTTCAAGACGGGAGGCGCTCAGGCGATTGCAGCAATGACTTTCGGAACCGAAAGTATTCCGAATGTCTACAAGATTTTCGGTCCAGGAAATCAGTATGTTGTTGCCGCTAAAGAATATGCGCAAAACTATAATATTGCGATCGATATGCCTGCCGGACCGAGTGAAGTTCTTGTGATTGCTGATGAAAAGGCGGTTCCTGAATTCTGTGCAGCTGATTTGCTTTCTCAGGCAGAACACGGAAGCGACAGTCAGGTGATTTTCCTTTCCACAGACAAGAAAATTCTTAATGAAACCCTTCTGGAAACCCAAAAACAGCTTGAAGCACTTCCAAGAAATGAAATGGCAGCAGAATCTTTAAAAAACAGCCACTTTATTTTACTGAATTCAATAGATGAAGCTTTGGAATTCAGTAATTTGTATGCTCCGGAACACTTGATTTTAGCCGTTAATGATTATGAAAAGTATATCCCGAAAATTCAGAATGCTGGTTCTGTGTTCTTAGGAAATTATTCATGCGAGAGTGCAGGAGATTACGCGAGCGGAACCAATCACACACTTCCGACGAACGGTTTTGCAAAAAATTACAGTGGTATTTCTCTTGACAGTTTCGTGAAGAAAATCACTTTCCAGAATCTGACGGAAAAGGGATTGAAAAATTTAGGAAAAACCATTGAAGTGATGGCGGAAGCAGAAGGACTATTCGCACACAAAAATGCCGTAAGTATCAGATTAAAATAACAGAATGAAAGAATTTAATATCAAAGATTTAGTAAGAAAAAATATTCTTGAACTGCAGCCTTATGTGAGTTTCAGGGACAATAATACATTTAAAAATCCTGTTTTTCTGGATGCGAATGAAAGCGCGTTCGGAGAACTGAACCGCTATCCGGATTCTACTCAAAAAGAACTGAAAGAAAAATTGGCAGTTTTAAAAGATGTTTCGGCTAAACAGATTGCAGTGGGAAACGGAAGTGATGAACTGATTGATCTTATCGTGAAAGTTTTTTGTGAACCGAAAAACGATGCTATTCTGATGATGAATCCTTCTTTTGCGATGTACGGATTTTATGCTTCGGTGAATGAAAATAAAGTGGCTAAACTGAATCTGAATGAAAATTTTGGAATTGATAAGGAAAAATTTTTAAAAATCTCAAACGAAGACAAACCAAAAGTTTTCTTTTTATGTTCGCCCAATAATCCTACCGGAAATTCAATTGAAGACATTGAATTTTACATTCAGAATTTTGAAGGTATTGTCGTGGTGGATGAAGCTTATATTGAATTTTCAGGAAAGAAATCATGTATTGAACTGTTGGAAAAATTTCCCAATCTTATCGTTCTTCAGACGTTTTCCAAAGCTTGGGGAATGGCGGGAGCAAGAGTTGGAATTGCATATGCTTCAGAAGAGATTATTCAACTGATCAATACGGTGAAATCTCCGTATAATGTTAATTCTTTAAGTTTAAATAAAATATCGGAAATCATTACTAATAAAGAATTTATAAAATATAATATAGAAAATACTTTAAATGAAATTTCCTGGTTGAGAAATGAATTAGAGACAATAAACTGCATCAGAAAAATATTTCCAAGCGACACCAATTTCTTCCTGATTCAGTTTGAAAACGTAGATAAGGTGTACCAGAAATTGCTGGAAAATGAAATTCTGACGAGCAAGAGAAGTCCGCAGATTCCGGATTGCATTAGAATTAATGTGGGTAAAAGGGAAGAAAACAATAAGCTGATTAACGTCTTAAAAAGTATTTAATTAAATCTGAAACCTCACAGATTTTTAAAACCTTTGATTTGTAGAAAAAGTAAAAGAAAAGTAAAATGAAAAAAGTATTGTTTATAGACCGTGACGGAACTTTAATCTTAGAACCGCCCATTGATTTTCAGGTTGATTCTCTTGAAAAGTTAGAATTTTATCCCGGAGTTTTCCAGAATCTTTCCCGAATTGCCAGAGAACTTGATTTTGAACTCGTGATGGTAACCAATCAGGATGGTTTGGGAACCGAAAGTTTTCCGTATGAAACTTTCATTAAACCACAGGAAAAAATGTTAAAAGCTTTTGAAAATGAAGGAATTGTTTTCAGTGATATTCTGATCGACAGAAGTTTTGAAAGTGAAAACCTCCCGACAAGAAAACCGGGAATCGGGATGCTGGGAAAATATATTTACGGAGACTACGATCTTGAAAATTCATTTGTGATCGGAGACCGGCTTACAGATATTCAGTTGGCAAAAAATTTAGGATCAAAATCTATATTAATCAGTAAAGTTCAGAATGAAGAAGCCGATCTAACAACAGAAAGCTGGAGTGAAATTGCACAGTTTTTAACGAATATTCCGCGAAAAGCCAAAGTTTCAAGAAAAACCAATGAAACAGAAATTGAAGTTGAAGTCAATCTTGATGGAAGCGGAGCCTCTGAAATTTCAACCGGATTACACTTTTTTGATCACATGCTCGAACAGATTTCCAAACACGGAAATTTAGATCTGAAAATTAATGTGAAAGGCGATTTGCAGGTTGATGAACACCACACGATTGAAGATATCGGAATTGTTCTTGGGGAAGCTGTTTTAAAAGCTTTGGGAAAGAAAAAAGGAATTGAACGTTACGGTTTCCTGCTTCCGATGGATGATTGTTTGGCGCAGGTTGCGATTGATTTCGGAGGAAGACCGTGGTTAATGTGGGAAGCGGATTTCAAACGAGAAAAGATTGGCGATGTTCCGACTGAAATGTTTTATCATTTCTTCAAATCTTTCACCGATTCTTCAAAGTGTAATCTCAACATTAAAGTGGAAGGAGATAACGAACACCACAAGATCGAATCTGTGTTTAAAGCATTTGCCAAAGCGGTAAAAATGGCAGTGAAACAGACGGATATGAATTTTAATTTACCATCAACCAAAGGAAGTTTATAATGATTGCCATCATCAAATACAACGGCGGAAACGTTAGTTCCGTACAGAATTCATTGAACAGATTAAATGTAGAATCTGTGGTAACCGATGATTTTGACGTGATAAGAAAAGCCGACAAAGTGATTTTTCCGGGAGTGGGTGAAGCGTCTTCCACCATGAAATTACTAAAGGAAAAAGGTCTGGATAAGTTAATTCCGACTTTAAAACAGCCGGTTTTAGGCGTTTGTCTGGGAATGCAGCTGATGTGTAAAAACAATGAAGAAGGAAATACAGTCGGGATGGGAATTTTTGATATTGATGTAAAAAAGTTCCCTGCAAAGAATATTGTTCCGCACATGGGATGGAATACGATTTCAGACTTTAAATCCGGAATATTTTCAGGGATTGAAGAAAACAGTGATGTGTATTTCGTTCACAGTTTCTACTGCGAATTGTCGGAAAATACGACATCGGTCTGCGATTATATTCTGCCGTTCAGTGCTTCTCTGCAAAAGGATAATTTTTACGCGATGCAGTTTCACCCTGAAAAATCAGGAGATATAGGAAGCCGTTTACTGGAAAACTTTTTAAAACAATAAAACTGAATATGAAAATTATTCCCGCTATAGACATCATCGACGGAAAATGCGTTCGTTTGTCGAAAGGAGATTACGATACCAAAAAAATATACAATGAAAATCCGCTTGAAGTCGCTAAAGAATTTGAAAATTTCGGTATGCAATATCTTCATTTGGTGGATCTTGACGGTGCAAAATCAAAGCATACTATTAATCAAAAGGTTTTAGAAACCATTGCGAAAGAAACATCTCTGGAAATTGATTTCGGGGGCGGACTGAAAACTCTGGAAGACATTGAAATAGCCTTCAATTCGGGAGCAAAGCAGATTACGATCGGAAGTATTGCTGTTCAGGATCCTGATTTCTGTTTTGATCTGATTGAAAAATATGGTTCCGATAAAATCATTCTCGGAGCCGATTGTGAAAACCGAAAGATAAAAACTTCGGGCTGGCTGGAAGAAAGCCAACTGGATGTCATTGATTTTATTCTCAAATATAAAAATAAGGGAATTAAAAACGTTATCTGTACGGATATTTCAAAAGACGGAATGCTTCAGGGCGCATCGGATGAACTGTACAGAGAAATTGTAGAAAAAACAGCGGTTCAGCTCATTGCAAGCGGTGGAATTTCGTGTATTGAGGATGTGGAACAGATGAAAAACATCGGCTGTTCCGGAACGATTATAGGAAAGGCAATTTATGAAGGCAGAATCAGTTTGCAGCAACTCCAAAATTTTATTGAAAATGCTTAAAAAAAGAATCATTCCGTGTCTGGATATCAAAGACGGAACTACGGTAAAAGGAATTAATTTTGAAGGATTAAGAAATGCGGGAGATCCTGTAGAACTTGCCAAAAGATATGAAAAAGAAGGCGCAGATGAACTGGTTTTTCTGGATATAACCGCAACGATAGAAGAACGGAAAACTTTTGCCGGACTGGTACAGAAAATTGCAGCAGAACTGAGTATTCCTTTTACTGTCGGCGGCGGAATTTCAACGGTGGAAGATGTAAGAAGACTCTTGGAAGCCGGAGCAGACAAGATCAGTATCAATTCTTCGGCAGTTAAAAATCCTGCATTAATTTCGGAACTGTCAAAAGAGTTTGGAAGTCAGTGTGTTGTGGTTGCAATTGATACAAGATTGGTAAACGGATCAGACTGGGTTCATGTGAAAGGAGGAAGGGAAATAACGGATCTGAAGACATTAGACTGGGTAAATAAAGCAGAAGAACTGGGAGCGGGAGAAATTCTTCTCACTTCGATGGATGGCGACGGAACCAAAAGCGGATTTGATCTCAGAATAACGAAGTTAATTTCCGAAAGTGTAAATATTCCCGTGATCGCTTCCGGAGGTGCAGGAAAAAAGGAAGATTTCGAGGAAGTTTTTAATCAGACAAAAGCAACAGGAGCTTTGGCGGCAAGTATTTTCCATTTTGGAGAAGTACAGATTCAGGATCTGAAAAATAATTTAAAATTTAAAAAAATTGCAGTACGATGAATATCGATTTTAATAAAAGTGAAGGCTTGGTTCCGGTGATTATCCAGGACGACAGAACGTTGCAGGTTTTAATGTTGGGTTACATGAACGAAGAAGCTTTTGAAAAAACCAAAAAAGAAAGAGTTGTAACCTTTTTCAGCCGTTCCAAAAACCGACTCTGGACAAAAGGAGAGGAGTCCGGAAATTTTTTAAAGGTTAAAAATATTGCCATAGACTGCGATCAGGATACAATTTTAATTAAAGCAATTCCTACTAACGTTGTTTGCCACACCGGAAGTTTCACTTGTTTTGGCGATAAAGATTCTAAAGGTTTTCTGTATGAGCTTGAAGATAAAATAAGCCGGAGGATTGATGGAAAAACCGAAGGTTCCTACACATATTCATTATTTCAGAGAGGAATTAATAAAATGGCTCAGAAAGTGGGAGAGGAAGCTGTAGAAGTGGTGATCGAAGCTAAAGACAGCAATGATGACCTGTTTAAAAATGAAGCGGCAGATCTGCTGTATCACCTTTTAATTTTACTGAAAGCCAAGAATTTTACTTTAGAAGATATTGAAGAAATTCTGCTGAAAAGAAATAATCTGTCTTCGTAAATTTTGCTCTTTTGTAAATACCAAAATCTCTCATCAATTCCTTATCTTTGAGGAAAATTTTAACAAAATGATTGAGTGGAAAACCGCAAAAGAATACGAAGATATTACTTATAAAAAGTGTAATGGTGTTGCAAGAATTGCATTCAACAGACCGGAAGTACGAAATGCATTCAGACCAAAAACTACTTCAGAATTGTATGATGCATTTTATGATGCATCAGAAGATCCTTCGATAGGTGTAGTTTTGCTTTCAGGTGAAGGACCAAGTCAGAAAGACGGAGGCTGGGCTTTTTGCAGCGGAGGCGATCAGAAAGCAAGAGGAAATCAGGGATATGTAGGAGAAGACGGAAGACACCGACTGAATATTCTGGAAGTGCAGCGTCTCATCCGTTTTATGCCAAAAGCAGTAATTGCGGTAGTTCCGGGTTGGGCTGTAGGAGGCGGTCATTCTCTTCACGTAGTTTGCGACTTAACGCTTGCCAGTAAAGAACACGCAATTTTTAAACAAACCGATGCTGATGTAACAAGTTTTGACGGCGGTTACGGTTCTGCTTATCTTGCAAAAATGGTGGGACAGAAAAAAGCCCGTGAAATTTTCTTTTTAGGAAGAAATTATTCGGCACAGGAAGCTTTTGAAATGGGAATGGTGAATGCCGTAATTCCTCATGATGAGCTGGAAGATACAGCTTATGAATGGGCGCAGGAAATTTTAGCCAAATCTCCGACTTCTATCAGAATGCTGAAGTTTGCCATGAATCTTACAGACGACGGAATGGTAGGACAGCAGGTTTTTGCCGGAGAAGCAACCCGTTTAGCCTATATGACCGAAGAAGCCAAAGAAGGCAGAAATGCTTTTCTTGAAAAAAGAAAACCGAATTTCGGAAAAGATCAGTGGATCTCGTAAATATACATCAAGAGTAATAGGTAATGAATGATACGTCATTGCCTGTTATTTTGTTAATGGAGTCAAACTGGTTGGTTTATACAATCTTGCAGAATATTATAAAATTTATATAATCAATTAAAACAGAAAAATTACTGTAATATGCAGCAAAACTTTCAAAACCCGCAGATTTTTGACATAGAAATTCCAGATTTTGAAAGTCTGGAGATGGTTTCTGTTTCACCAAAATATCTCAA
>JAANMY010001222.1_pt1 | contig 30506 bp, 28 predicted proteins | sample 7279691 | NCBI WGS metagenome assembly JAANMY01 (sample SAMN14094543, study PRJNA606508) | bioreactor metagenome | isolation source: A lab-scale SPAN reactor treating ammonium-rich wastewater day 388 | place: Ireland: Galway | collected 2018-02-07
GTCTCTCCTTCCCAATCACGCAACACTCAGTATGGTTGGCTGGCTATGCCTTTACCTATGAGGACTTTCACCTCATCAGAAAACGTCAAGCTTCGCTTGACGCACTAGGAAATTGCTTTTTTTCCCATACAACTATAGTAAAACAGAAAAATGAAGAAGATTCCAGTCTTTTGTTCAGCGTTGCCCGGTTGGAAAATTGCGTAATACAGCGATCAGAAAAAATAGAAAAGAATAAACAGAACACAATGGGTACATACTTCCACAGGCTGTCCGAGAATGCAAAATTTAAAAAAAATAAATTTTGATATTAGAGGACTTACGACATGAGAATTTACCCAAATATCTATTCTCGGGCAGCCTGTAAAGGTCTGACTCTGCATAACTATCAAATTTTCTCAAACTGATCCTGTGGTGCACCGCATACGGGACAAACCCAATCTCCTGGCAAATTCCTGAAACTAGTACCGGGACTTACCCCGTAATCAGGATCGCCAATTTCTGGGTCATAGACATATCCACAAACTATGCATCTGTACTTTTCCATTTTTAAACCTTCCTTTCGTTTTGAATATTTCCAAACACACCCGATTGAAAACCCTTCTATTTCAGTTCAATTGTGATTAAACCATTGAAGTAGTTATTGAAAGTCTTATCAGAAATACTTTTATTCTACTATATATATACACGACACCGGACATTCATCAGATGCTTCTCTGCAGGCATCCTCAACTTCTTTAGGAACAATATCAACATACACTACTGATTTATCGCCTTCCATCCTAAAAACTTCAGGACAGATTTGAGTACATAAGGCACAACCGATACAGACATCTTGATCCACCTTTGCCTTCATAATCGACTCCTTATCTAAAGTCTCAGTTTTTACCTAACAACTTCTTGAGAAGTGTAAAAGTATTTCCCACTACATACCTCTTTGTTATATCAGAATCCTTTACTGCTTCTCAAAAGTTTTTCCTGGAATACTATCAGAACTCATAACACTATTCTCGTTACCATAATCATGGTTATACACATATCCTTCACCTCCATCATGCATCCTTAAAACAAAAAGAGTCCAATTGCAAAGACATTTATTTGAAAATATCTTCAGCAATAAGACTCTCTTTTATTATAAAACGATTTTAACAACTCTTTACTTGATACCTTCTGATCACTTACAGTTTACCTTTATCGTGATATACTTTATTTTTAGCAGGTTTTGGATTTATATCAATCTAAAAATGAAAATAAAAAAACAACAAAGGTAGGAAATGGAAGCATAATCTCTTGCGCATGAATCCTAACTTGGCGATCAACCCTAATGCAAAAAAAGTGCACCAATGAGCATAATCATTAGACAACTCCATAAGCGATAGACAAGAATATTTGTTTAGGAATATTTATATTGGGCGGGAAGAATCGACAACAGGGGTAGATCGATAGCAGTTGAGATAGAGAAATGACTTTGCAGTTCTGGATTAAAACACAAAAGGCTTACTTCATAAAACGGCTGAGAAATACCTTTGTACGGTCATTTCTTGGATTGTAAAAGATATCTTGCGGCCCCCCCTGCTCTACAATATCGCCTTTCTCTATGAAGATTACGTGTGTAGAAATATCCCTTGCAAAGCTCATCTCGTGTGTTGCGATTACTGTTGTCATTCCTTCTGACACGAGATCTTTTATTACCTTGAGCACATCATCAATCATTTCCGGGTCAAGGGAGGATGTCGGTTCATCAAAGAGCATCGCTTCAGGTCTCATAGCAAGGGCACGGGCAATAGCAACCCGCTGTTGCTCTCCACCCGATAATTGTTCAGGATAATTCTGAGCTTTTTCCTCTAAGTTTACTTTTCGGAGTAAAGAAATAGCATTTAACTCAGCTTCAGCCCGACCAATACCTAATACATGGATTGGAGATTCAGTAATATTTTGAAGAACTGTCATATGGGGAAAGAGATTGAACTGTTGAAATACCATTCCCACCTTCTTGCGTATATTTCTTAAAGCAAGTTCTTCTTGTGCCTTATGGTAATCTGATTCATTAACACCATACCGTGTTTGGCTATCAATAGAAATCCACCCTCCACCAAAAGGCTCCAATCCATTTATACACCGTAAGAGCGTACTCTTGCCACTTCCCGATGGCCCAATAAGAGTAACAGCACTTCTTTTTGCTATGTCTACACTCAACCCTCTGAACAGAGGCTGATAATTATAGTGTTTAAATAAATTCTGGATTTTAATCATGTGATTTTACTATCCATTTGATTTAAAAATATCCGCAGAATCTGTAAATTATACAGATTCTTATTTACCTTCCTAACTTTTTATCGACTTGACGATGATCGTGTTAGTTTTTTTTCCAATTTTCTTGCATACAAGGAAAGAGGATAACTCATACCAAAATAAAGGAGGGCTGTGATAATCCCCAAGGTGAAAAAATTCATTGATGAAGCAGCTAACATACTATAACTCTTTGTGAGTTCTACTATAGCAATAACTGAAACTAAAGACGAATCCTTAAATAAAGCAACAAAATCATTCGTCATCGGTGGTATCGTGATACGGAATGCTTGTGGTAAGACAATTCGCCTTAAGGTCAAACGCATTGACATGCCCAGAGATAAAGCCGCCTCAGTTTGCCCTTTAGGAACAGATTGTATACCTGCACGATAAATTTCAGCCTCATACGCAGCGTAGTTCATACCTAATCCAAGAATAGCAGCGGCAAGTGCGCTTAAGGTAATACCAATGTTAGGTAAACCATAATACAAGATATAGAGCTGAATAAGAAGGGGTGTACCACGGTAGATTTCAATATAGGCCGTAGAAATTTTTTGTAACCATATATTGCCGTATAGCCTCATAATTGCCAGTATCAAACCTAAAACAACCGCCAGCATCATAGACAAAATGGAAATACCGATTGTGACCAATGCTCCTTTTAGCAAGGTCGGTAAAAATGTAGTCACCCGAAGAGGTACTTTTTGAGAAACAGAAGGAGGACTTTCTGTATATTTTTGTAAGAGTTCATCATGTAAGAAGAGTTTTTCCTGAGAGGTATTCCACAATCCCCATCGGCTGTAAATCTTCTTTAATTCACCCGATCTCAATAACTTCTCAAGAATTGTATTTATCTCCTCAACCAGGGCTGTATCTTCTTTCCTGAAAGCAATGCCATAATATCCTTCTCCCACTGGCTCACCGACTAAGCGTAACTGTGGATTTGGCATAGCATAGTATAAGGCAACGGGCATATCCACAAAAACGGCATCTATACGGCTTAATAAGAGATCTTTGAAAGGTTCCACCTGCCCGCTGTAACTATTAACTTGTATATCCCCCATTTCGTCCAGCATTCGTTTGGCTACCGTATTATACAGGGTGCCAACCTTTTTCTTCCGAAGATCTTCCAGACAATTAATGCGGATTTCCGAGGCACGGGTAACGATTTGTTCTGCGTAGGCAAAATACGGACGACTAAATAATACAGCCTGTTCTCTATCCGGTGTTATCTCGATACCATTCAATGCAATGTCAAAATCTCCACGCTGAAGTGCAAGCAAGATGCTGTCCCACGCATTTTGGAAATATTGCACCTTCACACCCATCTCCCTGGCAATAGCCTCTACAAGATCAACCTCAAAGCCAATAAGTTTCGAAGGATGTTTGAGATCATAAAATACATACGGGGCCCCCCCTTCTGCATCAAACCCCCACACTAATACCCCGGTAGATTTAATTTTTTCAAGAGTATTTTGATATGCAAATGCAGGAGTAGAAGAAATATATAGTATGGAAAAACACATTTGTAATAACAAAATAATACGAATTATTATCGGTTTATAGCTCATAGAAAAAGGGAATTTCAGTATTTCCTCTTATTGGATATTTCAGAATTTTTCCCTGATAAACACTTCGGATATTTTCATTCTTCTAGGAAGAAATCAAGGGAGATTATCCAGGTTTTATTTACAATACTTATAGTAAACATACGTATTTTGACATCTCTGTAACAAAATAATTTACGCAATATTACTGTGTAACTGATCTGAGGTCAAGAAAAAGTCATGGTATTGTCAGCGAAGATATAAAAAGCTATTTCCATGTTCCTTAAACGCTCAAGACTCAAACTGTATTCCAAATCTGCCTTGAATGTATAAAAAATTATTATATACTTAAAATTTTAATATCTATCAAAAATAGTAGCAGATCAGTTATGCACTTTCATAATAAACATAAAATAATTAAAAAACATTCTGAATTTAAATATAGCACCGAGATGTTTGCTGTTTCAGAAGATAATACTGCTCAAACCGCTTTTGAATTACTGCGTGGCAGTAACCTTTCCGGTAATATTTTTTATTGTTATGTTATAGACAAAGATGGGAAATTAACAGGTATTATACCTTTAAGAAAACTTATAACGGCACCTTGGGGAACCATGGTTTCTGATATTATGGTACGTAATCCAATTCGATTAACTATGCAAACTCCTTTTGATACGGTTCTTGAATATTTTTTAATATATAAATTCCTTGCTTTCCCTGTTGTCGATGAACAAGGAAAACTTATCGGTATTGCACGAGCGAACGATTTTATAGAAGATACAATAACTATCGAAGAAAAAATGGAGCAAGCACGGGATAATCTGCTCAAAATAATCGGTATAAAATTGGAAGAGTTTCGAAAACCTTCTATCTTTAAAAGCACCTTTTTACGATTTCCTTATTTGCTTTTTAATATCTTGAGTGGGCTCACCTGTGCCTTTATTACCAATCTATTTAGCAGCACGGTAGATAAGTTTGTTTTTGTAGCCTTCTTTATAACTATAATTTTAGGCCTTGCAGAGAGTATAGGTACTCAAGCTGTTGCGGTCACTCTCTCTTCACTTGAGAAAACAATCAGGATGAAAAGACTTGTTCTCTATGAGACACTGGTCGGAGCAAAAATAGGTATGCTATGTGGGGGAATATTGTATCTTGTATCCTTTTTGTGGTTATGGGAACAAGCCTTTTCTATCGCTTTATCCCTCACTATCTTATTTTCCATTCTTACGGCTTCTTTTCTTGGATGCATGCTGCCGATCCTTTTTAAAAAGATGGGTATCAATCCAACGCATGCCTCTTGCCCCTTTGTATTAGCCATCGCCGATGTTGTATCATTAACTTCATACTTTTCTCTTGGAACATATCTCCTCAATTAGTTTGTATAATTGATGTAGATATAAAAAGCACGATAATACTTTGAGATTCTTGCTCTATCATCTGATTGTTTAACCACCAGAGTATTTAATATCTCTCCTATCATTTTGATCTTCCTTGCGGAAAAGATAATGTATATGGAACCAAAGAAATATATAGTCAAAGAAATCTATTTTTCGAAAAGCATTTGAAGAATTCCTTAGTGGTTTTCTTTATCTTGAAAGCCGCTAATTATACAATCCCTGTACCTTATTATACAAATTTTGTATTTCCTGACTACTCAAAGCTCGATTATAAAGGCGTACATCGTCTATAATACCACTAAAATACCCCTTATTAACCCTTGAGTAACCTACTCTCATATCAGGATAAGCTGTCATTGGGACTATAGTATTTCCTACCGGATGAGTTCGGGTATTAACTAACAGCCCATTTACATACAACTTCTGTTCTCCTGTTATTTTATTGTAAGTGCCTGCAACATGGTACCATTTGCCAACCGAATTTCCCAAATCCTTTTGAACAGTTCTTGTCGATCGCGTTCCACTCCCATTTTGTGTTACTAATATAAATTCAAGGGTATCAGGGGTACTTTTGTAAAATCGTACATCAAAACCTTGCCGATATTGAGAATTCAAATTCCACTTATATGCGCCAAATATAGCATCAGCATAGGTTGCATCACTGGCATTTTTATAGAACCACGCGGTAATTGAGACCTCATCGTAGTTCATGCGAGGAACTGATACAGAATCATCAATCCCATCGAAGTTCAATCCTCCCCCAATTTTACCGGTTGTCCATGTAGCGCCATTAATTGTACCATTATTTTCGTTGCCAGATGAATCATTCACAACAGTCCCTACTCCTTCGTTGAAACTATAGAGAGCCTTCAGACTAGAACTTGCCGTAAAGACAAGATCCGAAGAACTTGAGCTATTCCCGTATCCATCAACAGAAGTAACTTTATAGTGATACAAAGCACCCTGGGTTAGTTCAGTAAGTACGATAGTATGGGAAGTCACCAGAGAAGCATTCTTCACAGAACCATTCTCATAAGCAGATGTTGGTCCGTAATCTACTTTGCTTGTCGAAGGTTTATCGGTAGTCCAGGTTACTGTTGCTTTTGTATTATTGGATACCACTTGAATGTTACTGATTACCGGCGGCGTTGTATTATTATAGAAAGGACCGGGCGTTATTGTTACATTGCCAAAACTGACATCTGCATAATGAGCTAATAACAACAATGAACCCTGTTGTAACTCTCCTTCTACCCCTAGTCCTCTCAAATCCCATTCTGAAGGTTCGGATGTACCTTTTTCCCATATTCTTAAAGAGTAAACACTTTTCCCTCCAGCCGTTTCCGCCCGCATTTTAAATAAATATTCTATACCTGTCTTTAAATGCCGGCCACTTTTGTCTTCTGCAATTGAACTTTTATTTCCAAACATACGTAATATATAATCTCCTGACTCTCCATTCCATACCCAATCATATCCTCCAAAAGCTCCAAAAGGATACCATCCCCACCTCGGACGGCTGCCATCCCAATCGTAATGACCTTTCCACCTCATCACAAAACCAACAGAACCACGGTGTGTTGAAGATCCTAGCTTGTGAATAGTAACAGGGGCGGTAACCTCATACTCATCCCAGGAAACATCACCAATTGCAATCAAACGATCATACCCTTTTATCGCTGTACGAACGCCACCTGTCCCTAACACCCAGATACCATCAACAACCTGCGCCACATCTTGTATATTCGTAACAGAGCTCCAGTTAACAGAATATGTTTCAGGCCATATATTCCCACAATCGTATTTAATATCCACAGTCTTAAGAGCTGTGTTACCAAAAGTATCAGTTGCCGTAATTGCAACTTGATTTTGTCCGCATAAAAGATCTGTGTATGCTATATCTATGTTAAAATCGCCAAACGAAGTAAGACGTCTTTCATCTGGTCCAAGAGAGAGAGGATACTTTGGTCCTCCATTCAGAGAATATGATAGTGAGGAAATATCATCCAGGTCAGGGTCTGATACCCTGCCCAGGATATTTATCCATCTTTGTGGTATTCCAAGATATCCAAAACGCTGATAATTACCGTACCAAACGTTAACTACAGGTGGTTTTGTGTTCCCGCCGTCCTCCGGATTAATAGGAGATGATGTATTGAAGAAATAATCAATCAGGCCGGTATATGCCGGTATACTGCTGCTGCCAGAATTCCCCACAAATATCCCTACTGATTTTACTGTTAGACCATAGCTAAAGCTAACGTTAGTAAACCATTTCACTCTATTATAGGAGTACGATTGTGTCCACTGGTTTCCCTGTCGTTTAATACGCATATATAAAGGAACAGGACTAGGAGTATCATCCATTATAATACGGTTTTTTTTGGTGGTGGAAGATCCATTTGCATAACTTGCAGCAAAAATTGTAATATCTGTGCTATTAGAATAAAAATCAAAGCGCAGATAATTTTTACTATCCTGTTCAATAATTAATCCTTGCATCTGATACTTTTTGCTTAATTGAGACCCGAACTTTACCTCAATCTCAAAATCGGTATTATTAGCAGGCTGCATAATCCGCGGAGCAGTATTTCCTCCACTCCTTATCTCATGTGATATCCCCGCAGGAACAGATATTGATATACCAGTTCCTGTCATGATCAGGCTTGCATCTCCAAGAGGATTAATAAATGTCCATATATCTTTATTGAGATTTGTTGCCCTGAAATCATCAGATACAATATTTGACTGACCATAAGTCAAAACCGTATAAGAGGGCATGGATATACAAACTGCAGCGATAAAATACCATATACTTTTTCTCATACAAATCTTTCCTCCTCAAGATATTACTAAGGAATGGTTAATAATAGTATTGGACAGTACACAATCCTTTAAGAACTGATCATTCATACAAAAATATCAAAAAATATACCATAGAGGAGAAAATTTAATTTAATTGCGTTTTTGCGGCAAAACAGACCTCTCCTGGAAAGAAAAAGGAAATACATCTATGATACATTTGATAAAGTGTGTGACATATCACAAAAGTGTGCTGTTACAAAATGCGGCATGTCACATGAGGTATGAAGGGCATCAAAAAGGATGCATACCTGGAGAGAATTATTGCCAAAATATCGTTCTTTATTAAGAAAAAATCAGGTTTGATACTTCTAAAAATATTTGCTATTCAGAAGTCTGATCTCTAGAATATAATGTAATACAATGGATTTTTAATATATTTTATAAAGGGAGCTTATATAGTATGGAAGATACGCCCTTTCAAGAGTTATTACCCCTAATATTTCAATACCTTGATAAAGAAAAATTAATCAAAGAGAATCCCTCTATAACTGAAGAGATGATCGATACCTTTATTCAGGAAATTTCTCATCAAAAAAAAGGGAAAAAATCTGATGAAGAAAGATTACAACTGCATTCAGGTATGCAACATAAAACAAGCGAATTGGATGAACTTATTATTCATACCGACGGTGCATCAAGGGGAAATCCCGGCAAAGCAGGCATTGGCATAGTTATATACGATAAAGAACATCATATTATTGAAGAGGCATGCAGGTATATCGGAAAATCTACCAATAATGTTGCTGAATACCGGTCAATGATACTGGCAGCTCAAAAAGCCATTCATCATAACGCTAAAAGAGTAATCTTTAAAACGGATAGCGAACTTCTCGTAAGACAACTGAATGGTATATACCGTGTAAAAAGCGCCAGTATTCTGCCTCTCTATAATGAACTTATGGCGCTTCTACACAAGATATCTGTGTGGAAAATTCAGCATGTGCGCAGAGAAGAAAACATCCATGCCGACGCTTTGGCCAATCAGGGAATTGATGACTCTTTGGAAAGGTAGTAACGTTAAATTAAAATTGACTAATATTTACCCGTGTGATATAGTTGCAGGCTAAAAATATTTGTTCACGGTGTAGATAAATGGTAATGTGAATATCATGAGCAGCAGTATATTACAAGCTATAAATATATTTAAGGAATACACAAGCGGTGAACGCACATTACCTGTCTTACATGGGGTAAATCTCTCTGTCGAAAAAAATGAAATTGTAGCAATTGTAGGCGCATCTGGAGCAGGGAAAAGCACGCTATTACATATTTTAGGAATTTTAGATACACCTACGTCTGGTTCAGTATTATACAAGGGTATAAATCTCACGAAATTAAGTGCAAAAAAACAGGCAGAGACAAGAAATCGCACCTTCGGATTTGTCTTCCAGTTTTATCACCTTTTACCCGATTTTACTGCATTAGAGAACGTTTTACTGCCAAGTTTGATAGGAAGTGGATTCTCAAATTCAAAAATACCGGATAAAAACTACAAAAGTAAGGCACTCTCACTGTTGGAGAGAGTCGGACTGGGAAACCGGGTAACGCATAAACCATCGCAACTTTCCGGCGGGGAAAGACAGCGAGTCGCTATCGTACGGGCATTAATCAATAACCCTGAAATATTGCTGTGTGATGAGCCTACAGGTAATTTAGATACAAAGACAGGTCATGAGATTCTCGAATTAATTTGGGATTTGAACAGAACATCACACCAGACACTGATAATCGTCACTCATGATGAAGAAATAGCCAAACATGCCGGACGCATTGTAAGAATTATCGACGGACGTATTTTAGAATAGAAGGAAAGAAAGGAGTAAAAGGTAGATTAATGGGATTAAAGATTTATATAAATGGTCAAATACTTCCTCAAGAAGATGCTAAAATATCTGTCTTTGACCATGGGCTGCTCTATGGAGACGGAGTATTTGAAGGAATACGTGCCTATAATGGGAAAATATTTACATTAAATCAGCATCTTGATAGATTGTATGATTCAGCAACAGCCATATCGCTAAAAATTCCCTTAACAAAGGATGAAATGGCGCATGCTATAAAAAAAACCATGGAGGCTAATAATCTAACGGATTCTTACATTCGCCTCGTTGTTACCCGAGGCGTTGGAAAACTTGGATTAGATCCCAACAAGTGCGCAACACCGCAGGTCATTATTATCACAGATACCATTGAACTATATTCAAAAACACTTTATGAAAAAGGACTGGATATTGTAACAGTAACAACGATTCGAAATCATTTTTCTGCCCTCGACCCCAAAATAAAATCGCTTAATTATCTGAATAATATCTTAGCAAAATTAGAATCCATACAAGCAGGAGCCGGAGAAGCGCTCATGCTCAATAAGGATGGTTATGTAGCAGAGTGTGCTGGGGACAATATCTTTATTGTTAAAAATAATACCCTTTTAACTCCTCCGGAAAACGCCGGAATATTAATCGGCATTACCCGGAATATTGTAATGGAATTAGCCACTGAAATCGGAATCCAGGTTAAAGAAGAATTAATGACCCGATACGATTTGTATATTGCCGATGAATGTTTTTTGACCGGAACTGCTGCTGAAATTATTCCTGTTGTAAGAATTGATGGAAGGATAATCGGTACAGGGAAACCAGGAAAAGTAACTCTGAGCTTACTGAAAAAATATCAGGATCTTACAAAAAACAGTTTTTAGGCATGCTCATTCTGCTTCTTTAAGGAAAAGGAGCTAAAAACCATGATAGATATACCAACGCAAATCAAACTATCAGCTATATTAAAAGTAGGCCAGTGGTATTTATCTTTAATATGGAGATCTATAAAATCTCTTACATGGCTGAACCATATTCTATCCCATAGGTTTCCTATAGCACCCGCCAGAATAAGTCCCAAAGCTACATTTGATACAAAGAATGTTTTATCTGACCAGATATAAATACATATAATTATTATAATTGCTATAGCTGAAAAAGCGATGAAAGCGTTCGTTCTACCAGGGAACATTCCAAAAACAACACCCTCATTTTCAGTTCTTAATATATTTAGTAAACCAGGAACTATGGTTACTTTTTCAAAGGCATCTAACCGGGAGAAAACAAACCACTTTGATATAATATCGAGAATTACTCCACTCACCGTAGTAATAACAAATGCGGGTATGTTTTTCATGGAATATACTAGGCGTGATCGACTTCCTCTTCCCTCTGGCAATCAATACAAAGTTTTGCATAAGGCACAGCCTTTAGTCGCTCTTTATTTATTTTTTTCCCGCATAACTCACAAATACCAAAGGTACCTTCTTCAATCTTTTCTAAAGCAGTGTCTATATCACGCAGACTTTGTTCTCCTGTCTGTATAAGCTCGATCATAAGATCTCTTTCATAATTGTCAGTACCCACATCTGCCATATGAATTGGAACGTTAGACAAGTCACCAGACGCATCTTGTCTGGATCTTTTTAACGCCTCTCCTTGCATAGAATCAACTTTGCCTACTAATCTTTCACGCAACGAAAGCAGAAGCTTTTTGAACTGAGTAAATTCTTCTTTCATTTCCTTCTCCATCAATTAAAATCACGAAATAACATGCCTAAAGTTATAACATCATTACCCGAATGCGACACGACTTTTTAAAACAAACTGGAGAATCTGTCATAGTTAAAAGGATTCGTTTTTCCACACACAACATACTATAAGCTTAAATTCTAAAAAGTCTAGCATATATTAAAAAATAGTCAATAAAATAGATAATTCCTGATAAAAAGAGTATCACAAGATTGATCTTCAGCAAACTTTGCCCTAATAAACAAAAAAGGGATAATGCCGCACGACCCGCATTATCCCTTATTAATAATCACTTAAAATATAGTATCTTTATTATTGCCCTTTTTTCTTTTCTTTAGTCTTTTCCGGAACAATATCATTTATTTGCCAATTCCGTTCAAAGGCAGTACAAGATTTGTATGATACATCACGCATAAGGATATTACAAAAGGCAATTTTTGCATCTAAAATAATGGCATAATTACATCCAAAACAAATGCTCTTACTATTTTTCTTATTTTTCATCTACTGATTACTCCATTAAGGGTTAGCAGGAATATAAGCACTTCACCTTACAAAGTAATAATATTGATATTTACAAAAGAAGTCAATGTAAAAAAGAATAATATTGCTTCCTGTTGATGTATGTCAAACAGGTATAAATTTATTTGTAAAAAACGATTAAAATCTCTTGAAATTTACACTATTAGGTATAATATATAACTTTAAATTTTGGATAACTTTACTTCCGTATTATTACTGTTTTTGTAGGAGGAAAAAACAATGATTATGCAAAAGGAGAAAACAATAATAAAGAAATCGCTTAAAATTTTTCTTATGGCGTCATTCGTAATAACTGCCAGGTACAAAACAACATTGGGAGTAGAAAATCGGTATAAATACGAGAAGCAGGAAGCAAGATACCAAAAGAGTTCCTTCCATCAATTCCAAACCACTCTTGAAAAAACTTTTGATGGATTAGACCAAAAAGTGGATAACCTTGATACTATGAACCAAAATTTGGAAGGACGAATTAATATGCTTGCATCTGAGAAGGATAAATTGAATAAAGCATATGCGCAGATGAGAACGAAACAATCTGCATTGGAGAAAGAACATACTAAACTGAAGAAGAAAACTACGTCCTTAGAAGTTGCATACAGCAAACTCACTCACAAGACAAAAGTAGCCAAAAATACTAACGCATCAAAACCAGTAGTAAAAAAGACTTCAAAGGCTTCAAAGAAAAAGATGGCACAAAAAAATCAAGCCAATACAAAACTCAAGAGCACAAAACAAAAAACTGCCAATAAAAAGATATCTGTTGATAAGAAGGTATCTCTGAATGATACTCAAAAGGGAGAAGATACTTCTCCTGTACCATCCTATCCTTCAGTAACCCCAAGAGCAAATATATCTGAAGAAAGAAAGGCTGAGACTGTTAGTGAATTAGACATTAAAAAGATTAACGAAAAAGGTATTGAATACGGCAAGAAAGGAATGTATGACGCGGCGATAAAAGAGTTTCAAAAAGTCGCAACCGTTGAACCAGGCATGGCTAACATTCATTACAATCTGGGCCTTGCATACAAGAAAAAGGGGATGATTTCAGAATCTGAGAAAGCGTTCGCTGAATATGAACGTCTTAAAGGGCAAACCAACTAAATTACAGCGAATTCTTAAGAGCTTATAATTTTCAAAACTATCAAAAGCATATTTTATATAAGGATGGTACAAACCATCCTTATATAATGGTATGAGCAATTTACTTATTTACAAATTCTTAAGCATTTATACGTGCAAAATTTGATTTAAGTCAGTCCACCAACAACCCTCATTAATTGTTACCACAATATTTCTTGTATTCTTCAGGGGTATTTAAATTAATAAGGGATTGCCCAGATGCATCCAATCCTCCGAATTCCTTTTCATCCACAATCTTTACCCTCACTTCTGAAAAAAAATCAACAATTCGTAACTTACCTTCTTCAAGACAGCGATACATCGGCTGTATGCAATTCGTGGAATAAAAGGCATGCATAGGTTCTAACCCACGGTTAGTCTGAGGCACAACCACATCATAGCCAACGATATATCTCCTGAGATAAAGAATCACCTTTTCATTAATAAAGGGCATATCACAAGCAACTACGAAGGCATGAGAATTTTTTGTATACATCAACCCTGCGCAAATACCGCTCAGCGGACCTTTCTCTGGTATCACATCGGGCACTATGGGTAAATGTAAATTATCATAAATACTACGATCATTTGCTGATATAATAATTTCATGGAAGATTTTATTCAGTTTAGTTATTTGATGCTCAATAAATGTTTTATCTCCGTACTTAAGAAACGATTTATTGAAGCCCATTCTCCGGCTTCTACCACCTGCCATGATAATTACCGTCACTCTATTCTCCTTACTTTTTAAAGTTAAAAAACGTTGACACCTTAATTTTAACTGTGATATAATTAAATTTCAATTTATACTTCTTGTAATAAGCGTTATCTGTTTAATTTTATCGAATGAGTATCGTAATGAAAATCTATGTAACAATGTATCTTTTCGCTTTATTCGTTTTTGTAGGAGCATTTTTCACCAAGATAACATTGGGAAAAGAATCGAATACCAAAAAAATCACAAAGAATGAACAACAAACGGTTGCTGATACTGATAAAGATGTAGTAGCCATTGTAAATGGGCAAAAAATTACAAGGCAGGATCTCTCGAATCTTTTAATAGATACCTATGGAGAGGATGCATTGGAAGTGCTTATCCGGAGATCGTTAATCTATCAGGAAGCAGAGAAAGAAGGAATCAACGTTACGGCTGCAGAGGTTGAACAAAAATTAAAAAAGCTCGTCAGCACCGAAATTGAAGATCTTATGCGAATCAATAGGATAAAAGATAAAGCCGATCTTGAAAAGGAATTGGCAAAAGTTGGCGCCAGTTTTGAACAATTTGAAGAAAAACTATTAAAGAAGATGAGAAAACAAGCGGAAGTTGAGATTCTCGCAGAAAAGATTATGACAAAAACAATCGCTATTACAGAAGAAGATCTGCAAAAAGCCTATGATCTGGAATATGGCGAGAAGATAGAAGCAAGCCAAATTGTCTTTAAAAGCCGCAGAGACGCCGAAGAAGCACTGAAAAAGTTACGGGCAGGCGCGGATTTCGAAACCCTTGCAAAAAACGAGTCAATTGATCGCGCCTCTGCTATTAAAGGCGGCAAAATGCAACCTTTTAGTCCAAAGGACACTGTAGGCAAAGAGGTAGCATCTTTAAAGATCGGAGAGCTCAGTGATATTATAAAAACAGACTACGGCTATCATATTATGAAGGTTACGAATAGGAAGGCAGCCAGCAATAAGAGTTACAAAGCCGTCAGAGGGGAATTGGAAAAAGTAGTTAAAAATCAACGATACCGGGAGAGAATTGGACCCTGGCTTATTAGCCTTGTAGAAAATGCTTCAATCACAAAAAATTTGAACCGTAATTAAAATGAAAAACACTTTTATATTATTTCATATGTTTTCTATAAAAAATTTTTTACCATCACAATGTGAGTCCATTGAAGAAATCAAATGCCTGAAGAATTTATAATTAATGTTGCTAATAGAGTAAAACGGTTACCACCTTATTTATTCGGTCGATTAAATGCACTAAAATACGAAAAGAGACGTAATAACATCGATGTGATCGATTTGGGCATGGGGAACCCTAACGATCCTACCCCCGAACCAATTATTCAGAAATTATGCGAAGCTGTACAGGATCCGAGAAATCACCGATATACAGTCTCTGCTAATGGTATTTTTAATCTCCGTCGAGAGGTTGCTAAATACTATGAAAAACAGTTTGGAGTATCCTTAGACCCGGAAGAAGTGGTTTGTACTATTGGATCAAAAGAAGGGATATCCCATTTGTGTTTAGGTTTACTGGAAACAGGTGATATGGCTCTTGTACCCAATCCTGCCTTTCCTATCCATATTCATGCAGTGAATCTTGCTGGAGGGAGTGTTATCAGTGTACCACTCACGGAAGATGAAAAATTTTTACCTAACTTAATCAATACGGCCAAGAGTCTTATTCCCCGACCCAAAATAATCATCTTAAACTTTCCTCATAACCCTACAGCAGCTACAGTTGAATTAAGTTTCTTTGAGGAAATTGTAGCCTTTGCCAAGAAACATAACATTATCATTGTCCATGATTTCGCATATTGTGAGATGACCTTCGATGGTTACAAGGCCCCTAGCTTCTTACAGGTTAAGCATGCAAAAGAGGTAGGTGTAGAATTTAATACCATGTCAAAATCATTTAACATGGCAGGCTGGAGACTAGGTTTTTGCGTGGGAAACAAGGAAATTGTCAATACCCTGGCAAAGGTTAAGGGCTATTACGATTACGGCATCTTCCAGCCAGTACAAATTGCCTCAATCATCGCACTCCGGGAATGTGATAAATATGCAAAAGAGCAGGCAAAAATTTATCAATCCAGAAGGGATGTGCTCTGTGATGGACTTAACCGTATCGGATGGGATGTAAAAAAACCTAAGGCATCTATGTTTGTTTGGGCGCCTATTCCTGAAAAATATCGTTCTATGGGTTCGGTAGATTTCGCCTTTAAACTTATTAATGAAGCTGAAGTAGCCGTTGCACCTGGCGCTGCCTTTGGAGAGAATGGTGAGGGATATCTGAGGCTTGCAATAGTAGAAAATGAATTGCGTTTAAAACAAGCCATACGTCAAATTGATCGTGCATTAAGATAAATTACATACAAAAGTAAGATCTGTAAACATGATAACCCTTGTCAAATCAAAATTAAAAACCTTTGTTGGCGGTATCCATCCTGTTGAGGATGGAAAATCTCTTACGAAGGATAGAAAAGAGGTACTTGCCCCGCTTCCAAAGATCGTATACTTACTTATGAGCCAGCATATTGGCGCTCCTTGCAAACCCATTGTTAAAAAAGGGGATTATGTAACAAAAGGCCAATTGGTTGGAGAATCGCAAGGTTTTATATCTGCGAATGTACACGCCTCTATTTCGGGTAAAGTAACCGATATTGTATCATGGCCACATCCAGTTACTGGCATAAAATCTCCGTCGGTTATTATCGAAAGAACTGATGAAGATTCATGGACGGAAGGTACCAATGTCGAAACCGATATAGATCTCATTTCTTCTGATGAAATTAAACAGCGTATCCAATCAGCAGGAGTTGTGGGATTAGGTGGCGCCACTTTCCCTACTCATGTAAAACTTACCCTGCCGAAAGATAGACCTATCGATACCGTTGTAATGAACGGTGCTGAATGCGAACCCTACCTTACCTGTGATTATCGGCTTATGCTTGATAGATCACGCGAAATTATCCAGGGCTTAAAGCTTATTATGAAGTGTATCGGATGCAAAAAAGCGCATATCGGCATTGAGGCGAACAAAGAAGATATTTATACCCTTTTCAGAGATATTCTATCAGATGAGCCGGATATTAAAGTAGATCTTATGGAAGTAAAATATCCACAGGGAGCCGAACATCAACTTATTAAGGCATTATTGAACAGGGAATTTAAACCAACGCAATTACCTTTAGAGGTAGGTGCTATTGTAATTAACGTAGGCACCGCTTTTGCCGTGTATGAAGCAGTAAAATTTAAAAGGCCTCTCATTCAGCGCATAGTTACCGTTACCGGGAATGGGGTAGAAAATCCGCAAAATTTCCTCGTTCGTTTAGGGACACCGATCAAACATTTACTGGAAGAAGCAAGGGTCGTTTCAAATATCGATAAGATTATTTTTGGTGGCCCTATGATGGGCATTGCACAAGGCAATATAGATACCGCCGTTACCATCAAAGGAACGGGAGGTATTCTCGCATTCAAAGGTACTCAGCAACGGAACTCCCATGCATGCATTCGATGTGGACGTTGCATTGATAGTTGTCCGTATGGACTTAATCCCAGCATATTAAGTATCCAAAGTGAAGCAAAAGAGTTTAATCTGGCGTTGGAAAATAACGTAATGGAATGTAAAGAATGTGGTTGCTGCACATATATTTGTCCAGCAAAAAGACCCATTGTCCACCTCATTAAATTTGCAAAGGCTGAGATTGCTAAACAAAAGGCACAGAAGGCAACGCCGGTCGAACGAAAATAAAAATGTTAAACCAAGTTCAAGATAAAAGTATTTTAATTGCTAGCGCATCCCCTCATATTCGTGATACAGACAGTATTCCACGGATAATGTGGGCCGTGGTACTCTCTTTAGTTCCTGCCGGGATCGCCGGTATCTTTACCTTCGGATATTACTGTCTGTACGTCATTTTATTAAGCATTGTAAGTGCTATTTTCACTGAAGCGCTTATTCTATGGATGCGAAAGATATCAGTCATAAGTACCTTGAAGGACGGTAGCGCTGTTGTTACGGGTATCTTATTAGCATATACCTTACCTCCTGGCGTGTCATGGTATATACCTGTAATCGGCTCTTTCTTTGCAATTGCCATTGTAAAACATGCTTTTGGAGGACTTGGAAATAACATCTGGAACCCGGCGTTGGCAGCACGCGCATTCCTGCAAACTGCTTATCCTGCCGCTCTTAATTCAGATTGGCGTGTCTTACAACATGGAATTGGCAATCTTTTTCATAACATAACAGAAATTGACCCTGAAGGAAATATGGTAGATGCTGTAACAAGAGCAACACCGCTAGCAAAAGAGGCAGGGGCAGAAGCATACCATTTCATGCAACTCCTCATAGGAAGCGTACCAGGCTGTATCGGTGAAACTTCCACAATTGCCTTATTGTTGGGTGGCGCCTATCTAATCTATAAACGTTACATAAACTGGTATGTACCAGCTTATTATATAGCTACGGTTTTTATTATGGTTTTAATTTTACCCTCACAAATAAAAACACCATGGGCCAATAATCCCTTTTATCACATTCTTGCAGGAGGGTTGATTCTTGGGGCGTTTTTTATGGCAACAGATATGGTTACCTCTCCCTTAACAAAATCAGGGCTTATCATTTTTGCTGTTGGTACAGGTGTATTAACAGTACTGATTCGTTTTTATTCTGGCTACCCAGAGGGTGTGTGTTATTCTCTATTGCTTATGAACACAGCAACACCTCTTATTGATCGATTCACAAAACCCCGGCTATACGGTACCAGAATAAAGAAAGCTTAAGATGCAAAAGAAGACACAATACACGGTTGTTCTGACTCTCGTTTCCCTTTTGGCTTCTCTTGGAGTCTCATCAACCTTTTTGCTTACCAAGAGTACCATCAAAAAAAAGGAACTGGCTACCCGGATGGAGGCATTGTATACCGTGTTACCTGGCCTGGAAAGTCCAATAGAAATTACTTCCCCAAATACAACTGACCAGGACCATGTTTATAAAGGTATCAACAAGAAAGGCCAGGTTATTGGCTATGCAGCGTACGGGGAAGCGCAAGGATATTCAAGTAAGATTAAAATCATGGTTGGAATCGATCCCAGCTTTGAAAAAATTCTCGGTATCAACATTCTTGCACAAAATGAAACTCCTGGTTTGGGAACAAAAATGACTGATATCGAGAGTACCTCTACACTTTGGAGTATAATTTTTGGCAAAGAACCGAAACCGCTAGACCGGGATAGCAATGAATCATGGAAATTACCGTTCTTTAAACAACCGGAAAGAGTTAAGAAATTTGGATTATCAAAAAAGGTAAAAAATAAAACTCAACCGTGGTTCCAGGAGCAATTCAAGCAAAAAATGTATAATCAGCTTGTTGTCTCAAAAGTAAAAGATGCTGATAAAATTACCGCTATTACAGGAGCTACCATATCTACAAAAGCAGCAATCAATGCTGTACGGAATGCCATAGATAAAATCAAGAACATTGCTCAACCTGTGGACTGGGAAATCAAATGATCTTTTGTAAACGGCATTTTGTATATGAGAGAAATAGAAGAAATTAAACCTATTGTTGAATCATTGATATTTGCAGCCGAAGAACCTATTACGCTACGAAAACTGAAGGATATCATTGAAGATATTGATAGCACTCAAATTCAGGAGGCCATTACACAATTAAAGAACGACTATGAGATACAAGGAAGATCATTTCAAATTGAAGAAATTGCCGGCGGTTATCAGTTATATACAAAACCTGAATATTATGAATGGATAACCAAATTAAGAAAGAAATCGGGAGAAACGAGACTTTCACAGGCAGCTCTCGAAACACTCGCTATAATTGCCTATAAACAACCTATCTTAAGGGCAAATTTAGAATCCATCCGTGGAGTCCAATCAGGCCAAATTATTCGATTGCTTATGGAAAAAGACCTTGTTAAGGTCGTAGGAAGGGATGAGTCATTAGGACATCCTTTACTCTATGGCACCACAAAAAAATTTCTTGAATATTTTGGGTTAAAAGATATTAAAGATTTACCTAAAATTGAAGAATTAGAAGCCCCTTAGTAAGGATAAATACTTCCCGGCGCATATACATATTTTTTGCATGAAGCGTGTTTTCTCTGCTCAATGACGAACACCACGGAAAATAGATATGAAATTCAACAAATTACACGCATGGAATGTAGATTATAAAAAAGCCATTCAAATTCAACAAACGCTAAGGGATTTATTAATTATAAAAAAATCATCCGGGAAAATAGATACGATAGCAGGCGCCGATGTTTCCTACGACAAACAGAGTGATTATTTCTTTGCAGGTGTGATTGTATTTACCTTGAACAAATATTTAGAGCAGATTGAAGAAGCTACAGCAATAGGCAAGGCAAGATTTCCTTATATTCCCGGGCTGCTTTCCTTCCGTGAGGCGCCTATCCTGCTTAAGGCATTTCGTAAACTCAAAAACGAGCCCGATATTATTCTGTTTGATGGGCAAGGAATTGCCCATCCCCGGCATCTTGGCCTGGCATCTCACATGGGGTTGATTCTCGATAAACCAACCATTGGGTGCGCAAAGAGTAGATTGGTAGGAGAATATAGTCCCGTTGAAAATGCGGTAGGCTCATACACAAAGCTTCTATACAAAAATGAGGTTGTAGGGGCTGCACTTCGAACCAAGATAAATACAAAACCTGTATTTATATCTCCCGGACATAAAACAAATCTGGCATTTGCGATCCGTATTGTTATGGCAAGCTGCTACAGATACCGTATTCCCGAACCTATAAGACAGGCCCATTTATTAGTAAATAAATTAAGGAAAGAATCACATTTACAGAAGTAAGGAGTTTTGTTATGAAAATAAAGGCTGTAATCTTTGATTTGGATGATACCCTATATGATTGTACAGGTCTGCTTATCGATGCATCAAGGAAACGCGCAGCTAAAGCGATGGTCGAAGCAGGACTACCATGCACAGAAGAAGAAGCCTATCAGTTACAAAAAGAACTTTCCGATAAATACGGCCCATATCATCTGGTATTCAACGAAATCGTAAACAAATATCGTGCAAATACGACGTTAATCAATATTGCCTACAAGGCATACAACAGCAGCGAGGTTTCTGAGATCAAACCATTCCCCGATGTTATTCCTACGCTTAAAGAATTAAAAGACAGAGGTTACTATCTTTTCCTTTTATCTGTAGGCGTTCACGAACGTCAGGAGAATAAGATAAACATTCTTGGATTAAGACCATATTTTGATGAGATTGTAATTAACGATCAGGAGATTGGTCCCCTTATGGAGGATTGCATCCGTAATCTTATTGGAAGATATACTATCAGCCCTTGCGAAACGGTTATGGTCGGTGACAAGATACGGGATGAATTGCGAATTGCAAAATCCTTAGGCATGATCACTATTCAAATGCTGCATGGAAGGTATAAGAATGAGCCCTCTATGAATGAATATGATAGACCTCATTATAAAATTAAACGCATCTTCCAGGTCCCTACCATTCTACAGCTCAACAATGTAGGAAGGACACCCGACAGGCTAAAAATTGTTGCTATTGGAGGAGGTACAGGACTTCCCATTATGCTGGAAGGTTCAAAAACATACAGTAAACACCTTACCGCTGTCGTAACCGTTACCGATTCAGGCAGAAGCTCCGGTGTTCTGCGGGAAGAATTTGGAATACTTCCGCCAGGAGATGCGAGAAATTGTCTTGCGGCGCTCTCTGAAACGGAAGAACAGGAGCGAGACTTGTATCAACTGTTCCAATACAGATTCAACAAAGGATCATTGGAAGGCATGAGTCTTGGAAATCTGCTCATGGCTGCATTGACTGATATTACCGGTAGTTTCGAACAGGCGATTAAAAAGGCAAGTAAGATATTGAGTATTCGGGGTAAGGTACTTCCTTCAACCCTTACAAACACTCATATTTGTGCAGAATTAGAAGATGGAACCAAGGTAGAGGAAGAATTTAATGTACGTGCCCTGGGAAAAGCACCCATTAAAAATGTCTTTTTGAAAACCAAAGATGTGACACCTCTCCCGGAAGCTGTAGAAGAAATTCTAAAAGCAGATATTATTGTGATAGGACCAGGCAGCCTCTATACAAGCCTTATAACAAATCTCCTGGTCTCAGGCATCAGAAATGCCATCCGAGATAGCAAAGCTAAAAAGATTTATATCTGCAATATTGTCACTCAACCTGGACAAACTGATCACTACAAGGTTTCTGATCATATCAATGCTGTTGTAAAATATCTTGGGGATGGTGTGCTCGATTATGTCATTGTGAATAATAATATCCCCCGTAAAGACATCCTTGATAAATATCAAAAAGAAGGGGCTGAATTAGCTTTAATGGATGAGGGCGTTTATAATTTGAATGTGAATATTAAGAAGGCCGATTTGATTGAGGACATTAACCAAAAACGCATTCTTTGGGAGAAACAAGACCTAATACGGCATGATCCTGACAAACTTGCTGATTCGATTTGCAGAGTATATGCCAATTTACCATTATTAACAATAAGATAAAACTTTGCAAAGCATCAATCAACAACAAGACTTAAAACACAACAAATCTGAGTTTTTTGTAAAGAAAAGATTACCTCTGTATCATACTCAAAGCATCCCAAATGTATTTACGCCGCATTGAATATTCGTTTCATATCTTACTCTTTCTTTCCTGACAAAAAGTTTTATAGGTCAAATAAAGCAAAGTTAAGAGAATAAACAGCAGTAACCCCGATAGGTGAAAAGAAATACTCTGACAGGTAATTGCAACGAAAAAATATCATTGATTTTGATTATAATTATCTGTATACATATATTCATAATTTAGACAAATCATATTTATCCAGGCATGCTTCAATGCCTTTTAAGGCATGTTGAGGCATAAGAATATCTGTTTATAGAGAAAAGAAAAAAATAAATATGAAAAAATCAAATGCGAAGCAGATGTCTAACCCCACAGAAGCCATAGTATCATTAGAAAAAGAACTAAAAAATTTTGATAAACAAATTAAGGTCTTACTAGCAGGTTTCTCATCTTTGGTTAAGAATTTTGATACTGTTGTAAAAAAGATTGATACCCTTGAAAAACGAATAGACATCATGGAAAAGACCTCACATTCTTCAATCAAAACCCTTGAGATAAATAAAAAACAAACGGAGTCTGCGTTAAAAAATTTTCTGGAATTAGAAAAAAAGATAGGGTCCGGGATTAAGGAGCTTATCACCAGGAATAAAGAGATGGAAGATGTGGCAAAAAGGTCGAAAATCATGGAAAAGAACCTTGAATTGTTAAAATCAAGCCTTGAAATAATAGAAAATGATGTTTGTGAAATCGAAGATATGAATGAAGAGGTATTAGATATCATGCAACAGATACAGGATTCTTTAGAGGAGAATGATTAGAGGTATTTATTTCGTGTCAAGGCTTACCTTACTACTATTATAGGAGTGAAAATATGAGTGAAGAAAAAAATACTGCTCTTGAAGGACAATCTCCAAAGAAATCTGCATCACGCCAAAAACCTCTTGTCAAAAAGCCCAAAAAGGAACAAACAAAACCAGACATCCAGACAAAATCCCTCCCCGATGCAGAATCTGCTGCATCATTTGTAAAAAAGATTCATGAAATTGCTGATAAAATAGAAGAGAAACCTATAAAATCGTTTGAGAAAAAGGAACAGGCAGAGATCATTAAATCTTACGAGAAATTAATCTGTAAGATGGTGCGGGAAATTAATAATTCCAGACGATAGAAAGAGAAAGGTAAGATGCTGGAATCTCATACATTACTACAATTTTTTAAAGCTACTGTATAATTTTGAGTAAAAGCAATTATTTTATTTACTGTGTCGTTTATGGGTAGAACGGTTGTATCAAATACAAAATCTGCTGCTTTATCATAAAGTGATCTTCTGTATGCTAAAAGATATTCAATTTCCTGATAGCCGTTCAAATTCGTAAGATTCGGTCTTTTATGTTGTGTCTGAATATTCTCATAAATTCGCTTGTATATAGTATTCACATCAGCTTCCAGGAGGATTACAATTCCATTTCTTTTCAGCCTCCTGACATTCTCTTCTCTAAGAATTACCCCTCCACCTGTAGCAATAATCGTATCATTTAAACGGCACAACTCTTCAATAATCCGCACCTCAATATCTCTAAATAGATCTTCTCCACCTTCAGCAAAGATATTTTGAATTGTCCTCTTCTCACGCTGCTCCAGATACTCATCCGCATCAATAAACACCTTACCAAGCCGCTGGGCAAGTATTCTTCCTATGGTTGTTTTACCAGTGCCACGAAATCCAATTAAGATAATATTCATGTACTAAAAGTGATCTCCGTCACTCCCCATGATATAGTTTTTTATAGGCAATTTTCTCAATTAATTCAAGTGATGGCATCTGCCCTGTCCACAATTTATATTGTGCTGCTGCCTGGTGTACAAACATTGACAAACCGCCTACAGTCCTACAGCCCAGACTTTTGGCATCGCGTAATAATCTCGTTTCCGGAGGATTATAAACAGTATCAAAGACAATCATGTTGGGTTTTAGATAGTTTTTATCAATTGGGGTTTCATGAACTGAAGGAAACATACCCACAGAAGTTGCATTAACTACTATGTCCGCTTCTAGTGCCGGGAGATCACTGAATTTCCTGTAAAAACAGTCAACTTCACAGGCAAGTGATTGTGCCCGTTCATAATTTCTGTTGAAAATCGTTATCTGTGCCTCACGTTCCTTTAATCCGAAAGCAATCGCACGGGCTACCCCCCCTGCCCCGAACAACGTAACCTTTTTTCCCTGTAAACTTCCCGCCTTTGCTGCCATTCCGGATACGTTATTTATATCTTCTAATACTCTAACAGCAGCTTCACAATCTGTATTAAAACCAATTAATCGTCCGTCTCTGTTTACAATCGTATTAACTGCTCCAATCTTCTTTGCTATTTGATCTATTCCATCCAGATGACCCATTACAGATTCTTTATGAGGAATTGTTACACTATAACCCTTTATATCTAATCCTCTAAATTCTCTTATAAAATTCCCAATAGTATCCACTTTAAAAGGAACATATATATTATGGAAACCCATCTCCTTAAAAAGGGTGTTATGAATAGCGGGACTGATGCTATGAGAAACCGGATTTCCTATTAATCCATAAATCGATGTATGTTTATCCTGCCTTCTCACGTGATACGTATTAAGAAGTTCGTGAATACTAACCTGTCCGGGAGCTGATTCCTTTCCTGATTGAAGAGAAGCAAAGGTCAAATAGCTGCCAAATTTCTTATATAATATTCGGCTAATAATGCCATACTCACCCATACAGAACGAAATTGTTGGCATATCAACCTGCTGAAGCAATTGATATATCTTAACATTATCGGTAATACCGTTCGCATAAGGAACTATTTTTATAATGTCAGCGCCACTTTGCTTAAGTCTTTGAAAAATACCTGTAAGGTCATCGGGTGTTTTATCAAAGTTATGATAAGACACGATTCGCTTTGTTTTGCCGGTATTGTTTACCTTTTGAATACTATCATGCTCGACATCTATGTAATCAACTTGTAATTCGACAGCAAGCTTTAGGAGTGAAATCCTATCTTCTTCACTCCCGGTAAATTTACCACCTTCCCTGACAGGCCTGTTTGTAACAATTACCGGCTTTATGCATCCTTTTAACAGCCGTTTTAAATTCAGGTCTTTTATATAATCAATGCGTAATTCGACAATATCTGCAACCTCTGATGCCTCTGCAATATCCTTAAGGGCATCTTCAAGGTTATCTGCAATAATAGGTACACAAATCATATAGTTATAAGAAAATGTTATTTGACATGGATGTAAGAAATTTATTTCATATGCAGAAGTACCTCTTCACTTTCCGGTACGTTAAGGAATGCTTTCTCTTTTCCAGTATTTCTAAGGATGAATCGTGTATTTTGGATTATTTGCTGCTGCTTTATTAATCGCATGCAAATAAGCCTTTGCACTGGCTTCAATGATATCGGTACTTACCGCGCGCCCTGCTATGGATTTACCATTCACATCAATATTTACATAGACCTCACCCATAGCATCTTTTCCACTGGTAACAGCTTGAATATTGTAATCCTGTAATTTACCAGGAATTCCTGTCGATAGATCAATAGCCTTAAAAAGTGCATCAATGGGACCATCACCGATGGTAGCATTATCCACGGTGCTACCATCCTGCAATTTGAGCCGCACCCCTGCAGTTGGCACGGTATTTGGTCCACAACTGATGCTAAGACCTTCTAATTGGAAAATAGCAGGAACTTCCATTTTCTCGATACCAATAATAGCCTCAATATCCTCATCAAATACCTCTTTTTTTTTGTCCGCAATATGTTTGAACTCTTTAAAAGCTCTCTCAAATTCTTCTTCCGACAACTCGTATCCCAGCTCTTTTATTCGTTCTTTAAGGGCATGCCGTCCTGATAGCTTTCCCAGTACAAGCCTGGTTTTCAGATGTCCGACATCTTCCGGTTTTATAATTTCATAGGTAGTACGCTCCTTGAGTACTCCATCCTGATGTACTCCCGACTGATGTGCAAACGCATTTTCACCGACAATAGCTTTATTCCTCTGCACTCTCAGCCCTGTCAGAGTACTTACTAATTTGCTGGTAGCAATTAACTCCTTAGTGACAATGCGCGTGGAACAATGATAAAAGTCCTGTCTCGTCTTAAGAGCCATAACAATCTCTTCCAGGGCTGCGTTCCCCGCCCTTTCACCGATACCGTTTATAGTACACTCCACTTGTTGTGCGCCAGCCTTCACAGCAGCCAGAGAATTAGCCACAGCAAGTCCAAGATCGTTATGACAATGTACGCTGATTATTGCCTTATGAATGTTTTTAACATGTTCTTTGAGTCCACGAATAAGAGAGGCATAATGATCCGGCACTGCATAGCCCACGGTATCAGGGATATTGACCGTTTTTGCGCCAGCATCAATGACAGCCTCTACAACCTGAACGAGAAAATCCAGTTCCGTCCGCGATGCGTCTTCAGGTGAAAATTCTATGTCATCCACATACTTTCGGGCATATTTGACCGCCTTAACTGCCAAATGAATAATTTCTTCCTTTGCCTTGAGTAATTTATATTTCCTATGTATTTCAGAAGTCGCCAGAAAGATATGGATTCGTGGCTTCTCCGCTTTCTCAAGCGCCCTCGCCGCACTATCAATATCCTTTTCAACTGCACGGGCAAGACCTGCTACAGAAACCCCCCGTACATCCTGGGCAATCCTCTTAACTGATTCAAAATCACCCTGAGAAGATACGGGAAACCCTGCCTCAATAACATTTACCTGTAACAAAGCCAATTGCCTGGCAATCTGGACCTTTTCATTGATATCTAAACTGGCACCTGGTGATTGTTCTCCATCACGAAGGGTCGTATCGAAAATAATGATATTATTAGCCATAAGTATTTTTTGTATCTAAAAGTTTAGTTCCCGGTACAATTCGATAAATTTTACTACATGCCCTTATCACATTCAATAACTATTTATTATTTGCCTATATTCTCTAAGTCTTTATAGAATAATACTCTATAAAATAAATTTATCACACCTCATCTGTCTATAACAGTATTGCTTCATGTTATGAAAAAAAATGAAACCATACCTATACAATTTTTGTTATAACTATATGTGAGGGAATTGGTTGAATCATTCCAATTCTCAAAATACCAAATCCTGTATAACAATTGGAGGTAAAGTAATCATGACAATAACAAATAATGATTGTCCACAAAATCCAAATTTGGAAGTTAATGCAAGGACTATAGTTCTGAAAACGCCAAATAGGAAATCTAAGATTGAGATCTACATCAGTGAGTTTTATTACAAGAAATACTCAATGGAGTAAAAAATAAGTAAGGAGATACGCATCATGACTCAAAAAACTGAAGAAAATATTTCACCTGAAACAGGTGACACACAATTAATACAACTTAATGATTTTGACAAAGAAATCGAAAAACTCATTCCTACCTGTGGAACAGTTGAGCTTACGGAACAGCAGAAGCAAGCATTATTCAGACCGGTAAACGAACAAGACATCGAAATTCGTCCCGATGGCCTGATTTATTTGCCTTGGGTCGAATATGTATCAAGGCTCAAGGAAGCTTTCGGCCTTAATTGGGCAATTGTACCTCAGGGAATGCCCAAACATAATGGAGATTACCTTGTGTGGGGCTTTCATCTTATTATCCAGGGGAAGCTGGCCGGATTTGCAATTGGAGAACAGGAATATAACCCAGATAATGCATATATGAGTTGGAGTGATGCATGTGAAGGTGCAAAGAGTAACGCCCTGATGAGGCTGTGTAAGGGCATAGGAATAAGCCTGGAGTTATGGAAACCATCATTTGTGAATGCCTGGAAAGAGAAATATGCAGAATCGTATTGGGATACCGATAAACATGGCAAGAGAAGAAAGTTCTGGAGAAAAAAACCTCTGACTCAATCAGAAGGAAAAAAAGAAGTTACCCCTTACAAAACGGTAAATCCTACGAGTTATACCAATACAGATAAAATTAAACCCCTCACACCATCTGAGCTTGTAAGGAAAATCCGGGGCGCTGAATCACTGCCACATTTGAAAAATATCTGGAGCAAGCATCATAAATGTCTGGATACCTATGCGCCCAGAGACAAAGAACTCGTTACGAAAGCCAAAGATGGAAAGAAGAAAGAGCTGCTGACAACTGTTAAATAATGAACTTTTGAATGAGGTTAACAGGAAGGGTTTTAAAGGAACACAGGGAAAAATTGTGAAGATTGTTCGGCTTCTCTCTAACAGAAGACCTGGGTAAATCTTCCACTTATCTGGAACAATTTTTAGTTTTTACTCGCTACATTCTTAACTTCGCATCTATACTCACCTATTACCCCTTAAAGCAATCGCTTAAAAGTTGGTGTTCTATATACGAACTTGGTCTTCATTCTCCGTCTACTTAAAACCCTTTAACCTGTTACCCCAGGAAAGCGCCGTTCTCTTGACTATGAGATCATTAGGTATTGTTGGCGCCTTGGTTCTATTTTCTGCTGCCCATCTTCAACTCATATTTTCCTCTTGATCGCAACGAATCTATACATTCTACACCTCTTCCCTGTCACTTTAATTTTATTAGTATTCATAAATATCTAAACCTCCGCTTCCTATACAATATTTTTTGGAAAATACTAAAATCAATGCATTTGAAAAACGTAAAATACCCTGAAAATTAACTATTTGACATTCAGATACTACTTTGATAGATTTTACTACTTTATAATACTATTTGCCCCGATACATAAGACTATAAATCGTTAGTATTCATCTATTATTTTCGTGTAAGGTTTAAAATTGCTCAATATACCTATAAAAAGACATTTCCTGATACTTTCATTGCTAGCTACTATTCCGTTAGCATGCAGAACCCCTCATTATACAGAGGTTGAGAATAAAACAAAAAAGGGATATCTGACTTCAGCTACTGATAAGATTGCAGGTGCAAATACGCCAGAACAACATAAGGTAATAGGTATTTCTTATTTTAAGAAAGGAATGATAGATGAATCTTTGGAGGAATTGAAACTTGCTTCTGAGAAAATACAAGAAGATGCTGAATTGCATCATTACCTGGGAAAGATCTATTATGATAATAACAAACCAGATGAAGCAATTGCAGAGCTCCTTGCTGCCGTTTCTTACTATAAGATAACGCAGACGGCAGAAAAGGCAGATGCTTACAATGACCTCGGTTTAGCGTACAAAGATAAGAATGCGTTCTCAGAATCTCTCACAGCTTTTAAAGAAAGCCTCGAATTGAACCCTTCAGCTACTGATACAAACTATCATGTGGGATTGCTCTACTATAAGAAAAATATGCTTGATGATTCCATTACCTATCTTAAAAAGTCGATCAAACTTGATCTGAAAAACGCAGACGCCCATTTCACACTCGGATTGGTATACTACACAAAAAGTCTCTATGATAAAGCAACAAGTGAGTTTAAACAAACTATCGAATTGAATTCCAAGGATGCAGAGGCGCACAATTATCTCGGCTTGCTTTATTACCAACAAGGAGATCTTGAAGAATCGATCGCTGAGCACAAGGCCGCACTCCTTTCGGATCAAAATTACCCCGACGCTTATAATAATTTAGGCATTGCCCTTTATGCAAAAAATAATACCAAAGATGCAATAGATGCCTTTAAAAAAACACTGGAACTGCAACCGGACTTTGCTGAAGCCTACTTCAATCTTGGTCTCATTTACAGTGAAGAAAATAAAACTAAAGATGCTGTATCCTCCTTGGAACAGGCAATTAAACTTAATCCCAAAATTGCTGAAGCCCATTTCACCTTAGGAGAGATTTACA
>JAANMY010001224.1_pt1 | contig 30458 bp, 28 predicted proteins | sample 7279691 | NCBI WGS metagenome assembly JAANMY01 (sample SAMN14094543, study PRJNA606508) | bioreactor metagenome | isolation source: A lab-scale SPAN reactor treating ammonium-rich wastewater day 388 | place: Ireland: Galway | collected 2018-02-07
AGATAATAACAATGTTGTTTTTGAAACTATATTTCCTAGCAGAATCCAAACACTGTGATTAAATATGCGTCTGTTTATGTCATTCTGAATTAATTTATTGAATATATGAACCAACATTATTATACTATGATTTACAGTTGAGCAATAAAATCTACAATTCTTTGACTTGCTTTACCATCACCATAAGGATTGTTTTTTTCGCTAGTTTTTTTATAGAGATCTTCATCTTCAATTAATCTTTTGGTTTCATAAACAATTTTTTCTCTGGAACTTCCCACTAGTGTAACTGTTCCTGCTTCAACAGATTCATATCTTTCTGTGGTATTGCGCATGACAAGAACTGGTTTTCCTAAACTTGGAGCCTCCTCTTGAACACCACCTGAATCAGTAAGTAAAATGTAACATTTTTTCATAAGCCACACAAAGGCTGGATAAGACAACGGATCAATCAAGAATATATTATCAATTCCAGATAAAGTTTCATAAACTACATTCTTTACTTTGGGATTGAGATGCACAGGATAAACAATTTGCACTTCCGGATATATAAAAGCTATTTCTTTGAGAGAATTACATATATTGATAAATCCTTGACCATGATTTTCACGGCGGTGTCCAGTAACCAAAATTATTTTATGATCAAAATTGATCTTATGCTTCAGGTTTTCAATTTCTATACTAGAGTAATTCTCAACACGAATTGAACTTTCCAAAAGAGCATCTATGACAGTATTACCGGTTATTAAAATTGTTTCGGGTAATATGTTTTCTTTTAAAAGATTGCTTTTAGATTGTAGGGTTGGAGCAAAATGATAATCTGCAATTCTACCAGCAATTTGCCTATTCATTTCTTCAGGAAAAGGAGACAGCTTATTATTTGTACGAAGCCCAGCTTCCACATGACATACTTTGGCTCCAGAATAAAAGGCAGATATAGCTGCTGCCATCGTTGTAGTTGTATCTCCATGAATAAAAACATAATCGGGCTGGAAATCATGCAGTACATATTTCATTTTTTCAATAATGGTAGATGTAAGCAAATACAAGTCCTGATTAGGCTTCATCACGTCCAGATCGTAATCTGGTAAAATATCAAAAAAATCCAAAACCTGATCTAGCATTTCTCTGTGTTGTGCTGTGACGCAAACTTTTGTGGAGAATAGTTCTGGATATTCCTTGAATTTTTTCACCAAAGGAATCATTTTTATTGCTTCAGGTCTTGTCCCGAAAACTATCAAATTCTTTTTCATTGATCTGTAAAATTATTTGAAGATATGCCACCATTTCTTCTCATCAGCATTATATCCATAGCCATATTTGTTTCCATAGCCAAAATGTGTTTCTTTTACACTGTTTATAACTAAACCTACATTTTTAAGCTTTTGGTCTTCTACAGATTTATTGATAAACTCGAAATAACTCTTTTCTGTAACTTCAGAACGTGTAACATATACAGTGGCGTCTGCTTTCTCCGCAATCAGTAAAGAGTCTGTTACGAGTAAAAGCGGTGCTGTATCTAGTACAATATATTTATATTTGTTTTCCGCTTTAATGAGGGATAAAAGCTCATCTATCCTTCCATTTTGTAATAGATCTGTCGGATTTGGCGGTATTGCACCGGAATAAATGAAATCACAATTTTCGTTATAACCGCTTGGATGAATAATTTCTTCAATATTCAGATTTTCTCCTCCTAAAAATTCAGTTAGACCTTTAGCAGATTTCATAGCGGTATTGTAGCGTTGTAACTGAGGATTTCTGACATCAGCACCTATAATCAATACTCTGTCTCGTGACGAAGCCAAAATAATAGAAAGATTAGTAGATACAAATGTTTTGCCCTCTCCTTTTACAGAAGATGTTACCATAATCACTTTACCAGAATCTTTATTTGGAAGCAAAAACTTCAGGTTGGTAACAAAAATTCTGAATGCTTCTGCCATTGGAGAAACATCATTAAAGGATAAAAGAGCATTGTCTTTTCTTTTGAGTTTAGGAATTTCTGCTAAAATAGGTAAATCCGTCAATTTTGAAATATCTGCTCTACTCAAAATAGTGCTTTGTAATAAGCTTTTTATATAAATTACAGCGAAGGGAATTAAAAACCCAATAAAAAGACTTATTCCTAAAATAACCATTTTTCTAGGTGCCACAGGTTTTTTCAGAATAAAAGCTCTGTCTATGACTCTTGCTTTTTCAGCAGTAATTTCCATACTGATAGCAGCTTCTTCTCTCTTTTGCAACAACAAAAGATAAAGACTCTCTTTTATTTGTTGCTGCCTCTCGATATTTCTGAAAAGCTTTTCCTGCCCTGGTATTTTACTAATCATATTTTCAGAGCCTCCAAGCTGAGTTTCAACCTTTCTTCGTGCAAGATCAAGAGTTTTCATATTTCTTTGCAGAGATTCTGCAAGCGATGACTTCATTTGCTCAATCTGTTTATTTGCATCTCTTACCAGTGGATTATCCGGAGTTGCTTCCTGCAAATATTTATTTCTTCTTACAACCAAAGCATTGTATTCCTGAATGGCATTTAATGCAGCCTCGTTTTCCAATCCTACATTTAGTGGTAGTACATCGCCATTGCCTTTACTATTAAGAGAGCTTCTCAAAAATTTTGTAATCTCCATCTGCGTTCCTATCTCCAGAATTTGTGCCTTACTCTGTTCCTTCATCTGAAGATTTATTCTTGCTTCAGTAGGCAAATCCACAATATTATTACCCGATTTAAAACCTTCTTTCTGGGATTCTACATCTCCAAGCTCTTTTGAAATAATTACAATTCTCTGATCAATAAAATCTTTCGTTTTTTTAGATTCAATATTTTTATCGCTAATTGCGTAACTGTTATATTGTCTGACTATTTTATTGAGAAAATCTTTTGCTTTATCTCTATTTTCAAAATCTACCGAGAGATTGATGATCGTTCCATCTTTATCAAGAAGATCGACTTTTAGTGCTTCCTGATAATCATTTACAGCATCATCAAAATTAGAATAGTAGAAAAAAAGATCAGACATATCTACTTTCTGAGGAGCTTTATAGTCAATATTTTTGGTTATGATTATTAAAGCAAACGGCAAACTTGTAGTTCTGCCGAAGGATGTTACTATATCTTTATCAAACTCAGCGGAAGACAAAATTATTTCATTACCCTTAGTTTTAATAAAGATTGGTTTCTTGGGTAATTCAGCATTCTCCTTTTCCTGAATAATATTGATGATATACGGATTGGTTTTACCATATAACTCAATATTTTTAAGACTTTGTTTTGCGTAAAATCTAGTCTGAAAATTCAGACCTTTTAACGCATCTTCTACAATTGATTTGGATTCGAATACACCTACTTCATTTTCTATGCTATTGGTTCCCATACCACCAATTCCGCCTAGACTCTGAAGAACCCCAATATCTCCAGAAGCAGCAGACATCTTTTTTGCATCTTTAATAAGTACAGAGGTCTGGGCTTTATAGACAGGAGATTTTGATTTAATATAATAAATTGCCGCAAGTAATGCCAGAAAAACTGTGGCAACAAAATATTTCCAGTTTCTTAAATATGGTGTTAAAAGCTCTTTTATATTAATTTCTTTCTTATTACTATCCATTTTTTTGGATTAATGCTTAAATATTAATTTTTATAAACGATTGCAAATATATCCATTATTTACTATAAAAAGCAGTATTGACAAAGGATAATTTACCATAATCTTTACTTAACATAAAAAAAATTAATGGTGTATAATAATACAAAAAAAAACTTAACCAGAAATAAGGCTAACATATTAATCTACAATATATAAGTAATCATCACTCCGCCTCTTGTAGGAATTATTTCTCCGCTTTTATTCCAGTTCTTTGCACCATCATATCGTTCTCCGTTATCTTTCAAATATCCTTTATACAATGACTGAGTAAGTCCGACACCACCAAAAACGTCAATTCCCAGCTTATCATTTATAATAAAGTGATAACCGCCACTAATTCCCAATATAAAAGCCAGTCCTTTCTGGTAACGATCTGTTACACGGACAGTCCCATCCGGTAATAACTCCGGAACTCCATTTTCATCAACTACAGGCGCAGGATTGAAGTAGTTCCACTTTTGTAAATTAAAAGCACCAACAGATCCGTAAATTCCAAGATGCCATTTCTTCATGACTTCACCAAAATAATACCTGCCTTCCAAAGTACCCATGTAGATCTGGAGATTTTTCCCGCTAAATGATTTCCAGGGAGAAATAAAAACTTCAGCCTGCAAAGATATTTTTTTATTCAATGATCGCTCTGCTGAAGCATTAAAAATTCCGAAAGAAACAAAAGGCGCATTAATTTTAACCTGTGTTTGAGCTTTTACTGATAAGACAAAAAATAATATAAGTACTGTACAAATTTTTTGCACTAGTCTTAAAATGCAGATTTTTAAAAACATTAATTTATTTTAAAATGAGAAAAAAGGTCTTCAGCAAAATCTGTGCATCTTTTTTAAATGAAAGCTGATAATAGTAATCCAGATTCATTTTTACTTTCTCAGGAAAAAGAATAGTATCATTATATTCCAAAGGATTTTTCTGCTGTTTAAGGATTTCCTCTTCATTACTGAACCTTATTCCAGCTTCGCTGGTAAGACCTGGCTTTAAATTTAAAATCAATTGATTTTTGCCTTCTAATGCGTCATAATATCCGGGAATGTCTGGTCTTGGACCAACAAAAGACATATCACCTTTCAAAATATTAAACAACTGAGGCAGTTCATCAAGTTTTGTTTTCCGCATCCATTTTCCAACAGAAGACTTTTTAGAGGTTTTAGCATGATAAGTTCTTAATTTGTAAATAACAAAAGTTTTACCGTATCGTCCTACTCTTTTCTGTGTAAATATTCCCGGAAAGCCAGTATCGAAAGATGAAATTATAATCAATAATAAAAATAAAGGCAGCAGAATAATAATTGATATAAGACTTAGTCCGTAATCCATCATTGCTTTCCACCAAGGGTATTTTTTCACGTTGCATTTAATTGTCCGGTAAAGATATTTAAAATAATTAAATAGAGATAAAAAAAGGTTATCCTAAGATAACCCTATTCCATATTAATATAATAACTTTAAACCAGCTTCATCAAAACATTATCATCAATTTTTTCCACTTTTACCATACCATGTTTGGTAAGATTTTTTGAAGCTTTATCCCATTTTTTACCGGATAACTGGCTTCTTTCTTTCACTTCTGCTAAAGAAAATGCATTTTCCTGAGAATTTAAAATCTCCAGAATTACTTTTTCATCTTCTCCCAATTCAATCTGCGGAACCACTTTTTCAGGTCTCATCTGAGGGAAGAATAAGACTTCCTGAATAGATGGATTATTCGTCAGGAACATAATCAGTCTGTCCATTCCGATTCCCAGACCGGAAGTTGGCGGCATTCCGTATTCCAAAGCTCTAAGGAAATCTTCATCGATAAATCCGGTTGCTTCATCATCACCTTTCTCTGATAATTTCAGCTGCTCTTCGAAACGTTCTCTCTGATCAATCGGATCATTTAATTCTGAATAAGCATTTGCGATTTCCTTACCACAAACCATCAATTCAAAACGCTCTGTAAGACCATCTTTGCTTCTGTGTTTTTTGGTTAAAGGTGACATTTCGATCGGATAATCAGTAATAAATGTCGGCTGTATGAAATTCCCTTCACATTTTTCGCCAAAAATTTCATCAATTAATTTCCCTTTCCCCATCGTTTCGTTTACGTCGATTCCGATAGATTTTGCGAAGTCGAATAATTCCTGTTCCGTTTTACCTGTAATATCAAAACCTGTATATTTTAGGATTGCTTCTGTCATAGAAACTCTTGGATAAGGAGCTTTCCAGCTGATCGTGTGTTCACCGAATCTAGATTCTGCACTACCATTTACAGAAGTTGCACAGAATTCCAGCAATTTCTCTGTGAAATCCATCATCCAGTTGTAATCTTTATAAGCCACATAAATTTCCATTGCGGTAAATTCCGGATTATGGGTTCTATCCATTCCTTCATTTCTGAAATTTTTCGAGAATTCGTAAACGCCATCAAATCCACCAACGATCAATCTTTTAAGATATAATTCGTTTGCAATTCTTAAATATAATGGAATATCTAAAGCATTGTGATGTGTAATAAACGGTCTTGCTGCTGCTCCACCGGGAATTGACTGCAAAATTGGCGTTTCAACTTCAAAATATCCTGCATCGTTGAAGAAAGTTCTCATGGCATTGAACAATTTTGTTCTTTTCACGAAAATTTCTTTCACATGAGGATTTACCGTTAAATCTACATAACGCTGTCTGTATCTCATTTCCGCATCATTGAAAGCATCATGCACTACTCCATTCTCATCAGTTTTTGCAAGTGGAAGCGGTCTTAAAGATTTGGTAAGCAAAGTGAAATTTTTCACCAAAACTGTTTTTTCACCAACCTGAGTAGTGAACAGCTCACCTTCAACCCCAATGATGTCACCAATATCTAAAAGGTGTTTATATACATCGTTATATAAAGTTTTATCTTCTCCGGTACAGATTTCGTCACGGTTAAAGTAAACCTGAATTTTACCTGTAGAATCCTGCAACTCAGCAAAAGAAGCTTTCCCCTGAATTCTGCGTGACATCAATCTTCCCGCAATTTTCACCTGTTTACTCTCAGAGAAATTCTGTTTTATAGATTCGGTAGTATCTGTAATTACATATTCATCTGCCGGGAATGCATTGATTCCCATTTCAACAAGCTTATTCAGCTTTTCTCTTCTAATGATTTCCTGTTCTGATAGTTGCATTGTAAATTCAATTTTTTCGAATTGCAAAAATAGTGAATTTAAAGGTTTTATGGAAGTTAAATTTTATGATAAGATTTTACCCGAAATTTGGATAACTTCTATAACATCACCAAATTGCAGCCCGGCTTGAGTGGAGCTCTTTTTGTGAGGAGGTACGACGAGCAAAAAAGCGGGAACGGAAGACGGAAATTGCTGCCCAAAAAATAATTTAAAAAACTTTCCTTTCAGTTTTAGAAATAAAAGTCCAGGCTAAAATCCTGCTCACTTTCTGACCTTGAGACATTTCAATCGTTTTGATTTCTGCTGCTTTTAGTTTATTTAAAAGTGCATTCAATTTGAAAAGATTTTCTTTTTTTGAAACCAAACAGGTAAACCACAACACTTGGGACGAAAACATAGCACTTTCTTCAATCATTTTAGAAACGAAACCGATTTCTCCACCTTCGCACCAAAGTTCAGATTGTTGTCCGCTGAAATTCAGATTCGGATTTTTAATTTTAGATTTATTGAGATTTTTTGTTTTCCTCAAATTACCTTTCAAAGCAGATTCTCCCGAATTATGAAATGGGGGATTGCACATTGAAAAAGCAAACTTATCTTCAGAAGAAATGACATTTTTAAATATAAAATTTGAATTTTCCTGAAATTTTAATTCAATTTCAGACGATAAATCGGGATTTTGACTTAAAATACGCTGTGCGTTTTGGAAAGAATCTTTATTGATATCAGTTCCGAGCATACTCCAGCCATAAGATTGATGTGCAATTAAAGGATACACTAAGTTAGCTCCTGTTCCGACATCCAACCCTTTTACAGAACAACCTTTTGGAATTTCGAGATGATTTTCAGCCAGCAAATCGGCAATATAATGCACGTAATCTGCTCTTCCGGGAATAGGCGGACAAAGATTACCATCCGGAATATCCCAGTTTTTGATTCCGTAAAAATGCTGCAGCAAAGCTTTATTAAGCAATTTTACCGCTTTCGGAATACTGAAATTGATGGTAAAGTTTCCGTAAGGATTTTTATAAACATAATGCTTCAATTCCGGCACACAAGAAATCAGGGAATCAAAATCATAAGAATTTCGGTGCAGATTTCTTGGGTGCAGGTTTGATTTTTCAGAAGACATTTACTTCTTCTGTTTTAGGATATATTCTACCATTTTTTTGGCATCCTCCTTTGAAAATTGGGAATGAGGCGCCATCGGTACATCTCCCCAAGCTCCGCTTCCGCCTTCAATTATTTTGGAAGCAAGTTTTTCAATATCTTTTTCGGAATATCGGGCGGCGATTTCCTGATAGGAAGGTCCAATCATTTTTTCAGTCACATTATGGCATGACATACAATCGGAAGTCTCTATCAAAGCCTGTCCGGAAATATTTTTCACTACTGGAGAAGGTACGTCATCCGTATCTGTTTGCTGAGCTTCAAAGTTATCTTTTTTAGAACAGGAAAGCAGAAACAAGGTCGCTGTTACTGCCAAAAACAAATATTTCATTATTTTGCAGCTGTAGTATCTACCGCAGCAGGAGCTGGTGCCGCTACCGGTGCAGAATCTGTTTTTGTTGAAGTAGAATCAGTTACAGTTGGAGCAGCAGGTTCTTCAAGCATAATATTGCTGTCCTGTAGAGATTTTTCTTCTTTTTTTGAGCAGCTTACTGCCGCTAAACTTGCGATGAATACGATTGCTAAAACTTTTTTCATTGTTGATTATAATTTGATCACAAAAATATGAAAATATTATCTTTCACCACCACCTTAAGCTCCTAATTTGGTAAACAACATTTTTTGATTTTTTTATTTGTGGTTTCAAAAAAATATATACATTTGCAGTATGATTATCTCAAACAACAGAAATTGGTGGTGGCTTTCAAACTCTTCGTCGGGTCTGAAACTATTGTCGTGTTGTTGATCATATTACAGCAGGTATAATATTAAAAATATAAATAAGACTTTGACGTGATACGTTGAAGTCTTTTTTTGTTTATATCTCAAACAGCTATTAAAAATGAAACAAAATGTTCGATAAAAAAATATCAATAAAAACAATTTCAAAAAAAATATTGGGAGATCTTCATACTCCCATGAATATTTACCTGAGCCTTCGTGACAACTTCAGGGACACCATTCTTCTGGAAAGCGCAGATTCTAAAAATCCGCAAAACAATTTTTCTTTTATAGCGATCAATGCCATTGCAGGAATTGAAGTTAAAAATATATCCGAATTTGAGGTAAAATTTCCCGGTCAAAATCCTGAAAAAACATCTTTGGAAAACATAGACTTAACCAACCTTCTGCATCAGTTTTCAAAAACTTTTCAATATGAAAAAGTGAATGAAAAAATAGAAGAAACCGCACAAAGCCTTTTTGGGTATACCAGTTTTGAAGCTGTGCAGTTTTTTGAAGAAATCAGATTTAAAGATCAGACTCCGGAAATTGAGATTCCGATTCTCCGGTACAGGCTTTATCAATATGTGATTGCCATCAATCATTTTAATGATGAAATGCACCTCATCGAAAACCAGATTAGCGGAATAAAATCTGATTTCACAACTGTTGAAGATTTAATTAAAAATAAAAATGCAGTAATTTATCCTTTTGAAAAAATCTCTGAAGAAAGTTCAAATCTATCTGACGAAGAATATATTGAACTTGTAAAAACCGCACAAAAACACTGCATGAGAGGAGACGTGTTTCAACTGGTACTCAGCCGCAGATTTCAGCAAAGATTTAAAGGTGACGAGTTTAATGTTTACCGTGCGCTTAGAAACATCAATCCGTCTCCTTATTTGTTTTTCTTCGATTATGGCAATTACAAACTCTTCGGGTCAAGTCCTGAAAGCCAGCTTATTATAAAAGACAACAAAGCGATTATTCATCCTATTGCAGGAACATTTAAAAGAACAGGAGATCTGGAAACCGATCTGCAATCTATTGAACATTTAAAAAAAGATCCGAAAGAAAATGCAGAGCATACGATGCTGGTTGATTTGGCAAGAAATGATCTTGGAAAACTGGGAAGAAACATTACCGTTACCAAGCTAAAGGAAATTCAGCTTTTCTCACATGTTATTCACATGGTCAGCGAAGTTACGGCAGACCTTCAGGAAAATGCCAATCCTTTTGAAATGGTTGCCACAACTTTTCCTCAGGGAACTTTAAGCGGTGCTCCAAAACATAAAGCGTTACAGCTTATTGACACTTATGAAAAAGATTCAAGAGGATATTACGGCGGATGCATAGGAATGATCGGGTTAAACGGCAACTGCAATCAGGCAATTATGATACGTACTTTCCTGAGTAAAAATAACACTCTTTATTATCAGGCAGGCGCCGGATTGGTGGCAAAATCTGATCCTCAAAGTGAACTTCAGGAGGTAAACAATAAACTTAATGCACTGAAAAAAGCAGTGGAGAAAGCAGAAAAACTGGTTAAATAAAAAAGAAAAAAATGGATAATATAAAAGCAGCCAAAGTATTGGTATTCGACAATTACGACAGTTTCACCTACAATTTGGTGCAGATGATCGAAAAAATACTGAACCAAAAAGTTGACATCGTAAAAAATGATAAAATTACTTTGGAAGAAATCAACAGATATGATAAAATAATTATTTCTCCGGGACCGGGAATTCCTGAAGAAGCAGGAATATTATTAGATCTGATTAAAAAATACGCTGAAACAAAAAGCATCTTGGGAGTATGTCTTGGTCAGCAGGCTATCGCAGAAGCTTTTGGTGGCAGTTTAATCAATCTTTCAGAAATTTACCATGGTGTTGCTACTGAAGCAATTCGTGTAAAAGACCACAAAATCCTCAGAAATCTCCCCGAAACGCTGGAAGTAGGGCGTTATCATTCCTGGGCGGTGAATCCTGAAGATTTTCCTTCCGAACTGGAAGTTACCAGCGTAGATAAAAACGGAATGATCATGAGTCTTAAACATAAAATCTTTGATCTTCATGGAGTACAATATCATCCCGAGAGTATTTTAACGCCCAATGGCAAACAAATTTTAGAAAATTTTTTAAGCTAGAAGTCAGAAAATCATAAACAAAGAACTATAAAATAGATAATAAAACTTCTCGCTGTAACCACTAAAGCAATGAAACAAATATTACAATATCTTTTCAATCACCATACCTTGTCAAAGTCCGAAGCAAAAGCTGTACTTATTGATTTAGCTCAGAATAAATTCAATTCTACAGAAATAATTGCTTTTATGAGCATATTTCTCATGCGAAATATCACACTCGACGAACTTGAAGGTTTTCGCGAAGCACTTCTTCAGATGGCTGTTCCCATAAATATTGATTCTGATAATGCTGTTGATATTGTAGGAACAGGAGGTGATGGTAAAAATACCATCAATATCTCAACTTTGGCAAGCTTCATCGTTGCAGGAGCCGGACAAAAAGTTACCAAGCACGGAAATTACGGCGCTTCAACACTTACCGGTTCATCCAATGTGATGGAAGAGCTGGGATACAGATTTAAAAGCACTTCCGAAGAATTGCAGGAAGACCTGGAAAAAGCCAATATCTGCTTTCTCCATGCTCCTTATTTTCATCCAGCGCTAAAATCTGTGGTAGAATTGAGAAAATCTTTAGGTTTAAGAACTTTTTTCAATTTATTGGGTCCGCTTGTTAATCCTGCAAAACCTCAGTTTTCGGTAATAGGAGTTTACAACCTTGAAATTGCCCGCATTTATCAGTATTTACTTCAAAAAAAAGATCACAATTTTACTTTAGTACATGGTTTAGATGGGTACGATGAGATAAGTCTTACACAAGACACCAAAATCATCACAAAAAACGGCGAAAACATCTATTCAGCTAAAGATTTAGGTTTTAATTCGGTATCTCCTGAAAGCATTAAAGCAGGTGACAATTCTACACAAACAGCTTCTATTTTTAGAAACATACTCGAAGGAAATGGTACTGAACAGCAAAACGCCGTCGTGTTAGCAAATGCTGCAGTTGCCCTTTTCGGCACAGGAAATTTCGGAAGTTATGAAGACTCCCTTTTGGCAGCCAAAGAAAGTCTGGAAAGCAAAAAGGCTCTGCAAAGTCTTAAAAACCTTATTTAGAATTTTTATGGCGACAATTTCCGTCTTCCGCTCCCACTCTTTTGCCACAGCTTTTCCAGCAACAAAAGGAGTTCCGCTCAAGCCGGGTCGCAATTTTGTCAAAAAATAAAATTTGGTAAAACATACAACTTAACGGCTTGAAAGCAGTCTGTTAATAAAAATAAATTCACTGTTTTGTGCTAAAATCAGAAAAATGAACATCCTAGATAAAATCATAGAACGAAAAAAACAGGAAATTGCAGAAGCAAAATCCAGAATTCCACTTGAAAAACTAAAAGATTCAGCGTTTTTCGGAAGACCGACTTTTTCGTTAAAGGAAACCATCAAAACGAAATCGGGAATCATCGCAGAATTCAAACGAAAATCACCAAGCAAAGGGATTATCAATGATAAAGTTTTGCCTTTGGAAGTTGTTTGCCAATATGAAAAATTTGGTGCGAGCGCAGTTTCAATATTGACGGATGAAGATTTTTTCGGTGGAAGTTTTGATGATATTTTAAGCGTTAGAAATCATCTTCATATACCGATTTTGAGAAAAGATTTTATGATTGATGAATACCAGTTTTATGAAGCCAAATCTATAGGAGCCGATGTTATTTTGCTGATTGCAGCTTGTCTTTCACCAATTCAGGTTTCCGAATTTACAGAATTGGCACATTCTATCAACCTTGAAGTTTTGCTGGAAATCCATTCCGAAGATGAGCTGAAACATATCAACAACAATGTTGATTTTGTTGGAATCAATAACAGAAATTTGAAAGATTTTAAAGTCAATTTGCAGCATTCTGTCGATTTGAAAAATCAGCTTCCGAAAGACATTATATCTATTGCAGAAAGCGGAATTTACAACGAAGAAGATTTTAGATTTCTGAAAGAACAAGGATTTGACGGTTTTCTGATGGGCGAATATTTTATGAAGAGTGAAAATCCCGGAGAAAAATTTGAAACTTTTATAAAAAGTATGATGTAAAATGCATAAAGTATGAGTACAAATAACCAACAACTAACAACCATTAACCATCAACCAAGACTAAAAGTTTGCGGATTAACAAAACTCAATCAGATTAAAGAATTGATTGATCTAAAAATTGATTTTTTGGGGTTTATCTTTTATGAAAAATCGCCACGTTATGTTCTTAATCATTTGAGTTTAAAACAGATTTCTGAAATCAATCACCAAGGAAAAGTTGGCGTTTTTGTAAATGAAGAATTGGAGAAAATCATTAAAATTTCAGAACAGGCAAACTTGAATTTCATTCAGCTTCACGGTGATGAAACTGAAGATTTTATTTCAGAATTAAGAAAAAAGCTAAATTCAGAAATTAAAATTATAAAAGTTATTAGGGTTGGAAGCGAGAAAACAGAAGTCAAAAGTGAAATTAAAAAAGTTTTCGACTTCGCTCAGACTGACAACCATCAACCAAAAACCATCAACTATCTACTGTTCGATACCGATTCCAAATCTTTTGGCGGAACAGGAAAAACTTTTGACTGGAATGTTTTGAACAAAATTGAAATTCCGGTTCCTTATTTTTTAAGTGGCGGAATTTCGTTGGAAAATATTAATCAACTATCAACCATCAACCATCAACCAATTGCTCTTGATATTAATTCAAAATTTGAAATCGAAGCTGGTAATAAAGATTTAGAAAAAATAAAAGAATTTATAAATCTGTTAAAAAGTCCCAAAGGGATATTTTAGCAAAGAATAGAATGGAATCTTATTTAATTAAAATTTAAGATATGCCACAGTCATTAGTCAAAAATTACGTTCACATTATTTTCAGGACAAAATATCGTGAAGATTTTATTGATGAAAATATTGAAAAAGAATACAATATGGAATATGATGAAAAATATCTCTGGGATTAATTCGTAATTCCTTGACTTTTTATGGATCGGATTGTATCCTATTCTTTATTAAATTGTCCCTTTGGGACTTCCTAAAAATATTAATTAAAATTATGAACTTTCAAAACCCAGATAAAAACGGTTACTACGGAGAATTCGGCGGTGCTTTCGTTCCCGAAATGCTGTATCCGAATGTTGCCGAATTACAGGAAAAATACATCCAGATCATCGAATCCGAAGAATTCCGGCAGGAATTTCAGAATTTGCAGAAAGATTATGTAGGACGTGCTACTCCACTCTATTTCGCTAAAAACCTGAGCGACAAATACCAGACACAGATTTATCTGAAAAGAGAAGATCTGAATCACACCGGAGCGCATAAGATCAACAACGCTTTGGGGCAGGCGTTGCTCGCAAAAAAATTAGGAAAACACAGAATTATTGCAGAAACAGGAGCCGGACAACACGGCGTTGCAACGGCTACAGCTTGTGCATTGCTTGGTTTGGAATGCATCGTTTACATGGGTGAAATCGACATCCAGAGACAAGCACCCAATGTTGCCCGAATGAAAATGTTGGGCGCCAAAGTTGTTCCGGCAACATCGGGTTCAAAAACCTTAAAAGACGCTGTGAATGAAGCTTTGCGAGACTGGATCAATAATCCTTCTACAACACATTACATCATCGGAAGTGTGGTTGGTCCGCATCCTTTTCCGGATCTGGTGGCGAGATTTCAATCAGTAATTTCAAGAGAAATCAAAGAACAATTAAATGAAAAAATCGGCAGGGAAAATCCGGATTATGTGATTGCCTGCGTTGGCGGTGGAAGTAATGCAGCAGGAACTTTTTATCATTTTGTAAACGATGAAAATGTTAAAATAATAGCCGCTGAAGCTGGCGGATTTGGTGTGAGTTCCGGTAAATCGGCGGCAACGACTTTTCTTGGGACTATCGGTATCTTGCACGGAAGCCAAAGTCTGGTGATGCAGACCAAAGACGGACAGGTTATTGAACCACATTCGATTTCAGCCGGTTTGGATTATCCTGGAATCGGACCGATGCACGCCAATCTTTTCAGTTCAAATCGAGCAGAATTTTTCAGCATCAATGATGACGAAGCTTTGAAATCGGCTTTTGAGCTTACCAAAATCGAAGGCATTATTCCTGCTTTGGAAAGTGCTCACGCTTTGGCTGTTTTAGATAAGAAGAAATTTGCGAAAGATGATGTAGTTGTGATTTGTCTCAGCGGACGTGGCGATAAGGATATGGAAACTTATTTGAAACATCTTTAAATCTGTAAAATGTAAAACGTATTAATGTATTTATGATTCTCAATCGTTAATACATTTTACGTGAATACTTTAATACATTAAACAAAATGAAAAAACTAAACATATATTTCACAGCCGGCATTCCAAAGCTGGAAGATACAGGCAAGATCTCCAGATTAATCCAAGATTCGGGTGCGGATATGATGGAAATCGGAATTCCGTATTCTGATCCGGTTGCAGATGGACCTGTAATTCAGGATGCGCATTCTCTGGCTTTGAAAAACGGAATGTCTATCAAAAAACTTTTTGAACAATTAGCTGAGATCAAAGAATCTGTCACTATTCCGAAGATATTAATGGGTTATCTGAATCCTGTTCTTCAGTTTGGTTTTAAGAATTTTTGTCAGAAATGTTCGGAAGTAGGAATTTCGGGATTGATTATTCCTGATTTACCTCCGATTGAATTTGAAAATAAATATGGGGAAATTCTTAAAAAATATAATCTAAACTTCACTTTTCTCGTGACACCGGAAACGCCGGAAGAGCGCATAAAATATCTTGATTCCCTAAGTTCAGGCTTTTTATATGCAGTAAGTTCATCTTCTACTACAGGTAACGAGAATGCTGTTTTGAAAAATGAAAATTACCTTGACAGATTAGCTTCATTAGAATTAAAAAATCCTGTTTTCATTGGTTTTGGAATCAAGAATAAGCCGGATTTTGAAAACGTGACGGAAAAAGCGCAAGGTGGAATTATCGGAACCGCTTTTGTAAAGATTTTGCTGGAAAATAAAAATTGGGAAAATGAAGCTGCCAATTTCATTCATTCTGTAAAAGCATAAAAATCACTAAATTTGTTTCATTAAAATATATAATGAATACACATCAGAATAAAGTTGTAGAATTTGAAGATTTGGGAACCAAAGACTATCAGGAATCCTGGAATTATCAGGAGTCTCTGATGAAAAATATTATTGATCTGAAAATCAAAAACCGTGATCTTCCGGAAGAACAGCACATCACAACGCCCAACCATTTCCTTTTGGTAGAACATCCGCATGTCTATACTTTAGGCAAAAGCGGACATGAGGAGAATATGCTTGCAGGAATTGATAAATTAAAAGAGATTGAAGCCACTTTTGTAAAGGTAAACCGTGGCGGAGATATTACTTATCATGGTTTTGGGCAGATTGTCGGGTATCCTATTCTCGACCTGGAAAACTTCTTTACCGATATTCATAAGTATATGCGTAATCTGGAAGAAGTAATTATAAGAACCATTGCTGAATTCGGACTGAAAGGTGAGCGTTCTAAAGGGGAAACCGGTGTCTGGCTGGATGTTGGAAAGCCTTATGCCAGAAAAATCTGTGCAATGGGTGTAAAAGCGTCAAGATGGGTAACCTTACATGGTTTTGCACTCAATGTGAATACTGATATGCGCTATTTTGAATATATCATTCCGTGCGGAATAAAAGACAAACAGGTAACTTCTTTGAAAAGAGAACTTGAAAGAGAACTGACCTCTGAAGAAATGGAAGGCATAAAAGCTAAAATCAAAAAACATTTTGCTGATGTTTTTGAAGCAGAATTGATGATCAAAGCCATGTAATTCTTTATACTCCTTATTAATTTATTTCTTATAATCAAAAATCAGCATTAATTTTTTTTACCGACTTTTGCAACCCTTTCCATAATTTGAATATTCATGAAACTTTGTATTGCCGAAAAACCAAGTGTTGCCAGAGATATTGCTAAAGTTTTGGGCGCAACAATGCCTAAACAAGGTTATATGGAAGGAAACGGCTATTGTGTGACATGGACTTTCGGACATCTTTGTACGCTGAAAGAACCTCACGATTATGGTCCGCAGTACAAATCGTGGAATCTTTTTCTGCTTCCCATTATTCCTCATCAGTTTGGAATTAAACTAATACCAAATAAAGGAGTGGAAAATCAGTTTAAAGTCATTGAAAAACTGGTAGAAAACTGTGAAGAGGTCATTAATTGCGGGGATGCCGGACAAGAAGGAGAACTGATTCAGCGGTGGGTTTTGCAGAAAGCAAAATGCAATAAGCCGATCCGTCGTTTATGGATTTCTTCATTAACGGAAGAAGCTATTAAAGAGGGTTTCGCCAATCTTAAACCTGCTGAAGATTATAAAAATCTATATCTTGCAGGAAATGCAAGGGCCATTGGAGACTGGCTTCTGGGCATCAATGCAACCCGTCTTTTCACCAAAAAATTCGGCGGAAATAAAGCAGTTCTTTCAATCGGAAGGGTTCAGACTCCTACTTTGGCAATGCTGGTACAGCGCCAGAAAGAAATTGATGCTTTTACCATAGAAGAATACTGGGAACTGAAAACCAAATACAGGGATGTAATTTTCAATGCCGCTATAGACCGCCTCAAAACTTTAGACCGTGCCGAAAAAGGTCTGGATTATTTAAAACAAAATCTATTTGAAATTGTTTCTTTTGAAATTAAAGAAGGTAAAGAAAAAAATCCGAGACTTTTTGATCTGACCGGGCTCCAGGTGGAAGCCAATAAAAAGTATGGCTATTCTGCGGAAAATACCCTTAATTATATCCAAAGTCTCTACGAGAAAAAGCACGTAACCTATCCTCGTGTTGATACCACTTATCTTGCTGAAAGTTTATATCCGAAAATTGAAGGAATTCTGCGAAGCATGAAGTTTTATCAGGATCTGATTACTCCCCTACTTCAGGAACCAATTCCTAAGTCGAAAGCTGTTTTTGATGACACAAAAGTGACTGATCACCATGCAATTATTCCGACAGAAGTTCCGCCTTCGCAAAATTTAACCCGGGAAGAAAAACTGATTTATGATTTAATAGCCAAACGTTTTATCTCGGTCTTTTATCCTGAATGTAAAATCTCCAATACTCTGGTAGAAGCAAAAGTAGGAACAATACCTTTCAAAACCAGCGGAAAGCAGATTCTGGAACCCGGATGGAGAATTGTTTACTCCAAAGAACCCAAAGAAGAGCCTTCTGATAAAGAAAAAGACAAGGATGAGGAACAGACTATTCCTGAGTTTGTTGCCGGAGAAACCGGACCGCATGATCCTATGATACATCAGGGAAAAACTTCACCACCAAAACCTTATACAGAAGCAACCCTTCTTCGTGCTATGGAAACCGCAGGAAAACAGGTAGATGATGATGAACTTCGTGAAATGCTGAAAAATAACGGGATCGGAAGACCATCTACCCGAGCTAACATTATCGAAACACTTTTCAAAAGAAAATATATTGAAAAGAAAAGAAAAAACCTCATCGCAACACCAACAGGAATTCAGCTGATTGATACGATTGAAGACGAACTGCTGAAAAGTCCTGAACTAACAGGAGAATGGGAACTTAAGCTCCGAAAAATTGAAAGCGGTGAATATGAAGCCAACCAGTTTAAAGAAGAGCTGATCCAAATGGTCACCAATCTTACCAAAAAAGTAGTCGACGGAAAAGGAAAAATCATCACATTGGAAGAAGAAAAATCCGAAACCAAAGAAAAGAAAAAGAGAGAACCGGCTGTAAAAAAAGATTTGCCTGCATGGGAAGAAACAAAATGTCCGAAATGTAAAGATCATCATTTGATGAAAGGTAAAACCGCTATCGGATGTTCGGATTTTAAAAACTGTGGGTTTAAAATTCCGTTTGAAATATTTGGTAAAAAACTTTCCGAAAAACAATTGATGGATCTTATTTTAAAAGGAAAAACCTCCAAACTGAAAGGTTTTAGTTCACATCCTGAAAATATAACAGAAGGAATTATTTCTTTATCTTCCGAATTTTCAGCGGTTTTAGTTTAAGGTAACAGAATGCGGGATGCTTATTTAGTGATCTAATTAATATCCCACATTCTGTAAGACTTCAATTCCCGAAAAATTATTTCAAATAAAGTTTCATTCTTGCCTCATATTCCGGTTTGGTTTTCAATAATTTCCAAATCTTTTTATCATCAGGATAGCTGATTCTGTAGTACATGATTTTATCCGCAGAATATTTAAAATAAGGATGATTTTTCAGCCAGTCTTCAGGAGCATCAACCAAAGTATATCTCTCTACTTTAGAATTATCAAGCGGAGCAATATTTAAAAGTTTCTGAACCAATTCTTTATCTATATTATACGTTTCAAGAATCTGTTCTTTGGTCATGAATCCGCCAAGCTTTTTGCGAAAACCGATCATAGAACCTGCACTTTTCTCATCCAGTCCAAATTCCAAAAGCTGTTTAAAAGTTATCGAATTCAGTTCAGTTTTTGTGAAATCTGTTTTTTCCTGTTTTATTTCTGCTTTTTTCTGCTCAGAATTTTTTGCAGCTGTTGAAGGATCAAGCTTAATAAATGGTTTTAAGCTTTCAAATTTTTCCTGAGAAATTACGAAACAGTTTTTAAGATCGTCCAGAGTTTTAAAACTGCCTTTTAGATTTCTGTCACGATAATTTACAATCACATTAGCCTGTTTTTCAGAAAATCCAAGATTTTCCCAGCCTTTTTTATCTAACTCATTCGGATCAAAAGCTGTAAGTTTAATTGGTGACTTAGATGGTGTGGCAAACGATTTAAAATTTGCAGGAGTTTTAGCAGGCAGAATAATATAAGGTTCCAGCTTTTGGTAGTTTTCATCGCTGATAATAAAACATTCTCTGAATTTTTCTTTGCTTATAAAACTTCCACCCAGATAATCTCTGTACTTTAAAATAGCTGCAGATTGCTTTTCTGAAAAACCCATTGTCTGCCAATCGCTTTTAGTGAAATGATCAGGATTAAATTTACCATTAATGATCAAAGATTTTTTCTTAAAATTTTCAGAATGATAGTTAGATCTAGATTCAGAGCTGTTTTCAGGAAGCAGCAAAAACGGTTCAAGCTCATTGTATTTTTCCGCTGAAACGGCAAAACACTTTTTGAACTGCGCTTTGGAAATAAAATTACCGCCGACAATTTCTTTATACTTTAAAATAGTTTTAGTTTGTTTTTCGGAAAAGCCAAGCTTCTGCCACTGATTTTCATCTAAATCGTTTGGATTGAAGGCTGAAAAGATTTTAGAAGACGAATTTTCCGTAACAAAGGTAATTTCAGGAAATTTTTCTTTCTTTGTTGCTGAATATTTTTTGAAAGCAAGTAAAGTCAGGAGCACAACTCCAAGCACAGCCATTTTCTGATAATAATTTTTCCTCATCTTTTATGTTTTAATAAACTAAAGATAAGAATTATTTTTTATGCCGAAAATATTGAATATTATTTTTAACCTAACAGAAAAGCAGTTGTTAAATTCTTATTCCTCATTTTTTTCTGCCAAAGAATCTTTCAGTTTCAAAAGTTCAGCTTTTACAAACTCCAGTCTGTCAATAATAGTGACTGTTTCAGAAATTTTACTGTTGGTAGTCAATGCGATTTTGGCTCCATCCAATGTGTAACCTTTTTCTTTTACCAAATGATAAATGATTTTAAGATTTTTGATGTCTTCCGGAGTAAAATAGCGGTTTCCTTTTTTATTTTTCTTAGGCTTAATAATGGGAAATTCCTGCTCCCAATATCTTATCAATGAAGCATTTACATCGAATGCTTTAGCAACTTCTCCTATCGAATAATACAGTTTGTCGGGTAAATTTATCTTCATTACGTTGAATCCTGAAAATTCAAAGATAAATATTTTTGAAACTACACTACAAATCGTACATTGTAATCTTTAAAATTAAAACATGAAAAAGGAGAAAGTTTTGGGTATTGTTGGTTTAATTTTGGTATTATTCAGTTGCCAATCAACAAAATATAAAAATATGTTTGAAGAAAACACCGAGCCAAAATTAATTTCAGATCAGTTCAGTTTTACAGAAGGTCCTGCTGCCGATAAATCAGGAAATGTTTACTTTACCGATCAGCCTAATGACAAAATTTACTTTTGGGACTGGAAAACCAATAAGATTGAACTTTTTTCGGACAAGACTGGTCGTGCCAACGGAACTTTTTTTGACGAGAATGACCATCTGATTACCTGCTCAGACAATGAAGGTGAAATATGGAAAATCAGTAAAGACAAATCTGTAGAAGTTCTTTCTAAAGGTTTTGAAGGAAAAAGACTGAATGGACCAAACGATTTGTGGCTGGATGATTTTGGCGGAATTTATTTTACAGACCCGTTATACGAAAGAGATTACTGGAAAAATTTCAAAGTAGAAATTCCAGAGAAAAATCTTTATTACAGAAATAAAAACGGTAAAATATCAAAAATTGAGACTTTTGTTCAGCCTAACGGAATTATTGGAAGTAAGAAATTAAAAAAACTGTATGTTTCCGATATTGATGGCGGCAAAACGTACGTATATGATATTTTGGGAGAAGGACGGCTGTCTGAAAAAAAACTATTCTGCGAAATGGGCTCAGACGGAATGACACTTGATCAGGAAGAAAATCTTTATATTACGGGAGACGGCGTTACTGTTTTTAATAATAAGGGTGAAAAAATTCATCATATCAAAATTCCTGAAGACTGGACGGGAAACGTTACCTTCGGAGGAGAAAAAAATAATATTTTATTTATTACAGCTTCAAAATCTGTCTATACTTTACCTACAAAAACCAGTGGTTTACATTAAAATTACTGATGATCGTAAAAACTTACAGAGAAAATTCAGGGAATGATCAGTATTGATGATTCCCTTTTTTAATATTTATTGCTCCACTTCTTTTTAAGTTCGTCCCCAATCTTTTTTTCAGTAGCATTATTTCCGGGTTCATAAAATTTCACATCTTTTATTTCTTCGGGTAAAAAATCCTGATCTATAAAATTTCCTTCAAATGAATGAGCATATTTGTATTCTTTTCCATAATCCAGATCCTTCATCAGTTTGGTTGGAGCATTTCTCAAATGCAGCGGTACAGGCAGATTTCCCGTTTTTTTCACGAAAGCTAAGGCTTCGTTAATTGCTGCATAGGCAGAATTGCTCTTCGGGGAAACTGCCAGATAAATTGCCGTTTCGCTCAGTAAAATTCTTGCTTCAGGATTTCCTATCACATTGATTGCCTGAAAACAGTTGTTTGCAATAACCAATGCATTCGGATTGGCAAGACCAATATCTTCTGAAGCTAAAATCAGCATTCGCCGGGCAATAAATTTAATATCTTCACCACCTGCAATCATTCTGGCAAGCCAGTATACCGCTCCGTTTGGATCACTTCCGCGCATAGATTTTATGAATGCCGAAATAATATCATAATGCTGTTCACCATTTTTGTCATAAAGCGCCATTGTTTCCTGTAAAACCGACATCACATCGTCATTGTCAATCTCGTGCTTACCTGAATTTTTAAACTGGTTCAGAACCAATTCAACAGAATTAATCAGTTTTCTGCCGTCACCTCCGGAATATTGAATGAATGCTTCTTTTTGTTTGATGATAAAATCTGAATTTGCATCCTTATTGAATCTTTTAACAGCAATTTCAATAAGCTCTTCCAATTTCTCGTAGCTTAAAGCTTTCAGAATATACACCTGACTTCTGGAAAGCAGTGCGGAAACTACCTCAAAACTAGGATTTTCTGTTGTTGCACCTATTAAAACCACCCACCCTTTTTCTACCGCATGAAGCAGCGAATCCTGCTGAGATTTATTGAACCGGTGAATTTCGTCAATGAATAAAATTGGAGATTTTCCTGAGAAAAGGTTCTGCTTTTTGGCATCTTCTATTACATCGCGAACATCTTTCACTCCAGAGGAAACCGCAGAAAGTTTGAAAAATTTTCGTCCGGATTTTTCTGAAATAATTTCTGCTAGAGTTGTTTTACCTGTTCCCGGCGGTCCCCAAAGAATAAGGGAGTTTAAGGTGTCATTCTCCAGCATTTTTCTTATCGTGCCTTTTTCGCCGGTAAGATGTTCCTGTCCTAAAACTTCATCTAAAGTTTTAGGTCTTAACCGTTCTGCTAATGGAATATTTTGAGCCAATGTGATTGATTTAAAATAAATTTGAGAAAAATTCCGCTGATTTTGTATACAAAGTTTATAATCGACCAACATATTGTTTTACACGACCAAAGCCTTATTTCAGCACTGAAACTTACAACAAATTTAAACTAATTTTCAATTTTTTACGCTATTTTTGCAATGTTTTGAAATTAACATTGAATAAAATCATCACGTTTCCGCTGGTAATTCTCATCAGATTTTACCAATGGTTTATTTCGCCTTTACTTCCGAAAAACTGCCGCTACGAGCCTACATGCTCACATTATATGGTAGAATCTTTACAGATTCACGGCATTTTTAAAGGATTCTGGCTTGGTGTGAAAAGAATTTCAAAATGTCATCCGTGGGGAGGAAGCGGTTATGATCCTGTTCCGCCTAAAAAATAATAAGCTAAAAAATTTCATAATGAATAATTTATTCTTTCGAATTTATCTTTTGATTTTTGCATTTTTTGTGCAGAATATATTTGCTCAAAATTATCCTGATGGTGTTTCTGATGCCAATCTGGTAGTCAATAATCAGGCAGTTCCCGTTAAAGTTTTTTCTACCACAGATGCGCAGACTTTTGCTGAGTTTGCCGGAAAAAATACTTCCAACAACTTAATTATAGTCAATACTGCCAATCTTGAATCTAAAGGCGGATGGGGAGCTTTTTATGACAATTCTTTTGCAGTTCTGAAGCAGAATGGCTATCAGTTTTTAAATGAAGATTTTAAGCCGACAGAAAATAAAGCAGATTTCAAATATATCACTAAAATCAAGCAGCCACTGAAAGAAGAAGATCAGGTTTCGCTTGATACAGCGTATAAAATCTGGGATCCTTCCGTAGGTATTCATTTAGGTCCGGTTACGCTGCATTATTACAGTCTGATGTTTGTTTTTGCATTCGGATTCGGATATATACTGATGAAGAAAATATTTGACATTGACCATGTTAATCAAAAATATCTTGATCCTCTTTTTACATGGACTTTGCTCGGAACAATTTTGGGAGCGAGATTGGGACACGTGATCTTTTATCAGCCAGAACTCTTCAAAGATGATTTTTTAAGTGTGTTTTTGCCGATCAGAACAAAACCAGAACTGGAGTTTACAGGATTTTCAGGACTTGCAAGTCATGGAGCAACCATTGCCTTAATATTTACAACATTATATTATTCATTTAAAATAATTAAGAAAAATCCGTTTTGGGTTTATGACCGATTAGGAATTGTAGTTGCTCTGGGTGGTGCTTTTGTACGTTTAGGAAACTTTTTCAATTCAGAAATTGTGGGAAAACCGGCAGATTCCAATTCACCATTTGCAATTCTTTTTCCACAGATGAGCGACGAATACGGAATTACTGTTCCAAGATTTCCGGGTCAGCTTTTTGAAGCGACAGGATATGTATTATTGTTTGTTCTTTTGTGGTTTCTGTACAGAAAAACTGATAAAAAATATCAGCAGGGCTGGTTATTCGGATTGTTTTTTATCATACTTTGGGCCATCAGATTTTTTGTGGAATTTTTGAAAGAGCCACAGGGAAAAGAATTTATTTCTATTGCGGGACTCAATACAGGTCAGGTTTTATCTATTCCTTTTATGATTGCAGGTTTATTGATCATGATCTACTCAAAGAACAATAAAATTGCTCCTGAAGCCGATAAAACTTTTTAAGTTAAAATATCAATTATACAAACCGTCTTCTCACAAGACGGTTTTTTTGTAAAACTTAGTGATTATTATGCTGAACAAAAGTGAATCTACGGTACATTTCTAATCTCTGTTTTTGCGGAAATTACTTAAATGACATTTAAAATTTTATTAATTTTAAAACTCCTAAAACTTCATTATATGGCTTCACAAAAATCACTCTCAGAACAACAGACTTTTGAAATTTTGAATATTTTGAAAAAAAGATTTGATCTGCACAAAAATCGTCATCTTAATATGGACTGGACAAAAATTGAGGAAAAATTAAATGACAATCCTTCAAAACTTTGGTCTCTTTACCAAATGGAAATTTCCGGAGGTGAACCTGATGTGGTAAGTGTTGATGAAAATACCAATGAGTATACTTTTTTCGATTGCTCTGCTGAAAGTCCTAAAGGAAGGAGAAGTTTTTGCTATGACCGTGAAGCTCTGGACTCAAGAAAGGAAAATAAACCTCAAAATTCAGCAATTGAGTCTGCTTCAGACATGGAAATAGAGATTCTGAATGAAGAACAATATCGTTTTCTTCAAACTTTGGGAGAATTTGACCTTAAGACATCAAGCTGGATAAAAACACCGGTCAAGATCAGAAATCTGGGCGGTGCCTTATTTTGTGACCGTCGCTATGATGCCGTTTTTACTTATCATAACGGAGCTTCTTCCTACTATGCTGCAAGAGCCTTTAGAGGGTGTTTAATTGTTTAATTTCAACAATACCGTAACTTACAGACACAAAAAAACCGCTGATCAACAGCGGTTTCATTTATAATCAAAAATCTACCAGATTTTAATTCTTTCTTCAGGTTTTTTATACAATTTATCACCCGGTTTTACATCAAAAGCTTTGTAAAAAGCATCTACATTGATAAGAGGTCCGAAACTTCTGAAATATCCAGGAGAATGCGGATCTGTTTTTACCTGATTCACCATATACTTTTCGCTTGATAAAGTTCTCCATACTGTTGCCCAGCTAAGGAAAAATCTTTGATCCTGAGTATATCCGCTGATGTTCCCCGGATTCCCTTTATCTTTAAGATACATTTGTAATGCATCATAAGCAATGCTTACTCCACCCAAATCAGCAATATTTTCACCATTGGTAAAAGTACCATTCACAAAAGTTCCTTTTACAGGTTCATATTTATCATACTGAGCTGCCAAAGCTTTGGTTGCTTTCTCAAAATTAGCTTTGTCTTCAGGAGTCCACCAATCCACAAGATTACCGTCTGCATCAAACTGCGCACCAGAATCATCAAATCCGTGGCTCATTTCATGACCTATTACTGCTCCGATAGCACCGAAATTCACCGCAGCATCAGCTTTAGGATTAAAAAACGGAGGCTGAAGAATTGCAGCAGGGAAAACGATCTCGTTATATACAGGATTATAATAAGCGTTCACCGTCTGCGGAGTCATTCCCCACTCTGTTTTATCTACCGGTTTTCCTACTTTCTCAAGTTCTTTGTTATACTGCCATTCAGCAATATTCTGAAGGTTAGCATAAAGGTTTCCACCTTTAGATTCAGGAACGATTTTTAATTTAGAATAATCTTTCCATGTATCAGGATATGCTACTTTAACGGTAAATTTATTCAGTTTTGCCATTGCTTTTTCCTTAGTTACAGGAGACATCCAAGCCAAATTATTGATATGAACAGCAAAACTTTTCTTTAGATAATCTATCAGCTCAACCATTTGGGCTTTTGCCTCTGCCGGAAAATATTTTTCTACGTAGAGTTTCCCGAAAGCTTCACCCAAAGATCCGTTGATCAACTCATACCCTCTTTTGTTCAAAGCTCTCTGTTCCTGCTGTCCTCTTAAATATTTACCATAAAAGTTAAATTTTTTGTTTCCTAAGTCTTCGCTCAGATACGAAGCACTTCCGTTGATCATGTGAAACTTAAGATAATCTTTGATTACAGGAAGATTTTTTACATTCACCAACTGGTCAAAGTTTTTATAATAATCCAATTCACCAATGATTACTCTGTTGGTATTTACCCCTACTTTCTTCAAATATGAAGTAAGGTCTATATTTTTTACCAAACCTGAAAGCTCAGCCATTGTCTTCGGATTGTACTGTAATGTATTATCCCGGCTCTGCTCATTGGTAAGCAGGTGCTTTGCAATATTTTTTTCGTAGTTGATGATTCCTTTTGCTGCTTCAGCAGAGTTTTTGTAACCTAGCTCTGCAAGCATGGAAGCTACATATTTCTCGTATTCTGCAAGAGCTTCTGTATTTTTGGCATCTTGTTTCTGGTAATAGTCTCTTCCCATTCCCAAAGTAGCATCGCCCAGATAAACCGCATTCATATTAGAATCCTTAAGATCTGCATAGACTCCCCATGCGTAGAAATTATTTTCACCGTCTTTCGTTACTGAAGTTAAATAATTTTGTAAATCTGTAAGATTTTTAATTGCATCAATTTTTTTGATGTTTTCCTGGATTGGCTTAATTCCGTCAGCATTTCTCTTATCCATATTCATGTACGTTGCGTACAGATCCTGAATTTTTTTTCCTTCGCTGCCTTCAGCAAATTTATCCTTCAGAAGAGAATTTAAAATTGTCATGGAATTATTGTCGGTGTCCTCCGCCAATTTGTTGAAACTTCCCCAAGTTGGTTTATCTGAAGGAATTTGAGCTGTTTTCATCCAGCTTCCGCTTACGTAATTATAGAAATCATCCTGCGGACGTACTGATTTATCCATCAGGCTAATATCTAAACCATAATCTTTCTGTACTGTCTGACTTGATTTTGTCTGAGCAGTAAGTGTTGTCTGTGAACAAACCCCGGCTAATAAAAACAAGGAAAATGTTAGCTTTTTCATATGTAGATTTTATTGTTTTTTTTAAATTAAATACATGCTTAAGGTGTTTCTGCCTGAGCCGCATTATTTTTCATCGGAGTTTGTGTTTAAAACAACAGATTGTTTTTAGTAACGATATGTTCTGTTATTTTGAGATAAGTATCTTTTTTTAATTATTTGTTACTCAAAATTAAATTAATTTGAATAGATAAACCACAAATTATTTTTCAATTAAAATCCCGACTAAATCCTGAATAATTTTCTGAGAAACAAAATAAGCAAAATCCTGTCTTTCCAAATATGGAAGAAAAAGTTTGAAGGTTTGAGAATCATTTTTGACTCTTATAGAATAATAAACCGTTCCTACCTCTTTACCGTCTTCACCTTTACCAGGACCGGCAACCCCCGTAGTAGAAAGAGCAATATCTGTCTGAAAAAGTTTTTGGCAGCCTTCTGACATTTCTCTTGCTACCTCTTCGCTTACCACTGTAAATCTTTCTATTGTACTTTCAGACACATTAAGAGTCTTGATTTTCATTTCTGTAGCATAAGTAACAATTCCCCCTGTAAAAAATTGGGAACTTCCGGGATTTGAAGTAAGCATTTTTGCCAGTTCTCCACCCGTACAGCTTTCTGCGGTAGAAATAGCCATTTTCTTTTCGTTTAAAATTTCAGCCAGAATTTTCTCTATTTTATCTTCCTTTGTTGCAATAATATGGTCACCGATGATCGGAAATAACTTTTGAATTTGATTTTCCAGCTGAATTTGTAGAAACTGTTCGTTCTCACCGCTTGCAGTAAGCTTTAGTTTTACCCGGGTTCCGATTGGAAGATAAGATAATGCCATATTATCCGGAAGCTGCAATTCCCAGTTTTCAATCCTATCTGCCAGAATACTTTCAGGAATCCCAACTACAGACACTATTCTTGCAACAATATATTCTAAACTGAATTTTTGCTTTAAATAAGGAATAATCTGATCCTTAATTAAAGGTTTTACTTCATAAGGAACTCCCGGCAAACTGAAAGACAGCTTATTTCCGTTGGGCATCATCATACACGGAGCTGTACCATAATGATTCTGAAAAACCGTACATTTTGTAGGCACAAAAGCCTGTTCGCGGTTTCTTTCTAAAATTTCTGTTCTTCCACGCTTTTCCATGTAAGCCTTAAGGTGTTCAAAAGTAACCTCATCCAGCGCAATTTCATCATCAAAAAAATCTGCCAGTGCTTTTTTTGTTTTATCATCTCTTGTCGGACCCAAACCGCCTGTTGTGATCACCAGATCAGCAAGTTCAAATGCCGATTTAAGGGTATTTTTTATTATTTGTATTTCATCGGAAATAGTAAAAATCTGTACCACTTTTATTCCTATATTTTTGAGCTCTGTAGCGATAAAATTGGAATTGGTATCAATGGTGTTTCCTGAAAGAATTTCGTCTCCGATGGTAATAAGTACGGCACTTTTCATACATTAATTTTATATGCAAATGACGTAAATTTCTTCTTTGCAGACAAAAGAAAATGATTTTTTATATCTTTGGATGCAACAGACAATTATTATAATTATTTATGCTAAAATATGATGATGCTTCATGGCATTCCGGAGAAAATTTCCCTGAAGATGTGCCTCGTAAAAACTGCGCCACACACATAGGAATGTTTCTGAGCTGGTGCATGGAAAACAATCTGATCTCGGATAGCCTAAAAGAAAGAACTGCCAATGAAATTGAAAAATTAATCCAGAGAAAGATCACCGGAGCAGAATTTATCCTTACAGCAATGGATGGAAAATTGTCAGAATCTGATCTGAATAAATTCGGAAACAGTTTTGCCAAAGATTACTATGCAGACGATACCGATTTTGGAAATCAATACAGTTCTTTTGCTGATGATTATATCAATCTTTTTGATACAAAAGCAGAACAAAATGGAGAATCTTACAAAAGTTTTTATCATATAGAAGACACCCATGAAAACTACTTTTTGATGCGGCAGATGATTGATTACCGTTTTGAAGAATGGAAGGTTTATAAAAATCTGAATTAAAAATCCGATCTACTTTATGCAGACCGGATCTTCTTTTTTTACTGCAATAAGACAGGCTTATTTTCTTACAGTCCATTGTTCAAAAAAATCTTTTACTTTATCCAAACTATAGCCTTTGTTTTCCTCCAGAACATCGCTTTGCTGTATATGAAGCAACTTTCCGCTCTCATCAAGAACTATAAAAACAGGATAGCCAAATTTTTCACCCGGATTGCCAAATTTTTCAAAAACCTTTTCATTTTTGTTTTCCGGCGAATAGTTTAGATGATAATATAAAAAATTAGCATCTACCATTTCTTTCAGTTCAGCATTGGTCTGCACAAATTGGTTAAACCTAAGGCACCAGATACACCAGTTTCCTCCTGCCTGTATCATAATGTTCTTTTTCTCTTTTTTTGCTTTTGCTATAAGATTTTCCAGATCTTTTTCTGCGTCAGCTTTCGGATTGTAAGGCTTGGGTAATTTCACTTTTTCTTCAGCCGCTTTTTTCTTGGCTTCAAGTTCTGCATGTTCCGTTTTTATCAATAAAGCCTTATCAGTTTCCTTCTTATCTGTCGTGTCTTTTAATTGCTGAGAATAAGTAAAGATTCCCAGACCCAAAAACGCTGTTAAAAACAATTTTTTCATACTATAAAAATAAAAAAATAAGTGTAATTATAAGCAAATTTAAAACCATAATAATTTTATCACTAAATTTGTCTGTTTTATGAATTTTCTGATCAAAATACTTTACCTGATTTCTAAATTGCCCTTAAGAATATTATATATTTTTTCGGACATCATTTTCTTCCTGAATTTTTATATTGTGGGATACCGAAAAAAGGTCATTACTCAAAATTTAAAAAATTCATTTCCGGAAAAATCTGATGAAGAAATAAAAGAAATAAGAAAGAAATTTTATCTTAATT